>Ga0172367_10002181_pt1 | contig 27152 bp, 24 predicted proteins | sample Lak10m_FD_114542 | JGI IMG/M metagenome (GOLD analysis project Ga0172367, IMG submission 114542) | Freshwater microbial communities from Kabuno Bay, South-Kivu, Congo - kab_022012_10m | ecosystem: Environmental > Aquatic > Freshwater > Lake | place: Democratic Republic of the Congo: South-Kivu...
CGGGGGTCTCATCGGTTCGCGGTTGAAGCTTGCACCGCCACCATGAACCGACATCACCGCTGGCCACCCCGGTTACACCGCAAGCGTGGCGACAAAGTCCACCACGTCCTCGGACACTACCAACTCAAGCCGAAGTTGTTCAGGAAGCAGCCCTATAACGCGATGTGACACGGGCTGAATTTCGGCTCGCAGGCGACCAGGCAAGGCCGGGTGGGCGGGCCCGTTCAGGGGTTGGGCATCCGGGTTTCCACCATCCCGGCATACCAGCTTGCGCCGAACGGAATTGCGTTGTCGTCAAAGTTGTAGGCCGGGTGATGCACCATCGCGGTGTCGCCGTTGCCGAGAAAGATATAGGCGCCGGGGCGCTCGTTCAGCATGAAGCTGAAATCCTCGGCCCCCATCAGCGGCGGGGTGTCGGTATCGACCTGACCGGAAACCGCCTTGGCCACCGCGGCGGCGAAGGCGGTGTTGGCGGGGGCATTCACGGTGACCGGATAGCCGCGCTGATAATCGACGGTGGCGCTGGCGCCAAGGGCGGCGGCGGTGCCGCTGGCGATCTCGGCCACCCGGCGCTCGACGAAATCCTGCACAGCCGGATCCATGGTGCGCGCCGTGCCCTTCATCACCACCACCTGCGGGATCACGTTATGGGCCGGGCTGTCGGTGACCACCGAGCAGACCGAGACCACAACCTGTTTCAGCGGATCGACCCCGCGCGAGGCAATCGTTTGCAGTGCCACGATGATGTGGGCCGCGACCACGGTGGTGTCGATGCAGTCATGCGGCTTGGCGGCATGACCGCCCTTGCCGGTGACGGTGATCTCGAGCTGATCCGCCGCCGCCATCATAGCGCCGGGGCGGATCGCGAAATGGCCGACCGGGATGCCGGGCATGTTGTGCATGCCGTAAACCTCTTGCACCCCGAACCGGGTCATCAGCCCGTCGGCGCACATCTCGCGCCCGCCGCCACCGCCTTCTTCGGCGGGTTGGAAGATCACCACCGCCGTGCCGTCGAAATTGCGGGTCTCGGCCAGATATTTTGCCGCCCCGAGCAGCATCGCGGTATGGCCGTCGTGGCCGCAGGCGTGCATTCTGCCGGGCGTGGTCGAGGCATAGGCCACCCCGGTGGCCTCGATGATCGGCAGCGCGTCCATGTCGGCGCGCAGCCCGATCACCCGGCCCGCGCTGTCAGTCCGTCCCTTGATCACGCCCACCACCCCGCTGCGACCGATGCCGGTCACCACCTCGTCGCAGCCAAAGGCGCGCAACAGCCCTGCCACCTTGGCGGCGGTGCGGTGCACCTCGAACAGCAGCTCGGGGTTGGCGTGGATGTCATGGCGCCAGCCGACGATCTCGGGCAGCATTTCGGCAAAGCGGTTCTTTACGGGCATTTGGCGACTCCGGGAGATAGGTTTCTCCCAACCTGAGCCAATTGCCACATAGGCGCAAGGCCAGAGCACATTTGCAGCGATCACGACAGCGGTTGCCCGACCGATGATCGCGAGCCTTCGTCCCGGACTCTACCCGCGGTTGCCGGACACCGCGTCAGCCCAACCGACCACCGGGTATCTGGTTGTTGCGCGATTGCGGATAAGATAATGTCGCGGCACTCGGCCCGGTGCATGCCAGAATCACTTCGGGTCGGGTGCGTAAGGATTTCACCTTACGAACTGATCGCTATGGGTGCGCCCCCCGGCCAGCGACGACGACTGTTGAGTATATTTGGCGGAGAAGATTTGTGGCAGCACCTGCGGGCAAGGGACTGGTGTCCGGCAATTTCCGGCAGTTGGCAAAGAATGGCATCGGTGATCCCGCCAACGCCTATGTCCACGGCATGGCCTGGTTCGAGGGCCGTCTCTACTGCGGGATGACGCGCAACTCTTTCAAGTTGCTCAAGCTGTTTCCGCCGATCGATCCGCCCGCCCTCGACCCCTGGCCGGTCGATGTGCCGCCGCGGGTGCAGGATCTCGACATGCAGGGTCAGATCTGGCGCTGGACGCCGGGCACCGACGCCTGGGAGCTGGCCTATCGCTCGCCGATGATTGCGGGCAAGCAGGGCGAACCCGCGCCGCGTGATCTGGGCTATCGCGGCATGACGGTGTTTCAGGGCAAGGCGGACAGCAAACCGATGCTCTACGTCTCGACCATGTCAACCGTGGCCCGCGGCTGTGCGGCGCATGTGCTGCGCTCGGAAGACGGGCTGAATTTCGAGCCCGCCTGCGAGCCCGGCATCGGCAACGATAATATCTCGACCTTCCGCGAGCTGGTGGCCTTTGACGGCTATCTCTACGCCCCGCCGGCGGGCGAGGGGATCCAGTTCAACTCGAACCGCAGCGGGGTGCTGATGCGTTCGAACGACCCGCGGCCGGGCAACTGGGAAGTGGCGGGCGATCTGGGCTTTGGCGACCCGACCAACAACGGCATCTTCATGATGACCGTGGCGAACGGTCAGCTTTATGCCGGCACCTTCAACAATTTCGAGGGCTATCAGGTCTGGACCACCCCGCCCTGCGGCGACGGGCCGCTGCGCTGGCGCAAGGTGATCGACAAGGGGGCGCATCGCGGGCCGCTGTCGGAAATCGCGATGGGCATGGCCGAATTCGACGGTGCGCTTTATGTCGGCAGTTCGGTCCAGAATGGCGGCTACGACCGCACCAACCTGGTCGGCCCGGCGGCGGGCGAGATCATCCGCATCTGGCCTGACGACAGTTGGGACCTGCTGGTCGGCCAGCCACGCGAAACCCCGGACGGCATGAAATATCCGCTGTCCGGGATCGGACCGGGATTCGATAACATCTTTTCCGGCTACACCTGGCGGATGTGCGACCATGAGGGCTGGCTTTACGTGACGACCTTCGACTGGTCGGTGTTCCTGCAATATGCGCACCGCCCCTCGCCGACCGCCAAGCGGCTGGTCAACGCCCACAGTTTCGAGCAACTGGCCGAAATCGGTGGCGGCTTCGAGCTGTGGCGCACCAAGGACGGCGTGAGCTGGATACCGGTCAGCATCAACGGTATGGGCAATCCCTACAACTATGGTGGCCGGACCATGGTTTCGACCCCGCAAGGGCTGGCGCTGGGCACTGCCAATGTGTTCGGCGGCAAGTCGCCGGCGCGCTTTGCCTCGCGTTGGCAATACGTCGAAAACCCCGATGGCGGGGCTGAGGTCTTTCTTGGCGGGGCCGACCACGCCGCTTATGCCGTGCCCGCGCCGACCCGGAAACCGGGCGTCAAGATCGACTTTGCCGCAACCGGCGCCACCGGCATGATCGGTCGCCCATTGGTGCAGCGCTTGCTTGACGCGGGCTACCGGCTGCGCCTGCTGACCGCGCCGGGCCCCTCGGGCGCAATCGCGCCGCATCCGAATCTCGAACTGATAGAAGGCAGTCTCGGCGAGCCTGCGGTGCTTGAGCGACTGGTCGATGGTGCGGCTGGCGTGCTTCATCTTGCGGCCCGGACCGGCGGTGACTGCACGCTTGAGGAGTTGCGCGCAGCCAACGTCACGGGCACCCACAATCTGTTGCGGGCCTGCGCCGATCAGCCGACCATCAAGCACCTGGTGTTCAGCAGTGCGGTTGCGGTCTATCAAGCTCAGTTCGACTCGGCCGATCTGCCAATCCACGAATCCCATCCGTTGCGCACCGACGGCGGCGACGATCTGGCCGACTACGGGATGACCAAGATAGCGGGCGAGAATCTGGTTCGTTTTTACAGCCGCAAGGACAGCTACGATCACACCATATTGCGCCTGGCACCGGTCTATTGTGTCGGAGACATGAAGCTTGAGCGTCTGGTGCGCGATAGCGCGACCAATCGCGCCTTCGGTCAGGGCCCGCTGGGGGATCTGGCGCGGCAGGTGATCCATGTCGATGACGCGGTTGATGCGATTCTGCGGGCGTGTTTTGAACCCGCGGCCAAGAACCAGACGATCAACATCGCCGGACCCGATGTCATGACCTATCGCGATCTGGGGCGTCGGACCCGCATTTCCGTCGGCCTTGAGGCGAACGACGATCTCGAGCCCGATCGCACCCGGATATGGCGCCGCTACATCCAGCAATACGATATCGGTCGGGCCCGCCAGATGCTCGGGTTCCAACCCTCGGTCAGCTTCGCGCAAGGGCTGGCCCGGATCATCGACGACTTGCAGCAAAAGGGCGAGCTTCCCCGTCGCGGGCGACTGGGGCAGGGGGGGGCCGGTGGCGATGGCGGTCATGCCTATCGGGCGGATTTTGTTCCAACCGGCGGAAAAACCGGTATAAGATAGAGCTTGGTAAATTGCCGGCCAAACCGGGCAGGGCTAAAGCCGGGCTCGGGGTCGATGTCAGGCGGTGTCGGTTTTGTGCCCCTGCCGGGGCGTTATCAATAGATCGGGAGTTGCAACATGCCGGATTCTGAAGAGTGGGTTCCCAACGTCGAGCAGGTTGGTGGCGACGAATCGCAGCGGATGAATTACATCCGCGGCCTGGTGTCGGAGGGCCGGACCGAAGAAGCGCGCGCCGAATTGCACACGCTGATCGAACAGAACCCCAAGAACAGCCGCGCCCTGATGGCCTACGGCCTGTCGCTGATGCGCGACCATCGTCTGGCTGACGCCGTGCAGTATTTCGAGCAGGCGATGGCGGTTGATCCCAAGGATGCCGTGGCCCCGATCCTGGCCGCGATGGCCGGGGTGCAGGGGGATAACCCGGAATATGCCGAAGCGATGTTTCACAAGGCCCTGGCGATCCGGCCGACCTCAATCCAGGCGCTGACCGGTCTTGCCCGTCTGCATCAGCGGAACAAGAAGCCCGACGAGGCGGTGGCCGTGCTGGAACATGCACTCGAGATTGATCCGCAATCAGCGCGGGTGCGCCAGCGACTGGCCGCGGTCTATTCCGCGACGGGGCGCGATCCCGAGGCCAAGGCGCAGCTTGAATACGCGTTGTCGATCAAGCCGGGCGATCAATCGACGGCCCTGCGGCTGGCACGGCTGTGCAACAAGATGGATGAACCTGACGCAGCGCTGACGACGTTGGAATCCGCCTTGGCCGCATCGCCGTCGGATGCGCGGCTGCTGCTGGCGGTGGGGCGCAGCAAACTAGCCAAGAAGGATTATGCCGGCGCCGAGGCGGCGGTGCGCAAGGCAATGGCGGCGCCGCGTGGCCCGGCCCAGGGGGCACCGCAGTTTGTCCAGGGCGGAGGGCAGGCACAGCAACCGAACCTGCTGGCACAGATTGCGCTGGTGCGGGCCTTGATCCCGCAAAAGAAGCTGACGGAAGCACGCAAAATCCTTGGCCGTGCCCGCCGCAGCGGGCCCGCCCGCGCGCTGGTGCAGCGCCTGTACGGCGATGCCTTTGCGGTCGAAGGCAAGTTTGATGCCGCCGAGCAGTCCTATCACGCGGCCCTGCTGCAGATGCGCGATGGCGAACAGGCCTTGGCCAGCATCAACGCGGCAAAGGCTAGAAAGCCCGCGCCGACCGGCGCAGCGCTGATCAAGCTCTACACCGACGAGTTCGAGCGCCGCGCCGACGCCCGCGAAGAAAACCGGGGGGCAATCGACCGCGACAAGCTGCGCGAGCGGCTGCAGGAACGCCGCGCCCAGAATGGCGGCGGTCAGGGTCGGATTGGTGCCCTGCTGAGCCAGCGCATGGCGGCGCGTGCGCAGCAGGGGGGGGGCGGCTTCGCGCAAGGTTTCGCCGGCCGGATGCAAGGGGGTGCCGGCCCGGCGCTGCCACCGGGCGACGGCGCCCCGGCGGCGGGCGCTGGCCCGGTCAACCCGCGGGCGGGTTTTCTGCGCGCGCTGATGGCGCGCCGGCGGGGCGGCAATAATCCCCAGGGCTGAGGTTTCGGCAGCGGGATGAGGCGGACACAGCCGGTCGAGGCAACGACCGGGCAGGGCGGAGTGACGTGGTGAAAGTGCTTGTGACGGGCCCGACCGGGGCGGCGGGTCAGTATGTTCTCGAAACCCTGATGACAACCGGCCACAGCGTGCGTGTGCTGGCGCTGCCTGACACCCTGCACCGGGTCAGGTTCCGCGACCGGATCGAGATGGTGCCGGGCGAGCTGTCCGACGAGGTCGCGCTCGGTGAGGCGGTCAAGGGGATCGAGGTGGTGTTCCATACCGCCCTGATCAGCCCGCCGCCGGTGCTCAGGCCGGAAACCATGGACGCAGTCAACATCGCGGGGACCCGCAATCTGCTGGCCGCCTGCGCCGACACGGTGAGGCGTCTGGTTCTGGTCAGTTCGGCCACGGTCCATGCGCCCCACCCGTCGCCCGCGATGTGGCCGCTGAGCGATGACGCGTTGCGCATGGCGCATGGCAACCCGCAGCAGACCGCCCTCGGGGAAAGCCTGATCGGGGCCGAAGATTTGGTGCTCGATGCCTCGGCTCAGGGCCGGATCGAGCATACCATCCTGCGCCCGACGGAGGTCGCCGGTCGCAACAGTGCGTTCGTCATGGCGATCATATCGTCCATTCTGCAAAATCCTGACAGTCTCGAAGTCGGGCACCGGATGTGGGGCATGATGCAGTGGGTACATGGCTCCGACATCGGACGTGCCGCGCTCATAGTGGCCGACCACGCGGCGGCGCGCAACCAGTGCATGCTGGTGGCGGGGGCGGAACCGGTGACGGTCTATGATGTGCAAAAGCTGATGTGGGACGTGATGAACCCGGGCCGTCGCGACAATCCCTATGCCGCAATAGCGGCCTGCAACAATCTCGGACTGCCGAAATACGAGCCGCGCAAGCTCGCGGCACTTGGCTGGGCCCCGTTGGTTGGGGTGAAACAGTGCATCGCCGAGGTTCTGAGCAGGCTCGAGTTCGACACGTCGGCATCGCTGAGGATGCCCGCACATTTGCTTGATGAATAGCGGTTGCAGGCCTGGCTCGCCCTTGCGGGGCGGGGTGCGACAACAGGAAGGGTGATTTTCATGCGGGCCATGGTTTCGGATGCCACCGGTCTGATCGGCAAGCGGATCGTGGCCCGGCTGCTGGCAACGGGGGCCGAAGTCGTGGGCCTGACCAAAGCGGTCGCGGCACCCCCGCCGGGCGCCCGCTTTCTGCCGTGGCCGGGCCAACCCGAGGATGTTGCGGCGGCGCTGGATGCCCTTGATGTGGTGATCGTGCCTGATCTCGCGGGCGAGTCCGACGTGCCCTTGCTGCCCGCCCCGCTCGAGCGCCTGATCACGCTGGCGGCCGGTCGGGTTGGTCGGATCGTGCTGTTGAGCCGCGCCGACATCTACCTGCCGGCGGCCTTGGCCGACGGCACGGTGGCGGAAACCGGCCCGTTTGCGACCGACGATCCGGCCCACCCGCAACAAGGGCTGGCGGCGCTGCTGGAACACTGCCTGCGCGAAGCGCCTGGAGCCGCACAGCGCGTGGTGTTGCGAGTGCCGATGGTGCTGGGTCGCGACAGCGCAAGCGCTGTTGGTCTGGTCGATCGCCTGCTTGATGATCCGCAGCAGCCAAGGCCTGCACCGCGCCTGCATGCCATCGATGCCGACGATCTGGCAGACGCCACCTTGATCGCCGCGCGCCATAAGGCCGCGGCAGGCCATGCCTTCAATCTGGCCGGCCCCTTTGCCGTCGCGGGCGAGGTTGCGGCAAGTGAAATCCGACGCCTTGGTGCGGTGCTCGGCGATCAATTCAGCGAAGAGGTCCAGGTGCAGCCGGATTATCCTCTGGCACCAGACCTGCTAGCCACCGGCAAGGCCAGGCAGATGCTGGGATTTTCGCCGCGCAAGGCGGTCTTCACCAGCCTTGCCGAGCTGGTCCAGGAAGCGATCCATCGACGCCGCCGCACCGGTGCGCTGCCCGCCATCGTGCCCCTGATACCGACCGCGCTGGCCGCGGTTGAGCGGGGCGAAAAACCGTTTCATGGCAAGGTTGTCGTGGTGACCGGGGCGACCTCGGGTCTCGGGCGGGCGACCGCGGTGCTGCTGGCGCGGCTGGGGGCGCAGGTCGTGGCGGTGGGGCGCAATGTGCAGGCCGGAGCGGCCCTGGTGGACGAGCTGCGCCAGCGCCCCGGTTGCCTTGCACCTGAATTCCGGGCGGCCGACCTGACATCGCAGGCCGAGCTGCGCCGTCTGGCTGCAGCGCTTTGCGCCGACCATCCGGTAATCGACGCTCTGGTGAATGCGGCCGGGGCGGCCTTTCCCGCCCGCAGGCAAAGCGTTGACGGCATCGAAATGACCTTGGCCATCAACCTGCTGGCCCCCTTCCTGCTGACGCACCTTTTGGCCGGACCGTTGCGCGCCTCGGGTCACGCCCGGATCATCAACCTCGGCTGCGAGGCTCATCGCGCGGCGCCGGTCGATCTATCCGATTTGCAGGGAGAACGGCACTATGACCCGGCGCTGATCTATGGCCGCGCCAAATTTGCGCTGGTTCAGGTGACTTATGGCCTGGCGGCGCAGATCGACGGCACCGGTCTGGCCGCGCATGTGTTCGATCCCGGCACCATGCGCAGCGATTTCATCGCGCGCAACGGGCTGGCGCCATCCGACGATCCGGCCATGGACCCGCAGATCAGGCTAGCCCAGCGCATCCAGCGTGAAAACGAACGGATCGAGATGGCCTCGCCGCAGGCGGTGGCGGCTCTTCTGGTCAATCTCATGGTCGCGCCGCAATTTGCTGCGGCCAACGGGCTTTACGTGCGTGAGGGCGAGGTCCTGCCCTCGGCCGACGGCACCTACGACGAGGAGGCGGCCGGAAAGCTGTGGGACGCTTGCCTCAAGCTGACCGCCGCGCCGGGGTGACGGGCGCGTGACACCATGCCATATGAAGGAAAGGTGAATTGCCATGGAAATGTTGGGGTGGGGGGCCGGAATTACCTACGGTGATCCTGATCACCTGATCATCTTCATCTCGGGGTTTGTCGAGCAGGACAAGCCGATCTTTCACTTTTACGATTTTGCGCACAGCCTGCCGCAGACCAAACTCTTGCTGCGTGATCACACCAACCACCTCTATTCCAACGGCATCCTTGGGGTGACCGACAACGAGGAAGAAAATCTTCAGTTCCTGCAATTCTTCATCACGAAGATCGGGGCACGGCGGGTCAGCTTCTTGACCGGATCGGTGGGAGCCTATGCCGCCGTCATGTGGGGTCACAAGCTTGGCGTCAATGACATCCACATCTTGGGGCCGGTCACCGATATGGCGACCATCGTCGAGTCGCGGCGCGGCTGGCAGCCGGTATTTGCCGAGACCGCGCTCTATATGCGCGGTCAGCTTGCGGCGGGCTATGCGCATGCCAATCTGCGCGGCTTCATGCGCGACAATTCGACCAAAGTTGACAGTGTCGAAATCTATTACGGACTTGACGACCCGATCGACATGCAGCAGGCCGCAGTGATCGAGGATTTGCCACAGGTGCGATCGACGATCTATTATCGTGGTGATCATTATCGGGTGCCGGCCTTCGTTCAGCGCCGTGATCCGGTCTTGCATGACCGGTTCATGGCCCCGGTGGCGCGGCCGGCTGACTTGCGGCGCACCGGTCACACCGCTGATCTTGATCTGGGCTATGCCGTAGTGAGGCTGGCATGACGCTGCCGGCGCGGATTTTCATCGCCGTTAGTGCCGGACCTTGCCGATCGGCGCGCTTGCCCGCGCAAGCCTCGGCCTCGCTGGCCGTTGACGCCGCGCGGTTCGACACTTAGGGTGAACTGACTGAATTCAGGATGGAAACTGCTCCCGGGCAGGTTTTGCGCAAGGCATTTGCAGGTGGCGGTCTGGTAGCGGTATCAAGCGGCAGGTCACCGACTAATGAGGGAAAGGTGAATTGCAATGGAAATTCTGGGGTGGGGCGCCGAAATTTCCTACGGTGATCCCGATCACCTGATCATCTTCATCTCTGGCTTCGTGGGGCATGATGTGCCGAGGTTTCACTTCGGGGAATTTTCGCAAGCCATGCCGCAAACCAGACTTCTGGTTCGTGATCACACCAACAGCCTTTATTCCCAAGGCATTCTCGGGGTGACCGACAACGAGGATGAAAACCTTCAGTTCTTGCAATTCTTCGTCAAGAAGATCGGCGCGCGGCGGGTCAGCATCGTGGCCGGGTCGGTTGGTGCTTTCTCGGCGATCCTGTGGGGCTACAAACTTGGTGTCAATGATATCCACCTGGCCGGACCCGTCACCGATATGGCAACCGTCGTCGAGTCTCGGCGCGGTTCACTTCCGCTTTTTGCCGAGACCGCGCTCTATATGCGCGGCCAGCTTGCGGCGGGATATGCGCTTGCCAATCTTCGCGGCTTCATGCGCGACCATCCGGCCTCGGTCGATTGTGTCGATATCTACTACGGACGGCAGGATCCGATCGACAGCCAGCAGGCTGCGGTGATCGAGGATTTGCCCGAGGTGCGCTCGACGATTTATTACCAGGGCGATCATTTCCGGGTTCCGGTATTTCTTCAGCGCCGTGATCCGGTGTTGTATGACCGGCTGATGGCCCCGACCGTGGCGCGACCCTCTGACTTGCGGCGCAGCGGCCGGAACGCCGATGTTGATCTTGGTTACGCTGTGGTGAGGTTGGTATGAATCTGCCGGATCCGATCTTCATCATCGCCCTGCCAAAAAGCTACACCTCTGTGTTCAGCGCCATGCTGGGGCAGCACCCTGATCTGGTCACGGTGCCGGAACTCAACCTTTTCGTGGGGAAAACCGTGCTGGATTGGGCGAACCAGCCCTATAATGGCGCGCTGTGCGACGGCCTGCTGCGCACCGTCGCGCAACTGGTTTTCGGGTCGCAAACCGTTGCCACGGTGGCCCAGGCGCTGGAATGGCTGCGGGCGCGGTCGGCGTGGACCGGTAGTCAGGTCATGGACCAACTGCGCGAGATGGTCGCCCCGGCGGCGCTGATCGACCAGAGCCCGGCCTATTCGACCAAACCGGCCATCCTCAACCGGATTCTGGCAGCCTATCCCAAGGCACGTTTCATCCACATGACCCGCAATCCGGTGGCGTGGCAAAAGTCGATCGAGGCGTGGGGGCAAACCGGAAGGAATATTCTTGATCTCTTTCGCGAGCCCGATGCCGGGGCGCGGGTGCCCACCGATCCGATTGCGATCTGGCAGGCGACCAATGTCGGGGTTGCGTCCTATCTCGGCGGGTTGGGCGCGGATCGCTATCTGCGCATCATGGGTGAAGATACGATCACGCGCCCCGACGACACCCTGCGGCGGGTGCTGGAATGGCTCGATCTGCCGGTTGACGACGCAATCCTGGCCGCCATGCATGCCACCGAGGCTTCGGTCTTTGCCGGCATGGGCCCGCCGAACGCGCGCCTTGGCAACAACCCGGATTTTTTGGCGTCACCCGCGCTTCGAACCAGGAGTGATCGGGATGCCATGGTGCGGATCGACCTGACGGCGAACCCGGTGCCGGTCGAAGTGCTGAGCTATGCGCGGTCGATCGGCTACCACTGAACCGGGGACCGGCGGTCGGGGGCGACCGCAGGCCCTTGCTAGGTTGCCGACGCCATGACCAAGCCTGGCGTCGGCTTGGCCTGGTTCAGTGCTGCTGGAAGAAGTTCAGGATTGCCGAGGTCGCGTCAAGGTCGGGGCGCGCCGGGCCAAGCGACTTGACTTTCCCCGCCGCCCCCGGCCAGACGTGGCCAAGATCCGGAATGATGCACAAGGTTGCTTCGGCGCTGCCAGGGCAAGCGGCAAAGCTGGTGCAGCTTGTGCCCAGGCCATAGGTCTTTGTCGCGGAAGAATTCGAGCAGCCATTGTGCTGCGCAACGGCCCGCACGGTGTCCAGCGCGGAGGGGTAGTTGGACCCACCCTCGACGTTGGCAAGTGGGTCGGCAGCACCGTGGATGTGGAGCAAAGGAACTTGTCCCGGTTGGCAACTTGACATTTGCGCTCCGGATGCAAATGGTGCCGCCGCAGCAACCGTGTTGGGCAGTTTGCAGACGATGTGATAGACCATCGTCGCACCATTCGAGAAACCGGTGATATAGATTTTCGGGTTGATCGGGGCCAGCTTTTGCAGATCGGCGATCATCGCCAGGTAGAAGCCAAGGTCGTCAATATTCTGCTTCTGGGCCGCGCCGCAGCACCCCCCGGCATTCCACGAGCGGCGGAAGCCTTCGGGGTAAACCACGATGAAGTTGCTGCCGCCCGGACTGGTCTGGAAATGCGCCGTGCTTTCCATGTATCCTGCGCTCCCGAAGTGCGGGTGAAAGGCCATGATCACCGGCCATGAGCTCTGCGCCGAGAGGTTGTCGGGCAGGTAAACGACGTAATTGCGGCTCCTGCCATCGACCCTGATGCTGCGCTCGAGGCGCTGGCTCGCTGCGGCCGGGGTCTGGCTGCCGATCCAGACCGCCGACAGCGCGGCAAGGGCAACAACGGCCAGGGCGCGACCCGCCATTGGCCACGTGAAGATCGGTTGCGGCCATGATGGGTGCCGCAGAGTGGCGAGAAATCGTGTGAAAACGTGCAGCATGAAGCGCAACTCCTGTCTGTTGGGTCTCGTCCGCAAGACCGGCAAGTCATAAGCGCCCTGCAAACTGCATCACCGCGGCCTTGGCGCGGGAAGCATCCGTTGACCACAAGAAACCTGGTGTCGGTGGCAATGCCATAACACCGTGGCTGTCCTGCTCGCCTGCAATCGCCTCAGTTCTTGCCGTTCTTTGCCATGATTCTAGACCAAATCCGGCTGGCAAACCATGCTCAAAATCAGCGCCGCGCGAAAATCGGCGTGATCCGGCATGGCCGCTCAGTGCATTCCCAGCCAGTCGGGCAGGATCAACGAAATCTCGGGCACATAGGTGACCAGCATCAGGAACGTCAGCGTTGTGACCAGCCAAGGAAACGAGGCAACGGTGACTTCGGTCAGGCCGAGCTTCGAGAGCGCCGAGGCGACGTAGAGGTTTAGCCCGACCGGCGGGGTGCACAGGCCGATTTCCATGTTGACCACCAGGATGATGCCGAAATGGACCGGGTTGATACCAAGCTTCATTGCCACCGGGAACAGGATCGGAGCCATGATCAGAATCACCGCCGACGGCTCCATCACCATGCCGATCACCAGCAGGATGATGTTGACCGCCATCAGAAAGCCACCCCGCCCCAGGCCCTGATCGACCAGCCAGACGCTGATCAGTTGCGGGATCTGTTCCGACGTCAGGATGAAGGCGAACATCACGGCATTGGTGATGATGTAAAGCAGCATCGCACTCATCGCCGCCGAGGCCAGCAACACCTTCGGCACATCGCGCAGGCGGATGTCCTTGTAAACCCAGACCGCAATCACGAAGGCATAGACTGCGCTGACCGCCGCCGCCTCGGTGGGGGTGAACAGCCCACCATAGATGCCGCCCATAATGATTACGATCAGCATCAGCCCCCAGACACTCTCGCGGAAAGCTTGAAAGCGCTCGACCCAGGTGGCGCGCGGCATGCGGGGACAGTCGTTTTTCCAGGCGCGGTAGAAGGTGGTGCCGCCCAGCATGGTTGCCAGCATGATGCCCGGAACCACCCCGGCCATGAACATGGTGCCGATCGAGGCCGACAGCACCGGCGCACCGTCCGGGCCGGTGACTACCATCCCCGAGGTCGCCACGGTGTACATCACCATCACGATCGATGGCGGAATCAGGATGCCAAGCCCGCCCGCGGTCGAGATCACCCCGACCCCGAAGCGCGCCGGATAGCCCTGCGCCACCATCGCGGGCACCAGGATCGAGCCGATCGCCATCACAGTGGCCGGCGACGAGCCGGAAATCGCGGCGAACAGAGCGCAGGAAAACACCGCCGCCAGCCCCATCCCGCCATACCAGTGCCCGATCATCGAGGTGGCAAAGCGGATCATTCGCCGCGCCACCCCGCCATGGGTCAGGAAGTTGCCCGCCAAGATGAAGAACGGGATCGCCATGATCTCGAACTTCTCGATCCCGGTGAACAACTTGAGCGCGATGGCGTCGAGCGGGATCGTGGTCATCGAGAACAGGAAGGCAAACACCGTCAGGCCAAGGGCGATCGACACCGGCATGCCGGTCAGCAGCAGCACCGCGAGAATCGCGAAGATGATCAGCGCGGTCATGCGTGGCCTCCGTCCGAAAGATCCCTCGCCTCTTGCCCAAGCCCGGCCACCGAGCCGTGGTCGTGGTGGGCGATGAAGCCGGTGGTGGCGTAAAGCCCGGCGGCCTGGATGAACCTGAAACACATCAGCGCCGAGCCGGCCGGCACCGCCAGATAGACGATCCACATCTTGATCTCGAGATCGGGCGAGGTCTGGCCGTTGATCGCAACCCCCCAGACGAAATTCGCACCGAACCATGCCACCAGCGCGGTGAACAGGATGCAGGCGGCGAAGGCGATCAGGGTCACCGGGCGGCGGGCACGCGGCGACAACTGCTCGACCAGGATATCGACGCCGACATGAATGCCTATGCGCACCCCGTAGGCGGCACCGAACTTGGCCATCCAGATGAACAGATAGATGGTGGCTTCCTGCGCCCAGGTCAGGCGGATGCTGTTGATCGCCTTGAACGCACTACGGGCAAAGGCCAGTACCAAGGGGAAGTCATGGGTGCGCGACCAGCCGACCAGATCGGCGGCAAGGCTGATACTGAAACGATGCAGGACCGCGACGAAGATCAGCACCACCGCCAGCGCCATCAGCGCCGAGATCAGGGTTTCTTCGAACCGGTCGAGGAAGCGCAGCGACATGGGGCCACCCCGGTTACGGCAGATTGAAAATATCGGGCGGCGGGTCAGGGCCCACCGCCCGGGGTGTGATCAGTTAGTCACGCCAAGGGCGGCATAGACCTGCGCCAGCAGGTCGGCCCCCACGCGCTCGGCCATCGCCTCGTGCACCGGACGCAGCGCCGCTACCCATTGCGCGCGCTCGTCGTCGGTCAGGGTGTAGAACTCGGTGGTGCCGGCGGCCTGCATTGCCGCCATCGCCTTGTCGTTTTCCTCTTTTGCGATACCGTTGGCATAGACCGTGGCCTCGGCCATTGCCTTTTCAAGCTGGCCGCGGATGTCTTCGGGCAGGCCTTCCCAGAAGGCCTTGTTCACGATCACCGCATAGCCGAGATAGCCGTGGTTCGAAAGCGTCGCGTGCTTTTGCACCTCGTTCATCTTCTGGGTGTACATGTTCGAGGGCGGGTTCTCGGTGCCGTCGACCACGCCGGTCTGCAGCGCCTGATAGACCTCCGAGAACGGCATCACCTGCGGCACCGCTCCCAGCGCCTGCATCTGCGCCTCGAGGATTTTCGACGACTGGATGCGCATCTTGAGCCCCAGGAAATCTTCGGGCACATGCAGCGGGGTGTTGGCCGACATGATCTTGAAGGCGTTGTCCCAGTAGGCCAGTCCGAGAATGCCCTTGTCGCCCAGCTTGGCCAGCAGCGCCTTGCCGATCGGGCCATCGGTGATCTTGCGCAGATCGTCATAGCCGTTGAACATGAAGGGCAGGTCGAACATCTCAAAATCGGGCAGCCCGAGCGGGCCAAACTTGGCAAGACTAGGCGCGAGAATCTGGACCGCGCCCAGTTGCAGCGCCTCCATTTCCTCCTTGTCCTTGTAGAGCTGGCTGTTGGGATAAACCTCAACGGTCACGGCCCCGTTGGTGTAAAGCTCGGCCAGCTCCTTGAACTTGAGCGCCCCTTTGCCTTTGGGCGTGTCGGGGGCAACGACATGGCTGAACTTGATCACGATCGGCTCGGCCAGCGCGGGCAGGCCGACCGACAGGGCCAGAATGGCGGCACCGGCAAGCCGGGCCACGGAACGACGGGTAAACATGGTATCCTCCCTTGATCTCCGCAACCTTGAGGGCGCGGATTGCCGCCACCTTGTCACGGCGGCGTGAGCCGCGCTATTGTGGATAACCGCAATGCCGCCACCGGTGCCCGCGGCAGGACGAGACGGAACTGCGGGGAGGGCAGGGCGGCTTGGATCGCAACGAGGCCTGGGCGCTTGACGCCGATCCTTCCCGCCCGGTCGCGGGTGACGGCGGCGGTCGGATCGACCTTCTGTCGATGGTGCCGCTGGTGGCCATCGCGGCGTTGGTGGCGCTGGTCGCGGCGCTGGTCTGGATCGTCAACGGCACCGAGGTCGAGCGCGCCCGTGCCCAGCTTGCCACCGACGCGCTGTGGGTCGAGCAGACCCTGCGCTTTCAGCTTTCGATCGACGAGGACATGCTGGTGCGGCTGGCGCTTGATCAGGTCGGCGGCGCGGCGCTGCTGACGCTCGACGCCCGCGCCCGGGTGCACATCGCCAACAACCCCGAAGTGCTGTCGGTGGCCTGGGTCGATGCCAGCGGCAACCGGCGGCACGCGGTGCCGGGTCAATTCGGCACCGCCCCGGCCGATCCGTCGCTTGCCACGCTGGCGCAACGTCTGGCCGGGGGCTCGGCGCGCCCGGCCTACAGCGCGCTGCGCCACCTGCCGGGCCAGCCGGTCAGCGTGGTGCTTGCGGTGCGCTCGGGCGGCGGCACCGGGCTGATCACGGCCACCGTCGCCCTGCCGCTGCTGTTCGAGCGCCACGTGCCGTGGTGGATCGCCGAGAAATATGCGGTCGAGCTGGTCGATGTCGGCGGGGCGGTGCTGGCCGCCCGCGCCCGCGCCCGGTTCGAGCCCAGTGCCCCCAGCCATACCATCAGTTTCGATCCGCCGCTGCCGGGAATGCTCTTGCGCATCACCCCCTACAGTGCCGCCGGCCCCGCCGCCAATACCATGCTGCTGGCCGGGATTGGCGGGCTGTCGGCCTTTGCCATTCTGGCGCTGATCGTGCTTTACCTCACCGCCAACCGCCGCCGCCGGGCGGAATTGCAGCTTTCAGCCGAGATGGCGTTTCGCCACTCGATGGAAGAATCGCTGACCGTCGGGCTGCGCGCCCGCGATCATTACGGCCGGGTGCTTTACGTCAACAGCGCCTTTTGCCAGATGGTCGGGCTGCCCGCCTCCGAACTGGTGGGCCGCCTGCCGCCAATGCCCTACTGGGCCGACGAGGTGCTGGCCGAAACGCTGGATCGCCAGCGCGCCCAGGCCAGCTTTGACAAGACCCCGCGCAGCTTCGAGACCCGCTTCCGGCGCAGCGATGGCCGGGTGATAGACGTGCAGGTGTTTGACGCGCCGCTGATCGACGCTAAGGGCAAGCATCGCGGCTGGATGGGCTCAATCATCGACATCACCGAGAGCAAACGCGCCGCCAGCCTAGCGCGCGCCCAGGACGCCAGCCTGCAACGCACCGGGCGGCTGGTGACCCTGGGCGAGATGGCCTCGAGCCTCGCGCACGAGCTCAACCAGCCGCTGGCGGCGATTGCGGGCTACGCCGCAGGGGCGCTCAATCTGATCGAGGCCGGGCATGCCAACCCCAAGACGCTGCGCCCGGCGCTGGAAAAGCTGGCGCATCAGGCCAGCCGCGCCGGCCAGATCATCCGCCGCATCCAGGATTTCGTGCGCAAGCGCGAGCCCAGGCTTATCCCGTTGGCGCTGGCCGAGGTGATCACCGACACCGTGGCCTTTCTCGCCGCCGACGCGCGCGAGCGCCACCTGCGGCTGATCACCGATCTCGGCGAGGTGCCGCAGCTCGCCGCCGACCGCATCCTGATCGAGCAGGTGCTGATCAACCTGATCCGCAACGGCATGGAGGCGATGTCCCCGGCCAAGCGCAGCGGCGACAGCCTGACCATCCGGCTGCGCGCCACCGCCGAGGGGGTCGAGATTGCGGTCGAAGATCAGGGCGGCGGTATCGACCCCGCGCTGGCGGATCGGCTGTTCGACGCCTTCTCCAGCACCAAGACCGATGGCATGGGTATGGGGCTCAACATCTGCCGCACCATTGTCGAGCTGCACCGCGGCCAGATGCGGGTGCATGCCAACCCCGGCGGCGGCACCGTGTTCGTGGTGGCGCTGCCGGGCGCGGTGAGCGCCGGGATTGCGGCGCAATGACCGGACGTGCCACCATCCATATCGTTGATGACGACGCCGCGATCCGCGATGCGCTGGCGTGGTTGCTGGCGTCGCGCGGGCTGGCGGCGCAGCTTTGGGACAGTGGCGAGGCGCTGCTGGCCGCCCTGCCGCTGGACGAGCCGGCCTGTATCATCCTCGATGTGCGCATGACCGGCCTGTCGGGCCCCGAGGTCTTCGCCCGCCTGCGCGCCACTGGCTGCGAGGTGCCGGTGATCTTTCTCACCGGCCACGCCGACGTGCCGGTGGCGGTGCAGGCACTCAAGACCGGGGCCTTCGATTTCGTCGAGAAACCCTTCAATGACAATCAGATTGTCGATCTCGCGCTGGCCGCCCTTGCCGCCCGCGCCCAAGCCCGTGCGGTGCAAGAGGCACAGCGCCTGATGGCCGGGCGTCTGGCCGCGCTGACGGCGCGCGAGCATGAGGTGCTGGTGCTGATGCTGGAAGGCCTGCCCAACAAGCAGATTGCCGACCGCCTCGCGATTGCCACCCGCACCGTCGAGGTCCATCGTGCCCGGGTGCTGCACAAGACCGGCGCCCGCAACGCGCTGGAACTCGCCGCCCAATGTGCGCTCGCCGGAATCGCCCTCGCCCCCCCGCGCCCGGGCTGAGCACTCGTCGCGACGGCGGCTAGCGCCCGAGCACCGCTCTTCCGCCCTGCCGGGCGTTTTCGCTTGCGCCCGCCGCTGCGACGAGCACCAGGCAGGGCGCGATGTGCCGCCCCGGCGCGGGTTTTGCCGGACGACGGGCCGCGCTCCCGGCCCGGGCCAATGGATATTTGAGCCAGGGTGAAATGGAAAACGCGCGCCCGGCCTTGCGCCCCGCCCGCCCGGCCGCCTAGATGCGCGAGACAGCCAGGAGGTATTTTCATGACAGAGCCCCGACCCCGCCCCGTGTTCGCCGCCGACGCAGCTGCCGGAGGGGGGCTTGGCACCCTGCCCGACTGGGATCTGGGCGACCTTTACGCGGCGCCTGATTGCCCCGAATTTGCCCGCGACATGGCGGTGCTAGGCACCGCCTGCACCGACTTCGCGACCGACTACGAGGGCAAGCTGGCCGGTCTGGACGCCGACGGAATGCTGACCTGCGTGCTGCGTCACGAGGCGATCGAGGTCACCGCCGGGAGGCTGATGTCTTATGCGGGCTTGCGCTACTATCAGAGCACGCTCGACGCCGGGCGCGCCAAGTTCATCGCCGACACGCAAGGTCGCGTCACCGACTTTACCGCGCCGCTGGTGTTCTTCAGCCTCGAATTCAACCGGCTCGACGAGGATCATCTGGCGCAGTTGCTGGCCGCCAGCCCGGCGCTGGCACGCTACCGTTCGGTCTTCCGGCGGATGCGCGCGCTGCGGCCCTATCAGCTATCGGACGAGCTCGAAAAGTTCCTGCACGACCAATCGACGGTCGGGGCATCGGCATGGAACCGGCTGTTCGACGAGACCATGGCGGGGCTGAGTTTCACGGTGGCCGGGGAAGCCGGTGCGCAAAGTCTGGAGGCCACGCTGAACCTGTTGACCGACCCGGATCGCGCCCGGCGCGAGGCGGCCGCGCGCGGGCTGGCGGCGGGGCTTGAAGCCAACATCAAGCTGTTTGCGCGGATGCATAATACGCTGGCCAAGGAAAAGGAGATCGAGGATCGCTGGCGCAAGATGCCCACCCCCCAGACCGGGCGGCATCTGGGCAACGATGTCGAGCCCGAGGTGGTCGAGGCGCTGCGCAATGCGGTGGTGGCGGCCTATCCGCGGCTGAGCCACCGCTACTACCGGCTGAAAGCGAAATGGCTGGGGCTCGAACGCTTGCAGGTCTGGGACCGCAACGCGCCGCTGCCGCTCGAGCCGGCGCGCATCGTGGGCTGGGACGAGGCGCGCGCCACGGTGCTGGGCGCCTATGCCGCCTTTGCCCCCGAGATGGCCAGCATCGCGGCCCCGTTCTTCGCGCGCGGCTGGATCGACGCCGGCGTCAAGCCCGGCAAGGCGCCCGGTGCCTTTGCCCACCCGACCGTCACCACGGTGCACCCTTACGTGTTGCTCAACTACCTCGGCAAGCCGCGCGACGTGATGACGCTGGCGCACGAGCTGGGGCATGGGGTGCATCAGGTGCTGGCGGCGGCGCAGGGTGAGCTGCTGGCCGCAACCCCGCTGACGCTGGCGGAAACCGCCTCGGTATTCGGCGAGATGCTGACCTTCCGCCGTCTGCTTGACGGGGCGAAAACCCCGGCCGAGCGCAAGACCCTGCTGGCGGGCAAGGTCGAGGACATGATCAACACCGTGGTGCGCCAGATCGCGTTCTACGATTTCGAGTGCAAGTTGCACGCGGCGCGGGTGCAGGGCGAGTTGACGCCGGATGATATCAACGCGCTGTGGATGTCGGTGCAGGCCGAAAGCCTGGGCGATGCGTTCGAGTTCATGCCGGGCTACGAGACGTTCTGGTCCTACGTGCCGCATTTCGTGCATTCGCCATTCTACGTCTATGCCTATGCCTTTGGCGACGGGCTGGTGAACGCGCTTTACGCGGCCTATGCGGACGGGATGCCGGGGTTTCAGGACAAGTACTTCGAGATGCTGACGGCTGGTGGCTCGAAGCACCACAAGGAGCTGCTGGCCCCGTTTGGACTGGACGCCTCGGATCCCAAGTTCTGGGACAAGGGGTTGAGCATGATTGCGGGCTTCATCGACGAGCTGGAGGCGATGGAGGGCGCGCCTGCGCGTTGACCGCCAGCGCGAACACCCGATCAATCATCGCCTGGGTGCCGCGCACGAATTCCAGCGGGCAGGGATAGGGCGCGCCGGACTGGAGCGAGCGGCAGAAGGCCTCGACTTGCAACTTGTAGTGGTTGGCGGCGGGAAAGCGTTCCACCGTCACCTTGAGGCCGGGCTGGTGCCATTCCAGTCGCGCCTCGCCGAACACCCCGGGGTTGAACGGGGCGGTCAGGCGGATCAGGCCGGTATCACCCTGAAACACCACCTCTTGCCGGGGGAAAAGCCGCATCGAGGTGATGGCCGAGTAGGTAAACTGCCTGCCCGGCCCCTGCATGTGGCCGGTGACATGCGCCCAAGTATCGACGCCGTTCTCAAAGGTGATGCGGGCTTGCAGATCGCTGGGTTCGGCCCCGGTAACGAAGCGCGCGGCGCCATAGGTATAGACACCGATGTCGCGGATACCGCCTCCGCCGGTTTCCGGGCGGTTGCGGATATTGCCGGGATCGGCGCGGTTGTCGTAGCAAAACACCGCATCGACGTGGCGCAGCGGCCCGATCGCCCCCGATTGCACCAGCTCGCGGGCGCGCTGCCACTGCGGATGGTGCACGATCATGTAAGCCTCGGCGGCCAGCAATCCGCTGGCATCGCGCGCGGCGATCAGGGTATCGAACTCGGCTTCCCGCAGGGCAATCGGCTTTTCGGTGAGCACATGCTTGCCCGCCGCCAGCGCCTTCAGGGTCCATTCGACATGCAGGTGGTTTGGCAGCGGGATATAGACCGCATCAATGCCGGGGTCGGCCAGCAGCGCCTCGCAGGTGGCATGCAGCCGCAGACCGGGGCAAAAATCCTGAAACGGCACGGCCTTGGCGGGATCGGACGTGGCCAGCGCCACCAGTTCGGCCCCGTTGGCGGCATGGATCGCCGGGGCCATGCGCCCTTGGGCGAAATGCGACGCCCCGAGAATCCCCCACCGCACTGCCGTCATGGTCGCCTCCGTTGCCGCAACGGCTCAGGCTAGCGCTAACAGGCGATTGCGGCAATCCCGTCCGCTCCGGCGTCGGATTTTTCGAACCGCAACAGCGTCATCATCCCGAACGGCGGCAGGGTGCATTCCTCGACCAGCGTCAGCCGTGGCTCATTCAGCACCCGCGCGCGCTCGAAGTCCGAGTGCCAGCCCAGCACGTCGGCCATCGGTGCCGCCACCTTTTCCAGCGCCGCCAGCAGCCCCTTGTCGCGGGCGAAATGGTTGACCACGATCACCGAACCGCCGGGGCGGCAGACCCGCGCCATTTCGGCCAGCACCCGCTCGGGCTCGGGCACCACCGACATGGTGTGCATCGCCACCACCTGATCAAAACTGTCGTCCGCGAATGCCAGCTCGCGGGCATCCATCCGGTGCAGCGCCGCCACCTGCCCAAGGCCCAGCTCGGCCACCTTTTCGCGCGCCTTGGCCAGCATCTCCTCGCTGTAGTCGATGCCGGTCACGCGCAGATCGCGGCGATAGTGGCGCAGCGCAAGGCCGGTGCCGACGCCAACCTCAAGCACCTCTCCGCCAGTCGCATTGACCCGCCCCACCGCCCGCCTGCGACCGATGTCGGTGACCGCGCCGAAGGTCGGGTCGTAGACCTGCGCCCAGCGGGCGTATGATCGAGTAACGGATTGAATATCCATGCCTATTTATCTCTATGTGCGGGTTTTGCGCGTGGCGCGAAAAGCCACGGCGAGGGCCGCGACATAAGCCAGGTCGAGGGCGAGCAGGGTGGTCCAGGGAAAGCTGAGCAGAGCGGCGACCAAGGCGACAAAGCCCAGCACGATATAGCGCGCGTGTTCGGTATAGATGGTGGTCTTCTTGAACGAAGGCGTCGGCATCCGGCTGATCATCAGCGCCCCGACTGCCACCAGCCAGATCGCCACCAGGCCCGGCGGCAGGGCGGGGGTGTGATCGAGCGTGAAGCTGAGATACATCGGCCCCAGCGCCAGCATGGCCCCGGCAGGCGAGGGCACGCCGACGAAATCGGCCTTTTCGGCCGGATCCGTGGCGGCGCGTTGGCCGACGTTGAAGCGCGCCAGCCGCATCACGCAGCACACGGCGTAGATCAGCGCCGCGATCCAGCCCGCCCGCGACCAGCCCTGAAACGCCCAGAAATACATCGTCAGCGCTGGGGCAACCCCGAAATTGACGAAATCCCCGAGCGAATCGAGCTCGGCGCCAATCTCGCTTTCCTGTTTCAAGAGCCGCGCCAGCCGCCCGTCGAGGCCGTCCAGCACCGCTGCCAGCACCGTCAGCCCGACCGCATAGCCGAACCGGCCCTGCGCGGCAAAGCGGATGGCCGTCAGCCCGGCGCATAGCGCCATGATGGTCAGCAAGTTCGGCAAAAGCTGCACCAGCGGCAGCTCGGAACGGGGGCGGGGCGAGTCGGGCATGGCCATCGCCTACTCGACCCTGATCTGGCGGGCCGACCCGCTGGCGTTCAGATCGCCGATCACGGTTTCGCCGGCGATTGTGCTTTGACCCACCGCGACCTGCGACACCACGCCCTCGGGCAGGTAGGTATCGACCCGGCTGCCGAACCGGATCAGCCCAAAGCGCTCGCCGGTGCGCAGGGTGCTGCCTTCGGCGGTCAGGCACAGGATGCGGCGCGCCACCAGCCCGGCGATCTGCACCACCGCAATGCGGCGACCGTCGCCCAGCTCGAGACACAGGCTGTTGCGCTCGTTGTCGCTGCTGGCCTTGTCGAGCGAGGCGTTGAAGAACTTGCCGGGGCGGTAGGCGATGGCCGCCACCCGCCCGGCGATCGGGGCGCGGTTAACGTGGCAGTTGAATACGTTCATGAACACCGAAATCCGCACCAGCGCCGTGGGCCCCAGCCCCAGCTCGGGCGGTGGCACCGCGCGCTCGATCAGCGACACCACGCCGTCGGCCGGGCTGACCAGCAGCCCAGCCTGCTGCGGCACCGCGCGTTTGGGGTCGCGAAAGAAGTAGTAGCACCACACCGTCGCCCCGACCCCCAGCCAGCCCAGCGGCTGCCAGATCAGGAACAGCACCACCGCGATCGCGGCAAAGATCGCCACGAAGCGCCGCCCCTCGGGGTGCATCGGCTTGATGAAAGTGTTGAGCATGTTCATGACAGCAGCGCTCCGCAGGCGGTTGCCAAAGGGCCTAGCGCAAGCGGGCGAAGGAAGCAAACCCTAACATCGCGCCGCCAGCGCAAGCCACAAGCGACGCATCGTCGCACAAAAGCGTCATCCGTGCGGGCGCATCCGTCAGGCCGGAACCACCATCCCCTTGCCGCGCGCCAGTTCGCGCATCCGGTCTTGCAACTTCTCGAACGCCCGCACCTCGATCTGGCGTATGCGTTCGCGGCTGACGCCGTAACTGGCGGACAGATCTTCCAGCGTCACCGGCTCGTCGGCCAGGCGCCGCTGCGCCAGAATGTCCCGCTCGCGCGGGTTCAGCACCGTCATCGCCTGCGCCAGCAGTTCGCGCCGCGCTTCAAGCTCGTCGCGCTCGGCGTAATCGCCGGCCTGATCGCTTTCTTCATCCTCAAGCCAGTCCTGCCATTGGGCGGTGCCTTCGCCATCCGAGCCGACGGTGGCGTTGAGCGAGGCGTCGCCCCCCGACAGGCGCCGGTTCATGTCGATAACTTCGGTCTCGCTCACGCTGAGGTCGCGGGCGATGCGGGCCAGGTTTTCGGGGTGAAGATCGCCTTCTTCCAGCGCCCCCACCTTGGCCTTGGCCTTGCGCAGGTTGAAAAACAGCTTTTTCTGTGCCGAGGTCGTGCCAAGCTTGACCAGGCTCCACGAGCGCAGGATGTATTCCTGAATCGAGGCCCTGATCCACCACATCGCGTAGGTGGCCAGGCGAAAGCCCTTTTCGGGATCAAAGCGCTTGACCGCCTGCATCAGGCCGACATTGGCCTCGGAAATCACCTCGGCCTGCGGCAGGCCGTAGCCGCGATATCCCATCGCCAGCTTGGCCGCCAGCCGCAGGTGACTGGTCACCAGTTTGTGCGCGGCGGCCGAATCCTGATGATCCACCCAGCGCTTGGCCAGCATGTATTCCTCTTCCGGATCCAGCATCGGAAACTTGCGAATCTCCTGCATATAGCGGTTCAGCCCCTGTTCGGGACTGGGGGCGGGAAGATTGGCGTAACTGGTCATCTGGTCCCTTTCTGCTCGGGTCGGGTCTGCCGCGCCGGAACCAGCGAATCTAGGATCGCCGCAGGTCCGGCGCAAGTGCGTCCGGTAACACGCCCATCTTACAACAGAATGAACGGCGGCTGCACCGGGATCGGCTTTGTGACGCGCCCCTCACGCAGATGTCAGTTGTCAGCCGCGCCCGCGGCCCCCACGCCCGAGCGCGGCCAGCAGCCCGGCCATGTCGATGGGCAGCGCGGCCTCGAAGTCGAGAGTCATACCGGTGACCGGATGGACAAACCCCAGCGAGGCCGCGTGCAGTGCCTGACGCGGAAAGGCGTTGGCCAGATCGGCCACGCCTTCGGCCAGGGCCTTGGGGACCAGCCGCCGGTGCCCGCTGTAGGTCTGATCGCCCAGCAACGCGTGGCCGACGTAGGCCATATGCACCCGGATCTGATGGGTGCGCCCTGTTTCCAGCCAGCATTCCACCAGCGCCGCTACCGGCGGCACCCCAAAGGAGTGCCGCACCCTGAGTCGCGTCACCGCGTGACGGCCCGACTCGAACCCCACCGCCTGACGCTGGCGGTCGGTCTTGTGGCGCGCGAGGTTGGTCGCGATCCTGACGATGCCGCCCGGCTCGAAACTGACGCCCCGAATGCCCCGCAGGCGCGGGTCGGCGGCATCGGGGCAGCCATGCACCAGCGCCAGATAGCGGCGGCTCACGCTGTGGGCCTCGAACTGCGCGGCCAAGCCATGATGCGCGCGGTCGGTCTTGGCCACCACCAGCAGGCCCGACGTATCCTTGTCGATCCGGTGCACGATACCGGGACGCCTGACCCCGCCCACCCCGGAAAGGCCGGCCCCACAGTGATGCAGCAAGGCATTGACCAGCGTGCCGGTCGCCGAGCCGGGGGCGGGATGCACCACCATCCCGGCGGGCTTGTCGATCACGATCAGATCATCGTCCTCCCACACCACCGCAAGCGGGATGTCCTCGGGCCGGGCGTCAAGGTCCACGGGGGCTGCGAGGATCAGGCGGTAAACCTCGCCCGCGGTGACCCGCGCCTTGGGGTTGGTCACCGCCACCCCGGCGCAAGAAACATCCCCGGCCGCGATCATCTTCATCAGTCGCGAGCGCGAAAGCTGGGCCGCCTCTGGCACCTCGCGCGCAAGCGCCTTATCAAGGCGGTCGGGCGGGGCCGCGCCGATCGTCACCACGAGATCGGCCAGTGCCACCGCCTCGTCATCGCCGTCGTCAGCAAGATCGGGAGAGTTTGCCATGAACACGGCTCCGGCACCGGCAGGGCTTCCGCCCAGCCTTAGGTTTCTGAAAGCGCTGGTGATCGGGCTGGCGCTGACCATGATTGGCGGAGTCATAACCATCGTCGCCCTGCTTGTCACCCGCCTGCCTGCCGAATTTCAGACCACCCCGGCCCTGCCCGACCAGATCACCCTGCCTGCCGGGGTGCAGGCCACCGCCATCACCCAGGGGCCGGACTGGTTCGCGGTTGTGACCAGCGACCAGCGCATCCTGATCTTCGCCCGCGACGGCCGCCTGCGCCAGCAAGTGGCCATCATCCCCGCCCCCTGATCCCGCGACCAAAGTGCCGCGCTCACCGGGTGCCGCGGCGCTTGACGCGGGGCGCTGAAGGGCGTCCTATGAATCGGGGATGAAGTGGACCCATGAAATCGTCGCGTGAAATCGTCGCGAACCTGGCTGAGGCGACCTGACACTGAAGCGTTATGTGACGAATTGCAGCGCCAGTTTGGCGCGCTGGAGAGTGAAAGCCGGCGCCGCGCGGTGGCACTCATACTGGTCTACGGCTCTTGCGCGATTTTTCTGCCGCTCTGGCTGGTCGCAGTTTGCGCCGTGGCAAGCCTTGGTGGCGAAGTCATTGAGCGCTGGCTTCAGCGCGATGTCGCGCGGCTGATCGCGGAACCCTGGCGTTACCGGCTTTATCTTTTCGGCACGTTGTGGCTTGAGCTGGCGTTCATCACCCACCCGCAGTGCTGTGGCATCTCGAACGCCCCTACATCAAAGCCCTCGCCATCGGGCTGATATTTGGTGCGATGCTGCATGCCGTCACTGTGTTGGCGATCTTTCGCTCCGGCGGTCTGATCGCGGCAACGACCGTGGCCGCGATGGCCCTGGGGTCGAATACGCTTTACTGGCTCTGGCGCGACGACTGGTCCGGTCTGGCGATCAGCACATTGTACCCGATGCTGGCGCTGTGGTATTTTGGCACCACTCTGATCGCGAACAACCACCTGCACCGCGAAATTGTCAATCGGCGCGCAATCTTGACCCCTTATCGGCGTCCAATTTTGACCCCCTTGGTGGGCGGAGATCAGGGCCTGAGCCGACGGAACTGATCAAGTTGTGAAGGCGGGTCAGGCCCTGATC
>Ga0172367_10002182_pt1 | contig 27150 bp, 28 predicted proteins | sample Lak10m_FD_114542 | JGI IMG/M metagenome (GOLD analysis project Ga0172367, IMG submission 114542) | Freshwater microbial communities from Kabuno Bay, South-Kivu, Congo - kab_022012_10m | ecosystem: Environmental > Aquatic > Freshwater > Lake | place: Democratic Republic of the Congo: South-Kivu...
ATGGCGCCTTTGAGCGATGATCCCCTTATCAGTCTGCCCGTTGTGGCTCGCTGATCAAGCAGGCCCGCGCCCGAAATGGCGGCGATCTTCATGGCCAGCTACACCACGTCCGGGGACACGATCTATTGCTCGCAGATGTGGATCGCAAGAACCAGCGGCTGAAGCGGGGTTTTCGGGTCAACAATAGGTCAACCTGCCGATCTACTTCGTTCACGGTTTGGGCTACGGTCACGTCCGTCAGTTGCGGTTGAGAGCGGCGAGGTAATCAAGCGAGATCAACGGGTTGGCGCGTAAATGCTTGAAATCTAAGGACCCTACGTTCTCCTTTTGGTCCGCCTAATAACCTGAAGGCCGCAGGTTCAAATCCTGCCCCCGCAACCAAATATTGCAAATATATCAAGAAGTTACGAGCCGTCCGCAAGGGCGGCTTTTTGCTTGTGCATTTTGTGTCAACGCCATGTCAACGTTTTACGAGTGGCATGGAGCCCGGCTGCGAACCCCTCAGATCACAAGCTCGTAGCTTGTGCTGCGGCCACCAGCTTCCCCTTTGCGAAGAAGCCCCAGATCCAGCAATGCCGCGATGTCGCGGTTCGCGGTGTCTTGTGAGCACTTCGCTATGGTCGCCCACTTGGACGATGTCATCTTGCCCTCGAAACCGTCAAGCAGTCGGTTCAGGATCTTGATTTGGCGTTCGTTCAGCGCCAGCGCTGCGGCGCGTTCCCAGAACTGGGCCTTGGCGATGACTGCTGCCAAGACGCCATCGGCGCCGTGGATTGCCCGCCCTAGGCAGGCAAGGAACCAGGTCAGCCACTCCGTCACATCCGTCGCGCCCTTCTGGGTGCGCTCCAGCTCATCATAATACTCTGACCGCTCGATCCGGATCTGCGCCGACATGCTGTAGAACCGCTGCGGGCTGGCTTCGGATCGCGCAAGCGCAAGATCAGCGATGGCGCGGGCGATCCGGCCGTTGCCATCCTCGAACGGGTGGATCGTCACGAACCACAGATGCGCCCGAGCCGCCTTGATCACCGGATCGGTGGCCAGGGGCGCATTGAACCATGTCAGGAACGCCCCCATCTCCGCCGCGACCTTGTCGGCTGGAGGGGCCGCGAAGTGGACGCGCTCTCGGCAGAATGGTCCTGACACTACCTGCATCGGCCCCGAACTGTCGTCGCGCCAATCCCCGACGCGAATGCGTGTCATGCCGCTGCGCCCGGTGGGGAACAGGGCGGCATGCCAGCCGAACAGACGCTCCGCCGTCAAGGGTGCGGAGTAGTTCCTCGTCGCATCCAGCATCACCTCGACGATGCCCTCGACGTCGCGATCAGTCGGGGGCAGGGCCCCGATGTCGATGCCAAGGCGACGGGCAAGCGATGACCGGACCTGTGTGGCGTCCAGCGCCTCGCCTTCGATCTCGCTGGTCTTGAGCACATCTTGTGTGAGTGTCCGCAGCACCGCTTCTTCGCGCAGCTTGAACCCAAGGGATTCCATTCGGCCGATCAGGCGACCCTGCTCGAGCCGCACTGCCGCCAGCGGTGTCGCGATGCTGCCATCGCGCCAGGTCAGTGTCGGCCAGTCTGGCCTCTCCCAGATGTACATCGTAAACTCCGCGCCTGCTGCGGCGATTGTGCATCGTATTCGCCGCATCCGCAAGGTTTAACGCCGCAACAGGTGCGGAGTTTAGCGCGGCTATTCTCCGCACGAGGTCTTTGAACATCTGGCCCGCTTGATCGGAAGCCATCACTGGCTCAAAATGGCATTGAACTCGTTCATCCGAATTCCCTCGGCTACTTCCATCTTTGGTGCCACATGTACATGGATCAGCGCACTTCGAACGTTCATCGTCTTTTGGCTGATCATGTTCGCAGCCCCTCCCTCCGTCACATTCGTGATCCGCACTTTCTGACGAAGCTTGCCACAGCAGTCCGAAACCCGGTTCCGACAATCCCGCACTGGCGTGGTTCGCCCTTGATCAGCTTCACCTGATCGAACGCGAAATGCAACATCACCAACGGCTTGCCAGCTTTGGATTGCCGGCAATCTGACTCAGTTTGAAGACGACCCACTCGAATTGGGTCGCAGCAGACGACAGGTGGTGCGAAGAATCAATGTGCCGGCGAAGCGTTGCGACTCCACGGGCTTTGAAGGCGCCTCGATCATGGAAATCAGGGCATCCACGGCTGCACGGATCATCTGGTTCAGCGGCTGCCGTATCGTTGTCAACTGGTGACCAGGCCAATCGGAGGCGGGAATGTCGTCAAAGCCGATCAAGGAGAAGTCGTCAGGAACGGACAGGCCAAGTTCGTGCCGCACCGCGTGCAACACACCCAGCGCCATGACGTCGCTGGCGCAGAACACCGCATCGGGCCTTTCCTTGCGCGAAAACAGGCGCAATCCGGCCTCTCGGCCACTGGCAAAGGTGTAATCTCCGGTTTCGCGCAGAAAAAGGGTCTGACCCGCCGCAGTCAGGCGGTCCAGAAACCCGGCCTCCCGCAGCTGCGAGGTGGAATCGCTGTCGTCGCCGGCGAGGAAGGCGATGCGTTGATGGCCGGCCTCAAGAAGAATGTCGGCGGCAACCTGACCGCCCTCGCGGTTGTCGATCTGGATCGAGGGGATATCGAGATGTCCGGCACTGCGGTTGTAAAGCACTACCGGGATGCCTGCAGAACGGCACGTCTCGGCCATGCGACCGCTGAGCATGGCCGACATGATCAGGGCGCCGTCGATCTTGTAGCGCATCAGCGTCGAAAGGGCCGCATCCACTTCATCCAGGCTGTCCACGGTGAACAACAGGATCTGGCGGCCCCGCGCCTGGATGGCGCGGCTGAGGCCGGCCACGGTATGCGCGAAATACGGATCCTGTATGCGGGTAACGATCAGCCCGACCATGCCCGAGACCTGTTGGGGTTCGTTGCGGGCCGACGACATGGAGCGCGCAATCGCATTGGGCTGATAGCCCAGTTCGGCCGCCGCAGCCAGAACCCGGGCGCGGGTCGATGCCGCGATCGAGGCCGTGGGCGAAAAGGCCCTCGAGACCGCGGATTGGGAAACGCCAGCCAGGCGCGCCACGTCGTAAGAGGTCGGGGCTTTCGGGCTCATGCAACAGTTCCTCGGCACGCCGGCAAGGTTTGAATTCATGCAACGTTAGCTGCATCAAGACGCAAACACAAACAGTCTGCATAAATTGGCCCGCGCCCGTGTTTGCGACTTCAGGCGGCTATTGAGTTCACAGGCGTCTTGCGCTAGCATGCATGCGCATTCATCATCCATGAGGATTCGCATGCTGACGGAAGAAGAGAAGGACGAACTGTTCGACGCGATCTGTGACGGCGACCGCGAAACGGTGGTGGCGCTGGTCATCCGCGCGCGCGACGGCGGCGAGGATCTGGCGCAGATGGTGAAAGACACCATGATCCCGGCAATGGCCCAGGTGGGCGACCTGTTCTCGGCCGGCGAGATTTTCGTGCCCGAAATGCTGGTCTCGGCGCGTGCGATGCAGGGCGGCATCGACATCATCGAGCCGATTCTGGCGGCCAGCGATCACGAACCGCTGGCCCGGGTCTGCATCGGCAGCGTCAAGGGCGATCTGCACGACATCGGGAAGAACCTGGTGGTGATGATGCTGAAGGGCGCCGGGTTCGAAGTCGAGGATCTGGGTGTGGACGTGTCGAACGAGGCTTTCGCGGCGGCCTGTGACCGTGGCCACGACGTCGTCTGTCTCAGCGCGCTGCTGACAACGACGAAACCGCAGATGATGAAGGTGATCCGACACCTCAAGGACCAGGGCAAGAATGCCCGCATCGTCATCGGCGGCGCCGTCATCACTCAGGATTATGCCGATCTGATCGGCGCCGATGCCTTTGGCGAAGATGCGCCGGGCGCGGTGCGTGCGGTCAAGCGCGCGCTGGGTCTGGCGAACTGATGGCCATGCAGCCTTGCGCGTCGCCTTTGTCCGGGCCGTTCACGCCGGACGCTTCGGATACGGAGCCGCTTGGCGATCTTGTGGCGATTGCCGCCGCGCGCGTCGCCCGTCAGGCCGGCTATGCGGCGCTGGCGGCCAAGGGCGGGGTCAAGGCGGTGGCCCTTGCCGACTGGTTGGATCAGGCACGCCGCTGCCTGCTGGCGCTGGCGCGGCCCCGGGTGATGTCTCTGCCGCTGGCGACGACAGTCACCGCCGATGGCGTCGTCATCGAAGGTCTTGTCTCGATCCGTGATCCGTCATGGCGGGACGACATCGCAGAAGGCGCCGAGATGGGCGCCACGCTATGTTCGCTCGGCTACGGCCAGCAAGAGGCCTTCGCCAGGCTGGGGCGTGACTATGCCCTGCATCATGTTCAGGGCGACCTGGCCCGGGAAACCCTGTTCGCCCTGGCGCGCGCCGCGGATCGGGCGCGGCAGCGGCAGCGCCCCGGCTGGCGTCTGCACCGCATTCCGGTCAAGGCGCAGGCCCAGTGCGGCCGGCATCAGCTATGGGAGCCGGTGCAGGTTCAGGCCCTGCTGTCGCTGTTCGCGCCGGGTGCCGCCGGCGTGACGATGACCGAGACCGGCTTCTTCAATCCCCTGCATTCGCTGCTGGGTCTCACTCTGATGCGCCCGCCGGGCGGGAACGGGGCTCAGGGCTGCTTGTCCTGATCCGACAACAGTTGCTGAAAGCGCCGGCGGTTGAAGGGATGGCGGGGATGGGTGCCATAGACCGACATGTAGGTGTCATGGTTCAGCCCCAGGCCCTGAAGCACCACCGCCAGCCCGAAGCCGGCCGCGACGATGCCGCCGAAAGCCATGGCGATCCAGCCGACCCAGAATTGCGCCAGCCCGGTGGCCACTGCGGCGCCGGCGCAGAACAAGGTGAAATAACCGCCGGTCTTGTGCCAGGCCTCGAACCACCAGCGCCGCGGCGTCATGTCGAAATGGTCACCGCCCCAGGTGGCGCGGTTCTCGGGGTCGGCGCCGGGATCCTTGCGCCCGCCGTGGCTGCCACGGTTCCAGGCCGAAATTCCCTGCCCCAGCCCGAAGGCCAGCGTGGCCAGACCGAACCAGCCGTGCAGGCTGGCCGAGAAGCCGCCCGTCAGCAGCATGGCGAAAGCCGCCGCCACCAGCGAGACGGCGATGACGGCGTAAAGCAGGCGCTTGTGCACGCTCCAGCACAGTTCCGGCCAGGCCCATTTCGACGTGCCGCGCGGGATGCCATAGCTGCGCGGCGCGATCTTGCCAAAGCGCAGGAACATCACCGCGAAGGGCACCAGCACGAACCATAGGAGGAACATGACGGCGCCGTGGTTTTCCCAGTGGATCGGGATGACCAGATCGAGGAAGGGCAGGCGCGCTTCGGTGGGGATGTCAGGGCGCATGTCCGGCCTCTTGCAACTGCCGCAGGTTGAAGATCAGGTCGGGCTTCAGCCGTCCGGCCAGCCCGTCCAGCACATTCTGCGCCGCAACCACGCCCATGCGCTCGGCTGCTTCGGCGCTGAGTGCTGCCGAATGCGGGCTGAGCACGACATTGGGCAGCGCCAGCAGCGGATGGTCCGGCGCCGGCGGTTCATCGCGGAAACAATCCAGCGCCGCGCCGCCCGCCGCCATGCGGCCGCAAAGGGCGGCATGCAGCGCCGCCTCGTCCACCATGCCGCCGCGTGCGGCGTTCACCACGATGGCCTCGGGCCGCATCGCCGCCAGTTCGGCGGCACCAATCAGCCCCTGCGTCTGCGGCGAGGCCGGCAGGTGCAGGCTTAGCGCGTGAACTTCCGGCAAGACGGCGCGCCAGTCCGTCACCGGCTGGCAGCCCAGCGCCACGACGGTTTCAGCCGCCACGAACGGATCATAGACCAGCACGGCCATGTCGAAGGCGCGCGCGCGCCGCGCCACTTCGCGCCCGATGCGGCCAAAGCCCAGAAGCAAGAGCTTGCGCCCGGCCAGTTCACCCACCGCCAGCGTGTCGCGGATCGCCCAGTTGCCGCTGCGCACTGCCGCGTCATAGGGGCCGATGCGCTTGACCAGCGCCAGCAGCATCGCCAGCACCTGTTCGGCCACCGAGACGGCATTGACCGGCCCGACAATGGTGACCGGCACGCCACGCGCCGCCAGTGCCGCAACCGGCAGGTTGTCGCAACCGACGCCATGGCGCGACACCACCTTCAGCCCGGGCATCTTCGCCGCCTGTTCGGCAGTCAGCACGCCATAGCGGATCAAGAGGGCATCGGCGGCCTGCAACCGGTCCAGCGGCAAGGCGGCACCCGGGTCTTCGACCGTCTCGATCTCCAGCCCGGACGCGGCCTGCAACACAGCCATGCCTGAAGGGTGAATCCGTCCCGCAATCAGAACCCGTGCCATCACAAGCCATCCACTTCCATGATCGTCAGACCGGCATTCATGTCGGTGGTATAGACCAGACCGTTCCTGTCGACATAGACATCGGTGGTGTCTACCACGCAGGGCCGGTCCGGCCGGTAATCCATCAGCCGTGCCGGTGCCGGCGGCACGCAGGCCGCCACTTCTTCGGGGCGGAACGGGTTGGAAAGATCATAGACCCGCACGCCGGCGTTCTGGTAGCTGACAAAGACCAGATCCTCGCTCTGGAAGCCTTCCGAGCGGTTTTCGTGGACATTGTGCGGCCCGAACTGCCCGCCCTTCCGTGCATAGTCGGCCTCATCCGGGGGCAGGGTGGTGGCGATGCTGACGGGGTTGGTCGGCACCGAGATGTCATAGACCCAGTTGCGCTTGATGCCGTCGGCGCAATTGTCGGCCTGGCTTTCCTCGACCACGAACATCAGGCCGCGGCCCGGCAATGGCAGGGTGTTGTGGGTGTGCCCGGCGAAAGGCGGGCAAGGGTTGTCGTGGGCCAGAAAGCGCGGGTTGTGCCGGTCGGCCACGTCGATCAGCGACAGCCCGCCGTCGCGCCAGGCGGCGGCGGCAAGATCGCCCTTCACGATCGGGTGGTGCAGGGCATAGCGGTATTTTGGATCCCAATGCGGCACTTCGCCGGCCGCCGCGTTCATCCCCGGCAACCAGAGTTGCGAGACGATCTCGGGCCTTTCGGGGCGGCGGAAATCGGCGATCATGAAGATGTCGTCGGTAAAGCCCGGCGGCAGGGCCGAGAAATACACCCAGTCGCCGCCATCCCAGAAGGTGCGGTGCACCCCCAGCCCCGGCACCTCGAAAAAGGCGATCTCGCGCGGGTTGGCGTGGTCGGAAATGTCATAGATGCGCATGCCGGCGGCATAGGGCCGGTCCTGCGCGGCAATGTCGATCTTGTCGGCGACCGAGCCCTTGTAATAGGCGCCGGGATCGAAGGCGCCCGAGGTTTCCACCTTCAGCATGTCGCACATGTTGTTGACGATCAGGATGTCGCCGTGGGTTTGCAGATGCTGGCTCCAGGTGCCTTCGGGCTGGGGCACATGGCGGACAAAGCGCGGCGCGCGCGGGTCGCGCACGTCGATGACGGAAAAGCCGTTGTTGAAGACATGGCCAACATAGGCATGACCGCCCGACACCATGATCTGGATGCCGTCGGCGCGGCCGCCCTGATCGGAATGGCCGAGGATGCGCATGTTGCGGGCATGGTCTGGCACAAGTGGGACCGTCATGGGGTGACTCCGTCGCGGGATCGGGTTGGGGTGAAACCGGCAATCAGGCTGCGGGCGCCGGCGGCCAGAAAGCTGTGATCGGCGCCGGCGATGACAAAGCTTGCGCCCCGCGCTGCCCAGGGGGCGAAATCTTCGCCGGGCGCGCAGTAAAGCCCGGTGGCCGCCTCTGGCGCCGACAGCACCGCCGCCGCCATGGCGTCGATCTCGGGAGAGCTGAAATCGTCGCGGCCGCAGGAAAGGCTCAGATCGGCGCGGCCGACGAACAGCGCGTCCACGCCGTCAATCGCCGCGATGGCCCGGTGATTCTCGACCGCTTCGCGGTCTTCGATCTGGCAGATCAGCACCGTCTCGGCAGCGGCGTCGCGGCGGTGCTGGGCCAAGGGTTTCGCGCCATAGCCGCCGGCCCGGGTGGTGCCGGCGATGCCGCGCCCGCCGGGGATGTAGCGGACAGCCGCCGCCAGCGCCCGCGCCTGATCGGCGGTGTTGACATGCGGCACCACCACCCCCGCAGCACCACTGTCGAGCGCGGCAAGGATGATCGCCGGGCTGTGATCGGGAACGCGCACGAGGGTGGCAATTCCCGCCGCCCGCGCGGCCAGAAGGCACAGGTCGGTTGCCGCGCGGTCAAAGGGGGCGTGTTCGCCATCCAGCACCAGGAAATCAAGGCCGGTGGCGCCAAGGATTTCCACCACCATCGGATGCGGCGTCTTGACGAAGCTGCCCAGAAGCGGCGCCCTGGCCCGCAGCCTTTCACGAAAATGCGCGTTCGGGGTCATTTTTCGCCCTCGCGTTGCAGCCGCGCGAAATACGAGGCGTCATCGGCAAGCGCGCCGGACAGCGCCAGCGGATAGCCGCGCATCTCGTTGACCATGGCAAAGAAGGCCAGGGTGTTTTCGGGTGGGATGTCATGGCCGATGTTGTGGCAGGGCGCGATCACATAGCCACCATCCGTGCCAAGATCGGCCATCCGCCGGGCGATCTCCCAGCGCAGTTCGGCAGGGGTGGCGTTCGGCATCATCTGCTGCACGTCCATGGCGCCGTGAAAGGCCAGCCGGTCGCCGAAGCGCGCCTTCAGCGCGGCGGTATCCTCCATGCCCTTGGTCGAGGTCTGCACCGGGTTCAGGATATCGGCGCCGGTCTCGATCAGATCCTCGATCAGCGGCAGCACCGCGCCGTCGGTGTGCATCATCAGATAGACATCGGCCTCTGCCTTGATATGCTGGTGCAGGCGGGTGTGAAAGGGTTTGATGCGGGCGCGGTAGACCTTGGGCGAAATCAGAAGCGAGGTCTGGGTGCCAAGATCGTCAGTGACATAGGCCAGTTGCACATTAGGCCCGACTTCGGCCATGTAGCGCGTCCACATCCGGCAGAGAAGACCGGTGATGCGGCCCAGAATGGCATCGGCCAGCGCCGGGTTGATCACCAGATCCATGAAGAACTGCTGATAGCCGCGCATCTGCAAGGCGCTCATCAGCGGACCGGCCTTGATCGCGTCCGCACCCAGGACATAGCCGGTGGTTTCGAACAGGTGCCGCGCCCTGGCACCAAGGCCGGCAAATTGCGCCGGGTCTTCGGGATCGGGCCAGCAGGTCGCCGCCGCCACATCCTCGGGCGTCTCGCAGTGGGCCAGCGGCGCCGTCGCCAGCGTGTCCACCGCGAAATGGTCGCCATGCGCGCCGCGATAGGGCACGCCCCACATGTCGATATAGCCTTCAGTGTCGGTCCGCTCGGTCACCTGCACCCAGTGCGGCACCAGCCAGCGGAAATCGACGCCGAAATGCTGCAACAGCGCCTCGTCGGGCACCACCGTCTGCGCCATCCGGTCAAGGATGACTTCGCCGTTTTGCAATTCGATCCCGGGCAGATGGGCCTGCAACCGGGCATAGTGGGTCTTGTGGATCGAGCCGATATGCTTGCCCATGTCCAGCGGCACCCATTCCGGGCTGGACCGCGTCATCGCGGCCCTGAAGTTCTCGCGTGGCGTCAACATCCTTCAACCCCTTTTCCTGCAGTTCCGCGACTCGCGGATTTCAAGAGTGCATACGCATTCATAAATGCACAAGAATCAATCGTCAACATTGCGAACGCCCAGCCGATTACAGCGGAAAATCCATGTTTCCGATGCATCTTCATTCATGCAAGCCCGCCTGCGGCGCAGGACGGCGCGCGGCCGGGCATTTCCATCCCCGGCAGTCGATCACCCCCGACGCAAGACGGCCTGCATCCGGGCCAGCGCATCAAAGCCCATCTGGCCAAGCAGATGCAGCATGTCGAGCGGCACCCAGTTTTCGCGGATCAGACCCTCGTGGTGCAGGTAGAAATCCATCACCCGCATGAACACCGGCTTGCCGGTCGGCGGCATGCCGCAGAACCCGCCCCCCTTGTGCATGGCATAGACCGAAGGCCAGCCGCCCGTCACCGAAAAGGGCCCGTCGCCGATGCGGATGTAATGCCCGGCCCCGTGGCGGGCGCGTTCGGCCGTCACTTCGGCAAAGCTGCCCTGGGGGCGGTGGAAAGCGATGCGGAAGGGCAGTTGGTGGCCGTCGATAAAACCATCAAGGCCGCGCGTCGTGCCGATCCCGGCCGGGCCATACCACATCATCTTCGGATGCCAGTGGTCGCGCTGCGGCATGGCGATCAGCGCCTCGCGCGACAGGCGGCCGGGATCGTCAAACTCGGCCAGCGCCTTGTGCATGCGCAGGGTCTGCTCGATGCTTTCGCGGCCCTGAGTGGCGTCCGACGGGGCCAGCCGCACGCCATCGGCGGTAAGCGGCCCCGGCCACATCGACTCGGCCCCCAGCGATGGCGCAAGCGGCCAGACGCCGGCTTGCCGCATCACGTCCAGCACATCCCACAGAAGGTTGGCCTGGACGGCGCGGCCATCCGGCCCGATCTCCCAGACTTCTCCGTAGCGCAACCACACGGTCTTGCCGGTGGCGGGGATGCCCAGCCAGTCCTTCCGCATCGTTGCGCAATAGTGGCCGACGGCGGCGACGAATGTCCTGTTTCGAAAACGCCCGGCGACAAGAACCGTGTCCCGGCGTTCCAGATCCGGCATGGCGGCCCTGAGCGGCGCCCAGATCCGCTGTGCGGCGGCTTCGTTTCCTTGCACTTCGTTCATGGGATGCGCGACGCGCCACTGGCAGTCTGGCGCAGCCAGCGCCTCCAGCGAACGCCCAGGATCCCCCGGGGGCGATTCGGCCAGATCCGCAAGCCGCCGCAGGAACCGCTGGCGCAGACCTTCATCCGGGCTTGCCGCGGCATCGAAACCTTCGCTCAGCATGATCTCTCCACTGGTTCTGGTGCCTTTAGTGAGTGATGGAAGAAAGTGAAAGCGTATGCAAGAAAAATGTTGCATACGATTGCAAAGCCGGCTAGCGTCTGGCAGGCCGCGATGAAAGCGGCGGGTCCCCTTTCGGTGCGGGACAAATCAGGGAGAAACACATGACAATGTCAATCCGGGGCCTTGCCCTGTCTTTCCTTCTGGGGACCACCATGCTTGCAGGTGCTGCAAGTGCTGACTGTGGGATCTCTGCGGGGCGCGTGTCCATTGTCGGGAACGAGTTCCCGGCCATCAAGAGCGTCGCCGCCAAGGCAGCAGAATGTGCGACCGGCACAGTCGAGGTGAAGGCCAATCTGACGGCCGACCATCAGAAGATCAACGTGCCGGGCATGCAGGGCAATCCGGCCGAATACACCAGCGCGATCGTGGCAACCTCGTCGATCGTCGCCCTGATGAACGAAGATGTGATCCGGCCGCTGGATGACCTGATCGCCGCCCATGGCCAGGACATTCCCAAGAGCCAGCTCATCACCATCGACGGCAAGGTGATGGCGGTGGCTTTCATGGCCAACTCGCAGCACCTCGTCTACCGCAAGGACGTGCTGGAAAAGATCGGGGTCGAGCCGCCCAAGTCCTATGAAGACCTGCTTGCCGCCGCCGAGAAGATCCGCGCGGCCGGTCTCATGCAGAACCCGGTGGGCGGCGCCTATATGGCGGGCTGGAACCTTGCCGAAGAATTCGTGAACATGTACACGGGCGCCGGTGGCGAGTTCTTCGTGCCCGGCACGGCGCAGGTGGCGATCAACAACCCGCAGGGTGTTGCGGCGCTGGAGATGATGAAGGCGCTTACCGCCTACATGAACCCCGACTACCTGACCCACGATTCCAACGCCACCTCTGCCGAATGGGAGGCGGGCAATGTCGCCCTGATGAACCTCTGGGGATCGCGCGCCGGCGTGCTGATGGACACCGAGGGCTCGGCGCCGGAAGTCTATGAGAACACTGTCGTCGGTGCGCCGATGACGGTTGGCGGTGGCAGCGTGCCGGCGACGACCCTGTGGTGGGATGGCTGGACAGTGGCCAAGAACATCTCGGACGAGGATGCCGTCGCCACATTCCTGGCCTTGAAGCACGGCACCGGTCCCGGCCTGCTGAACGACGAAACGATGGGGCAGGCCGTCTGGCTGATCGAGGGCTACCAGCCGGCGCCGGTCAACCAGGGCGTGATGCAGACGATGGCGATGGGTGCCAAACCCTATCCGATGCTGCCCTACATGGGGCTGTTGCACACCGCTCTGGGCGACAACATCGCCGATTTCCTGACCGGCAAGGAAGACGCGGCCACGGCGCTGGCCGATATCGAGGCCGCCTATACCGCCGCGGCCAAGGAAAAGGGCTTCCTGCAGTAATCCGCCACGCCCCGGCCCGGCAGTGTCCCTTGCGCGCTGCCGGGCCTTGCCTTGCCCGACCGCCCCTGGCGGAACCGGCCCCTCCCTTCGAACCGGAAACCCGATGAAACACCGCACCTTCCTGTGGTTCATCCTGCCGTCGGCGACCGCGATGCTGCTGTTCATCGCGCTGCCGATCGTGTCGGTGCTGATCCAGTCGGTTTACGCTCCGCACCCGCAAGTGATCCGCGAAGTCGAGAACTGCAACGTTTTCGGCTGCACCACGTCAACCGCTGTCGACCAGGAGGCAACCCGGGCGCTGCGCGAGGCCGAGCCGATGGGACGCTTTGTCGGAACCGGCATCTACACCGACCGCAATCACCTGGCGGCGCGGGAACTGGGGCCGCTGTGGTCCGTTTCAGCCGGCCTTGGCGATTTTCTGGGCAAGTTGCTGAACCTGCCGTTCTACGGCGCTTTGGCCTTCACCCTGACCTACACCGCCGTCGTCACCCCCATGGCCATCATCCTGGGTTTTCTGATCGCGCTTGGCGTCAATGCCCTGCCGCGCGCCTTCCGCGGCCCGACGATCTTCGTCTCGCTTCTGCCGATGATCGTGACACCGCTGGTGGGGGCGCTGATCCTGTTCTGGATGGTCGATGCCCGTGGCGTGCTGGGCGCGGCGATCCAGGCGATGGCCGGCAACCCCGACCTGTCGATCAAGGCTTCGACCCCGCTGATGTGGGCGATGATCATGGTCTATGGCATCTGGTCAACCTCGCCCTTCGCCTTTGTCGTCTACTACGCCGGCCTGCAGACGGTGCCGCAGGACACGCTGGAATCGGCGATGATCGACGGTGCCAGCCGGTGGGAGCGTATCCGCTATGTGGTGATCCCGCATCTGGTGCCGCTGACCACCTTCATGGCGCTCATCAAGATCATGGACAATTTCCGGGTGTTCGAACCGATCGTCAGCTTCAACGCCGGGGCACATGCCCAGTCGCTGAGCTATTTCATCTACTCCGACCTTGGCGGCGAGACGCGGCTTCTGTCTTCGGCGGCGGCCACTTCCGTGCTGACCATCGCCGGCGTCATCCTTCTGTTGTCGCCCGTCCTCGTGCGCACCTGGCAAAGCTTTGGAAAGGGCGCCGCATGACCACCCGCCTTGCCGACCGTCGGCCCCCGACCCTGCAATTCGCCCTTACCACCTTTCTGGTGCTGTGGCTTGTCGTCGCCGCCTTTCCCTTCCTCTGGACGCTCTGGGGCAGCTTCAAGGTCGAAGGCGATTTCTTTTCCAAGGCGGACTGGACGCGGGCGCTGACCGGGCCGCTGACCCGCAGCGAAACCGGCGGCGCCTTCACCTTTGGCGGCTACCATGGCGCCTGGCTGCAAGAGGAATTCTGGCGCGCCGCGCTCAACACGGCCATCGTCGTGGTCTGCGTCGTCTGCATCTCGCTGACCTTCGGCACTCTTGGCGGCTATGCGCTGGCGCGCTCGCCCTACCGCTATGCCTTCTGGCTCTTGCTGGTGGCGCTGGTGTTTCGCGCCATGCCGCCGGTGACGCTGGTTTCGGGTTATCTCTTGCCCTTCTACCAATGGAACCTCTGGGGTCATCTGCCCACCGCCATCATCGTGCTTGTGGCGATCAACCAGCCCTTCACCCTGTGGATGCTGACCAGTTTTTTCCGCAACATCCCCAAGGATCTGGACGAAAGCGCCATGGTCGACGGCTGTTCGCGGTTCCAGGCGTTCCGCCATGTGATCATTCCGGTGATGTGGCCAGGGGTCATCACCACGGGGCTGTTCTCGTTCCTGCTTGCCTACAACGACTTCGCGGTGACGGCGATGCTTCTGTCCAAGGAGAACCAGACGATGATCCCCAAGATCGCCTCGTTCCTTGGCACTACCCAGACCAAGGGCAATGTGATGTTCGCCGTCTCTTCCGTCGTTTCCGTCACCGCACCGCTGTTCGTGCTGGTGATGTTCTTCCAGCGCCAGATCGTCAGCGGCCTGACCGCCGGCGCCGTGAAAGGATAGACCATGGCCGATATCCAGCTGAAAAACCTGACCAAGCGATGGGGGGTCTTTGTCGGCCTGAAGCCGATGGACCTGCATATCGGCGACGGCGAATTCCTCGTGCTGCTTGGCCCCTCGGGCTGTGGCAAGACCACGACGATGCGCATGATCGCCGGGCTTGAGGATGCCACCGGCGGCGACATCCTGATCGGCGGGCGGCGGGTGAACGAGCTTGAACCCAAGGACCGCGACATCGCCATGGTCTTCCAGTCCTACGGGCTTTACCCGACGATGAGCGTTTACGAGAACATCCGCTTTCCGCTGAAAGTGCGGGGCATTCCGGCAAACGAACACAACGACCGGGTGATGCGCGCCGCAGAGACGGTCGAACTGACCGAATTTCTTGACCGCAAGCCTGCGGCCCTGTCGGGTGGCCAGCGCCAGCGCGTCGCTCTGGCACGGGCGATCGTCCGAAAGCCCAAGGTCTTTCTCATGGACGAACCGCTGTCGAACCTTGACGCGAAGCTGCGCGTCTCGACCCGGGCGCAGATCAAGAACCTGCACCATGAACTGAAGACCACGACGATCTATGTGACCCACGACCAGATCGAGGCGATGACGCTGGCCGACCGCGTGGTGGTGATGAGCCGGGGCGAAGTGCAGCAGGTGGGAACGCCGCTGGAGATCTATGACCGCCCTGCCAACACCTTCGTTGCCGGCTTCATCGGCAACCCGGCGATGAACCTGATGAAGGGCCGGCTGAAGGGGGGCGTCTTCGAGGCCGAGAACGTGCGCATCCCCGGGCTCGATGGCCCCGATGGCCCGGTGACTTTGGGATTTCGCGCCGAAGACGCCAGCCTTGCCACCGCGGGCGAGATTTCCGGTCCGATCTATTCGATGGAGCTTCTGGGCGATTCCTCCATGGCCACGGTCCAGGCCGGGGGGGCATTGGTGGCCATCAAGGCGGCCAAGGATTTTTCCGGCCAGATCGGCCATCCCGTTGCCGCCCTTGTGCCCGCCCGCATTTGCCACCTGTTCGACGCCACAACCGGCGCCCGACTGCGCTGAATTCAAGGAGACCGCCATGGCTATTCGAGCCCTGAAATCCGGCAAACCCGCCGAAGCCCGCGCCGAAGAGGATGCGAAGGTCCGCGCCACTGTCGAAGGCATTCTTGCAGACATCGAGACGCGGGGCGACGCCGCCGTGCGCGATCTGGCCCGGAAGTTCGACGGTTATGCCGCGCCTTCTTTCCGGCTGACGCCGTCCGAGATCGAGGCGGCGATGCAGAAGGTCAGTGCCCGCGACATGGAGGACATCCGCTTCGCGCAAACCCAGATCCGCCGCTTTGCCCAGGCGCAGCGGGCCAGCATGACCGATATCGAGGTTGAAACCCTGCCGGGTGTCTTCCTTGGCCACCGCAACATCCCGGTGCAGTCGGTCGGCTGTTATGTGCCGGGGGGCAAGTTCCCCATGGTGGCCAGTGCCCACATGTCGGTGCTGACGGCTTCGGTTGCCGGCGTGCCGCGCATCATCGCCTCGGCCCCGCCGGTGAAGGGCGAGCCGCATCCCGCCATCGTAGCCGCGATGCAGATGGGCGGCGCACATGAGATCTATGTCCTTGGCGGCATTCAGGCCGTCGGCGCGATGGCCTTGGGGACCGAGACGATCCGGCCCGTCGACATGCTGGTCGGCCCGGGCAATGCCTTTGTCGCCGAAGCCAAGCGCCAGCTTTACGGCCGCGTCGGCATCGATCTTTTCGCCGGTCCGACCGAAACCATGGTCATCGCCGATGACACTGTCGATGCCGAGATGTGCGCCACCGATCTTCTGGGGCAGGCCGAACACGGCTACAACTCGCCCGCCTGCCTGATCACCAATTCCGCCCGGCTGGTCGAAGCCACGATGGCCGAGATCGAGCGTCTGCTGGCGATCCTTCCCACGGCGGAAACGGCGGCAATCAGCTGGCGCGACTATGGCGATGTGATCCTGTGCGACACGCATGACGAGATGCTGCAGGTGGCCAATGACATGGCCTATGAACACGTGCAGGTCATGACCGACCGCGACGACTGGTATCTGGAAAACATGCACAGGTATGGTGCGCTGTTCCTGGGGCCACGCACCAACGTGGCCAATGGCGACAAGGTGATCGGAACCAACCATACATTGCCGACCAAGAAGGCGGGGCGCTATACCGGCGGGCTTTGGGTTGGCAAGTTTCTGAAAACGCACAGCTATCAGCGCATCACCACCGATGCGGCGGCGACGCTGGTCGGCGAATACGGCTCGCGGCTCTGCCTGCTTGAGGGCTTTGTCGGCCATGCCGAACAGTGCAACATCCGCGTCCGCCGCTATGGGCACAAGAACGTCGGCTACGGGATGGCGGCCGAATGAGCGCACAGAACCAGCGTAACAAGGCCACGGCGGCCACCTTCTGGGCGGCACTGGATGGGGCGACCGAGGGGGAACTGGGCCGCGTGGCGGCGCAATTCATGGCGGCTGAGGCGAGGTGGCAAGGTTTCGCGCCCTTGCGCGACGTGGCCGGACCGGCAGCTATGGCGGCAGAATTCCTGACGCCGCTTCGGCGCGCCTTCCCCAGACTGGAACGCTTGACCCACATCCTGATCGGCGGCCAGTCCGACGGCACGGTTTCAGGCGGCAATGACGGGCGGTCCTGGGTGGGGGCGGCGGGCCAGCTGGTTGGAGCACAAATGGCTCCGGTCTGGGGCATTCCTGCCCGGGGCCGCGAAGTCCGCCTGCGCTGGGGTGAATTCCTTGAATTCGATGCCGATGGCCGGATCACCCGCATCCAGATGCTGATTGACCTGATCGACTGGCTTGAGCAGATCGGGCTGTCACCTCTGCCGAAACCAAACGGCGCGCCTTTCGTCTGGCCTGCGCCCACCGGCTGCGACGGCGTTCTGAAGGCAGCGCAGGATCAGACCCGGTCCGACGATCTTCTGGCCTATTCCCGCGCCTTCATCTTCGGCGGGCTGAATGCCTTTGACAAATCCGACCTGAAGTCGATGGGCATGGCCCGCTTCTTTCACCCGAATGTCAAATGGTACGGCCCCGGCGGCATCGGCGCCTGTCTGTCCCTGCGCGCTTTCGAGGACTGGCAACAGAAGCCGTGGCTGGTGGCCTTTCCCGACCGTCGCGTCGGCGATCTGGACAACCTGATCGCCGAGGGGGACTTTGTCGGCGCGTCCGGCCTTCCCGGCGTGCAAGCCACGCAGACCGGCCCCTATCTCGGTCATCCGGCCTCGGGTCGGACGCTGTCGATCAACGGCATCGACTTCTGGCGGCGCGACGGCGGCGTGTTCACCGAAAACTGGGTTTTCGTCGACATGATCCACCTTTTCGGGCAGATGGGCGTGGACCTGATGGCCAGGGTTCGGGAACGGGAAATCGCATGACATCCGCGACAGCCCTGAAATCGGCGCTGCTTCCGTTCCGCTCGGCGCTGGCCACAGCGGATGCCCGAACCCTGCGCCCGGTCCTGGCAGCGGCGTTCCACCCGGATGCAAAGCTTCACCTTTGCCACCCGTTCGGCGATCTGACCGGCCCCGACGCGCTGCACGACCAGGCGCTCGGGCCGCTGCTGGCGGCAATGCCCGACCTTGAACGCCGCGACATGATCGTGATGGCCGCAACCACGCCCGAAGGGCAGGATTGGGTCGGCTGCATGGGGAACTACATGGGCACGTTTCTTGCGCCCTTCCTTGGCATTCGTCCGACCGGCCATCTGGCCCACATGCGCTATCACGAATTCTTCCGGATCGAAGCCGGGCGCATCGTCGAAATGCAGGCGATCTGGGACATTCCCGAGCTGATGATGCTGGCCGGTGTCTGGCCGATGGCGCCGCAGATGGGGGCATATCTCTGCACGCCCGCCCCGATGACCGGCGACGGGCTTGCCACTTCGGGGGACGGCGCGGCGGCGATGGCTCATGTCAAGGCGATGCTGGTTGATCTTTGCCGCCACCCGGCAGAGCCTGATCCCGCCGTCATGCGGCTGGAGGCCTACTGGCACCCTCGCTGCAACTGGTATGGCCCGGCGGGCATCGGCACCGGGCGGGGGATTTCGGGTTTCCGCAACTGGCATCAGATCCCCTTCCTGAAGGCCATGCCGGACCGAAAGCTCGACTCGATGGGGGCACTCTCCTCGCACTGGGTCGCGGAAGGCCAGTATGTTTGCGAAACGGGCTGGCCCAACATGCGGCTGACCCTCACCAATGACGGATGGATGGGCATCGCGCCCGCGGGGCGCGAAGTGCTGCTTCGCAGTCTTGACTTCTGGCGGCTGGAGGCCGGGCTGATCCGCGAGAACTGGGTTCTGGTCGATCTTCTCGATCTTTACAGGCAAGTTGGCGTCGATGTGCTGGCCCGTCTAGGCACATTCAACAAGGCCCGAAACCTGGGCACTGTGACAGTGCCCGACGGGATGGATCCTGCATGAACCTGCCGCGCACCCCGTCCTTCCGCCTTGATGGCAAGCGCGCCCTGATCACCGGGGCCTCTTCGGGGATCGGCCTTGGGGCGGCGGTTGCCCTGGCCGAGGCGGGGGCCGAGGTGACACTGGTGGCGCGGCGCGCGGCCGAACTGCATTCGGTCCGCGATGGCATCCGGGCAGCGGGCGGGCGGGCAGAGGCGCTGGCGCTGGACATCACCGATCTGGCGGCGACGGCCTTGGCGCTGGCGGGCGGCGGCCCTTTCGACGTGCTGGTGAATTCGGCAGGTCTTGCCCGCCACGCCCCGGCGCTGGACACGACACCCGAAGACTACGACGCCGCGATGGGCCTGAACCTGCGCGCGGCCTATTTCCTGACTCGCGAGGTGGCGCGCGGGCTGATTGCCGCCGGCAGGCCCGGCAGCCTGATCAATGTCTCCAGCCAGATGGGCCATGTCGGCGGCCCGGATCGCGCCGTCTATTGCGCGAACAAGCATGCGCTTGAGGGGATGACAAAGGCGATGGCGCTGGAATGGGCGCCCAAGGGCATCCGCGTCAATACGCTGTGCCCGACCTTTATCCGAACGCCCCTCGGTGAACAGACCCTGGCGATACCCGAACGCCGCGCCTGGATCCTTTCAAAGATCAAACTTGGCCGGGTGGGCGAGATCGAGGATCTGATGGGGCCGGTGGTCTTTCTGGCCTCCGATGCCTCAGCCATGGTGACGGGAACGCATCTGATCGTGGACGGAGGCTGGACCGCCGAATGACCGAGCAACTCGTCAAGGTAACCGCCACGGATGTGGCCCGGCTGGCAGGCGTCAGTCAGTCGGCGGTCAGCCGGGTCTTCACGCCCGGTGCTTCGGCCTCGAAAGCCACAGTCGAGAAGGTGCGCGCTGCAGCCGAACAACTTGGCTATCGCCCTGATCCGCTGGCCCGGGCGATGATCACCGGACGGACCCGGATCATCGGGCTTGTCGTGGCCTATCTGGAAAATCAGTTCTACCCGGTGGCGATCGAACTTCTGAGCCGCGCCTTGCAGAAAAGAGGCTACCACGTTCTGGTTTTCATGGCGGAAAACTCGACCGAGAAAGTCCCGCAAGTGATGCAGGAGCTTCTGGATTACCAGGTCGACGGCATCATCACCGCATCCGTCGCCATGACCAACGATCTGACGGCGCGGTGCCGGTCGGCGGGCATTCCCGTGGTGATGTTCAACCGTGGTCAGGATGAAGAAGGACTGTCCGAAGTCACCTCGGACAATCTCGCCGGTGGGCGGCGTGCGGCCCAGCACCTGATCGACGCCGGCCACCGCCGCATCGCCCATATCATGGGCTGGCAGGGGTCTTCGACCGGGCGCGACCGCGCGCGGGGCTTTGCCGAGGCCCTGCAGGCTGCGGGCCTGAAACCCTTTGCCATGATCGACGGCATGTATTCCCGCGATGTCGCCTCGGCTGCGGCGCGCGACCTCTTTGCGGGCGACCAACGGCCTGATGCGATCTTCGTGGGCAATGACCACATGGCCTTTTCCGTGATGGACGCTTTGCGGTTTGAACTGGGTCTGTCGGTTCCCGGCGACGTTTCGATCATCGGCTATGACGACGTGCCGCTTGCCGCCTGGCCGTCTTACAACCTTACCACCATCCGCCAGCCCGTGCGCCGGATGGTCGAGGCAACGGTTGAGATCCTGCTCAACCAGATCGAGGGCGAAACCGCCCCCTCCCGCATTCATATCGACGGCCCGCTGATGATGCGTGGCTCGGTACGCAAAAGGACTTTGGAATGAAGGGTTTCGACGCAAAGTTTCGCGATTTCCCCGATTACATCCTCGGGATCACCAAGGAAATTTGGGAAGATCGCGGCATATCGACCCTGCACCGCTACTATCACCCCGGTATTGTGGTGCGGATGCCGGCCGGAGTCTCGACCGGCAATCAGGGCGTCATCGGCGCCACGATGGCCACCCTGGCCGAATTCCCCGACCGCACCCTGCTGGGTGAGGACGTGATCTGGTCGGGGGACGACGAATCCGGCTTTCTGTCCTCACACCGCATCCTGTCCACCGCGACCCATCTGGGCGATGGCCAATATGGCAAGGCCACTGGCAAGAAGCTTGTCTACCGGATCATCGCGGATTGTGCCGCGAAGTCCAACATGATCGACGATGAATGGCTGGTGCGCGATCAGGGTGCCGTGGTGCGCCAGATGGGCTGGGATCCTCTGGATTTCACCCGCGACCAGATCGCCCGTGAGGGAGGCCCAGAGCGCTGCTCGCGCCCGCTGACGCCCGCGACCGACCTGCCCGGCCCATACAAGGGGCGCGGCAACGACAACGAATGGGGCGCAAAGCTTGCCGATCTGCTGACGCGGATCATCGGTGCCGACATGGCTGCCATCCCGGCAGGCTACGACCGCGCGGCGCATCTGGAATATCCGGGCGGCATGAAGGGCCATGGACCGGGGGATGCCGACCGCTTCTGGATGCCGCTGCGCGCAGCCCTGCCCGATGCGACCTTCACCATCCACCATGTGATCGGCCGCGAGGATCCGATGATGCCGCCCCGCGCGGCAGTCCGTTGGAGCCTGCATGGCACGCACTCCGGTTGGGGCCGTTTCGGCGCGCCCACGGGCGCTGAAATCTATGTTCTGGGCATTACCCACGCCGAGTTCGGGCCGTTTGGCAGCAATGGGTGGGGACTGCGCCGCGAGTACACGCTTTTCGACGAAACCGCGATCTGGAGGCAAATCCTGCTCGCAACTGGCGCGGTCTGATCCCCGCGCCACCCGATTCAAAGACAGACACCGACCGCCGGACCCTTTTCGGCGGACACAGGAGATTTGACTGATGACACCCGCCGAAATGGAAGCCCGCATCGTCCGCTATGGCGAACTGCGCCCCTGCAAGACCGCCTTCATCGACGCCCACACGCCGGGATCGAACCGGAAGGAGAACTTCACCATCATCGGCGGCGGAGTCTCGGAAAGTCCCGACCAGCACGTTCACATCCGCGAAACCCCCGGCTTCAACATCGGTGCGGCGGGCCAGCCGCCCGGCTGCCGGAACAGCCTGCATAGTCATCGGACGGCCGAGGTGTTCTTCGTCCTGAAGGGTCGCTGGCGTTTCTTCTGGGGCCGCTGGGGCACGGCGGGAGAGTTCATCGCCGAGGAAGGCGACATCTTCAACATCCCGACCGGCATCTTCCGCGCCTTCGAAAACGTCGGCACTGACTACGGGATGATCATGGCCATCCTTGGGGGGGATGATGCGGGCGGCGGCGTGATCTGGGCGCCGCAGGTGATCACCGACGCCAAGGAGTATGGCCTTGTTCTGGGTAAGAACGGCAAGCTCTACGACACCAAGCGCGGCCAGCACCTTCCCGAAGGCGTGCCGCCCATGCCGCTCTTGACCGATGAAGAACTGAGAGCCTTCCCTGAACCCACCGCCGCCGACGTGATCCCGAATTGCGTGGCCCGCTATTGGGACTTGATGGCACTCAGCGACCGCCAGCCCGCCAAGGTCATCGGCGCGGAAGGCAAGTTGCGCGACCGCCCGGGCTTCGAGGTAGAGTTCCTGTCGCGGGGTTCGATCCCCGACGCGCCCTACACGCAGGATAAGCACGAGGTTCTGATGCCGATGCGTGGCCACTGGTGGCTGACTTGGGGCAATGGCTCCACCGTTCTGAATCCCGGCGACACAGCGGCGATCCCGCCCGGGCTAGAACACTCCCTCGCACCCTCGATGACCGGCGAAGCCTCGCTTTACCGGGTGATTGCGACGGACGATCCGGCAGGCCTGACCGGCCGCCTGTTGTAACCCTGGCCCCTTGGAAAGGACCGTTTCATGCGCATACCCTTCCTCGCCGCGACGCTGGCCCTGATGCCGCTGCCTGCCCTTGCCGACACTTCCGTCGCCTCGCTGAACGATCTGTCCACTGATGCCTTGCGCGCGCGCAGCTATGAAGGGCAGGTCACCGCAATGAGTGAGATCGACTGCCCCGGAATGGCGGGGGGGGCCAGATCACAGATGGTTTCCTATACCTCGGATGGGCTGAACCTTTACGCCCGCCTGCAACTGCCTGCCGGCGAGGCTCCGGCGGGCGGGTGGCCGGTGGTTCTGTTCACTCATGGCTGGGTCGGCGTGGATGCGGCGCCGGACTACCCGTTCTCCTGCGATGAAGGCGGCTATTACGCCCGTATCATCAAGGCCTGGACCGATGCGGGCCATGCCGTGCTTATGCCGGGTTACCGGGGCCATGGCACGGTCGACGGCAAACCCGCGGACGGCATCGAATGGATGCGGGCCTGGGACAATGGCAGCTACCTCTCGCCCGTCTTCTATGCCATCGATACGCTGAACCTTCTGGCGGCTGCCAAGGGGACCCTGGGGCTGGATCTGACCAAGGTCCATGTTCTTGGACACAGCCAGGGCGGCGACGTCGCCGCGATCGTGCTGGCAGCAACGGGAGAGGGGGCCGCGAACGGGCTGCAGGTCGCCTCAGGCGCGCTTTGGTCGGGCACCTTTGTCGACCGCTTCACCCAACTGCGCAGCTATGGGCCGATGGACTCCGCGCTTGAGGCCTTCACGGCCGGTGACGGAACCTGGACCGGCACCGCGACCGGGGCGGATGGTACTGTCAACCCGAACTTCGTCTTCGGCTATCCGCCGAACTGGATCGGCACGCTCGACCAGACCGCTTGGGATTGGCAGAAGGACTACTGGTCTGCACCGTCCGTCCGTGCCGCAGTCGAGAAGAAGCTTGACGAGATGTATGCGGCCCTGAACGCGCAGGTGAAGGACGCGGGGAAATGGTCCTGGGCAATCACCGACCGCGAGGATGGCGGCTTTGACGTGGTACATGACGAAAGGCTGGTGCCGCTGATGCCGGCCATCGGCGCCTTCGACCTTGCAAGCTACATGACCGAGCCTCTGAACCTCCACTATTCGGACCGCGACTTCTATTCCTTCCCAGACTGGAACATCGCGTTGTGCGAAAATGCCAATGCGGCGGGCGGGGCCTGCCAGGCGTTTGTCTATCCCGGCAACACCCATGAACTGACCAAGGCCGCCGAGGACTGGTTCAGCCCCGCCGACACGATCGATGGCTGGCCCCTGATGATCCGGCGCGACCAGGCGCTGATCGCAGGCCAGGACCCTCACACAGTCGAATAATCCAAAGGATGCGGCACCAATGACCCTTCTTGCAACTCATGTTGGCTCGCTCCCCCGTCCGCAGGCGGTGGTGGATTTTCTTTTCGCGCGTGAGCGGGGCGAGACCTATGACACCGCTGCCTTCGACGCCTGCATGGCGGCCGCGGTGATGGAAAATGTCCGCCGCCAGAAAGAGGCGGGGATCGACATCGTCAGCGACGGCGAATGCTCCAAGATCAGCTATGCCACCTATGTGAAGGACCGCTACACCGGCTTTTCCGGCGACAGCCCGCGCAATGCGCCTGCCGATCTGAAGATGTTCCCAACATTCCTTGACCGATTGGCAAAGGCTGGGGGGACACCGCAATATGCCCGCCCGCAATGCACTGGGCCGGTTGTGTCGAAGGGCCAAAGCGAGTTGCAGAAGGACATCGCCAACCTCAATGCCGCGATGTCGGCGCATGGGGTGACGCGGGGTTTCATGAATGCAGCGAGCCCCGGAGTGATCAGCCTGTTCCTGCAAAACGCGCATTACCCAGACCGGCAGGCCTATCTGAATGCCCTTGCCGATGCGATGCGCGAAGAATACCGGACGATCCTGGACGCTGGGCTTGAGCTGCAGCTTGACTGCCCGGATCTGGCGCTAAGCCGCCACATGCTGTTCAACCATCTCAGCGATCAGGAATTCCTGCGCGTGGCGGCAACCCATGTGCAGGCGCTGGAACGCGCGCTGGACGGGTTGCCGCGGAACAATATCCGTCTGCACATCTGCTGGGGCAATTACGAAGGCCCGCATTGCTGCGATATCGACATGACGCAGGTCTTCTCGCTGTTGATGCAGGTCCCCGCGCGCTATGTGCTGTTCGAGACTGCCAATCCCCGGCATGGCCATGAATGGAGAGTGTTCCGCAATCGGGCGGGTGAGATTCCGTCCGACAAGATCCTGGTGCCGGGGGCGGTGGACACAACCACCAACTTCATCGAGCACCCCGATCTTGTCGCGCAAAGGCTGGAGCGGTTCACGGAAATCGTCGGCAATGACCGTGTTATCGCAGGCAGCGATTGTGGCTTTGGAACCTTTGCCGGTTTCGGCGCGGTCGATCCCGAGATCGCCTGGGCCAAACTGGCCACCCTGAAGGAAGGGGCGCGCCGCGTCGGATGATCCCGCTTGTCCTGATCCCCGGCATGATGTGCGATGCGCGGATGTGGGGAGGGATTCCTGCCGCCCTGCACCCGCGCCCTATTGCACATTACCTGCCGACGGGGGCTGACAACATGGCCTGCCTGGCCGCGGACTTGTTGCGCGATGCTCCACCCCGTTTCGCGCTGGCCGGTCTCTCAATGGGGGGGATCCTTGCAATGGAAGTGGTGGCACAGGCCGCCGACAGGGTAGAACGGCTGGCGCTTCTGGACACCAATCCCCGCGCCGAACTGCCTGAAGTCCGGGCCAACCGCGAACCCCAGATCGCCCGCGCTAGGAACGGTGGCCTTGCCCGCGTGATGCAGGACGAGATGAAGCCCAACTATCTGGCAAGAGGGAGCGGCAAGAAGGCCGTGCTTGACCTTTGCCTTGATATGGCGCTGGCCCTGGGCCCCGAGGTCTTTGCCCGCCAGTCCCGCGCACTTCGCGACCGGCCTGATCGTCAGGCTGTGCTGGCGGGTTTCAAGGGTCCCGCACTGGTGCTGATGGGGGCCGAAGACCGGCTGTGCCCCATCGACCGCCACCAATTGATGCACGACCTGATGCCGCAGTCGCGCCTGGAGATCGTCAAAGGCGCTGGCCACTTGCCCACTCTGGAACGCCCCGTAGAAACGACTGCGGCCTTGCGCCGCTGGCTGGAGGAATGATGGATCCCGATCTTTTGAGATTGCTGTCGCGTGTCGACACACCAACTGTCTGTAACGCCATCGAAGTCGTGCAAGGCAGGCGCGGCTTTCAAGGGTTCACGCGCGGCACCATGGTCTGCACCGAACCGGGCCGTGCCGTGGTGGGCTATGCCGCCACTGCCCAGATCGCGGCCTTGGCCCCCTCGACCGACCCGCCCGAAGTGATCCGCGCCCGCCGTATGGCCTACTACCGGGCCATGCATGATGCGCCGAAACCGTCTGTCGCTGTGATCGAGGATCTGGATTACCCCAATTGCATCGGTGCTTATTGGGGCGAGATAAACACTAACGTGCACAAGGGCTTTGGCATGTCAGGTGCGCTGACCAATGGCGTCGTGCGCGATCTTGGCGACCTGCCTGCCGACTTTCCGGTGATTGCCGGGAGCATCGGGCCAAGTCACGGCTTCGTGCATGTCCGTTCCATCGGCCAACCGGTGCGGGTGATGGGCGTTGAAGTGCGGCAAGGCGATCTGGTCCATGCAGATCGTCATGGTGCGGTCGTCGTGCCGTCAGATGTTGTTGCGGCGCTTGGGCAGGCTATTTGCAAGCTGCAGGCTACGGAGCGGATAATCCTGGACCCCGCACGAACGCCTGGCTTCGACTTCGCGGCCTTCGAACAGGCTTGGGCCGCCTTTGAAGCCACGCGGACCTGAAAAGGTACCGCCATTAGACCTTGGGGTCAGGGTTCTCGGTGTGGCCGTCGATCACCCTAACCTGTCCCGATATTCGTGAGCCGCTGTCGGATGCGACGAACAGCGCCATGACCGCCCCCTGGCGGCATTCATGTGACAAGTTGGGTCTGCGAGTATCTATGCAGGAGGACGGCCACATCTTCAGAGCCATGCTAGCGGCAGCGCGCAAATGACCGTCATCCATTCACTTCGCTGCTTGACCTTAATAAGAGCGAGCCGAACCTCGCGCCGCTTCGGCAATGACCCGCGGGAGTGGACAAAACATGGGGGTCATCTTCGTCGTTTCGGCCCGTGCTAAGCTAAGTTCTTTGCATGGGGGGCTGCCATGGACGTACGGATTACAATCGAAACGACCTTCGACAACGGGGAGAAGCGCACTCATCAGCTTGACGGCATTTCTCGACCCTACCGCGTGACCTGTCCAGACGGGATTGGGCTACGCCTCGAGGATGGGAAGAAGATCGTCAAACAGATCCAGAGGGTAATCCTTTGCGACCAGGTCGATGAGATCATTCGAGAAAGCCGCATATGCCCGGATTGCGCCTCGGTTCGTACCATTCATGACTATCGCACGCGCGATCTCGATAGTAACCGTCCGGTCTGACCGCTACCCGTTCCATCGCCAAGGGAGCAGATCGTCGACTTTGGTGATCTTGTAGTCCGGGATGCGGGCTAGGGTGCCTGCGAGCCAGGCGAGGGGATCGACGGCG
>Ga0172367_10002183_pt1 | contig 27145 bp, 42 predicted proteins | sample Lak10m_FD_114542 | JGI IMG/M metagenome (GOLD analysis project Ga0172367, IMG submission 114542) | Freshwater microbial communities from Kabuno Bay, South-Kivu, Congo - kab_022012_10m | ecosystem: Environmental > Aquatic > Freshwater > Lake | place: Democratic Republic of the Congo: South-Kivu...
AAGTTGGACAGCGGCAATTTACCAACTCACGCAAAATAATTTGATTACTCGAGACCCGACGGATAGGAATTTTGTAGTTACAAATGGTGCAATTCGCTCACGCGGTTTTGAAACTGATTTGACAGGCAAAATCACGGACAATTTACAATTGATTGCGAATTACAGTTTGATGAGTTCACGTTTTTTGCAGCATGACAATTTTAAAAATCACGAGTTTCGCAACACGCCAAAACACAGCGGTAGCTTTTGGACAAAATACCAATTGCCATTTGATATGGCAGGGAAAATCTATTTAGGTGGTGGCGCGACGTTTGTTGATGCGCGGTGGGGCGATGATGCAAACAGTTTTAGAACGGCTGGTTACATTCGCCCTGATTTGATGGCGCAATATCGCTGGCATAATTGGGATTTGCGTTTGAATATCGAAAATTTTCTCGACAAACGGTATGTAGCGAGTTCGATTTATGACGACACCGTTGTGCAAGGCAATCGGTTGTTTTTTAAATTAACAGCAACTGCTCATTTTCATTAGGTCTGTATAATTCTCGTCCCTAAACCCCTTCAATTTTTTTAAAATAAAACTATTACCAATGTACATGACTTCCCCTTTCAAACCCTTACGATTAGAAGCATAGCGTTCAATATCCTCTATCATTTTAATTGCGTAATTAGAATGACGTTTGCCTATACTCTGCTGTCCTACATTTTTTTAAATACCTTCTCCCAGAGTAAATTTGTTTCCTTACCTGCCTTTTTAGATTCAACTTTTACCAATGGTTTATGTTCAAGCAACAACGTTAATTTTTCCTGAGTAGACCGTCTTTCAGTTTCAGATTCATCTAAACGACGGCGCAAATCTTCAATATTTTCTTGTAACTGTAACCGTTCACGCTCCCTTTCTTGCTTATCAAGTTCACGTTCTTTTTGTTCTTTTTCTAACAATTCAGTCAACAAATCGACGGTAGGTTTTGGTTTTCTAGGGGGTAGGTTATCGTTTTCTGAACCGTTTTCCAACTGGTAGGGATAGACACGATGTAGTTCTGCTGGGTCTATTTCCCAAACATCTTTTTCATTTTTTCTTGCACTTAATCTACCAGACCGAATGGCATCAAGTAGCGTAGCTTTTGACTTTCTGCAAATTTCAGAGGATTGAGTTAGAGTAAAAGGCTTCATTCTATACCTACTGGTAGGTTATCGTTTTTCCTACTGGTAGGTTACGGGTAGGAGATAAAAGCGTGATGATAACAAAATGAAAACTGTTTTAATGGAGATTTGAAAAAAAGTTTGTCTAATGTGGCGATAAATTGTGATAATTCAAAGACGGCTCACAAGGTTTAGAGCCTATAGAAATGCGAAACCCCCAAAAATCAAGTTACTTTCTCAGGGTACGATTTTTGGGGGTCTTCCTCGATGAACTTACATAACAGGAATTAGTTATGAGCTTAAACGGCGTTGCATCACAAGGTGCATTAAAATGATAACACTTCACCAAAAAAATAAAAATACTGATTGTTTAACAGTCAATCCAATCAATCCACGCATCATTGATTGCGATTTAACAGGCTACAATCAAGAACAAGTCGCACAGTTCATAGCGTCACTGACCAATGCCCATGTGGTTGATGCTAGTCCTATGACTTCAGGAAAAACCCAGTTAGGAGCTGAACTCGCACGCATTAAAAATCGTGAAAGTTTCCTTGCGATGGCGCATCGTATATCGCTTATTCATGGACTTTCCAGCACCTTAAATCTCACGCATTATCAGTCTGCATCACCCAATGAATACTTAACTAACCTTGCTGTTTGCCTCAATTCGATTGTGACATGGCAAGCCTCGAAAGGGTTTAAAACTGTCGTGGTTGATGAATTTAGACAAAACTTTGAAACCCTACTCACAGCTAATACCATCAAGAATAAACGTGCGGTTTTCAAAGAGTTCAAAGCCGCTTTAAATAACTGCGATTTATCCTTATGCCTTGATGCAGATTTCAATGATTTCTGTTTAAATTTCCTTTTGAAACATACAGATAAAACCATTTATCGGATTCATCGGGATAATTACACAGTGATAGAGAAAGATATTATTGAATTACGCTCTCATGCCGTCATTCGAGAACGCTGTATTAACCATTATTACCAAAATGAAACCGCAATCATTGCGGTCAGTTCCATCAAAGAAGGCGATAAATTAGTCCGATATTTAACTGAAAAAGGGGTTAATCGTGACGACATTTTATACAAGAACAGTGACACCAAAGTGGATGCCGCTATCAAAGCGTTTGATAAAAACCCCAATGAAGAAATCAAAAAATGTAAATTCTTCATCTACACCCCAGCCATTACCAGTGGTGTATCCATCATAGAACCCCATTTTGACTATCATTACGCTTGTTTTAGCCGCGTTCTGCAATCCAATGAAAACTTACAGATGATTGCGCGTGATAGAACCGCTAAGACCATTTATTGCAGTTTTGCTAAAGATGAACACATCAAAAAACCGACTGATGTGACACGTTTAATTGATGGCAGTATCAAACAACGAATGCGTTTGAATTTTAATTTAACTGATGATGGCACAATCAAAATTGAAGCTGATGAAATCCAACTTGATGAATTAGAACTGTTGCAACTGCAACTTGCTATTCAATACAACGAGGATTTGAACAATTACCGTGAGAATTTCTTTACTCATGCAGAAAAGAATCATTACAAAGTCACGCGCTATGACCCTGAGCGTGATACCAGCAACAAAGATGAAGAAAAACTCCAAGAGGGATTATCAGAACGTACTTTAGAGGAGAGAGTTGAACAAATCATTGATTCTAAAATCATTGATGAAACCCAAGCACAGGTTTATGAAGAAGCCGATAAATTCACAGGACTAACCAAAGTTCAAAAAGATGAACTCAATCGTCATAAAGTGACGCAAATGGCAGGCACACCTGAAATCGTTGAGCATGATGTTGAACGGTATTTAAAAGGCGATTTAAAGGTCGTGTTACGACAAGAATCCTTAACCCATAGTGACATCAGCCTTATTAGCAAAGATAAGCAAGAATGGGCAAATAATGGGCAATTTGTCAGTCATTTTGGTTTAGCCATCATTATGAATCAAATCATTGCCTTGCTCGATGGTAAAGAAATCAACAATGAACTGGCTAGAAAAGCCATTGGAATACTTGCTCAACACGCAGATGAACTTATAGCCAATGGGTTTGCTGATTACCGCCATAAATCCAGTGCAGAAAGACCGCTGAGAACCTTACGCAATTTCTTAGCTCGATTTGGTTATCGTTTAGATATGTTTAAACATCTGCGAAAAGGTGAGCAACGTGAACGAGTATATCTATTAGCTAAGATGGAATACATTGAACAGTGCGTAGAACGTAGGGCTAAACTGGCGGAACTGGGGAACGCTAATGCTGATTTTTCTTTAAGAAATAAAAACACCGTTACAGTACCTAACCCGCAAAAAGAAACTTTAGCTGACAAAATTACTCGTTTAGTGGGAATTTCAACCCCGCCTTATGATGATTTTGAGTTCGCTACATAAAAATTTAGTCTGAAAATGACAAATTGAACTGAAAAGGTTGTCCCAAAAACGTGAGGGAAGGATGAGATTCAATCGTTAATAAGCAAACATTTTTGAACTAGGTAAAAGTTATCTGACAGATTCTATTGGTTCAGAAAAAGTAAATTTTTTAATGTTAATTTGCCAACCTTCATTTTTTACTTGAGCTAAATCATATTGATTTTGTTGCATTAACCAACTTTCAGGACTACCACCAAAGGCAAGTGATAAACGCATAGCCATAGTGGTTGAAATGCCTGAGCGTCCATTAAGCAAAGCAGATAAACTTTTTCTAGTAACACCTAACCCGTGTGCTGCTTGAGTCACCGTTAAACCTAAAGGTTCTAAGCATAATTCACGAATCGTTTCACCAGGATGAGGTGGATTTAACATAGCCATTTTTAACTCCAAAATTATTAGTGGTAATCGACTAAATCGACATCAACCGCATTACCATCATTATCAAAACGAAATATCAATCGCCAGTTCCCAGAAACACACACTGCATGATATTGAGCTAAATCACCTTGCAACGTATGTAATCTCAAGCCTGGAAAATCCATATCTGCACTACTTCGACTAGCATCTAAGCGAGCCAATAAACTTCTCAATCGTTTTACTTGGTCTTGTTTAACACCACTAGCATTGTCTTTTTCATACAGCATTTTTAAACCTTTATGCTTGAAACTTTTAATCATTGGCAATCCTTTTTAAGTCGATTGTAACCCGATACGTTACTGTTATCAAATAAATATAAATTACTTTAAGTATATTATTTAATTATTTGATTTTTAATAATAATTTAACTTTTAAATGCGGTAATTGATTTGACAATGATGTTATTTTTGTGTGATATTGAACAGAAATTAGAAAATAAAAAAGGTCACAGTGACCTTTTCAGGAGAAAGTAATGGCTAATACAAAAACAATAGAAGATGAAGATTTTAAAAGTTATTCGGAACGCTTGAGACAATTAACCAAAGATACTTCTAGGATAACTGATAAAAGTGACAAAAGTTTATATGAAGTCGCTAAGATTCTAGTCGAAGCACAACAAAAGTTTGGTGAAAACAGAAAGAAACTTTTCGTTAAACTTAAAAAAGAAACGACAGAAGATTTAGGTTCAAGTTCACGAAACCTCAATAAAGCCGTTAAAGTGGCTAGTGATAAACGGATTCAAAAACATTCAGACAGATTACCCACTGCTTTTAGTACCTTGTATTCATTGACTTCACTTGATGATGAACAGTTTGATAAGTTGCTCGAAGATGAAAATGTAAGTTCTAAAATTACCCGCGATGTTTTGTCTGATAAAGTTAATCAGATTAAAGGGAAAAAAGATAAAGTATCTGAAGCTGAAAAAGTGAATCAATTATTAAAAAAAATACCTGAAAAGTATTTGATGATTAAACTTGGTGATGGAATTGAACTAACCGATGACGTGTCTAAAGAATTACAAGATGCGTTAGAAATGACTAAATGGTCGGTTGTAACCAATAATTAAAGAAACCTCCCAAGCACCTTTCGATACTTGGGATTATTTCTAATGAATCGTTACGCCTTCAGGGAGCTTTAAACTCACTGTTGGTTTATCACTCACGACATCGAGCAACTGACTAGGTATTTCATTCAAAAACACCGATGGACGTTGCATCTGGGTTGAACCGTATAATTGACGTTGCCTTGCATGAGTAATGATTAAGCGTTTCTTAGCACGAGTAATCGCCACATACATCAATCTTCGTTCTTCTTCTAAATCCCCTTTCTTTGACGGAAACAAGTTTTGTTCTAAACCAATCAAAAATACGGTCTCAAATTCCAATCCTTTTGAAGCATGAAGGGTCATCAGTTGAACACCATGACCTGTTTCTTCTTCATTACTCAAACAAGCATGGGCTAAGAATTGTTCAAAGATACTTAGCTCAAGTGAATCATCGGCTTTAAACTCCCCTGCCAATTTCAACAGTTCATCAATGTTTTCTAACCTATCCGAACCATCGTCACTACGGGCGTACCACTGAATCAAGTTTGTTTTATCAATGATTAACCGCACCGCATCACTCAAACTCAATTCTAATACCGATTCACTAAGCATCTTAATCAATGCCATAAACTCTAAAACCCCTTGCAAGGCTTTACCTGTGAGCAGATTCGATTGCATCATCGATTCACAGGCTTTCCAATAGGACAAATTCTGACTATCGGCATAACTGCTGATTTTCTGCTTAGTGGCAAGTCCAATCCCTCTTTGTGGTACATTGATAACATAATCAAACGAACCGTTGTCATGACAATCCAAAGCCAGTTGCAAGTAACTCAATACAGTCTTAATTTCTTGCCGTTCAAAGAATCGTTGACCTTTACTGACATAAAATGGAATTTGCATTTGTTGCAATGTCTGCATCACGACTTCACTTTGCAGATTAGTCCGATACAAGATTGCTATGTCATTTAATGCCGTTCCTTGCCCTTTTAAACGAAGTATTTCACTGGCAATATAACTCGCTTCCTTTTGGTCATTATGCGCCGTATAAACCGTTATCTTGTCACCATCAGGATTATTGGTGTACAACACTTTCTTGAACTGTTTGGCATTGTGAGAAATCACTTGATTCGCCGCTTCCAAAATGTTCTTAGAACAACGGTAATTCTGTTCTAACTTAATCAGTTCATGTGAAGGATATTCAGCTTGAAAGGTAAAAAGGTTTTCCAATACCGCCCCTCTGAAACCATAAATGGATTGTGCATCATCACCGATGAAAAACATATTTTGCTTTTGATGCGTCAGTAGTTTCAAGAACTCGTACTGAATGAAATTCGTATCTTGAGCTTCATCGACCAAGACAAAATCAAACTTGTTTTGATAATGTTCAAGCAGTTTCGGATAGTCAGACAGCAATTCATAACAGCGCAGTAACAAGTCTCCAAAATCCATCAGCAGATTCTCTTTGCAATAGGTTTGGTACGCCATGTACAAACGCTCTAATTCATCATTGGAATCAGTAGCTCGCAGACCTTTATCCTTTTGAGCATTGATGAATGTAAGTAGCTTTCTAGGTTCAATTTCAACCTTACTGGATTCAATCAGTTGCTTGAGAATACTGGTTTGACGTGACTGTGAGATAACTTTGAACTTAGCCTTCAAGTGCATAATTAACATCCGATAGCACAATGAATGAAATGTACCCAGCCAAAGATTATTCAAGGATTGGTTCAAATGGGTTTCTAACCGATGTTTGATTTCAAATGCGGCTTTGTTGGTAAAAGTGACTGCCATTAACTTGTCAGGCGATACGCCACTTTCAAGATGATGGGCTAGTCTTGATACCAATACCGATGTTTTACCTGCCCCTGCTCCAGCAATGATTAAAGCTGAAGCGTTAGGTGTAGTTACAGCTTGTTGTTGCATTTCGTTTAACATGATTTACTCCTTTTAGAATTTATAGGAATCGCCAAAGTCACTGGCAATGTGGGGTTCAGGTGTTTGTTTAGCTGGATTTAATTCACCAAACTTCTTGCATTCGTAAGCATCAATCGCCCAATACTCCGCATCAGGATGATTCTCTGGAATGAACAGATACGGGAACGCATAACCGTTAGGTGCATTGTTATTGCGATAAATCCCTTTGACTTGTGGACAGATAGTTCTAGGCATAATTACCACCGACATTCCGCGTTTAAATCTTCGATAAATTCATCAGGTTCATAATCATCATCCTGTTCAACTTCGTTTTCGTCTGGGTATTCAGGTTCACTCATGTTGTCGTAAATGAACTGTGCCTCTTCAAAGGTCATACTTTGTGTTCTCATGGTTAATACTCACTTGGTAACAAGATTGTTGTTGAACGTCTATCCGCTTCCGTAATAACCCAAAACTTGGTGTCTTGAATGGTATAAGCTGAAAAGATGCGTGAACCTTCAGTAATCGCCTCACGATTCGATTCTTGGTCTTCTAATGCCATTTCTGACCAATCACCACTCATGTGACGACGGATTAAATCCAAAGGCGAGTAATTAAGTTCTGCGAGTTCTTCTCTTGCCATAGGCGTTGCTAACAATCTGCCTAATGAAAATAATGCTGTGTACGTTGTCATGTTAGTTACCTTGTAATTCCTTAAAAAATGGCGTAAAAAAAGGGAAGCTAGAAAGCCTCCCTTCAGTGATTGATGTGATTTAAAGTGAATTTAAATCAGCTAATGGAAATTCCAAACGGTAACGCAGGTTACACAGTTCGTTAAACTCGCCACGTTGGAACGGTAATAGATATTCATCACCATCGCATTCAACACGAATAATGACTTCATCAGGGGTAGATTGTTTGCGTTCTATCGACAATGAACGGTTGTTGATGCTTGAGAATTGAAAGATTTCTTTCATGGTTTAACTCCAATTGTTGAGATGAATCAGGTAATACTGGCTCGTGGTTATGAAACATTTCATCAAGCCAGTACCTTTCGTGTAAAACAGGATTGGCTTCTAATTCAGCCATCCACAGTTCTTTCACTTTACCCATCGTTACTTAATGTCGAGGCGTTGTGAGCTTTCAAGATGTGCGTAAGGCACGAACTCACCTGCTTTGAGTTGTTCACCAATAGCCGACTTATTGACTTTAATTGTCACCTCCGTTGTTTTGAACTCATCGGAGAGTAAGGTCTCATCTTCAACTATCACGCGGCATGGATTGTTTTTGATTTGTATCGTCATCCATGCGTTAGAGAGTTTCGGAACATTGACCTGTTGCATTTGAATAAGCAAATAATCATTTAACTGCGTGATGGTTTTATCCATGTAACGAGCGCGTTTGGTGAACTTGTCGGCTAATTCTTTGACGTTAGATTGCTCTAATTTTAAATTCAATATGTAACCTGCGAGTGCAAAGGCTTTCGATTGAAAGTCATGTTGAATACTGCTTAGATTCTCAGCAATGATGGTTTGTTTCGCTGATTCATCTAAGTCGGGGTTCGCTTCAAACACTTGCGCGATTGCCTCTAAAATATCGGCATAGTCTTGTGTGATTTCATAAAGTTTTGACATGGTGTTACTCCTTAAAATTCAGGGTCAGTGGTAGTGGAAGGCGCATTGCCGTTAGGTTTATCTTTTTGAGGCATGATAGAAAACCAACCGTTAAAGTCAGCATCAATGGGAAGTGATGACAGTTTGAGTGAAATACGTTCTTCACCTTTGTCATTTGTGCCAAACACAACGATGCCGTGTTGCGTAAAGAACTTTTTGTCTGGATTTGAAGGATTCACAGCACCAAAGCAGACATTCATAATTTTATTTGTAGACATGATTTTTTCTCCGAAAGGAATTAGTTTGCGGTATTCGCAAAGGATGGGATTTTGCTCAACACTTCATCGAGTAAAGTGCTAGGCAGTTGCGTTAAGACAGCAATCGCTGAATGGTTTTTGGATTGCGCTAATTTGCTAATCCAGTTGAGGCATCGAACTTTATCGACTTTGTGTTCATCAATAAGGTCTTCGATTTGTATCACCTGCGCTGATGTGATTAACACAGGTGGTTTGGGTTCTTGGGTGAGAGGCTTAGTTTCAGATGTATCTTCTAAATCCATTGTGAATAATGAACTCAGCGCACCAGCACGAATAACGGCATCAAGATAAGCGGATTTGACTGCCATTTTGGTTGTCTTATTCAAACCACCGTTACTGGCATCAAGCGAATACGACCTTGCACCAAATCCAACGGATACTACCTGTTGGTTTTCATCTAAAAGTTCACAAGACATAGTTAATGATTTGTCATTACTTTCAGCAATCATAATGCGTGGGGTAAGCCCTAGAATCAAACAAACCACCTCCGCGCCCCCTTTCAACAAAGTGGGTAGGGCTTTTTTTCCTTTTACAGGAAGTGAGCAATAATCAACGTTTTCTGTGAGAGCAGATTTAACGATGGTTAAGAAAGTGACACGATTTTTAGCTCTACGCTCAAGCAAGGCTTTAAACGATGATTCGGTCATATCAAAGATGTTGAGTGTTGTACCGATGGATTCATCGACTTTTTCAGCACGTTTGATGGGTGTAACATTTGCAGGTTGTGACATAAAAACTCCTAAATTAACGGCAATAAAAAAGCCCTACCACCGTAAGGCAGTAAGGCTGGTTGAAATAAAACATAAGTTAAAACGGCATATCTTCTAACGGTTCAAGGCTAGGTAAAAACATCGGAATGATTGGACTAAAACTTGGAAAGGTAAATTCCTTCAGTACGTTTTGTTCATCTTCGTACTTGTCACTGTCCATTTCCCCTATATCAAACCAAACACTGTTTTCTGACATTAACATCACAGCCCCCTAATCTTTCAGAAACTGAACCAGTTTATAAACCCCATAACCAACAATAGCTGCTGGAACGATAGGTGTCGTGGATAGCAACGTAATACCTGTAGCTCCGACTAATCCAGTTGAACCTGTGGTAGTTGCCGCAGCCATTTCAGCTATTGTCAGATTCGCTATGGCTGGTGCTTTAATTAAACTGTTAATCGCCATTTGTGCGCCTAGTGAACCAGTTAAGGCGGCATGGGTTCTGACTTGATTACTGATGGATTTGTCATGGATGCACCAGTTCACAAAACTTTCACAGTTATTAAACATCACTGAATAGTCTTCATAACCGAGCCTTGACCGAGCGCGGTTAATGATTTCTTGTTGGCTAAATTTAGAATGATACTTTTGAATTTGATAGCCATTGCCTTGCGTGAAATCAGACAATGAAACTTCTTCGATAATGTCATTTGAAGTGAGATGAATGACTTGGTTATTGCCAGTGAATAAACCGTGATGCTGGTAGCCGAATCGCGGCGTAACTAAATGTGAAGCGATGGAAATTGACATACTTTTCTCCTTTAAGTTGAGTGATAAATCAAGCATTTGTAGGGCTTGCTCAAGTAGAAATATATGTGACTAAGAAATTTTAGAAACGGGATAACTGTGTACATCCATCGGTAGTGGCGGTTTTAAGTCAAAAAGAGAGGGCTGTTAGGATTATTTTATAATTTGTTCTTATATTCTGAAGGGAAGGGATAGTCGCTTTAATAGATAACTTTATGACTTTTAAGGGTTTTTAATTATTCCCTACTAGCCTGCACTCAATAGCCATTTACTCAAAAAGAAAGAACATGAAAAAAGAAATAACAGAACGAAGCCTTTTGACATTTATTCAAAAAATCAATCATCTTGAAGCCCGCAAGAGAATCCATCATTTTTTAAGATTTGGAATCGAAGACAAAGAAATACAAAGACTTGTGTTTTCACTACCCGAAATAATGAGAGCCTTCTACTATCAACTCCCCAGAGACACTTATCGTTTCGGTCCACTTATCACTGTCTTCTTGACCTGTTGTGAACAACACTTTGATTTACTTGAACTTCAAACTCCTAAAGAACTCTTGCACGATGAACACCTTCAAAATGAACTCTTCACCTTTTTAGACCGACTTTATAAACTCATCTTTAACAAACGATTTCAAAATGCTAATAAACAACTTGAAGAAGAAGCCAACTATAACTTTCGAGAATGCCAAAAATACGTCAATGACTTATTCTCTCATTACTCAAAACTTATCGTGATAAGAATCGACTTGCATTACAAATCCAATATCGAAGCTGACTTTTTTAGGTTTAAATCTGATTTTAGAAAGTTCAAAAATAATGCTCGACACAATCACTCGTTAAGAGAGTTGGTCGGTTACATTTTCAAGATAGAATACGGTCTTAAAAAGAAACTTCACTCTCATGCGTTATTGTTTTTTGATGGACAAGAAAGAGACCCACGAAAGCACGTTAATTTAGCAAAAGAAATAGGCGATTATTGGCGTGATGTTGTTACACAAGGAGATGGCGATTATTTTAACTGCAATGACATTGAATCCGATTACAGATACCCCGCTTTAGGTTGTATTCGACATTTCGATGAAAAGCGCAATAATCTACCCTATGTCTTGGAATACCTGTGTAAGAAACAGTTACAGTTCGTTAAACCGATTTTTCATCCTGATGCTAAAACCATAACCAAAGGGACAATTAAACTGCGTTCTGTTAAAAGAGGAAGACCACGCTTACATACCTTCGTAGAATCGCCTTTACTGCTGTGTAATAATTAAATCTATCCCAATGGGTAAGAATAACGATAAAACACGCTTAGAACGCATTTATGAACGAATTAGAGCAGGTGGCATTGATTATGCTTGTTGTTAAACAAAGCACACCTCCTGCTTATGCCTCAGTAAAATGGGGCTTTTTTTATGGCACTTTTTTGACGGTTAAATATGACTAAATCTGAACTCATTGAGAAGCTGTATAAAAAACAACAGTATTTGAACCAGCAGGATATTGAATTGGCAGTGAAGTGTTTGATCGATAAAATGACTGATGCGTTAGGTACTGGTGAAAGGATTGAGATTAGAGGATTTGGGAGTTTTTCTTTAGTTGAGCGATTACCTATTATCGGACGTAATCCGCGCACTGGTGAGCCTGTTTCATTGCCTAAACGACATTCGGTGAGGTTTAAAGCGGGTTTAGATTTAGCCCAACGAGTAAAGGATTCTGCAACATGAAATCGATATTGTTTGTTTTGATGCTGGCATTGATGATAGTTAGAAACGTCAACGCTTATGAACTTGACCTTCAAATACTCACTCAACAATCAAATACTATTTGGGGCTTTGATTTCTTACCTGATGGAAACATTGTTTTTACGGAAAAGACAGGTGCATTAAAGATTCTCAATTCCAAAACCCATGATGTTATTACGGTTAAAAACGTACCTGATGTAGCCGTTCATGGTCAAGGTGGGTTATTAGATGTTCGTGTTCATCCACAGTTTCATAAAACCCATTGGCTCTATTTCACTTATGCCGTGACAATGCCTAGCGGTAAGATGACTACGCGATTAAGTCGTGCTGAACTTATCAATGATGAACTTCAACATATACAGGTGTTATTTACCGCATTTGAAGCAAACAATGAAACCATACACTTTGGTTCTCGTTTAGAGTTTGATGGTCAAGGACATTTGTTTATGTCGATAGGTGAGCGTAATCAACGTGATAGAGCGCAAAGTCTGAGTTTTGATAACGGTAAAATCATTCGCTTAAACGAAGATGGTTCGATTCCGTCAGATAATCCATTCGTAAATTTAGCAGGGGCTAGAGCTGAGATTTGGAGTTTAGGTCATCGAAATCCACAAGGGTTAGTTATCAATCCAATAACAGGGGAATTGTGGGAATCGGAATTTGGACCGTTGGGTGGTGATGAAATCAATTTGATTGAGAAAGGTAAAAATTACGGTTGGGCAATTATTACTTATGGACGTGAGTATTACGGATTAGCGATTGGTGAAGGATATGAAAAGCAAGGGATGCAGCAGCCAATTACTTATTACGTTCCTTCAATCTCACCGTCAGGGATTAGTTTTTATCATGGTGATAAGTTTTCAGATTGGAAAGGAAATTTATTTGTAGCGGCGTTAAGTGGTCAGCAGTTAAGACGCTTGGTGATTGAACATCATAAAGTCATTTATCAAGAAACCTTACTAACCCATTTAAAATGGCGTTTTCGTCATGTTCGTGAAGGGCTGGATGGTTATTTATATTTTTCAACTGATGATGGTCGCTTAGTTCGTATAATGCCAAAAAATCACGGTTAGATTTGAAAGGAAGTTATTTATGGAAATGAAAGAGCCACCACTCTGTTATTGTACAGGGACAACAACAGTAAAAATTCTGGACTTAATCGAGCAAGGCAAAAATTCATTAGAAGAAATTGTTAATACGACTGGTGCAACAACGGGTTGTGGTGGGTGTGATTATGAAGTGGCAAAATTAGTTGAACAGGAATTGAATAAATAAAAATGCGTTTATTTCATTGAGTGCGTGGAGTTTAATAAATGGATATTGGAAAATTAGTGATAACAGTAGGAATCATCACGGTTCTAATCGGTCTAATAATGACTTATACGCCTAACCTGTTCAGTTGGTTTGGTCGATTACCGTTTGATATTCGGATTGAAAATGAGCATAGCTCTGTGTTTATTCCGATAACGTCTATGCTGGTGATTAGTTTGGTGTTAAGTTTGCTGATGAATTTGTTTAACAGGTAAAAAATGGACATTGCATTACTGGGTGAACCTGTATTAAGGGAAATCGCCGAACCTATCCGTGAGATTACATCTGAGATTTTAGCGATAGCTGATGAAATGCTTGCTACCCTTGACGTATCTGGAGGCGTAGGACTTGCTGCACCACAGGTCTTTATTTCTAAGCGGTTAATGATTGTCGCATCAAAACCGACTAAACGTTATCCGTATGCCCCTCTGATGCCAGCGACAGTGATGATAAATCCTAGCTTTATTGCGTTAAGTGATGAAACGATAAAAGATTGGGAAGGATGTTTAAGTATTCCTAGCATTCGCGCTTTAGTGCCGCGTTATCAAAGCATTCGAGTAACGTACACGGATTTGAAAGGTGAACTAATTGAAAAGGAATTAGAGGGATTTGTCGCAAGGGTATTTCAGCATGAATATGACCATTTAAACGGACTGGTGTATTTGGATAGAATTGAAACTAATCAAGACATCATCAGTGAAGCGATGTTTTTAAAACTGATAACGGAATAAATGATGACAACAACATATCTGACATCAACTTTAACAGTTACTAAAAATAATAATCCTAAAATTATTAAGCGGATGAAAAAGTTGGGTGTTTATCAACAAATAGTCACAAAGCAACAAAATGTAAGACAAGGACATTTTTTAACAGGTAAAGATATTTTCATGTGGGAAGACGGTGAGTATTGGCATTATAGAGGTCAAACTCAAGAAGAAGTAGTAGAAGCATTTGAACGTTTATACGAATACGTTACAGCAACTCGTCATTGATGAAAACCGACTGGTTTGTATATTTACTTGAATGTGAAAATGGTAAGATTTATACAGGAATTACAACCGATGTGAATAGACGATTTGAAGAACATTTGAAAGGCACAGGTGCTAAATTTACTCGTGCTAATCCACCCCTTCAAATTTTAGCATTTAAGCCGTGTATAAGCCGTTCTGAGGCAAGTTCACTCGAATACCATGTCAAACGTTTAAAACCGTCACAGAAGAAAGAATTGGCGGTTATTTGGAATGGTATTTAACTCTCTGATTATTCTCACTTAACTTTTAGAAAATTAGTTAAGAACCGATTGATACCAAACAACGAACTGTCCGATTCAGCCATAATTGGTGAGTTACATTTTGGACATGATACATACACATCACTTGGTATCAATGCGTCACTTCGTGGCATAACTCTTTTAGTCCAAGAACACCTTGAACATTTGTAAATTAGAGGTTGTGGTTTGATGCACATTTTGGAATATCATGTCGTTTTGTCATTTCAAAATTCTGCGATTTGTCGGAAAGTGTTTAATGATGTGGTCAAGCAACGCATCAATGTTGTAATTGTATTTTGCACTATAATAAACAGGTTTGTTGATAGTTAAACCTGTTGATTCGTTAATACGACGTTTCACAGAGTCTGCTTTTTCTTCTAAAAAACTATGCAATTCTGAATCGGGTTTGTTAGTTTTTTCGTTCCAATACCGACCTTTCATAGCCATATCTGCTTGATTTATAACAACAATAACTCGTTTTGCTTCTATAGTTTTTAGAACGACTGATTCAAGCAATTGAAACGCAGTTCCTAAATCACGCGAACTTCCATCAAGTATGACCATTGCCAAATCCATATAGTGATAATCTGTATTACAAGTTCGTTGTAATGCCCAAGTGATATTTTTGTGGTGTCGTAAATCATTTTCTTTACCGTCACCTAAACCAGCCGAATCATGAAACCGCAAATAATCATGTAATGAATGCTCCGACACTTCTTGTGTTTCAGGGTCAACACCGTCGCCTACTTTTGCAACTGTTGAATTAAATAAAGCATTCAATGTTGAACTTTTTCCTGTTCCTGTTGCACCAACCAACAAAACATCTAATGGTGTCAACAAATTGTAGCGATTTATATGCGCTTGAATATCTTGGAATCTGTAACTTTTCATGTTGAATAGTCGAAGTTAATCAAAAAAACTAAAGATTTTATTTACAACGCCTTTTACAGCTCCGACTACCGCACCTGCTGTACCACCGACAACTTTACCAACAGCAGAGCCAATTCTTTCGCCCACACTACCTAAAACAAGTTCACCTAAACCACCAAGCACGTCACTACCAATATCAGCTCCAGAAGATATTCCATCAGTTACCGATTCAGCAAACGTTTGTCGTATTTCTGCACGATAATTTTTCAATCTGTCATCGTCTTCCCACATTTTGCTATCTTTGTTCATGTCTTGAATAATGACAGCGCGTTTATTCGGTTTCGTATGTTGCATTATCAAATACATCAACTTAGACAAGTTATAAGGCTTTTGTTCTTCATCACCATCTTTATAACCCGCGCTGTAATAAATCGGCAGTTCAATATCCACGCCCGTTGCTTCTTTAATTCTTTTTTGAGTAGATTTAACTTTTTCTTCAAGAAATTTAACTAGCGGTTCTTCAGGAGAATTTTTTTCATGATTCCAATTACGTCCTTTCATTGCAACATCGGCTTGATTGATGGCTACTAATAAACGTTTTTTATCATCACCTAAATTGGGAATAATTACTTCATTGATTAACTAATCCCACAAGGTAAGCCCCCAGCTCTGCTGGGGAGACTCCCAAAGTTTGACAATTCCATAAAATCACAAGAGTTTCCAACATGTGAACAGCTCAAAGCTCAACACAAGAGGAAACTCAAAATGAATACAGCAGAAAGTTTAAGTCATTCAAAGTGGGAATGTAAGTACCACATTGTTTGGATTCCCAAGTATAGGAAGAAAGCACTTTACAAAGAATTACGATTGCAACTTGGGACGATATTACGAAATTTAGCAACGCAAAAAGATTGCACAATTTTGGATGGGCATTTAATGCCCGATCATGTTCACATTTTGATTTCGATACCACCAAAACATTCGGTATCTCAAGTGGTTGGATTTATAAAAGGTAAAAGTGCAATAGCAATTGCACGGACATTTATGGGGAGAAGGCAAAATTTTACAGGTCAACATTTTTGGGCAAGAGGGTATTACGTTTCAACAGTTGGTAAAGATGAACAAGCTGTTCGCAATTACATACAGCACCAAGAAGCTGAAGATAAACGAGTAGACCAACTCAATTTGTTTTACTAAACATTAACCGCTTTGAGCGGTTCACATTCATGCCACCAGCTTTGCTGGTGGTTTTTGACTGAAAAGAGGTTCCTAAATCACGACTGCCACCTTCAAGAAGCACTAAAACCAAATCAATCAACATATTGCCGTCTTTGTCTTTTTCATACAATTTGGCAGTAATATTTTGTGCGTGTCGTAAGTCTGCTTCTTTACCATCGCCTAAACCTGGTGAATCGTATAAAACAACATTACTCAGCTCAAATTTACTAATTTCCATTGTTTCAGGGTCAACACCTTGCCCTACTTTTGCCGCTTGTTTGCCAAACAGTGCATTGATGGTTGAAGATTTTCCACAACCCGTTGCACCAGTAATTAAGATATTGACTTTTACATCGCGCATTTTTGCGATATTACGCATAATCTTTGCTTTAGTCATGTCGTCTAAAGAATTGTCGTTTTGAATGTCATTAGCCAATATATCCGCGAAATGTTCTTCTTTTTTTGTCATAAATAATCTTCATCTTAGATTTAAAATTTTACATTCTAAGATTCTATTTAACCTGCTACAATCAAGCTGGACTGCCTTTTTATATAGTTTGAGTGTGTATTTATGAGAATTCATGAAAAAATTAAATTTATGCGACAAATGAAAGAATTATCACGCGAGCAAATGGCAGAAAAACTTGGGCTATCGCTTAATGGCTATGCAAATATCGAACGAGGGAATGCTGACGCATCACTTTCGAGAATTGAACAAATTGCAGACGTTCTAAATGTCGATTTAATTGAACTTTTAAGTTTAGGTGAAAGAAATACTGTTTATTTGACTGGTGGTGAACATAGTCGAATTAGTAACATTTCACACAATTCAAATGTATCTTCTGAATTAACGGCTGAACTTGAAAAGGCTAATTTGATTATTGATTCCCTTAAATTAGAAAATGCCTACCTTAAAGAAATCATCGAATTGATGAAAAGCAAATCTAGCGAATAAAGACCCATCGCATGAAATGATGAGAGAAATTGCGTTTATGAAAGGGCTAATCAATTTTAATTAGCCCCAACTTTACATTAACATTAAGCCCAGGAGACATTCATTTTAATGTAGGTTACATTCTATCTTACATCGAGCAATTTATTCAATGATGGTATCTCTCCACCTACTCATTCTAACGCCTCGTCGCTGTTTGAATTTCATGTTCTGATTAACAATATGAATCTTTTCACAAACTTACCGTTTGATTTACCTGACGAATGCGTTGACGTTTTACAATCACAATCAAATATAAGAATTGAACGGATTGTTTCTCAAGGTCACAGCACACCCGTTGGTGAATGGTACGACCAAACTGAGCATGAATGGGTTATCGTGTTACAAGGCTTAGGTGTGATTGAATATGAAACAGGTGAGCAGATTACGTTGAATGTTGGTGATTATCTGTATTTACCAGCTCACTGTTTGATTATTTTTAAAGATATTCCCAATCTGAAAAACAAGCAGCTTGACCTTGATAGATGCCACTATCATCAATCAAATTCCAAACAATGGCGTTATCAATTCTAAAACGTTTTCCTGTCTTTGAAATCCGAACACCTTGATAATTATCAATAAAACCATGATTTGTCACTTGTTCTAATAATTTGGCTCTTTCGATTTGATTGATAGGTTCAGCTGATAAACGAGAGGGAAGTTTGATTATTTCATCCCAACTAAACTCGAATAATTCAAGAGCAGTCAAATTGGCATAATTAAAAACGGGTTCTTTTGCATTTGTGTGAGAGAGCAAAGCAAATTTAGCTTTAAAAAGTTCTTCTCCCAAATTCACCCCACCAGTAACAGTAACAAGTCGATGACCAACCAACTTGTAAAAACTATTAGCAAGCAACTTAGCATGGTCAATCAAGTGATTGTTTTCAATAGATGGATAATTCATCGTTTCTCCAATTGACTTTGACATCTTAAACAATAACGACAAGCAATTGCTTTACGTCTTGCTTCAGGGATAAGCTCACCGCATTCTTCACAAAACTCAACCGATTCACCTGTATAAATTGAATCCTTAGTTTGCCGAATAAACAATTCTGTCATTTTATCCATTCGTTCAATGATGGCATCTGTACCACCTGCCCATGCTGATGACATTTTAATGCTTCTTCCCTACTTAAATCCCATGCCCTGAACTTTGAAACATAAAGGCAATGACTTCTAATTCCCCACGATTTTCACTTTGATAGCACATATACTCATCCACACTCCAAATGAACAAATTTATGCCACTTGTTAGCAAAACATCATAACCACTTTTTTGATGGGCTAACATTTGCTCATAAACCCCTTCAGCTTGCATCAAACGGATAATTTGTTCATCGTCTTGAATAATCCGAATCATGGTAGGTGATAGCCTTTCAATCATGATTTATCACAACCTTTGGGTACAAGCCATGAAGCTGAAGGTTTGGTATCTTTCGCATAATCAGCAACAGGTATCATCTCACCTATGATTCGTTCAATCTCACGAACCGTCACCAAATACTTATCCAAATTCTTACGCACGGCATCTTTGGTATTCGGAACTATCCACGCAATAGCCTGTTCACTTTGCCCTGTTCCTCTAACAATTACTTTCCAAAACGCATCAGGGGTTTTAACTCCATGTGACTGAATGAAAAAATCATCAGCTGGATTGTTACCCCAAATCACACCACCTATCACCAACAATTCTGAAATATCACGGTAACACTCCACTATTTCTTCAGTTTGTAACGGGGTTCCAATACTAACGGGGAGAAAATGTACGCTAAGGAATTTCAGCCATATTTAACGGTCTAAGTTTTCCTTTTTCAATTTGAGCTGAAAGCGTAAATGAGTAATGTCCAAGCACATTGATGTGTTGATAAAGTAACGGGGACAGTCGTTGTTCAAAGTTTTCATCAATCGTTACAGATTGATTTTTCAGATGATCTAAAGCCGATTCCATGTAAATCGTGTTCCAAAGTACAACAGCATTAAGAACTAATCCAAGTGCGCCCAACTGATCTTCTTGACCTTCACGATATGATTTTCGCATTTCACCACGTCGTCCATGAAAAATAGCACGCGCAACATGATGTCTTTCTTCCCCGCGATTTAGTTGAGTTAAAATTCTGCGCCGATAATCTTCATCATTGATGTAATTGAGCAAATACAAGGTTTTGTTAATTCGTCCCGCATCAATAATGGCTTTGGCTAAATTCGATGGTTTATCACTTTTCAATAATGAGCGAATCAATTCAGATGCACGCACAGTTCCCAACTTTAACGATCCCGCGACACGCATCATGTCATCCCAGTGCTGTTCAATTCGATCGATATTTCCTATTGAAGCAGCTAATTCATTGAGTACACCGTAATCAGCCGACTTATCTATTCGATAAAAAGTAGCTTCTCCTGCATCAGCAAAACGTGGCGAAAACTGATAACCCAGTAACCAAAACAAACCAAAAATCATGTCACTGGTTCCAGAAGTATCGGTCATAATTTCAGTGGGATTTAGACCTGTTTGTTGTTCGAGCATTCCTTCCAAAACAAAAATTGAATCCCGCAAAGTTCCAGGAACAACAATGGCGTGAAATCCAGTATATTGATTTGAAACGAAATTATACCAAGTCAGCCCTCGTTTGATTAACCCGAAAAACTTCCTATTTGGTCGAGCCGTGATAGTTGGAACAGGCACAATTAAACGCATTCCATCTGCCGAAGCGACTTCACCACCGCCCCATTTTTTTGGTAATGAAAGTGTTGAATGGTAATTGACTAATTTTGCGTTGGCATTGGTTAAGGTTTCTGCTCGAAAATAGTTTTGCTTTACCCAATTCAACCGCATTTGAGTTAAGGCAGGGATGTGATTTTTTATCAACGGTTCTAAACCAATGTTACAGGCTTCAGCAATTAACACCGCGCAAATACTGACGTTCAAGTCATCGGCGCGAGAATTGGCTTCACTGACATGATTAAATTCACTGAGAAAACCTGTATGAGCATGAATTTCTAATAGCAATTCAGTTAAATCAATTTTAGGAAGTAAGTTTGTAACTTGTTCTCGAAATTGAACTAATTCTGATGATTCTTCGAACTTATCAAGGTTAGCAATTGTTAAACAAGGATTTTTCCCTGAATTATCAATGGTAATTGCTGTGTTTTCTGCAAAATTCGCCGCTACCTGTTTGTAACTTTCATCGAGCTTAGAGGTAAGTTTTTCTATCACTTCACGAGCAATCAATGAATGCCCTAACGAGCGACTGACCTGTATTCGATTAGCTTGCCAAGCCGCGCCCTGTAACAATTTTTCTCTGGTATCACTCCAACGTTCACTGTGCTGAACATAAATATCACGTCGGCGTAACGAATCCTGTAATTGTTGCAGTACGCAAAGCGTGTAGGCTTGTTTGGTAATGTTATTATTCTCATCGTAAATCTGTTTTTTCCAAGTAGAGCTTATGAAATCAACAGGTGGATTTTTCAAAATTTGTTTTCGACCACCCTCAATACTTTTCAGATAATTCAACGCTTGAAGTATAGGTTCGCCTGCTGGAGCGGCTTTAAATGTGATGTTGTTCAGTAAAACGGGTAAAAATCGTTGAACTTTTCCGTATTGATCCATCATTTCTTCGTAAAAATTACCGTCTCTGGAAACTAATGAATTCACGGTGTTGATGGATTCGACCAATTTTTCTTTGGATATTTTGGCAAAAATTTCATCGCGTAATGCGTCGTTACGGGTTTCATCGTTCAAAATCAATTCACAGACTTCTGCCAATGCTAAAGCGGATTTATCCAAATCTTTGAGTGTTCGTATCCGATTTTTTTGCACACGTCTTTTTGCTGTTCCAATGATTTCAGAAATCAGTTGATCTAGCACTTCGAGGGCATCGTCTAAAGCAACCACTTCAAAAGTTTTAACAAAAGCAATCAAAATAGCGATTTGTTTTTGTTCTGATATTTCAGCTATTTTGGGAGCTGTAATCATCCCTGCATGACGAGCAATCATTTTCAGACGTATCGGTGGGATACGAGAAAAATCAATCGATTGAATGCCAAAATCTCTCAATTCCACATAACGAATTATGGTTGAATTAAACGAATTACTGCTTACAGTTGTTGGGCTTTTACGGTAGTAATCAAGATTTGAAAATCGTTTGTTTTCTCGAATTTTTAGCAGTGTTTTCAGTTTTGCTTTTTGTTCAGTGGTTGGTAGAGCTGAAAGTAATCGCCACAAGCGTTTAGATGCTTTTTCTCTGATTTTAGCAATCAAACGACATAACGTTGTAACGCCTGGTAAAAGAATTTTGTTTTGAATTAACCATACCGTAGCAAAATCAAACATCAAACTTGGACGTTCGTTACTAATCCACGCCCTTGCATACAACAAACGGCTGAGGCTAAATTTACAGTCACTGATTTCACGGTACCCATAATGTGTACGAATCAATGCGGTATGTTCTCTTATGGTTGTTTCTCTATTAGCATATTCCGCTAAAACCTCAACATCGATGATTGCAAGCTGTTCCGCTACAAAATGTTGAACATTTACAGGAACAACATTCAAATCTGAAACAAAACAGCCTAAAAATCTGATTGATGTTATTTGCAACGCAAAACCTAATCGATTGTGATCGCCGCGACGATTAGAAATAAATTCCAAATCAGATTCATCAAGATGAAAGTAGCGTGCAAGCTGGATTTCATCTGGTTCACCAGAAAATTTTCCGTATTGGGATTTTTGTTCGGCGGTTAAAAAATCTAGGTTCATATTGCTTTTTCAATTCTAAAATGTTGTAACTTCATAGACGGTCAAAAACAGACTAAAATCAGCGTCTAAAAAATCGTTTTTCGGTATTTTATAGACTAATATTCTACTAATCGATTTAAGGAACAAAATAATGCGTCTTTTTGGTTATGCCCGTGTTTCAACTAGCAAACAGTCACTTAATATTCAAATCGCTACTCTTAAAAGTGCGGGCGTACAAGATACTCGAATTTTTACGGATTCCATTTCTGGCAACCAAATTAACCGAGATGGATTAAACACATTACGCCTCAAGATTGAAAAAGGCGATGTGATTTTAGTGACTAAACTCGACCGCTTAGGACGTGATACTGCGGACATGATTTCATTGATAAAGGAGTTTGATGCTATCGGTGTTTCGGTTAGATTTTTAGATGATGGGATTAGTACAGAAGGCACAATGGGCAAGATGGTTGTCACCATTTTATCTGCCGTTGCACAGGCTGAAAGGCAACGAATTTTAGAGCGCACTAACGAAGGACGAATCGATGCTAAATTTCGTGGCGTTAAATTTGGTCGGAAAAGACGTGTGGATAGGGACAAATTACTGGGGTTGAAACAGCAAGGATTTGGTGCAACTGAAATTGCTAAGAAAATGGCAATTGGAAGATCGACTGTTTATAAACTTTTAAAAGAAATCAATTAGTTGTAAATTTTACGCTTCCTTAGCGTACGTTTTCTCCCTGTTAGTATTGGAACCCCGTAGCTGACCGTGAGACGCTTTGGAATAAAGTTGAAGCGATGGAAAATAGAAAAGATGCTCAACTGGGACGAATGCTAGAACTCAATTTACCGCATCAACTTAGCACCACGCAAATGATTGAAATACTTGAAAGTTTTGTTCAAGAAAATTTCATTAGTGAAGGCATGATAGCTGACATCAATTTACACTCGCCTGATGAAAGTGGTGATAAACGTAACGTTCATGCTCATATTTTGCTGACCATGCGAAAAGCAACCGCAGAGGGATTTGAAAAGAAGAAAACACGGGAATGGAATAAAACAGATTTTGTTTTGAAATGGCGTAAGGAATGGGCATTGATATGTTCAAAAACTCTTGAAAAAGCAGGATTTGAATTAGAGGCTCGGCGATGGGAATTTGGTGATTTAGATTTTAAAGAACAACTTAAAAAAGCCATCGAACGCGATGATAAAATCTATATTGATATTTGCAAACGCGAGGTTTCTAAACACAAAGGCGCGGCAATTTGTGGATTGGAAAAGAAAGGCACTTTATCTTATGTTCAAGAAGACCGTAAAGCGGAAGCGGATGCAATTGAATTACTGAACAACCAAAATCTGGAACGACTTGAAAAAGAACTAGAACTCTTAGAGAAAGAAGAGAAAGAAATTTTAAGGCGTTTAGAAAAACAAAAATTGCCATCCATTAAAGACATCATCGAAAAAAGAAAACAACATCAACATTCACATGACTTACGACTTGAACTAAGACGATAAAGGTAAAAAACCATGTTAAACAATTATCAAAACATCATCACCATTGAACAAGGGAAGCGAGGCGGTAAGCCTTGTATTCGTCATTTACGCATTACTGTTTATGATGTGTTATCGTGGCTCGCGCAAGGAATGAAACAAGATGACATTCTTGAAGATTTCCCAGAACTTACAGCTGTTGATATTACCGCTTGTTTAGCATTTGCCGCAGAACGTGAACGACAATTAGCAACATTAGTGTCATGAAATTGCTACTGGATGAAAACTTATCACGACGCATTGTCCCGTTTATCCAAGAATCTTATCCGCAATCAACACAAGTTTCATTGATTGGTTTAGAGCAAATGAACGATAAAGACATTCGCCAATATGCCATTGATAATGATTTTATCATAACAACAAAAGATGCTGATTTTTACGAAATGAATTTAGTGTATGGTCAACCACCCAAAGTTCTTTGGTTAAAAATGGGAAATCAATCTAAAGCAACTACCATCAACGCTTTAATCAACAATAGAGAATTTATCTACCATGCGTTAATTGTCGAAGATAAAGAATGTGTTGAAGTTTTCTGAAATGTTATAAGTTTATTCCGTAGGCGTTGCGACTTTCTTCGGTTGCACTACTAACCCCGCATCATCAATCACGCCGTATTGTTTCATCGAACCTTGAATAATCACATTACAACCATCAACGCCGTATTCTTCAATACTGCTAAGTGCCTTGCGATAGGATTTGGCATTGATTTCAGTTGTTGCAGTAATTTCACCATTGCTGATGAAAATTGAAATCGGTGCTTTTTTCATGCCTGTAGTATCAATGTCTGGCAAACTTGCTGGGTCAATCACGAGTGTGACTTTTAAACCTTTCGCTGTTGCCTGTGATGCGTTGCTGGTCATGGGTTTTACTTCCTTTGTTGGCGCAGTTGATGTTTTCTTGGATTTGAGTGATAAGGTTTTTTTAACAGGTTCAGGCTCGATGGTTTCTAATACTGGAGCGAGTTCTTCAACAATTTCGGGCTGACTAATTTCGTCAACCAATACCGTTGTTTCTACAGTTTTTTCTTTCTGTTCTTCAGCAGATTGTTTAGCCTTTATTTGTTCTTCAATTTGTTCTAGTAATTCTTTAGCCTTAATTTTCTCTTGCTCAGTAATTTCAGCCGCAATTTCACCGTTCAAATCATAACGGTACTGTTGCGATATAACAGCTCTAAGATACCGTTTCTTTTTGCAGTACCAAGCCATAATCAGTCCGTAATCTTTACGGTCGATATGTTTAGGTAACTTTTTTTGTAATACTTTTCCAATGCCTATTGCTAATGGCTTAGGATTGTCTATGTCAAAAAGGTTCGGATATTCAACACAGAGCCAGTCAGTAACAACGTAATCTATTTTGTCTTTGAATTTTTTGGGTCTTTTAATTTCAGTCATAATTACAAATGAAGTCAATAATCGCGTTATTTTACTGCTTTAGTGTACTTATAATAAGTGTTGCGTGAAATTCCAACAATTTTACAAATTTCTTTAATGCTGTACTGCGGGTCATTTTTCAATGCTAGTGCTGCTTTCTGTTTATTTTCATCTGCCGCGCCTTTGGGTCTGCCACCTAATCTACCTCTTGCTCTTGCTGATGATAAACCTGCTTGAGTGCGTTCACGAATCAAATCCCGTTCAAATTCAGCCAGTGATGCAAAGAGATGAAATATCAATTTGCCACCTGAAGTTGTGGTATCAATGTTTTCCTGCAAACTTTTAAATCCTATTCCTTTTTCAATCAGTAGGTTCACCGTTTCAACTAGATGCGGTAATGAACGACCTAACCTGTCTAATTTCCAAACCACCAACGTATCACTATTTCGACAAGTCTTAATCGCTTGTTCTAATCCAGCTCGTTCAGATTTTGCACCACTGGCAACATCGGTAAAAACTTTTTCACAGTTTGCAGATTTGAGTGCATCAATTTGAAGGTCAAGGTTTTGGTCTGAAGTTGAAACTCGTGCGTAACCAATGTGCATATTGAAATTCCTTAGCGGGGTTTATATTCCGTTTCGTGTGTAAATTCTTCAACTATTTGTTATTTATCAACTTTATGGTTTCCTATGAAACTTTTGTGACGTTTGTTTATTGGGGTATCATAAAACGGATTAAAGTAACTTATTGAAATATAAATAAATCTTAAATTCTCATGAAACTTTCGATACTTTTGTTTAAATTCGCTCGATTTAGCCTGAACGTGATTGTACCACGATACTTGATGTAATTTTATTTACTGGTATTTTGAAAAGGTAGATGACTTTTTGATACACAATTTAGCTCTGCACGCCGCATTATGAATTTTTGAAATGGGGTTTTGGAACGTCCCACGAAAACGAACGTTTTTTTGCACATGACTTGAACCTTATTTTTATATGCCTTATCAAAAATGTCACTGCTGTCGATGGAATAAAATCATGTTTCGTTAAACTTTTAATAGGCATTGATTTTTTATCACGTTCTTCAATCGGATTGCGCTCACCAAAATACAAAATCTTGTTGTAATTTTCTTCGATGTCGATAATTCGCCCACGAATCAAACGTTTTTCAGAGCGTGGCATTGAAAAGGTGTGCAAATAAAATTCGAGTTCTGTTTTCAAAAAGGCTTTGAAATCATCAACGTTTGTGTAATCTGTTTGCCGCTGGAAATAATACAACACTTCAACATTTGCACGTTGCAAAAGCAAATCAATGTCGTCAAATTTTTGAAGAAACACATCGATTTCATCTTGTAAGCGTTTTGTTTCAGCGTCCCATGCTTGTAATTCATCAGCCATTCAAAATGCCTCAAATCCATTACATTTCATGTCACCGAATACTTTACTTTTTGGATCAACAAACGGCTTCAAACCTTCTTGTGTTAATTTATATCCCCAGCCAGACCTTTCCCAATCTGCACCTGTTGAAATTGAAAGGTGCAAGTGATTGTTATCTCGATTCAAAACATTTTCGCTGTCATAAGCATCTCGAATTGTGCCGATAGATTTGCCTTTGCTGACTTTATCGCCAATTTTCAATATTGATTTCAAATGCCCGTAA
>Ga0172367_10002185_pt1 | contig 27143 bp, 30 predicted proteins | sample Lak10m_FD_114542 | JGI IMG/M metagenome (GOLD analysis project Ga0172367, IMG submission 114542) | Freshwater microbial communities from Kabuno Bay, South-Kivu, Congo - kab_022012_10m | ecosystem: Environmental > Aquatic > Freshwater > Lake | place: Democratic Republic of the Congo: South-Kivu...
AAACAATATCGGATCGTTCGATCCCTCGAACCATGACATGATGCAAGGCATCCGGTGCATCAAGCCTCGCTCCTCTCGGCATAGCACACTCTCCGCTATTGTTTGACAGACAAAAGTATCAACGAGATAATTTACGAATATAATACGAAACAGGATTTGTCTTGACTTTTCTTCCCTCAGTCACTTACGTCCAACATTGCCCTTTACACATTGCCCTTGACCGATTTTCTGACTGACAGATAACGACTGATAGAGGTGTCGCATTCAGAGAAGCAAAGCACAACACCAGCTTTTGGTACTGGCGATACGGTATGGTATATTATGGCGAAATGGTATTGTACAATCGGGCGAAACAGTTTACTGCTATGGCTGGATACAGAAAAAGAGTGGTTGATGACGAACTCGATGAGCTGATGCCTGCACTTTCGGCTATTGCAATTGAAGGGGCAAAAGGAGTGGGCAAAACCGCTACCGCAGAGTGCCGATGCCAGAGCATTGTGCGTCTCGATGACCCGGCCCAGCGATCCATCGCCGAAGCGGACAGTGCCGCGCTCATATCACGAAAAGCTCCGATCCTGATTGATGAGTGGCAGCGTGTCCCTTCGACTTGGGATGCCGTAAGGCGTGCGGTCGATCAGGAGCAGACACCGGGACGATTTCTGCTCACCGGCTCAGCCAGCCCATCCACCCCACCCACACACTCGGGCGCGGGAAGAATCGTCACACTGAGAATGCGGCCCATGTCACTTGCAGAACGAGGCGTCGGCGTACCATCCGTCAGTTTGCGTCAGCTTCTCACCGGAGACAAGCCGGATATCTCCGGTGAAACCACCGTAACGCTTGCCGATTATGTTCGGGAAATCGTTCTGTCAGGATTTCCGGCCATACGCACGTTGACAGGCAAAGCGCTTCGTATGCAGCTTGACGGATACCTGCAACGCATTATCGATACCGATTTCCCCGCGCAGGGGCACCTGGTTCGCCGTCCGGAGATATTGCGCCGCTGGCTCGCCGCTTACGCTGCGGCGACAGCAACAACCGCGACATTTGAAACCATCCGCGATGCCGCATCAGAGGGTCGGGGAGAAAAGCCGTCAAAGAGCACGACGCAACCCTACCGGGAGACCCTTGAACGTCTCTGGATCGTCGATCCTGTTCCCGCATGGCTGCCATCACGAAACCGCCTTCATCGACTTGCCCAACCGCCAAAGCATCACCTTGCGGATCCGGCGCTTGCCGCACGAATACTCGGCCTCGATGCCGAAGCGTTGCTGGCCGGAAAAGAGCCGAAACTCCCGGTGCCACGCAATGGTTCGATGATTGGGCACCTTTTCGAGTCACTGGTTACTCTCGGCGTCAGGGTCTTCGCCCAGGGAGCAGAAGCGCGGGTCAGCCATCTCAGGCTTCATGGAGGACGTCACGAAGTTGATCTGATGGTCGAACGAGGCGATCAGCGAGTGCTTGCCATCGAGATCAAGCTCGGTAACACGGTCGATGATCGCGACCTCCGGCATCTGTTGTGGTTACGCGAGCAGATCGGCGATGACCTCCTTGATGCACTCGTGATTCATACCGGCCCATACGCTTACCGCCGCCTGGACGGCATCGCCGTTATACCGGCAGCACTGCTCGGCCCATAAGGGTAAGGGAGGTGAGGCACGTAAGTGACTGAGGGTATGCTGGGCCATACAGGTTACAATATCCTTGCTTTTTCAGGCACATTCAGTCTCATTTGATGCTTGATCCGGCTACATCGAACGGGTTGTCGCGCTATAAAGTCTATTCGTAGTAATACTGCAAAAAAGATGCCGAGCAGGCGCTCGGCGCTCCCAGCATAAATCCAACTCGAAAACAAGTTCACGGGCCGAATCCTGTCGGAGTGCCTTGTATTCATTGCGGCTGCTACAACGCATCAATGAATCGACCGATAATCTTTTATCGATGCATACCTCACTATTCCATAACAAAAAAGACTATCTCTGAAACAGAAAGGGCTTGACGACAAGAGGAATGTAATGGCGGACAAGAAAGTCCGCCCTCCGTTATAACCACCCCACGCCATCGGCATGAAATACTCCTTCATTTTCTCTACACCTCCCGCTTTTCAAGCAGACTGGCGATCATACCAAGCACCAATGCGGCACCAGATGCGAAAAATACCGGAAGGACGGATGATCGGCATGAACAAAGGGTGTCTGAGCTGAGCCCCCAATCCGGGAATCCATATAAACAATGGAAATAACTCGATCGATCGCATACTTGACCGGGGCCTGCTGATCATGCGGGGTTGGTTGTCGTATCGGGTGTGCGGTTAAAGCCGTAAAAACCTGAAACTGATCATTCAGGAACTGATTACGGTTTCATTTTGGTATACTAAAGGTATATCGAATAAATAATTTCCATACCATAGTGTTTGACTACGACCTGGAAAAGAGCAATTCCAACAAGCAAAAACACGGCATTGATTTTGTTGAAGCTCAGGAGCTGTGGCTCGATGGCAATCTGCTTCAGGTTCCAGCCAGAACGCTTGATGAGCCTCGCATCATGGTTATCGGGAAAATTCAGGACAAGCATTTCAGCTATTTTTACCCACAGAAACCAACGTATTCGCATCATTTCAGTTCGGCGCTCCCGCCGCGAGGAGATACAGCTTTATGAAAACACAGGAATTTGATCAGAAATTCGACGCCGGAGATGAAGAGATCACTTCTGAACTTGACCTGAAACAAGCTATACGGGTTAACCAGCAGCAGAAACGGGTCAATGTCGATTTTCCGGTATGGATGATCGATTCTCTCGACAAGGAAGCGAAACGACTTGGCGTTTCACGTCAGTCGATCATCAAAGTGTGGCTTGCAGAACGTTTACAGCAACAGAAAGCTTAGCCTCACGGTAACGGGGGAGAGATGAGGGTCGTAAGGGACTGAGGGCAAGCATATATATAAAAGGGTCTTAAAGGTTACGGTATCCCTTGCCCGAACAGGCAATTTCAGACTCATTTGGTGCTTGATCCGGCTACATCGAACGTGTTGTCGCGCTATAAAGTCTATTCGTAGTAATACTGCAAAAAAGATGCCGAGCAGGCGCTCGGCGCTCCCAGGCACAAATCCAACTCGAAAACAAGTTGCCAGGCCGAATCCTGTCCTCACGCCTTGTATTCATTGCTTCTCCTTCAGCGTCGCACTGCTTTGACAAATACTCTGTTATCGATGCGTACCTCATGAAGCAACCATAAAAAAGGCGATCCCGAAAACAACAGGCTCATAAGTTAAAATCACCCAGACAACTCCGCCCAGTTTTCAACCCGCAATCCTTCAACTCTGCTGAGCTCCCTGACGTTGTTCGTTACCAGCACCGCGCCAATCGCTCTGGCGTGTGCGGCGATCATGGTATCGAGAGAACCAATCGGAGTACCGCGCTTTTCAAGATCGCTTCTGATCTCTCCGTAATGCCAGATCACGGATACGTCGACCGGAAGGATTTCGAGTGGAGCAAAGAACAGAGCCAGCGCTTGCCGGTTTTTCTCTGAACCGCTTCTGACAACGCCATACGTCAGCTCGGAGGCAGTAACGCTCGATATGGCAATATCTCCCAGCCTTTCGCGACGAAAGCGTTCGAGAACATGAGGCGGTTTACTGTTGATAATGTAGATGCAGATGTTGGTGTCGAGCAGATACGTCATCCCTTGATCTCCTCGCGGCTTTGCGTCTCCGGTTGCTCGCGCACGAGTTCAAAACCCGGTTCGAACTCATCCAGAGCCGCTTCAAGCATGTCCCACGGTTTGTCGCATGGCAGAAGAATGACGCCTCTGCCAAAATGCCGGACAATCACCTCTTTGCCCTCGAAACGGTACTCTTTCGGCAACCGAACCGCCTGACTGCGCCCCGAGGTAAATATTTTCGCTGTGTCCATGATCTCTCCTTCTGATGATATATATCAATGATAGACATCAAAGAGAACAATTCAAAATGCGCGGAAGTTCTCGAAGTGGTCAAAACTCTTTTTCTTTGTCATTCTGAACCAGGAGAAGAATCAGGGACTTCACGGACGCAAGTGACTGAGGGTATGCAGAAACATAAAGATTACGGCATCATTACTTTTTCAGGCAATTTCAGACTCATTGGGTGCTTGATCCGGCTACATCGAACGGGTTGTCGCGCTATAAAGTCCATTTGAGGTCATAAAAGATATTACAAAAAAAGATGCCGAGCAGGCGCTCGGCGCTCCCAGAGAACTCACACCGTCGGCATGAAATACTCCTTCATCCTTCCGTAAATTTCGCGCTTTTCGATCAGTCCGGCAATCATACCGAGCACCGACGCCGCGCCGGAGGCCAAGAAAATGGGGCGGGCGGAGATGTTGTTGGTGTAGTAGATTGACGGAATACCGTGCTCTTTGGCGAAGCTGTCGAGTGAGGTGGTGCCGATCACAAGGTCGGGTTTGTGCTCCAGTACGGCCTGCATATCCTCTTCGAGATATTTCCGGTAGCGCACCTCGGTGCCGAGCATCACGAGCAGGCGGTGATCCTCTTCGCCAAGCGACGTTTGGGCAATCGAAGTCGAGACGTAGGGCACGTCGAGGCCCGCTTCGAGCAACAGACGCACCAGTGGCAGTTCGTTGCCCTCGTAGCCTGCGACGATCACCGAGCCATGCATCTTTTCGGCGAAACCCGCCATCACACCTTTGGCCTTCTGGCGCTCCTCCTCGGCCACCTGCTTCACGGTCGCCGGATCGAGGTCGAGAGCCTCGCCGATCCTCTCTATCCACTGGCCGGTAGCATTGGCCCCGATGGGGTTGCCGCCCACGATCTTCACTCCAGCCGACTGGAAAAGCGCCGCCGTCCGTTCGTAGAAGGGATGCAGCACCGCGCACGCAGAGGCGCGTCCGGCCTGAACGTAGTCGTCGAGGTCAGCGCCTGGCAGCGTGATGACCGACTCGACGCCGATCTTCTGCAAAACGCCGCCGATCATCATTGCATCGACCGGGAAGATTTCGCCAAGCACTACGAGCGTCTTGCCCTTTTTCGGCTCACCGAACGCGCCAAACCGCTTCACGAGCGACGAAACCGCTACATCCTTCGCCTCCGGGTGCGTCCTGATCTGGAAGGCCGGAAGCCGCACCAGCAGCACCTCGGCGTTGCCGACCCGTTTTGGCAGCAGCTCCTCGGCGATACCGGCGGTTTCAGCCACGCAGGTGCTGACCACAGGAATGAAACGTACCGCCGGATCCTCGGCGATGGCCTCGATGGTTCGGCGCACATCGTCGATCATGGTACCACCGGAAATCTGGACGTTCATCAGCTCCGGCGAAACAATCGAACGGCGGGCAGCATAGAAATGCGAAACGAAAGTGAGTCCGTACAGACAGCCCTGATCGGCAGCCATGCAGACCTGTACGCCGTCGATGCGCATAAGGACACGCAATCCGCCGAAAGCGGGGCACATCGATTGGGGATGCAGTTTGTTACAAGCCTTGTTCTCCATACAAAACGACATTTTTGGATGCTTGCTGAATATAGAAGTTTCGGAACAACCCACGCGGCATGGCCTTCATGCTGTCGAGAGCCGCGAGCCGCGTCTCGAAATCACCGGTGACAAGCCGGTAATAGCGCATTCCGTTCTGCCTGACCGGCCACACCATGACCCGGAGTCCACTCCCGGAAAAACGCGCCATCTCCTGACGGGCGACCTTACGGGTATTGAAAGTCGCAACAATGACCGTGAAGCGCCCCTTCGCAAGCATGACCGAATCAGGAGCCAACGATCCGGTATCAGGCACTGCATCCGGTAAAGATGCATTCACAACCACCGGTGCAGGAGTGTCAATAACTGCGGAACGGCCTCCGGAAAGAGATTCAAAAACTTCCGGAGAGAATTGCCGGTACAGAAACCAGCCACAGGCAAGCAATGAAACCGTTGCGACAAACACAACAACTTTTTTCATGCCTCCCGGTTCATCCGAATGTGGCAGTGCTTCCATTTCCGTCCGGCTTTCAGGAATGACGATCTCTTTCAGGCCGTCATAGGCAATGTTGAGCAATGCTTCAAGCGAAGCCTCGGGCTGGAAACGGAACTGACCGGAAACGGTTGTCAGGGAACCAAATCCCCTTAATTCAAGCCTGCCCACTCCTCTCTTCACCTCTTCGGACATATCGGCAAACGCCTGGGCAAAACGACCGGCTTCTGCTGAATCCATCTCAAGGCGACGGGATGCAATGCGGGCCGATTCGCCTGCCGCCTCTTTGCGGGCTTCGAACACCACCCGGTTGACCGGTGGAAGATAGCGCGTTCCGGATGAGGTTTTCTCCCTGACTGCCTGTTCATGAACAACCGAAAAAATACCCAGACCATCTATGGAGAGACTCTTTCGATCCAGCAGTTCCGCCGTCATAACGCAGGCAAAACGATCGAGTCGTTGCTGCGCCTCCTCACGGTCAACCCCGAGAAGCCTGGCAAGGGTATCGATTGCGGTTTCAGCGGCCATTGTGTTTCAGGAAATGGAGTGTTGAGCAAGTCTCAAAGTCCAATTCGAATATAACACATCGGGATCAAAACGTCTTTCTCTGTACAGTAAAGGGAAGTGAGGGAGGAAAACCGTATTTTGCCCAGAAACCGTGACTGTATGACAGAGACCGCACAAAGCGTCGGCGAACTGACCAGGGCCATCAAGAACGAACTGGAAAGTCTTTTTCCGTTTGTCAGGGTGAAGGGTGAAGTGTCGAACTGCAAAATCCACAGCTCTGGACACGTTTACCTCACGCTCAAGGACAGCGAAGCCCAGATGCCTGCGGTGATATGGAAAAGCGTGCGCAGCCGGTTCCCGCTGGAGCTGAGGGACGGCCTCGAAGTCATTGTCGAAGGGCGTCTGGAGGTCTATCCGCCGGCAGGACGTTACCAGCTCATCTGCACGGCTCTGTTCAAAACAGGCGAAGGGGAACAGCAGCTCGCGCTTGCTCGGCTGATTGCCAAACTCGCCAAGGCGGGGTGGTTCGATGCCGAACGCAAGAAGCAAATCCCGCGCATTCCCCGCCGTATCGGCATGATCACCTCACCCACCGGCGCAGTGATTCGCGACATGAGTGACGTCTTCGCACGACGCTTCCCGGCAGCGGAGCTGCTGCTCTACCCGGTGCAGGTGCAGGGAGAACGCGCCGTCGAATCGATCGTTCGGGCAATCGACTACTTCAACAATCCTGTCAATCCGGATCACCGTCCCGACGTGCTGATCGTGGCCAGAGGTGGCGGATCGGCTGAAGACCTCCAGGCATTCAACGACGAAGCCGTAGCTGAAGCCATCTACCGCTCGAAAATCCCCATCATCAGTGCCGTCGGCCATGAAACAGACCTGTCCGTGGCTGACATGGTGGCCGACCTCCGCGCCGGCACACCATCGATTGCCGCCGAACGCGCAGTCCCCGACCGTGAAGAGCTGTACCGGCTGATCGACAATATGATCAACCGGCAATCGATGCTGATGGAGGGAAAGCTCACCGGTGCAAAGCTCCAGATTGACTCCATCACCAGCAGCTACGCCTTCAACCGGCCGTTGCAGCTGCTCGCACAGTTCGATGAGCGGCTGATATTATCGGAAAAAGAGATGAAAAGGGCGATTGCCGAAAAACTGCGCGACAGGGAGCAGCAGCTCGACAAAGCAGCCGACCGCCTCGCGATGCTCGACGTCCGGAAAGTGCTCCAACGAGGTTTCGCCCTGGTCACAAAGGACAGACATTATATCACCTCCGCCGCATCACTACAGGCAGGCACAGAGATCAGCCTCACCTTCCACGACGGACGCCGGGAGGCGCGGGTTGAGGGGTAGAGAATCAAGCAGCACAACTCCGCGAAAAAGCACAAAGTATTCGTATAATTGTGATTAACCTGCTCGTATCGCTGGTAAACCTGTATTTCAAGTTGCTGTTATTGATAGACCCCATCCGGAAAACGGAGATAAATGCATGATTGAGCACCTGAAATTGACCAATGTCGGGCCGGCTCCAGAAATGGAGTTGACCTTTGGAAGCCGACTGAATCTGCTGACCGGCGATAACGGCCTGGGAAAGAGCTTCCTACTCGATATTGCCTGGTGGGCTTTAACCCGGAAATGGCCGGGCGAGTTGAACCCCGGACTGACCTCTGGCAAACTTGCCCTGCCTACCGATAAAAAGCGCAAGGCTGAAATCTCATTTTCATATTCTGCAAAATCGACAACAAAAGACCATACCAGCACGTTTGAAGCTCGGATGCAAGGCTGGAGCGTACCGAAAGGACGACCGGTAAGTCCGGGGCTGGTTTTTTATGCCCTGTCAGACGGCAGTTTTGCTGTTTGGGATCCTGCGAGGAACCACTGGAAATCGAAAGAGGAAAATGAGCGCCCGCCCGCCTATGTGTTCAGTCCGAATGAGGTGTGGGATGGCTTGCAGCGAGACAACGGAACATGGCTCTGCAATGGCCTTATCCGGGATTGGGCTGGATGGCAGAAGGAAAAGGGACGAGCGTTTGAAAATCTGATTTCGGTTCTCGACGGGCTGTCGCCATCTCCGGAAGAACGACTTGAACCGGGCACGTTGACGCGCATCAGTCTGGACGATGTTCGGGATATGCCCACCCTAAAAATGCCCTATGGTCAGGAGGTGGCTGTTGTTCATGCCTCATCGGGCATCCGCCGGATTATCGCTCTCGCCTATTTCCTTGTGTGGTGCTGGGAGGAGCATCTGAAAGCTGTTGAGTTACTTGGCGAGGAACCAGTGACCAACACGGTCTTCCTGATCGACGAAGTCGAAGCGCATCTCCACCCGAAATGGCAGCGTGTGGTGATTCCTGCCTTGATGAATGTGATCAGACGGTTAACCAATTTGCCTGATTTTCAGGATACTGGTCAAAAAAGTCCCGATGGCTTTTTTTGGAGTAAAGCTATTTATGATATCAGGACAGCGGATACGAACCAGCCAGTTATATCATCGGATGTCCAGCTTATCGCGGTGACCCATTCACCTCTGATTATGGCATCAGTAGAGCCGTGGTTCAAAAGAAATGTGGATGCCTGGTTCGATCTCGATCTGGTCGAAAACAACGTCGAGTTGACGCGCAGGGAGTTTGTCAGGCAGGGTGATGTCCGTAACTGGCTGACCAGTGAGGCGTTCGACATGAAATCCGCTTACTCGGCGGAAGCTGAACAGGCGCTTGAAGAGGCCGCTCAGGCTTTGAGCGACGAACAGTTCAGTAAAAATGACGCTACCTCGCTTGAACAGCGTTTGCGAGCCGTTTTGTCCGATGTCGATCCGTTCTGGATGCGCTGGCAGTTCGTGGCCGAAAAGAAGGGGTGGTTGTCATGATTCATGTCGAATCTCAACTTCCGCCGGATTCATTTGATTCGGAAGTTCGTCTGAAAGGTCTTGCATGGCTGAAAAAGAAAAACATTCCGCTCGACCAGCCGTTGCCTCCGAAAACCGGACTTAAACCCTACTGGCAAGCCTGTCTCGATGATCTGCACAAAAGCTATGACGGTTGCTGCGCTTATCTGGCAGTGTTCTTCGAACGGACAACCGGTGGCGGTTCCGTCGATCACTTCATTGCCAAATCACAGCGAGCTGATCTGGCTTATGAGTGGAGCAACTATCGCCTCGCCTGCTCCCGCATGAACAGCCGCAAGCGAGAATACGACGACCTTCTCGATCCGTTCGAGATCGAGGATGGGTGGTTTCACCTCGAACTGATTACCGGACGAATCTATCCAAATCCCGCACTATCGCCCGAAAGGCTCGCCGCCGTTCAGGCAACCATTGATCGGCTGCTTCTGGATGATGCCGGAAATCGCGAAATGCGGGCACGTCACTATCAGGAGTATCGGGAAAACCATTACACCGCCGAGTTCCTGAAAAAACGCTCACCATTCGTCTGCCTGGAAGCTCAACGGCAAGGGTTGTTGTAGGGATTGCATGTTTTCACGCTTCCATTCCTGCCAGGACTCATCCCCCAAACCGCGCCCTATACAACCTTCTTACTTCTTCCAGCTCTTCTTCGGTGTTCACGCCTGGCGTGTCCGTTGTCGTCTCGATGCAGCGGATACGATAGCCGTTTTCGAGGAGGCGGAGCTGTTCGAGGGATTCGGTGCGTTCGAGCATCGAGGGCGGGAGCGCGACGAAAGCTTTGAGCACGTCAGCGCGGAAGGCGTAAAGGCCGATGTGGCGGTAGTATTTCGTTTCTGGCACGGTTTCGCGGCGATAGGGTATCGGGCAGCGAGAGAAGTAGAGCGCGTGGCCGCGAGTGTCGAGCACCGCCTTGACCACGTGAGGGTCGTCGATCAGGTGCCGTTCATCCGGCCCCAGCGGATAGACGAGGGTGGTGCAGTCGGGCAACGGCCCATCCTCAAAAAAGGGTGCGATGGCAAGGTCGATCGTCGCGGGATCGATCAGCGGTTCATCGCCCTGGAGGTTGACGAACACGTCGCCACCAACCTTTTCCGCAGCCTCGGCGATGCGGTCGGTGCCGCAGGTCAGATCGGGCGAGGTCATCACCACCTCGGCCCCGGCCTCCCGGAGCACCTCGAAAATTCTGTCGCTGTCGGTGGCCACCACGACCCGGCTGGCAAGGCGCGACTTCATGGCCTGCTGCCAGGTGCGCACGATCAGCGGCTCGCCTTCGAGATCGGCGAGCATCTTCTCTTTCAGTCGGCTGGATGAGAGGCGGGCGGGAATGACGATGACGGTTTTCATGGATGCTCTGAGCTGCCCTGTTTTTTCGGGGATTCGAGAATAATGGTAACCGGGCCATCGTTGATGAGCGAAACCTGCATGTCCGCCCCGAAAACCCCGGTCTGTACCGGAATGCCTGCCTCCCGTCCCAGGGCTTCGACGAAGCGGTCGAACATCTCCCTTGCCATCTCCCCGGACGCGGATTCCGAAAAACCGGGACGGTTGCCACGCGAGGCATCGGCATAAAGCGTGAACTGGGAGACAACAAGCAGCTCGCCACCAATCTCCCTGAGCGAGCGGTTCATCTTCCCCTCGTCGTCCTCGAAAATGCGCAGGTTCGGAATCTTTCGACTCATCCAGGTGAGATCGTCCACGGTGTCGGAGCGCCCAATACCAGCAAACACAAGCAACCCCGTACCGATCGAGCTGTGCAACGCTTCGCCGATGGAGACGCTGGCACGGCGCACCCGCTGGATGACCGTTTTCACGATGCGCTCGCCGATCCGGCCCGAAGAAGCGGATCGAGGGAGGCACGCGCTGCGGCAATCGTCATCCCCTCGACCTTCAGCACCTTGCTGCGGGAGCTTGCTCCGTTCATGACCGAAACGCTTGAACGAGGCACGCCAAGCGCTTTTGCCAGCAGTTCGCAGCACTCCTTGTTGGCCGCGTTATCTACCGGGGCCGATTTGAGGCATATTCTGATCTGCTCGCCGTACATGCCGGCAATCCCGCTCTTCGAGGAGCGGGGCTGCACCCGTACGGACAGACAGACTGCATCGCTTTTCAGGCTGATCGGAGACATTGCAGGCGGGTTCAGCCGATCACTTTCGGCACTTTAAAGAATCGGTCCTGCTTGTCCGGCGCATTTCTCAGCGCCTCTTCGTTCGTGAGCGGCGTGTGCTCGACATCCTCCCTGAGCACGTTGATCTGGTCGTGAATGCTGCTGAGCGGCTCGACGCCTTCGGTATCGACCTCATTGAGCTTCTCGATGTAGTGCAGGATCATGTTGAGCTCGCTTGTCATCTTTTCCTGCTCGGCATCGGTGAATCTGAGACGGGCGAGTTCTGCGATATAGGCGACGTTTTCTTTGGTAACTGACATGCTGTTCTGACGTGATGAATGAAAAAATAGTTGCTGCCCTGCTGGAATCAGAGCCGGCAGATGCCGAATTTCTGCTCGTCATCCCCTCTTCTTGGGCGACTGTCGAGCGGCACGTAGTCGCGGCTCTCCTCGCCGAGATAGATCTGGCGCGGGCGGGCGATCTTCTGTTCCGGGTCCTTGACATGCTCGATCCACTGGGCAAGCCAGCCGGGAACGCGCCCGATGGCGAACAGCACCGGGAACATCTCGGTCGGAAATCCCATAGCCTGGTAGATGAGGCCGGAGTAGAAATCAACGTTCGGATAGAGTTTGCGTTCGATGAAATAATTGTCTTCGAGGGCTATCCGTTCGAGTTCGATGGCGATGTCGAGCAGCGGGTTGCGCCCGGTCTCCTCGAAAACGTCGAAGGCGATCTTCTTGATGATTCGCGCACGCGGATCGTAGTTCTTGTAAACGCGGTGACCAAAGCCCATGAGCCGTCCCTCGCCGCTCTTGACCGACCGGATGAACTCCGGAATTTTATCGACGGAGCCGATCTGCTTGAGCATGTGGATCACCGCTTCGTTCGCGCCACCGTGCAGGGGGCCGTAGAGCGCGGCGCAACCGGCGGCGATAGCCGAGTACGGATCGACCATCGAGCTGCTGACCGAACGCACGGCATTGGTCGAGCAGTTCTGCTCGTGGTCGGCGTGCAGGATGAAAAGGACGTCAAGCGCCCTTTCGAGCACAGGGTTGGGCTTGTAGCTGCGCTCCGTCATGCGGAACATCATGGAGAGAAAGTTGCCCGCGTAGCTCAGATCGTTATCGGGAAGAACGTAAGGAAACCCGAGGCTGTGCCGGAAGCTCATCGCCGCAAGCGTCGGCATCTTGCCGATCAGGCGCCGCACCTGGAGCTTGCGCGACTCCTCCTCGCCAACATTCTTGGCGTCACGGTAAAAGGTTGAAAGCGCCCCCACCGTGCCGACGAGAATACCCATCGGATGAGCATCGTAACGGAAGCCATCCATGAACTTGGTCAGGTTGGCGTGGGTCATGGTGTGATGGCGGATGTTGTAGGTCCAGACCGCAAGGCGATCCTTGTCCGGCAGATAGCCCTTGATGAGCAGATAGGCCGTTTCGAGGAACGAGCTCTGCTCGGCAAGCTGCTCGATCGGATAGCCACGATAGCGCAGGATGCCCTTGTCGCCATCGATATAGGTGATCGTGCTCTTGCAGGAGCAGGTATTCAGAAAAGCGGGATCGTAGCCGAGAAGCCCGAAATCATCCTCCGACGCCTTGATTTTTCGCAGATCCATGGTGCGGATCGTGCCGTTTTCAATAGGAAGCTCGTACGATCTGCCTGTACGGTTATCGACGATCGACAGCGAATTGCGTGGTTCTGAACCGGTCATGAGCGTGTGACATTTTGCGTTAACATAATAAATAACGCCGCGGGACGCGGAGTTTGCCATCACTATGGCTGCAAATTTACGAAACTCCCGGCTTTTCCCCGCATCGACCACCCCATCTTCCGGCAAACGACACGCGCCAATGATTGCGAGTGTTAAAAAAAGAAAAAATGTTTGGAAACAACACTCTGCTTTACTACTTTTGTCAACCAATCAGGAACGGAGCTGTAGCTCAGTCTGGTTAGAGCGCCTGCCTGTCACGCAGGAGGTCGCGGGTTCGAGCCCCGTCAGCTCCGCACCGTTCTAAAGAAAAGCCTCTGAAAAACCAGAGGCTTTTTTCGTTTCAGGATACCCTGCATTTTTATCCTGTCACCCTGAACCCCTGACCTTCGATCACCCTTTTCATCGATTCGATATCCGCTTTCGACTGGTCGTATTCGACCTCGACAACGCCAGTCTGATGTGATGCCCTGGCCTTGTCCACACCCTCCATCTCTTCGAGGGCCTCACTGAGCAGCATTTCACAGCCGGAACAGCGCATTCCGCTTACATGTATTTCCGTTTTCATGACTCTGTTGTTTATTGTTTATGGATGATGCGCAAATCGTTTTCCGAAAAGTGTACAAAAAAACAGCCACAGGCAACATCGCACCTCAGTACCCGACCTTCAGGGTAAAACAGGCCAGAGATAAGGGTATTGGCAGAAAAATAAAACCAGTCACTATATTGAAAGTTATGACACACAGATCGAAACCATATCGCCATGCAGTGGCCTTCTTCCGCCCGTTCCTCATGCTGCTCTGCCTTGCCGGGCTTTTCGCCTGTCAGAACAAGGAAGCAAGGATAAATGAACTGCAACAGCAGGTCTGGAATAATCCGGAAGATGCAAGAGGCTACCTGAATCTCGGCAAGGAGTACGCCCGCCAGCAGCGCTACAACGATGCCATCCAGGCATACCGGAGAGCTATAGGGCTCGAACCGGGACTTGATGAAGCATACTCGGCTCTCGGTGCAGCTTATTTTGACAAAAAGCAGTTCAATGAGGCGTTGCCCTGGATGAAGAAACGGGTAGCAATAGCGCCTGACGACTCCCTCCGGCATTTTGACCTGGGCAATGTCTATTTCCAGCTCAACCACTATGACGATGCCATAACATCATACAAGAAAGCTATCGATAACAGCTATGGGTTCCATGAAGCCTGGTACTCTATGGCGGTATGTTACGTCAAAACGGGAAAAATCGAAGAAGCCCGGAAAATCCTTAAATGGCTTCAGAATAAAAACAATTATCTTGCCGTCTCCCTTGAACGGCACCTGCAAAACGATGTGCCTGAAAAGGCCGGAAAATGAACCACTCAATCCCATGCCGGCGGACGACAGTATCCTTATGATGCAAAAGGCACTTCAACTCCTCGAAGAATCGGTGAAGGCCGCTTTAGAGCAGCCTGATACCCCGGCCTCTCAGAACGGGTTGCCTGTACTGGAAACATTCAGTGCCCCGATCGGCACGATTGACGCCACCCGGTGGCTGTCCGGACAAAAACTCTTTCCAAAGCTTTTCTGGATGAACCGCGAGAAAAGCGAATGGATTGCAGGTATAGGAGAAGCTGACCGCATAGAGATAGCCGAAAATGGCCCGAACGACCGGAGCTTTCTGATGCTCGAAGAGGCCATGAAACTGAAAAACCCGCACGCCAGATATATCGGTGGCTTCTGTTTCAACAATCTGCAGAAACAGGATGATCTCTGGACAGGTTTCAGCCCGTGCCTTTTCATACTGCCACTGGTCAGTATCGAATACCGCGACAATCAGGCATCGATGGTCTGCTCTTTGTGGCTGAAACCTGGCGACAATCGCCGTAAAGCTCTTGAAAATCTTCTGGCCTCATTGTCTGAGGTATCACCCGACTGTACCACAGAAAGCGCCGGAATACCTGAATTGAAGCAGGTCTCCTACTGTCCCGACAAAGCGCAGTGGGTTGAAAGCTGTGAACGCATATTGAGAACATTTGAGGATGGCGTCCTGGACAAGGTAATCCTCGCAAGGCAGACAGGACTCCTTTTTTCTGGAAAAGTACCGGCAATACGGTTCCTTCTCGACTATCCGTTCCCTGAAAACTCGACCTATCGGTTCTACCTCGAACCGGTCGAAGGTCATGCCTTCATCAGCTTCACGCCCGAAAGGCTCTACAGGCGCGACGGAGAGATGCTGCAAACCGAAGCTCTTGCCGGCACCATCACCAAGGAAACGGTCAATGCCGACGACAACATGGCATCAGAACTGCTGCTCAACTCCGAAAAGGATATAAGGGAGCACCGGTTCGTCAAGGATACCATTTACCGGGAACTGCAACCCGTATGCAGCGATATTGACATGCAGGAGCAGGTCGGTGTTCTCCAGCTCAACCGCCTCGCCCATCTTTATGCAAGATGCAGGGCCAGACTTCTCCCCGAGTTCTGCAATGACAGTACGGTGCTGCGCCAGCTCCACCCAACCCCCGCTGTCGGCGGCGTGCCCAGGGAAGAGGCTATGGCGCTGATCCTTTCGATAGAACCATTTTGCAGGGGATGGTATGCCGCACCGGCAGGATGGCTCAGTCAGAATGCGTCGGAATTCGCCGTCGGGATCCGTTCAGCGCTTGTCAATGAAGACCGGGTTTACCTGTATTCCGGCGCAGGTCTGGTCAAAGGATCGAATCCGCTTTCAGAATGGGAGGAGGTCGATCAGAAAATCGGTGACATTCTTGCCATAACGCAGCAGACTTTATGAACCACAAGCAGGTCACCACACTCTGGTGCACGGTCATAGTGGAGGAACTGATCCGGCAGGGAGCCGGATTTTTCTGTATCTCCCCCGGTTCCCGATCAACGCCGGTGACCCTCGCTGTAGCTGCCAATCCGAAAGCGCGTTTCAGAATGTTTCCCGACGAGAGGTCTGCCGGGTTTTACGCGCTCGGGTATGCCAGAGCCACTGGTATGCCTGCCGTGCTGGTCTGCACCTCGGGAACGGCCGTCGCAAACTATTTTCCGGCTGTTGTCGAAGCCTCTGCTGACACCAGACCCGTGATCATACTATCGGCTGACCGTCCCTTCGAGCTGCTTGAAACCGGAGCCAACCAGACCATTCGCCAGCAGAATATTTTCGGTTCCTATGCCCGCTGGAGCTTCGAATTGCCCGAACCCGGAACAGGTACTCCTCTCGCTTCAGTGCTTTCCACCATTGCCCAGGCTGTCAGAAGAAGCCTCGACACACCGGCAGGCCCGGTTCACCTGAACCTGCCATTCCGGGAACCCCTCGAACCTGAACCTTTTGATTTCAACCATCCATGGGCAGAACCTGTCAGTTCATGGATGAAATCCGGCAAACCATTCACCCGGTTTTTGCTTCCTCTGCATGAACCGGGACCGGACAGCATGATGATGCTGCGCGAACTGCTCAGCCAGGCCGAAAGACCGTTTTTCATCGCCGGCAGCATGTCGAACGCCTCAGACAGCGAAGCTGTGGCTGCACTTGCCGTGTCTCTCGGCATACCGCTGTTCGCCGATCTCACCTCCGGCATAAGGCTTTCCGGAAACAGCACTCCCTGGCAGATCGCATTCCAGAACGAAGCTTTCGCCAGCAGATTCAGACCGGATGTGGTGATCCATTTTGGAGGAGCGCTCATCGGCAAGCAGCCAGGCATGGCCATCAGGAAACATCCGCCCTGCCATTACGTCGTCATACGACAGCATCCCGAGCGCTTCGGACCCGACCACAATGTCACCATGTGCATCGACGCCTCACCTGCCGCGGTGGCCACAGCACTTGCAAAGTGTCGAAAACCGCTTCAGAAAATCGATTGCCACAACTTTTTTTCAGCAGCTTCCGAAATGATCGAAGCGACAACCTGCGCCCCGGAACAGGCTGTCAGTGAAATTTCTGCCCCGAGAATCGTCTCAGCTCTCTCCGACAGCAACCATGCACTGTTCATCGCCAACAGTATGCCGGCAAGAGACATGGATATGTACGCCGCAGCCGTCTCGAAGGAACCCGTGCGCTGCGCCCTCAACAGAGGTGTCAGCGGCATCGACGGCATCATCTCTACGGCAGCCGGATTTTCCGCCGGACTCGGCACCACTGTCACGCTGCTCATCGGCGACATCTCGTTCCTGCATGATCTGAATGCCCTCTCCCTGCTCGATCACCCTTGGAATCCATTGATCGTCATCGTGCTCAACAACCGCGGCGGCGGCATCTTCTCCTTTCTGCCCATCGCCTCGCAGACCGACAGGCTCGACGAATGCTTCGCAACTCCACAGAACTTCTGCCTCGAATCGGCTGCCAGAACTTTCGGCATCAGTTATGCCTGCCCCAAGACAAATGGGGCTTTTTCAGCCACGTATACCGAGGCCCTGAAAAACAACAGAAGCCTCATCATCGAAATCAGAAGCGACCGGCAGGCCAACTTTCTTCTGCATAAAAGCCTGCAATCCCGAATCAACGACCTCTTCTCAACAATCGATTGCTCCCCCAATCCCTGACTCAACCCCCACCTGCCAACTGCCGCCTGCCATCTCCCACTTATTACCAAAAATTCATCTCAACCTCTTGCAAAAACGCGACCCGTTTGTTATATAATGATATAGTTATATAGCGTTGTACGAGAGAGACAAAAACCGCATCCGTTAAATCCTCTCTTCAGGAAAAAGCAGTACCCGACATGCTTTTTTCCCGCAAAAGCAACCTCCCATCGCACGACGCACTGCACCTGTTCACGACAACTTTCAAACAAGGGAACGCCTTATGAAAAAATTCGTCTCTCTGCTCGTCACCCTCTTTTTCATTTCAACGAGCCTGGTCCATGCCGCCATCGATCCCAGCCAGCTTCCTGAATCAAAACGAACCGTCTCGGGCAAGTATCTTTCAGCAAATGAGGCTTATGAAATGGTGGTGAAAAATCCGCAGAAAGTGCTTTTCATCGATATCAGGACTCCTGCTGAAACACAATATGTCGGTATTGCCGATCAGGTCAATCTGAACATCCCCTACATGCTCGACGATTACTCGGCCTGGGACAGCAAAAAAAACCGTTTCCTGATGAGCCCCAACTCCGCATTTACCATGAAGATTGCTGACGCCCTTGCAGCTCGCAGTCTGAAAAAATCCGACCCGATCGTTCTTATCTGCCGCTCCGGAGACCGCAGCGCATCAGCCGCAAACCTTCTGAACAGTGCTGGCTATAGCAATGTCTACACGGTGTATGATGGTTTCGAAGGTGACAAGAGCAAAGAAGACCGCCGCAATGTCAACGGCTGGAAAAACGCCAACCTGCCTTGGGGTTACAAGCTTGACCAGCAGAGAGCATACCTCGCCTTGTAAGCTTTATCCAATTTTCGGAGGCGTTGAGATGTCGATGCCTCCGAAATGCTTTCGATGATAACGAATTTCGCAGTTACCGCTGTAACAAGAATTTCCGATGCAGTAGCCCGGCAACATCCTCAGCACTGACAAACGTCTCTTCCGTCTTCCCTTCCGAGACATACCTGAAGCGCTCACCGCTCAGAACCAGCTTTCCTGATTCATGCTGCAAAACGACGATCAGCCCCTGCACGAAGATCGATTCCGGATGGGTTGCATTCAGCCAGTTGGCTGGTTCAAAGTCCACAAGCTCCTGCTCGCAGAGATTGAACTCGTAGAGGTTTTTCCAATCTCCATCGGTAAACGTCTGCAACAGATAATCCTTATCTGAAATTTTCGTCAGCCTGAAAGCATCGTAATCCTGCATTATATCGCAATCGAGCCAGCGGAGATCGACCGGTTCACGAATTCCGTAACCGCCGAACCCGAGATCGCAAAGCCACTCCCGCCCCTCGACAGTAGCAATGATCGCCATATGGGTTTTCGGACGGCGAACGGTATAGGTCATCGGCCTTGCGGCAACGAGGCGATACGGGATACCGATCGCTTCGAGAGCCAGCGCGAAAATGCCGTTCACCTCGTAGCAGTAACCGCCGCGACCGTGCAAGACGACTTTCGCATATATCTCTTCCGGAACCAGCGATGGCACGGTGCCCGCCAGTACGTCGAGATTCTCGAACGGCACCGAAAAAAGCTGGCAACGCATCAGGCGCCGCAACGTGTCGAAATCCGCTGAAACTGTGCCCTGGAAGCCGATACGAGAGTAATAGGCATCGAGATCGAAGCCGGAGACTCGCAAGGTGGATGTTTTTTCCATTACTCCGGCCATGAGGGTTCCGGCTTGTGCCGCCATATCCAGGCTATGTAATCGGTCATGGGCGGATCGATACCGAGCTCCCGAAGCCTGGCGCACACCTGACCGCGATGGTAGGAGCTGTGTGCAGGCACCTGCACAAGCGCATCGGCCAGCGAGTGATCGGCAACCTCGAAACCGAGCTTTTCAGTCGCCGTTTTCGACCACGGCAGTTCAAGAACTTCCTCCAGCGTCACCGGAGACAATGAATCCAGATACCCCATCGAACCGGCATGTGTGTTTCGGGCAAAGCCGCACAAGGAGTGCAGGTCAAGCTCATCAGTCGCACGCGGGTCGAACGGCACACCGTTGAACACATCCAGAAACACCTTCTGAACCATGTGAAGGTGCCTCAGTTTCACAAGCACAGAAGCATCCCCTTCAGCCACAGATTTACCGATAACGCTTGTAAAAACCATACCATCAGCCCAGGCCATGTGCCGGAACATATCGGCGATCAGTGCAATTGTTTCCATAACGTTCAGTTTCTTTTGCATTAGCCAAATGTGCTTCTGAGAGGAAACCACCGGAAAAATTCCGCGTTGCTGCCGACTCAGAGCAATACCTTCATCTTGCGCCCACCCGTCACCGAGAACCCCTCCTGTTCGTAGAAGGCCAGCGTTCTGTCGAACTCCGGCAGTGGTGGCGTGGTCACCTCAAGTCGCTTCCAGCCACGCGACCTCCCACAATGCATCGCCGCTTTCAGAAGACCCTGACCAACACCAAGACTGCGAAATTCGGGCCGCACGTACAGCTCCGGGATAGTGCCGAAAACACCCCCGGCATACAAAGAGCAGCTTTCGTACAACGCGATGAAACCAACCGGCTCATCGCTTGCGTCAAAGGATGCAAACACCACATAGCGTCCGGTATCGAGAAAGTCCTGAAGCCTCGACACCGTTTCTTCCGACGCCACATCGAACGCCTGAACGCCAATGGCCTGCATGATCTCCGACAGCAGCTCGTCAACCATCGAGGCCACCGCCAGAAGATCATCCATTGTCGCTCTGCGAATAGTGAACTGATTATGGAACTCCTTCATTGGTCTGAAAACGTTTAGCCTTTTTCCACCTTGCTCAGCACCTCCATAAGGCGACGTTTGGGCTTGTGTCGGGTACGCAGCTCTGCAATCAAGGCTGTCCATTCAGCCAGACGATCGGTCTCCTGCCAGACCTTGCGCATCTTTAGAAGATAACCGGCAGCCTCCTGATAGGCATGGGGTTTCACCTCGGCAATCAGGTTATCGACCGTGCTCCTCCATATCTTCAGGGAGGTATCCGGGTGACTTGTTGCGACAGCCTCAGCAACCTTTTCACTGATGCCGCGATCACACAGGCCACTGTCACACAACTCATTGAACAGGCTGATGACATCGTAACGACGCTGTTCTAAAATCGCGATCTCGATAAGCAGGGTCAGATGCGGAAACAACTTGAACCTGTTTTGTTCAGGTTTTTGCGGTCGATTTACCTCGGGAACGGGTAATTCCGAGAAAACCGGAACCATACCACTGCGCAGAAACGCCATGGCCGATTCACACACTTTCGGCCACAGAGCAATCTTCTCTGCCGAATCACGCAACCTGGTATACGTTTCAACCGACGGATATTCGAAATAATTCTGTGCCCGATATGCCGCCACAAGATCATGTTTACCTTCTTTTTCAGCCAGTTCCAGTAAAAGCCCTTTAAGAGAGGAGGCCAAACCGGGAGCATCTTCAATAAGCTTGCCATACCCTTCGATGCACCAGAAGCGGGCCCGTACGAAATCGCCGGCCTTGATCAGATACTCTGCAAGAGTTTCATAACACAGGCATGGCTCGGCTTCACGCTCAAGAAGCGGAAGCACCTTCGCGCTCTCTTTTGCCCGTTCATAAGCCTCCCTCAACTGAGCAACGATTTTTGAGCGTCGGTATTGTCTGCGCCATTCGTCCTTGTCTGTAATCGGCAACTCCTGTAACTGCTTTTCGAGATCAAGAGCGAGGTCATGCCAGGCCGCTGTGGTGTATCGTGCATCATCGATCACTGTGTCTGTTCCATCGAGCAGTTCGTATTCATCTTCTCTCAAAAAATTGAAGAGCCAGCTCAATTGTTCCGATCTTGTAAGCCGGGTATCCGGAAGTGCCTGAAGAACGATCTTCATACAGTCGCTGATACTTTCGGCCAGCTCTCCATCGTCATTAGAGTTGGCAACCTGCTCTTGAGCCTCCTCCCACAACTCCTGTCCAAGCTCAAAAACAGCATCGGCATAACCGCTATCGAGAAGAGCCTTCAACCGGACCCTGACATCATCATAATCGGCACAATCATAGCCATCTTCCCAATCAGGCGACCACACATCGGTAATGGACAGGTCGCGAATCTCCTTGCGAAGTGACTGAACCATACGCTCTATCTTTCCCGTTGCCATCTGTTCACGCTCATGAAGCCAGGATGCAACTTCAGGAAAATCGCGGACAATGATGACGAGGATATTCAGAAGCTCATCCCGGCTTTTACCATCAAAGACCGAACCAATCTCTTTCTGCATCAGGTCAAGCTTCTTTTCGGAGACAAACCATTTATCATCACCATCATCCTCATCTTCATCTTCATCCAGATATTCCGATACCTTCCAATACAGATCGCTTTCCGGATCGAGCAACGGTATCTTTTTTTTCTTTTTCAGCTCTTCGGCGGCTGCCAGCAGAAGCGCGACAACATGCTTGCACGCTCCGCCGTGATCGTAGGGACAGGAGCAGGTATAGTCGAACACCCCTTTCCCGTCACGCCTCACCGTCGTCACATACTCTCTGCCACCCGAAACCCATGCCACGAGCCGTCCGTCCTCAGTGCATGATAGCTCCGAAACAGTGCTCATATAACTCTTCCCGCGAGAGTAGATCGTACTCCCGACCCAATCGACAAGCTCCTGTTTATCAATCCCGTTCAGTAAGGTTTCTATCGATTTCATGAGGCAGGTAAAAGTTATTGATGAAAGAAAATATGGTCACTCCGGGCAGATCGGCGAAAACTGACCATGAACAGTGAGTGTTTTACACGCTGTTCATGCCCCGCTTGTGATTCCGCATAACCGAAACCGAAATCGTTTTGTAGCCCGCATTCCGTCATCGCGAGTCCTGACCTGTTTCCGGTCGGTTACCGCACACGAACCTTGAACATTGTGCATTCGTTTTGTCTGTCATTCTGAGGAGGCTTGCCGACGAAGAATCCAGTTCTTCCGGGTAGCACCGAGGCATTTCAACTGGATGCTTCTCTTCGTTCAGCATGACATTCCGGAAAATTGACGCATGTTCATGGAAAGTCCAGACCTCTCGGGACGTGGCGAACCATCCCTGTTGAGTGCATTGATTCAAGGTTCGTGTGCGGCAGAGGATCGGATACCGGCAGTTCGTAACGAGAATATCAGAAAACAAGGAGATACATCCGAAAGCAAACCGCTTTTCGTGACACCCCGGCCAGCGGCAAGGCTCCGCTGATTTCATTTAGGAAGAGACATCCGGCTTTGTAAATTGACACTATGCATACGCATGGGTAGCGATATCCTGATTCTCTTTTATAAAATAGTCACTTATGGACACTATCTATTCAATAACCAGACGACCGGACGGGCTTTGGGAAACGAAAAACCGGAGAACGAAAAAAGTTTCCGGCACCTATCCGAATAAATATTCCTCCCTTGCCGCTGCACAAAAAATGGTCAGCCAGGGAGCTACCGTCATCGTTCATGCCAGCGACGGCAGCATCCAGCAAATACTTGGCGTAAAGCAGTTCGTTAAAAAAGCACCGGTTAAACGGCGGATGACAACCAGGGAGGTACGAAAAGCCATCGCAAGTGTTCTCACTCCATAACGGGCGACACCGTCATGCCATACCCCTATGATGACAACGTCTTTATCAATTGCCCATTCGATAAAGAGTACACAGAACTGTTCGACGCCATTCTTTTTACGGTCTATACCTGCGATTTCAGACCTCGTTGTGCACTGGAAATCGACGACGGCAGCCAGGTTCGCATCGAAAAAATCAACAAAATCATCGAAAAGTGCCGTTTTGGCATCCACGACATATCGAGAACGGAACTCGACAGCAACAGCAATCTGCCGAGATTCAACATGCCTTTCGAACTCGGTCTTTTTCTCGGAGCAAAGCGGTTCGGATTAAACAAGCACAAATCGAAAGTACTCATCATCCTCGATAAAGAACCGCACCGTTATCAGCAATTCATTTCAGACATATCGGGTCAGGACATCAAGTCACACGATAACAACCCCGAAAAACTGATCAAGTGCCTTCGGGATGTCTTCAACGCACTGAAAGTCAAAGGAACCATCCCTGGCGCATCAGAGATCATTAAAAAATATCAGGTATTCCAGGCCATTTTACCGAGACTCATGAAAAAACTGCAACTCCACGAAAACGATCTCACCTATGCAGACAAAATACAGTTAATCGAAGAATCGCTGTTAATCGAAGAATCGATGCCAGACCTGTTCAGCTTACCCTTGCCGGCGTCTTCTGACCATCCATTCGATCGCATTCAATAAATCGCATGTTCATCCCTTTTTCTTCTTTCGCTCCTTCGGCACAGGCAACTCCCGTTCAGTCACCCGGATGAGATTCGAGAGCCACTCCCGATCGTCAAGCTCCTCCCCGACAAGAAGACAAGGCTTCGCTCCCGGATAAGGCGGCGCTTCGGTAAGCCGCATGGCGATTTCGCGTCCCGCAGAGGTCGGCTTCACGAACAGACGGTTATCGCACACCAGCGCAACCACCTTCCCCTCGCAATAGATCGCATATTCCCCGAACATCTTGCGGAACGTGATCGTGCCTGCCGCCACCATCTGCTCACACGCATATTCGACAAACGATAAATCGGACGCCATAAGAAATTGTGTTTCAGATTGGTAACTCCGGATTCCGGTCAAAGCACCTGATCCCGACCCGTTCAGCCTTGCAGAAAACACAATCGGGCGGATGAACCGCGCAGAGTTCGAGGTAACGGCCACTCACCATCGAAGCGATGAAACGATGACGCATCTGCCGGTTGAGCACCGCTTCTGCCATTTCCGCCGAAACAATCACCGCCTTGCCGACCTCCGCCATCGCTCCGGCAAGTTCATCGAGAAAAACCGACTGCGTTTCAGGCGATTCAGGATGCAACACCCGGCAAACCCTTTCGCCAAAAGCGACAAGCCGCGCCCCCCGGATCAGCTCGACAGCCTCTTCAAGGGTGATCCAAACCGGCTTGAAACCAAGAATCTTCTCCCGGATCTTTTCGTATTCCGGATTACCAGGCGACCGTGCATCACTGTTATCAATCACCAGTTCAGCCCTCCTGATACCCTCAACAACCCTGCCGCTCTGGTAATCCTCGGTTGTACCCATAACCTTACTGTTATTGCTTATCTCTGCTTTCGCAAGTGCATTTCAAGATTGCCGAACACCTCATTCGGCTTCCCGTTCAGCATGATTACCGGCCTGACAACTGACATCATTTTCATTTTCCGGCGACTTACCTGATAATAACGAATTCAGTCTGCACAAAACAGTGCACACATCATCGTAAAGAATAGTTTACTTTAAACACAAAATCATCTTATTATGTAAAATATTCTTATCATAGAAACCCCATGCAGGACGACAAACTGAAAAGCCTCGGAGAGCGATTGAGGCAGGCCCGAATCACCCGTAACGAAATGCAGCAGCTTTTTGCTGACCGGCTCGGAGTCAGTCGCCCGACGCTGAGCAGGATGGAGTCCGGCGATCCGGGCGTCACCATCGGACTCTGGGTAAAAGCGTTGCACCTGCTCGACAGGGAAGACGAACTCGACCAGCTCCTTGCTGCCGGCGACAACCTGTTCGAAAAATATGAACAGCAGAACGCCCCAAAACGCAAACGGGTTTCAGGAAAACGCACATGATCAGAAAGATAACCGTTCACGAGCGAACCACCGGCACACCACTACCGGTTGGAGTGCTGGTCAGCGAAATAAACGATCTTGGCCGTGCTCGCTGCCAGTTCCGCTATCTGGACGACTATCTTCACCATCATGACGCTTCCCGATCGATCCGGTATCGCTGCCGCTCAGAAGCGGCATATTCACAGCGGAACGGAAAGTTGTTTTCGATGCGCTCGAAGACAGCCTGCCGGATGACTGGGGCAGAAAACTGCTGATCAGGCGTCACCATATGCCGAAAGGTGAACAGAACCCTGCCAGCCTGCTGGAAGCACTTGGTGCTGACGCTCTTGGCGCACTGACGTTCACCGCAGACACAGCCAAACCTCAATCCGGACTCCCTCGATCAGACGTTCAAGCCGCCATGACCGACCTCGCCCATCTGATCGATGCCGTCGAACACTACGAACACGGAAACTCTGGGGAAGCAATGCTCTCGCTGCTCCTCAGCGCGGGAAGTTCCCCCGGTGGAGCGCGCCCCAAAGTACTGGTGTCCGACGAACAGTCAGGCAGTCACTATCTCGCCAAATTCCCGAGCATCAGTGACAAGGTCGATGTCGTCCGGATTGAAGGCGCAACCATGTCACTTGCCGCCAAAGCCGGAATCAGAACAGCCCCGTCCCGCGTGATCTTCTGCACCGACAGACCCGTCCTGCTGGTAGAACGATTCGATCTGATGCCCGGCGACAAACGCCGGCACATGATCAGCTTCAGAAGCCTTCTCCAGGCAGAAACCTACTACGTCAGCAGATACGACGAACTGCACGGCATCATTCGCAAGTACAGCACTGATCCGGCGAGAGATGCCGAACAGCTCTTCCGGCAGATGCTTTTCAATGCACTGATCGGTAACACCGACGACCATCTGAAAAACTTCTGGATGACCTATGAGCAGAGAGAAGGGTGGCGGCTGTCACCGGCATTCGACCTCGTGCCGAACATTCATCAACGCGCCGAACATGTGCTGATCTTCGAACCCGATCCTCGCCATCCGGGACGCACCGCTCTGGCAAAACTCGGACGCACCTGGGCAATCAGCAACAGCAAAGCAATCGTCGATGAACTCTATACTGTCGTTCAGGGCTGGAAAACAGAGTTCTCTGAAGCCGGAGTGCGTGACGAAGAGATCGAACAATTCCGCGAAATTGACAAAAACCTGCTCCGATAAACCCCCAACTGCCTGTACCTGATACACCCGCATCTCTCCCTCATCGTCATTCTTGCAAAAGCGGGAATGACAACCTTCAGTTCGACAGACCGCATCCCATCAAGTTACAACTTAAAAGTAGGATAAAGCGCACACGATCAGGAGGTCACTCCGAGATATTCCAGAAACAGCCGATCTCTGGCTACTGATTCGGTAGACCAGCGGTAGGTGCCCATGGCCGTCTTTACCTGAGTCGTCTCGACACAGTCGAACCAATCCAGAATCTGAGCCAGTGAGCGCTGCTCAAGCCACTTGTCCAGCTTCTTTTCAAGTTCGATAAGTGCCTTGGTTTTTCCGGTTCCGGTCTTTCCAAGCCCCGTGCGTATTTCCTTGATTTTTTTCGTCAGGAAGCAATGATACCCCAGTGAGACAAACTGTACGAATTGCCTTCCGCGCAAATTGTCAGGATACCATGTGCGAGGCATTGCTCCATCAAGCTCTCCTTTTTCAACGGCGAAAAGCTCCTCGATCTTTTCACGCAGTCGATAGTTTTCCAATACCGTGAAGGGTTCCATCGACTGATTGCTGACGAGCGTGAAATAGCCGA
>Ga0172367_10002187_pt1 | contig 27115 bp, 63 predicted proteins | sample Lak10m_FD_114542 | JGI IMG/M metagenome (GOLD analysis project Ga0172367, IMG submission 114542) | Freshwater microbial communities from Kabuno Bay, South-Kivu, Congo - kab_022012_10m | ecosystem: Environmental > Aquatic > Freshwater > Lake | place: Democratic Republic of the Congo: South-Kivu...
CATCGGCCCAGTACAGGTCGTGCACCGCCTCCAGCCCCCACAGCGCTGGGTCCGGGGAGGAGACGTCCAGCCGCCACAGGACTCCGTCCGAGTCCACCGTGTAGGCCCGGGTGGCAACCGTGCCCACCTCCCCGGTGAAGGCGCTCACGCCGCCGGTCATCGGCGCCGCGATGTCCCCGCCCACCCACTCCCGCAGGACCTCACCGGTGGCGATGTCCACCACGTAGAGGGCCCGGCCCCTCGAGCCCAGCCAGCACCGCCGCTGGCTCCGCCCGGGCGCCGCCGTCACGCCCCGCCTCGCCGCCCCCGGCGGCACCGAACAGGCGCCCCAGCCCCTCCCGGGGCCCGAGATGACGAGCTCCCCGCCGCCGCCACCGAAGATCGCCACGGCCCGCTCCTGCAGTGCTCCCTCAACGCGGACGAGCACCTGGGCCAGGGCCGGCCTCCCGATTGCCGGGCCCATCTCGGGGCGGGTGAACTGCCACATGAACCGCGGGCTGAGGGGATCCGAAACGTCGAGGGCGAAGTAGTGCGGCCCCCCGCCGCGGAGCCCGGCCACCATCACGGTCCGATAATTGCTGGCATCCGGTGCCGAGCCTGGAAGGCGGCGCATGAAGAGGTCCCGCACGATGGGGGTGCCATCCACCAGGAGCTGGTGGGATACGGAGGCCCCGCTCAGCTGGGGCAGGACGGCGGGCGGCACGAAGCCCCAGAGCTCCTCCCCGGATGGCACCACCCGGCCGCTGGGCAGCGTGTGGTCCTCGGCCGAGAAGGCGTGCATGATCCCATCGTTGGTGCCCACGTAGAGCACCACCGGCCGATTCGCCACGCCGGCCCGCTGCCGGAACGCGTTGTAGGACTCGTCCGCGATGTCCACTCTGGGCCGGGTGATTACGGCGGGAGATGAGTGGTAGATATCGCCCAATCGGGCTCCCGGCCTCGAGGCGCCGGTGAGCCACGCCATCAGCGCCGCCCGCTGCGCCGACCTCGCCGCCACGGTGCCGGTCGAGAAGCCGAACACCCCGGTGGGCTGGCCGGCCACGGCCCCCTGCGGTGCCAGCGCCGTGCGTGCCGAGCCCCGCGTGGGTGAGGCAGGTAATACGAGCAGGGGATCCACCGGCGCGATCACCACGCCCTGGGCCGCCCCCGATGAGCCGGCCCCCGCCGTGAACAGGCTGCGGGGGTTGGAGGTGAGGTCCCGGGCGTTGAGCACCTCGTGGAACCGGTCCCCCGCTACCAGGGCCTGCTTCGCCGCAGGCAGCTCGGGGGATGTGCAGGTGTACCGGGCCCGCTCCAGTATCCCCACCCAGGGCCGGGTCCCCGTGCCCACCTGGAAGCCCGAGGTGAACTCGTACTGGGCCGAGGTCGAGCTCTCCCCCTTCGCGTAGGCGGGCGTGGTCCGGGTGGTGGTGCCGGTGGCAGCCCGGTCCAGCACCCGTGAGAGGGAGGCGATGAGCTCCAGGGCGCTGGACGCGGTGTAGGCGGTCCCAGTGCCGCCGGCGCTGGCGAGCGAGTTCATGTTGGCGAGGCCGGCCGAGGAGGAGACCGCGTAGCCCACGGCGTAGAGCCCATCGATGAGCCCGCGGCACCGCTCCCCATCGAACTGGCACAGGCGCCGGACGGTCTCCACCTCCCGATCGTAGGGGCACACACTGCCCGGTGCCTCGCACCCAATGCGCCGGTAGAAAGTGTCCCCCTCACCGTCCGAGATCAGGATGGCGTACTTGGACCGGCAGGCGGCGTAGGGGTCGGAGCCCGCCGCCACGTCCTCGTCGGTGTCCGCCCAGAGCTCGTAGTCCTGTAGCAGGGCATCGATGGGGGAGCCGCCGTAGGGCCTCACGGTCAGCAGGGAGGACTGGACCTGGGCGTTGGTCACCAGGTGATCGGCCGAGTCCTTGCCCACGGAGATGAGCCCGCCGGTGATGGTCTCGGAGCCTATCGCCGCACGGCGGGCCCCGCCATTGGACACGTAGGCAGCCGTGCAGCCCGGCCAGGAGACCGGTCGGGGCGGACCGTAGGAGTACTCCCCTAGCGCACCGGTGACCCGGGAGATGTTGGCCCAGTAGGTGGAGGTGCCGATGTAGTAGTAGGCGGAGGCGGTCGAGTCCTCCAGGCCGTACACGGGGTCCATAGTCATGAGGCCGAACTTGACCCGGTCCCTGTAGGCATCGAGGATGCCGTTCGCCCGCTGGGTGCCGGACGGGGCGTAGTAGGGCATGAAGTAGTACTGGTCCGCCGCGCCCCGGTAGATGCGCCTGTTGATGGACGTGCAGTAGTAGTTATCGAAGGTGCCGGTCAGGGTCTCGAGCAGGGCGATCCACCGGCTCCGGGTGCTAGGCCTCCCCGCGTTGCCCGTGCAGGTGGGACCGTAGGGTCTGGCGCTGGGCGAGGCCACATCGTAGTTCATGGAGCCCGAGGTGTCCACCAGGATCATCACGGCGGGGCGGATCTCCCGGATGTCAGGCTCCTGGCCCCGAGCGTGTGATACTAGTAAAAACCAGAACAGGAAACTGTGCAGGATAGACGATGATAAAACTTTTAGTGATCTCAATGTGCCTCCGAGTGCCAGTGGATTGATCACAGTATAACAATTCACTGTGACTATTGCACTGTCTCCATCTCTAAGTATAGTTAATAACATGAGATACAGCATCACAGATCGACCAGAGAAGAAAATTGAGATCGAGATTGGTGAGGCTGATGAGACAGCCAGAAGAAGAACACTCAGGCTCTGCAGGTACGTGAGCGAGACAGACCCACCCTGCTGCGGTCCCTACAGGTGGCACCTGTCGGGAGACTCAGGAAGCTACGTCGTGTGCGACGCGCACCTCGCGCTGGCAATCAGGTCGTGTGATCTTCCAGCTAGAATTGACAGGCCAAAGGAGGGCGAGGACGTCCTCAGCGTCAAGTTCGTCTCAAAGAGAAATCCGCTTCCGAAACCATGACCAGTGGAGGTCGACAATCTCCTGATTGATCAGGCACTGGTATACGGGTTTAAATGCAGCAGGAATATTATCATCAAAATTGTGGCTTCGCCACTCGGTGACGGTGTCGATCGCATCAGGGTCATCAGCAGACTCGCATAGGACGAGGGCAAATCTGATCTCACTGTGCTCAGGACGCCAGCTTGAGTCAATCTCCCAGAGCTCACCCGGGAGAGGAGGATTTCCCTCTACTGTCATCAGGTCTCGATTTCGAGCTGTGCAAGCGCGGCCCTTACCTCTGACAGGACACTCTCATCTCCTGACAGTGCTGCGTGCTCTATCGCCTCGTGGGCGAACTCTGTCACATCACGCTCCCTAAGTCCCATCAGTTTGGCTGCAGCAGCACGCCCGCACCACTTCGCTGCAGTCTCGATCTGAATCGATTTAATGTCCTTCTCCTTGAGCTCAAGGAGAGCTTCCCTTGTTGACCTGGTCAGATCCATTTTTATCACCCTTAGTAATTATCCAGAAGTCCTACCAGCGGCTGATGAGTCTCCCTTTTTTCTCCTCGTCCGACGCTTAACAGTGGAAGGATCGGAAACATCAGGTGGGAGAAATTTGATCTCCTTCAGTCCGCGGCCTGCAGGACGAGGATCAAATGCGTGAGCAGGAATTTCTACGAGATCACCGTTCTCACGACGAAACACTCCAATGTCCCTGGCACGACCGTGAGTAATAAACTCCAGGAGCTCAAGCTCTGTGAGACGCACAGTGCCGCCATCTGAATCGAGCTCAAGAGCAGCCTCAGGCGCCAGGAGCCTGTACCTGTTTCCAGGAAATAGGATCTGTCCTATTTTCACCATCGGGACGCTCAAGAGAAACCGAACCTCCTGATAAGATCAGATCATCTCTCGAACAGTGCCGTCAGGCATGAATGAAAGTGTTGTGCCCTCTCGATCGCTGCTCTTGAGGGTGTTGACATCGACGCCGAGCTCCTGCGCAAGCTGATCGACTGTGACAGTCTCAGCACCGTTGTCTGAGAGCTCTAGGTAGGCCTGGAGGACCTCCTGCGGATCCACGTACCTGCGGGCTGGTGAGGACATCTCGGATCCGACGCCGCCGCGAAGTACCTCGAGCGCGTCCCGGAGTGTGCCCAGGCTGTCGACGAGGGCGGACACAGCGTCAACGGCCGCCTCGGCCCCCTGTGTCACCTCATCCACCTGGTCGCGGATTCCCTCGAGGTCAGGATCGGCGCCCAGATCGGATCCCTGCTCGCGCTGCAGCATGTCCTCCACGAGGTCGGGAAGGGATGCCAGCGAATCAGATGCGGCTGCAAGGGGTCCGTCCAGGAGGCCGGAGAGCTGATCGAGCGCCTCCTCGACAGCGCGAGAGACGTTGTCCGTCCTCATGAGCTTGTCCTCGAGGGAGAACGGCTCCTCTGGAAGCGCCGCCTCTGCAGCGCCCCTCGTGAGTCCCACCTCGCGGAGTCGCGCCGCCTCTTGAATAATACGCCTGAGCTGTCCCCTAGTGATTCTCATCTGTCTCTCCTGGTTTCACATCTAAATATACAATATGCGCATCAGCTTTCTCAGGAAATATCACCCATAGGGCACAGCCAGTCGGCGCGTATTCTGAAGGGCATGCCGTCGATGTGGACCTGAGCCATCATGATCCTGTCGCCGTTCGGCTCCTGGGGAATTCGGGACCAATCCACCGAGATCACAAGGGCGGGAGTGGACATGGGCACGGAGTGCTGGCGCCGCTCGGAGAGGCTCCACAGGTGAATGTGTCCCCTGATGACGAACTCCGCCGGGACCCGGAGGGCGCACAGGTCGCCGGGAGCGGGAAGGGGACCTGAGCCTGCGGTGTTTGCTGCTCGACCCATGGACCAGCATCAACTCACTTCCACAGCAGCCCCTGGGACTCTAGGTAGGGAATCACGACGGGGTCCTTCCTGTAGGCGCGGCTGAGGGGGGACTTCATCCAGTTCAATCCCATCTGGATGTAGGCGGACTTCTGCGTGCAGTCATCGGAGTCGTCATCCGGCGTGAGCTGAATGCTGTTGATTCGCTTCGTGCGCTCCTCGTCAGACAGACCAAGCTCATCCGCCTCCCGATCAATCTCAGACTCGATCTGATCGTACACATACGAGCCCTTTCGAATGTCAAGCTGTGTGGGTGTGACATCTCCCCGCCGGGACGGATCCGAGTAGACTCCCCACACGCGTGCGGCGTCAGGGGACACCATCTCGCGATCTGACACGAGACCGACACCCCCGTTCATGGACGCCCACTCAATCGCAATGTCGTACAGGAGCGGCCCCCATCCTGACGTGGTGGAGGAAGTTATGTTGACAAACCAGGCGCCGCCGCAGGGACCGCTCTGGACGCTTGTGATCTCGGAGGTGGGATAGATGCGAATGGACCCAGCCGGAATCTGTGTGTGTATCTCTTTCGACAGCACAGTGCGCATCCCGCTGTCAACCTTCGCAGCCTTCAGGTGACCTTCTGCATTGCTGATATTGTCAAATTTCTCCGACTGGGAGTGTACGCGGACGAGAGCGTCAAAAACATTGTTTTTCCGATTCTCGAGCCTTACCACGCTGTCCGGATCGGGTCGGCTACTGGATTTAAGTGCAAAGGATATGGTCGTGGATACGCCCGCACGGCTGATCAGGATTCCCAGCTGGGCATCTACACCGGCATGACTGAGGAGTTCGTTGATTCCAGCAATCTCCTGTGGCTTTCTTGCTCCCGCTCCCTCTCGGAGGAGCTCCCTGATGACGGACCTGAGAGTGCTTGTGTTGCCCATGCTCCGGTAAGTATACCGGAGGAGCAGCACCGATCACTTGGGGGCCTCCTCGGCCGCGAGCGGCCGAATCCGGCCCAGCCCCGCCCAGACCCCCGTCACCGACCCGTCGGGCCACAGCACCTCGAGGAGCCCGTCGCCGAGCCAGCCCAGCACGAGCCCCACCTGCCCGGCGTGCACGGGAGCGCCCGGGAGTCCGACAGAGTCGGCGCCGATCCCGTCGGGCCCGTCACCCAGGAGCACCACGAGCTCGCCCGGGCCCGGGGTCCAGATCACGGCGGGTCGCCCGCGACGGGACAGAGGTCGTCCGACAGCGCTAGCAGCGGCCGACCCGCCGCCAGCACCTCCACCCAGTGGGACTCGGGCACCCCCTCCGCCGCGAGGTCCAGCACGAGGACGACGGCGCCCCAGGGCAGGGGAACGTACTCGGCGGTGACGGTGTCCCAGGCTCGGGCGAGTCGCTCGCCGACGGAGTCGGGGGTCCCGCCCCCAGGGGGCGAGAAGCGGGCGAGCCCACCGGCGTGGATCACGCGGGCACCCGCTCGAGCTCGTCGGAGAGCGCCTCCAGGCGCCGCCCGGCGTGGAGCACCACCACCCAGTGCGTGTCGGTGCCCGGTGCGCGGAACTCGGACACGGGCCGGTCCACGGCGACGAGCAGGGCGGGCTCACCCACCGGGGCCCAGACGTAGTCCCCGGCGCCCAAGTCCCAGCACCGGACGGCGGGCGCCCCGGCCTCCCGCGGGCTCCACGGGACGGCGACGAAGCGGACGAGGTCGCCCGGGCCCAGCCGCGTGAGGGGAGCGATCGCCGCCAGGCGGCGAGACCGGTCCCGGTCAATGCGGTCTCGCCTCCGGGACGCGGGCGGGATCATTCGAGGATCTTCTGCCACGCCGGGGGCAGGTCCGTGAGGCTGAATCTCTTGACGGGAACCGTTTCCACTCCCAGCATCTTCGCCCGGTGGAGCCGGTGGTTCCCGTCCAGGATGCTCTGTGAGCCATTGGGCCTGACCAGGACCAGGATTGGGTGCTGCAGGTCCACTGTCCCCACCTTCTCCATCTCGCGCGCGCGCTCCTCGGCGCTGACGCCGCTCCAGTCCAGGGGCTTTCCGAGCGTCTCGGGTGGGACATCCTCCTCGTCGACGTTAGCGTTCGTCCACTCCAGGAGCTCCCTCAGGGTCAGGGTCAGGGTCACCGGCTTGCCATCCTCGCCGGTCGCCTCGATCTGCCACTTGTCATCGAGGCCCTCGCGCAGGGCACGGGACACCTCCTCCCGAATGATCCGCCTGAGCTCCGATCTCATGATCCTCATGTCGTCCTCCCCCTCACGGCTGTAAGTATGCGGTGGGAACGGGACCGTGACACGGGGAGACCCCCCAGGGACGCGGAGCCGCGCCGAATGGGGGACAGGAAGGACGCGGCTCCCGGTGTCCCCTGCGGGGCGGAGGGGCGCGCCGTCAACCGCGGCCCCCGCACAGGAACCGGAAGAGGGCGCCGAGCAGGCGGCCCAGGTGGAGGGCGCTGATCGCCAGGGCCGGGATCGCGGTGCCGGCGGCGCAGCACAGGGCGGCGGGCGCCCAGCGCCAGAGGGAGTCGAGGAGGGCCGAGAGTGCCATGTCGTTCACATTGCTCCTGGACGGGAGGAGTCTGGGTCCCGCCCCATGCCCCCATTATACAGTGGGCGGGACGGGGAGTGCACGGGGCGTCTCGTCCCCGATACCATCAGGCCTGGACCCTTCCCCAGTCCCCCTGTCCGGTGCTGCTCAGCCAGTTCGCCTCCTGCTCGAGATCTCCAACAGAGCTTCCAGCGTAGCTCGCTTTTGACATGGCGGCGGTGAGCGGATACTGCTGGTGGCGATGCAGCTTGGAGATGACCTGGAGGAGACGCCGCTCCCCCGGGCTGGTTGTGTCACCCACCATCATCCTCATCGTGCCCTGCACATCATTCTCCCTGATCCAGTCATCCCAGGGCTCCACGACTTTCGCGTACAGATCGCTTATGATCTCGCCTGCGAGCCTCATATTGCCCTTGCCGCCACGTGTGGCGACCTCGACCGGCATGCGCTCATTGACGTATGCCACGAAAGAGCTGGGATTGAAACTCCGGGAGGCGCTCGCCTGGGACGACCGCAGTGCACTGTCGAGGTGGGGCCCGAATCCCTTGCCGTCCAGGCCCTCCTCGCTCCCGTCCTCTGTCATGTCGTAGAGTGAGACGAGGAAGTCGTCGTAGGCGCGCCGGTTCGTGCGCTTGAGCTGATCGAGGTCTTCCTGTCTGCCGTACCTCTGGAGCTCAGTGTACGGGAGGAAGTCCGGCCGCTGGACATAACGTATCTTTTCCTTGCGGCTCAACGGGGGAGGAGCCGGTGGCATCTCGTCGGGATCGGATGTCACCATGCTGCCCCTCCCACGCCTCGCTGGCATCTCTGTGAGGCGGGCCGCCTCCTCCCGAATAAGTCTGCGTAGCTGTGACTCTGTGATTCTCATGTTCCTTTCTCCTTTTTCTCTGGTGTGGGGGCACCCGGTGGGAGCCCAGCACCCATAAGTATCTGGATCGCGCCGAAAAATACGGGGCGCCGCCTCAGCGTGCCATCGGGTCGTCGGAGCCGAGCCGCTTCACAGGCGCCCTCACCGGCCGCAGGCCGCGGTCGAGACGCGCCCACCAGCCCCTTGAGAAGCCCGACGGGAGGTGGGACGTGTCCTCCCAGAACTCCGTCACCTCGACTCCCACTCGGGGCATCCCGCTGCCGAGACCGAAGACGCCCAGGGACTCACCGCCGCGATGGCGCAGCGACACCGCCATGGCATCGAGCATCGAGTGGTAGCGGGGGGACCACATCGCCAGATCGGGACGGACACCCTCCTCCTCCGGCCACCACCACATGCCCTCCCAGCCCGGGGGCGCGCCGCCCTCCACCTCGAAGGAGATGCCACCGACCTCGAGGAGGTCAGGCTCCCCGTAGGAGTCGGGGTCCGGGGCGACAAGCGCCACCCGAGAGTGGCCGGGGGAGGCAGTGAGCAGGCGCAGCAGCTCGTCCCACGTCGAGAACTCCTCGTTCGTGTGACCCGGGCCGCTGAAGAACGCCCACACGGCGCCCGGGTCGACCCCCTGCTCGGCGCCCTCGGACAGGCGCCGGATCTCCTCCCGAATAAGTCTGCGCAGCTCCCGACCCGTGATCCTCATGTCTCAGTCTTCTCCTGCCCGCCCGCCGCGGACCACGTGGGTAGGTATGGCACCGGAGTCAAAAATTTTCCGGGAAAAAATCGGGAAAAATTGGGACGCAGGGCGGGGTGTCACGGGTCGGAACGGGGGCCGAAACGAGCTCGGCGGGGATTCGGGGTGCGGGAGTGCTCCCTGCGGGCGATAGGGCTGAAAAAGAGTCAAAAAATGCGCCGGGGGAGAGAGGGAGAGAGACCACTAAGGCCGCCCATCTGGGGGCCCCCTACTGAGTATGCAGAGGGGGCCCTGCAGGGGGCCCTTTAGGGGGCCCTGCAGGGGGCCTCGGTCAGGGCCTATGGGAGGGGGCCCCGAAGGGCCCCCCACCCTGGGTCACTGGGCGGCTTCGACCTGGACCTCGACAGGGACCTCGACAGGGACCTCGACCGGGGCGTCGCCCGGGGCGTCCGGTGCACTCTCGACCGCGACCTCGGTCTTCTTCCGGGGACGGACCGCGTCGACCGCGTGGAGGACGTCCTGCGCGTCGTGCACCGCGACGATGAGGGAGTCGAGCTCGCCACCGGGGAAGGCGGCGGGGTCGATCGAGCAGAGGAGGACCATGACGTCCTCGAGTCGGGTGGTCGCGAGACCGAGGCGGTACTTGATGTCGTTGGGGATGCGGGAGAGGGGGAGGATCTTCTTCATGTTCCTATGATACCTCAGCTGCGGGGGATTTGCACGGGCTCAGTGGCCGCCCTGGCCGCGACCGTAGGGGTCCACGAAGGCCTCGATGGCCTCCTGCTCCCGGCGGCCCATCTTCACGCCGCGCCGGACGACGGCGACGAAGCAGTAGCCCTTGCACTTGGGGCAGCGGACGTACCGCTCGACCGGGTAGACCTTGTACCGGGGACCGTCGTCATCCTGGCGGCCGCCGCCGCCGTGCACCTCCAAGTCCCGGCAGTCCGAGGGGACGAAGCTGAAGGTCGCGCCGCACCCCTTCGGGCCGGGGTAGTTGCGCCACGCGTTGCACTCCATCTCCTTGCGGGTTCCACGGGTCTTCTTGGGGGCGATGAGCTTGGCTGCCATGTTCCGTTCCTCCTTGATGATCCCAGGGTACCTCAGCTGCGCGGGATTTGCACGGGAGCGGCCGGCCCCGAAGGGCCGGCCCCGTGTCACCGTCCCGTCAGTGGCCGCCCTGGCCGCGACCGTAGGGGTCCGAGACCGCCTCCATGATGTCCAGCTCCCGGCGGGTGTACTTGACCCCCCGGCTGACCGCCTCCACCAGCGACATCCGGCGGCAGGCGGGGCAGCGGACCTGCCGCTCCACCGGCAGGACCTTGTACCGCGGGTGCCCGTCACCGACCCGGTCACCGACGGTGGCCACCCGGCAGTCCGAGGGGACGAAGGTGAAGGTCGCGCCGCACCCCTTCACGCCGGCGTGTGCGATCCCACCCCGACCGTTGCACTGCATCTCCCTGCGAACCCCGCGAACCGACTTGGGCTTGATGAGCTTGGCTGCCATGTTCCGTTCCTCCTTGATGATCCCAGGATACCTCAGCCGCTCCCGATTTGCACGGGGGCGGCGGGGCGGCCGGGTCAGGCGGGGACCACCCGGACCATCGACTCGGTCCAGACCCCCTCACGGAGGCCCTTCGCCACGGTCCGGAGGGCACCGTCATATGACAGGTATGTGACAGCGTGGGCGGAGTTCAGGACCCACCCCCGGCGTCCCCCACCCCACAGGATCGTGGGGAGGGCAGGGTGGTTCGTGAGGGCGATGATGTTCCAGCGGTTTGTTTCCATGGACCTATGATACCTCATCCGCGCCCCGCTTGCACGGGTCGGGGCCGACCCCGAAGGGCCGGCCCCGTGTCACCGTCCCCTCATCCCGTCAGGCGCTGGCCTCGGCCCGTGCATCGAGGCGGTCGGCCCGGCGGCGGGCGGCCGAGAGGCGGTCACGCTCCCGCTTCCGTTCCCGGCGGGCGGCCTGGATGTCGACCTCCGGGGCGGCCTCGACCGGTGCACTCTCGACCGGGACCGGGGCGGCCTCCACGGCCTCGTCCAGGGTGGGGAGGGGGGCGGCCTCGACCGCCTCGACCGGTGCAACCTCGACCTGGACCTCGGCGGCCTCGACCGCCGGGACCTCCTCGGTCCGCTTCCGGGGGCGGGCCGCCTGCACCGCCGCGAGGCGGAGGGAGACCGCCGCGAGGGAGTCGGTCAGTGCACTGTGCTCCCCGCCGGGCCAGGCGGCCGGGTCCAGGGAGGCGAGGAGGATTCCGATGTCCTCCACGCGGGTGGCCACGAGGCCCAGCCGGTACTTGATGTCGTTCGGAATCTTCGAGAGGGGGAGGGTCTTCTTCATGTCTCTAACCTTACCTCAGTTGGGGGAGATTTGCACCGGACCCGGGGGAGGGGGCCGAACCGTCTCGGCCGCGCCTCCATCCGATGAGCCTAGGATACCTCAGCTGCGGGCGACCTGCACGGGCCGCACGCGGCGGTCGGCGTCCAGGGTGAGGAGCCCGCGGCGGAGGCCGAGGCGGACGGCGGCGCGGTCCTCGAACTCGAGGTCGGACCAGCGCCGGCCCAGGATGAGGCCGTAGCCGTGGAGGGGGGATGACTGGGTGGTGGAGCGGGGGGAGTTGTTGTCCATGTCCCTATGATACCTCAGCCGCGGCCCGTTTGCACTCAGCCTAGGAGTGCGAGTGCCTGGGGGATCGTGAGATACTCATCGAACCCGGTTGCGTAGCGAATGTAGATGTGACCCGGGAAGGGCTCGAACCAGCACCGCGCGAGCGCGAACTTGCGCTCGAGGCGATTGCAGATGATGAGGGGCTCTGCCTCGGGGATAGGGCGGGGGGAGTTGTTGTCCATGTCCCTATGATACCTCAGCCGCGGCCCGTTTGCACGGGCCGCGGACCGGGCCGTGTCAGTCGACCCAGACCCTGATGCCCCGGGTCTTGGCCGCGTTCGGGCAGCCGGTGATGGGGGTGTAGGTGTGCAGGACCGTGTCGGCCGCGGTGAGGGTCCGGGTGAGGATGTAGTGGCCGATGTCCCCGGTCCGGGCGCTCACCACGGCCAGCTGGGCCGGCACCGACCGGCGGGTGATGAAGAGGTTCGCGCCCGAGCCGATGAAGAGGCCCAGCGACCTGCTCCAGTAGAGGCTTCCGGACTGCACGATGTGGTAGTTGTTTGTGTCCATGGTCCCTGTATACCTCAGGTGCGGGCGACCTGCACGGGCCTAGGCGAGGACGTTGACCGAGACCGTGAAGCGCCGGACCCCGCGGTCCCGGTCGCGGGCCGTGCGGGGGTGGTACCCGGTGACGTCGTAGGAGACCACGTGGTGGCCCCGCAGCATGAGGCGCCGGGCGCCGGTGTCCCGGGCCCGCATGACGGGGCGGAGGAACTCCCGGCCGAAGTCCTCGGCGGTGACGGCCTGCGTGACGATGACCTTGATGGTCCGGACCTGGTCCTGGGCGGAGGAGGTGTTCTTCATGGTCCCCTTATACCTCAGCTGCGGGTGGTTTGCACGGGAACGGGAATCAGTCCTCGAAATCCTCGAAATCCTCGAAGTCCTCGAAATCCTCGACCAGGAACCCCACGGCGGCCCGGGTGGCGATCGAGGCGAAGATGCACCCGAGGACGACGAACGAGGCCGCGGCCTCCGAGATGCCGCCCGTGTAGTGGGAGACGCAGGCGGCAGCGGCAGCGGTGAGGATGACGGCTTGGGACGAGAGGACGATGTAGGTGGATGTCAGCATGTTCCCCTTGTACCTCAGTTGGTGACCGATTGCACTCAGCGCGTGAGGTTGACGACCAGGGAGTAGGCCAGGCCGCCCACGAAGAGGAGCAGGACAAAGCCGACGACGGAGGTGACGAGGCGGAAGGCCGGGGGCTCGGGGGCGTTGTTCATGGTCCTAGGATATCCCATCTGCGACCGATTTGCACGGGTCACTGGCAGTAGGTGACGACCAGGGCGTTGACGAGGCCCACGATGTGGACGAGGGCCACGAGGGAGACGAAGGCGATCGAGGCCCGGAGGCCGGCGGGGGTGTGGGTGGTGCTCATGTTCCCCTTATACCTCAGCGGCGGGCCGCCTGCACGGGACGGCGGGGGCACTCCATGCAGCGGGGGCCGGAGTGGTGGGGTGCACGGACGGTGGGTGCGGGGGGCGACGCCGTCCGGGTCGCGCCCGTGAGGACGGCGAGGACGAGCCCCAGGGAGAGGGAGACGATGAGGGCCTTGCGGAAGAGGATCGTGTCGTTCATGTTCCCTGTATACCTCAGGTCCGGGCCGCCTGCACGGTCATCGGACCTCGACCCGGTCGATCTTGAGGGCCTCGCCCGGGCAGAGGACGAGCCCGTTCCGGAGCGCTCGGCGGGCCGCGTTCTTGTTCTCGGCCGTGACCGCCGAGAGTCCGCTGCTGAGGGCGCCGTAGGACTGGTGGAAGCGCTGCCCCGCGGGGTACGTGTGCCAGTGGATGATGAAGGTCTTGTTGTTCATGTTCCCTGTATACCTCAGGCGCCCGAGGATTGCACGCGCGCGGCGCGTCGGGCCGCCGACTTGAGCCAGTAGCCCAGCACCAGGGACGTGCGGCGGTCGGCGCGGACGAGTCGGCCGTCCGGGGTCAGGGTCCACCAGGCGCCGGCCGACGTCTTGAAGTGGGGCGCCTGGGGGATGCGGGCGACGACACGAAAGCCACCGATGCTCTTGGGATCGCTCATTGATGTGTGCCTCCTTGGAGGGCTATGTATACCCCCACCGGGCCCGATTTGCACGCGTCAGAATGCCGTCACCAGATGAATCCACCGATGCTGACCACGGCGTCCGAATCCCGCCAGCCGGAGGCGGTCATGTACCGGATCGTCCGCCCCGTCACGTGGGAGAAGGGACCCCCGCTCAGGTGCCACTCGGAGGTGACGGCCAGCACCTTCTCGGGACCGGTCTCGCCCGCCGGGGTCCGTGAGACGACCGCGCGCCCGACGCCCAGCCACGTGTCGTGGCCCGGGATCTTGGTGGAGGAGATGTTGTGGGTTGCAGCGCGTTCCTGAAGCGTCATCATGCCCTCCTTATACCCCGGCCGCGTCCGAATTGCACGGGAACTGCGGGGCTCAGAGGAAGAAGGCGAGGATGAAGAGTCCCCCGATGAGGGCCAGGGCGACGGTCGGGAAGACCACCTCCCTGCACCACTCGGTGATGGGTCCCCACTCGGAGTCGGGTCGGTAGCTGTTCATGGGAGCACCCTACCACATGGGTGGGCGGGTTGCACGGGCGGAATCAGTAGCCGGTCCGGAGCTTCTCGATGTCGCCGGGGAGCGGCCCCTTCACGCCGCCGAGCCCATACTCTTTAGAAGCTGCAAAGTCCACCTGATCTCTATTCAACCGGTACGCTTCTGCATTATCGTACAAATCCAGCCAGACATCAGCGCTGTCGAGCTCGGGGTACATGTCGTGAACGGAGTTGACTGCGTCGCTGATCCGTGACACCTCATCCGTCCCATCTTGGGCGGGATTGCCGTAGCTGCTGCCCTCGGGTGCGCTGTCGCTCATGCTTCTCATGATATCATCAAACCATCGTCGGTCTGGGCCCGTGCCCATGTTCTCCCTGAGTGCCCTCACCTCCTGGCGAATGAGCCTGCGTAGCTGTCCCTCTGTGATTCTCATCTGTGTCTCCTGTTGTTTCGGTGACCGTCCCGGTCCCCACGCATCTAGGTATGCTGCTCGCGGCAGAACCGTCCCCGAAAGCGCCCGTCTCAGAGCGTCCTGGGCCCGACCGGCCGCTGGGACTCGGCCGTCTCCGTCAGGCGGACGGTCCCGCCCACGTTCTGGAGGATGCCCTGGCGCATGCCCTGGCGGACGTGGAGCTGCTCGTCGGCGTCCAGGTAGTTCCAGCTCCGGTCCAGGAGGTAGAGGTACTGGCTGATTCGGGAGTCGACTGTACGTGTCATGTCCCTACCGCACCTCACCCACCGGAGACTTGCACGATCCCCTTGACGACCCGGATCCGGAGGTCGGGACGGGTCCGCCGGAGGTGCCTCTCGTACCGGCGGTCGTCGTCGTCCGGGTCTCCGTCCAGGGTCCGGATGATCATTCCGAACTCCTGGGTCCCGAGGGTCGTGTCGCTGAAGAGGAGCGGGATTCGGATTGTGTCCATGGGAAGACACTACCACAGACCCACCCAGGTTGCACGGGCCTCAGGCCTCCGCGCCGTACGTGTAGCCGCGCGTGATGAGATCGGCGGCGGACCGGAGCGCGTGGCCCAGGGTCACGTGGGTCTCCTGCAGGGCCCCACAGGCGCCCACGAACTCGATCAGCACCGAGTCCTTCCGGGGGGAGAAGCGGGCGAACTGGCCGTCGGACCGCGGGCTGACGAGGGTGAAGGGCTTGAACTGATTCGTGGTCATGTGTCTTCTCCTGTGTGGGCTCTCAGCGCGCCCAGGTGGGTCCGTTGTGGTATCGGTCTACGAGCCGCTCGAGGCGGGCGGGCGTCCACCCCGGAGCGCCCTGGATCAGGTGGAGCGGCAGGCTCCAGTCCCACCGCGCCGGGTCGGGATCGGAGAGAGCTATCCGGAAGTGTGCGGCGATGAGCTCGAGCATCTGACCGGGGGTGACGTCCATGGTCCCAGGGTACCACCACCGCGACGAATTTGCACGGGCCCGTCGACGGTGCAATCGGTCCCCGTCCTGGCGTACCCTGTCCGGACACCCCCTGACGGCGACCCCACGGGGCGGCATGAGACGCCGCACGTGAGCCCAAGTGGGTGTCCGCACGCGGCGGATCTCCCCGCCCACCAGGTGACCCCGGGGTCCCTCCCTGCCCGGGTCCGGGTGTAACTAGGGGCGGCAGGGAGGGGGGCGATCCTGCAGGGTCCTGGACAGCCCTGCAGGCCCTGTGGGGATCAGCGTGCTGATCCTGGGCATGTCGGCTAGTTGGGGCGCCCAGACCCTCGCAGGGCGGGCTTCTCTTTCGCTTTGCGGCCAATCCCGCGCAGCATCTTTCCCACCGCCTCCGGATCTGACTTAGGCGGATCATTGGCAGACTTGAGGTCCGGGTGTTCCTGGAGAATCCACTTGTCAATCTCGTTCAGAGGTCCGTCGGTAGCCGTAATGAATTCGTAGGAGTCTTTGTCGATCTTCCCATCCGCGCGCGCTGTGTCCATGAAGCTCGAGATCATCTGAAAGACGCCATCAGAGTCCTCAGGATTGGATTCTATCATCTCATCAAGAGCACCCTTGATTCTCTCCCAGGCTCCATTAGCATCTTGTGCTCTTGGAGTAGTGTCCTGCATCTTTTCTCCGGCATCAACTCGAGCCTTCTCGGCTAGGCAGAATGACATGCTGCTCCAAGGAATGCATCGATCTCCCCGCCTGGGTAGTCGTACCCCTCCCTGACGACCCGGGCTGCTTCCTCCCTGATGATCCTGCGAAGCTGTGACTCTGTGATCTTCATGTCCCTGTCTCCCTGTCTGAGCGCTGCGCTGCCATATATGTATGGCGCCGCACGCAAATCCGCCCGGGTGGCGTGGGACGAAAGGGTCCCGGAGACCGGCGTGGTGCCGATTCCCGGGACCGAAAGTGAGTGTCAGAAAGTGCGTGTCCGAATCTGGGTCCGAATCTGGGTCCGCATGGGTGTCCGAATGGATTCAGCCCCGAACCCTCACGGGGTGGACTTGTGGCTGATCGAGTAGTCGAGCCCGTCACCCTCCTCGAGGGACTGGGGACCAGCGAGGAGGTGGACCTCGAGGGCGTCGATGAACCGCGAGAGGACGAGACTGGGACCGGTGAGGGTGACCGAGTCGCTCTCGTTCAGGTAGGACCCGAACTTGACGTCCTTGAACCGGCGCCGCTTGGAGAACTTGTTGATGTCCTCGACGACGGCGTCTACCCCGACCTCGAAGTAGTCGGCGAGCTCGGAGAGGCGGTTGATCTCGAGGGTGGAGCCGGCGGTGGGGGTGTTGTTCATGCTCCTATGATACCTCAGCTGTGGGGGATTTGCACGGGGAGGATCACCAGCCGTCGAAGTCGCTGGCCGCCTCCTGCAGCACCTTGGCCGCCTTCTTGTCGCTCTTCTTGATGATCTTGATGATGTCGTTCGAGTGGTCCGAGACCGTGTGCATCCGGTCGCTGTGGTCCATCTCGCCCGAGGGATCGTAGCCGTCCTCGTAGACGGCGGTGATGTCGATCATGTTGTACACGAGCGTCATGGGATCGGTGCCGCTCCTGTAGTCCGCGAGGATCCTCTTCGCGAGCTTCTCGTTGTCACCGGTGTCCCAGAGGGTGTTCTTCTTGATCTTCTTGGTCTTCTTGGCCATGATGTAAGAGTACCTCAGGTGGGGGAGATTTGCACGGGTCAGAGGACGGTGGTGAGGGCCCGCTTCAGGAGCTCGAGGCGCAGGACCTCGGAGGGGCGCAGGTCCCCGTTCTTCTCCAGCGCGCGGAGCTGCTTGATCACGTTCTTGCGAAGGATCTCGATCGACCCCTCGCGCGTGGGGGACGAGACTCCCTTCGGGTGGCTCGCGAGGTTGACCCATCCCTTCGGCGTGACGGGGTAGGTCTTGGCGATTCGTCCGACGGGCGCCTGGGCGTGGAGGTTGCTGTAGAATCCGGAGGGAACCTTGTCCGTTGAGACCTTGATGTCGATGTTGTCGGTCATGATTCCTTGTACCTCAACCGTGGGACGGTTGCACGGGGGACGGGTGACCGGAAGGAGCGTCCTCGTCCTCGTCCTCCTCCTCCGCGGCGACCAGCGCCTTGTGGACCTCGATGTAGTCGCTGCACAGCTCGACCAGCCGGTCCGCGAATCGCCGCTCGTGGGCGCTCATCCGGCGGGAGCTGCCGTCCACGACCGCCTCCTCCTCCTCCCGAAGGGCCTCGAGGCAGTCACGGAAGTCCCCGGTCGTGTTCTCGAATCGACAGTAGCTCATGTTTGCCATGTTGTTAGGATACCTCAGCTGGGGGTGATTTGCACGGGCTCAGCGGGCGGTGGTGACCTGGATTCGAAGGGTGACCATTTCGGGCTGCCCCGGCGTGACGAAGTCGACGAGCAGGTCCCCGTTCCGGTCCCGCCGTGTGCCGGAGAGCGCCTCGAGTCCGGGGTAGTCTCCCGACAGGAGGAGGTTGTCGATCAGCTGGGTGAGCGCCTCGATGGTCCGCGTGTTGTCCATGATCACAGGGTACCACAGGTCCGGGTCGATTGCACCGGGCGGCGGATCCAGAGCGCGAGCTGCCCGCGCCTGGGCTCGTCGGGGGCACCGTTCTCGCGTGCCCGGGCGACCCTGAGGTCCACACCGTACTCCCACACGCCGGCCCAGGCGCGCCCGGCGTCGTAGTCGTAGTCGAAGTACCGGGTGTCTCCCTTCGAGTTCCGGGCGTAGACGGCGCCCAGGATGCACTCCCAGATCGCCGGCTCGTGGTGCTGGGTGGGAGGCGCCTTGTAGGCGGTGACATTGAGGAAGCGTGTCGTCTTCATGGTCCCTGTATACCTCAGGTGCCCGAGGATTGGGCGGGAGAAAGCTGCCTCACCTCGGTGATCTTGAGCCGCTCGCCCCGGTGGAGGAAGATCTCCCCGCGGAGCCGGTGGCGGGCGGCGCGCTTGTCGTGGGCGTCGATGACAGTGTAGCCGCCCCGGGTCGCCCATCCGTTGGTGGTGGCCTGCCAGCTGACGATGTAGGTGTTGATCATGATCCCTTTATATCCCACCCGCCGGGAGATTGCACGACCGTGTCACAGGCCCGGGGGAGTGTAGGGCTTCACTTCGACGACGTGGATCCGATCGCTCGGGTCCATCGGGTAGAGGGACCGGAGCTTGCGTCCCGCCCCGCGCGGGGAGCTCGCCTCGATCAGGGTGAGTCCGAACTCTCCGTACGTGGTCCGCCACTTGACGATGTAGGTGCTGATCATGATCCCAACCTACCACTCCCACCCGCGATTTGCACGGGACTCACTCGGGCTCGAGGGGCTCGAGCAGCGTCTCGTGGATCCAGATCTCCCGGCCCATGTCGGTGGAGAGGGCGAGCACGTAGCCCTTGCGCCGGACGGAGGGCTCCGGGTAGGCTGCCCGGGCGCGGACCACCGTCAGCAGGCTGCCCGCGACTGGGTGGGTGTGGACGAAGTGGGGGACCAGGCGGCCCTCCCCGTCATCGCCCATCCCCCTGTAGTACGGGAGGTCGTACATCTCGGTCCTCTCCGCGTCCGTGAGCCGCGTGGTGGCGACCGCGGTCAGCGAGAGCAGCGGCCTCCCGCGTACCACCCTGACGAGCTGTCCCTTCCTGAAGCGCGCCTGTGCCATCACTCCTCCTGGTCCCGTGTGCGTCTAGCTCGCCAGCGCGCAGGCGTCCTTCACCTGCGCCTCCACGCCCTGGGCGTCCCGGACCAGGGCCCCGCGTCGACTGTCGTCCGCGCCCAGGGTGTCGAGCTGCTGCATGATTCGGTCGTACTTGTCGCGTAGCTTCTGTAGCTTCGTGTCCACCGGTGCCTCCTGTGTTGTGGGTGTCTGCCCTCTCCGCCCCGTCCCTGCCTAGGTCCACACCTCCTTCCGCCACGCCCCCCGCCGCTCGGGTGCCCGGCGCTTGTCACTGTGGGAGCCGCCGCCCGACCGCAGGATCGCAGCCAGCGCGAGCTGGGAGCGCGTCGTCCGGACGAGGTCAGCGGTGGTCGGGAGCGTCCGTGGCGTCTTCCTCTTCATGGCCCAGGGATACCACGGACGCCCGACCGATGCACGGGGTCAGCCGCGGAGGGCGACGTGGGCGTTGATGAGGGAGGGCAGGCGGCCGAACACCTCGGTGCGGTCGTGGTCCTCCGCGCCGTCCCACCCGTCCCAGGCGTCGAACAGGATGCGCTGCGCGAGCGTGCCCTTGATGACAGTGTACTCCGCGTCCCCGAACGAGACCCTGTCGGAGTCGCCGAGGGCGTCGTGTGCGACGTCTGCGAAGCCCTCCGGAAGGAGGTCGACGAGGTCGTCCCACATGTAGACGGGAATCTGAACGATCTGAATGGGCTGTGTGGTGTCCATGCTCTCCTTGTACCTCATCCGCTGTGTGGTTGCACGGGGCCTAGCGTGACCCCTCGTCTGCCTGGGACACGAGGCGCATCGCGCGCCTCTCCTTCTCGGACGTGATGATGTATCCTGTCCTGCCTCTTGACAGGACCTGCCACTGCATCAGTTCTCCTCGGGTTGAGGTGTGCATGGGACTGGGATCCTCAAGGAGCAGGAAGGTCTCCCCCGGATCGAGGCCCCACGAGTCGCTCCAGCCCTCCTCCTCCTCCTTGAGGTAGTGCACCCAGACGCGCTCGGCGGCCCCGGGGCGGCTGTAGGGATCGAACTGGAATATGCTGCCGGGGGAGAGGGGACTCACTGGCCAACCTCCGTCAGTCGACCGCGGACCCAGATCTTCTTCACGTAGCCGGGCACGCCATTGCAGAGCACGTGCAGCCACCAGTCGCCGTGGGTCACCAGCTCCCGGACGTGCCCCAGGACGAGGAGGGTGTCCCCCACCTTCACACGCTGGACGCACTCACTGCACCAGGTGCAGGAGTGGGTGTCCCACATGGTGATGTGGGAGTCTAGCCCCTCAAGGGTGATGCCTGAGAACTGGTAGAGCCGGCCGGGGAGGATCCTGCTCACAGCCACGACAAGCTCGTCGTCGCGTCGGGGTTGCCGTAGAGGCTTCCCGCGTAGTGCTCGATCCGAACCGTGTTGCCGCTCTTCTTCCAGTGGCGCGGGATGCCCCACTTGATGAGAGTCGTGAGCGTCTTGTAGCTGGAGGTGAGGAAGCGATTCCGCATCCCCACTTCGTCGTAGGTTCCGTCCGGATTCTCGAGGGTCACGATGTAGGTCATGGTCTCCTTATACCTCAGCTGCGCCAGATGTGCACGGGAGTCTCAGCTGGGATCTGCGTCAGAATCTGGGTCCGAATCTGGGTCCGAATCTGGGTCCGCATCGCCTGGGTCTGAATCTGGGTCTAGATCCCCGTCCGCATCTCCGTCCACATCCCGCGGGACGAGGGCCAGGGTGGCGAGGAAGATCGTCACCGTGATCATCACCGGGATCGAGGACGCCCAGATCACACCTTGCTCGACCAGTAGACGATCAGGGACGCGAAGGCGCCCAGGAGGACGAGCCCCGTGATGGAGGGGACGAGGAGGATGATCCAGAAGATGAGCTCCGCGATGTCGAAGCTCCGAACGACCATGTCGCTGGGTGTCACTGTGTTTCCCTTTCCTTTGAGGATGATAGACAGTACCACGGCGGCCCAGTGGTTGCACTGTCACTGCTGCTTTGTGCCCCGAGCGGGACTCGAACCCGCACTCCCGTTAGGGAAGCCAATTTTAAGTCGGCGTTGTCTGCCATTCCAACATCGGGGCTTGTGGTGCTAGCTCACCACCTTGACGTGCATCTCGTGCACCCAGTAGATCTGACCGTCGAGCAGCACCCTCTTGTAGGGTCCCTCGAAGCGCATCTTGCGGATGGGTGCATCACCGATGTAGACGGCGGGAGACAGGGTGTTGAGGACCATCATCTGCACCAGGCCCTTCCTGTTCTGCCTGGACTTGCGCACCTCGTGGTACATGTGTCCGTGCCAGGGCATGCCGAGATCGACCAGGTCGCCGGGCTTTGGTTCGCTGTGATTTGCCTTCACTGGCGTGTCTCCTTGGTGCCTGCTGTTTCCGTCCATGATCCCTTTGTACCTCACTCGGTCTGGAATTGCACAGAGGTGAGACTTACTCCTCTCTTGCGTGCTCGATGAGCCAGCGCCGCACGACGTAGGCCTGCCCGTTCACCAGGACCTCGGCGTCGAAGGTGCTCGGGGCGATCGGCTGCCGACCCAGGTAGATGCCAGGCGGGGTGCCGGGCGGCAGCCAGGCCTCGTCGACGAGGTTGTCCGGGCCGAGCAGCTCCGCCCAGGCGCCATCGAAGGCTCCCGGGTCCCCGACGAACCGGACCAGGTCGCCCGGCTTCACTGGGCCGGCTCCACGTGGAGGGCGGGGACGTTGACCACCTGTCCCATGAGCAGGACCTGGGCCATGTGGCCGTGGGCGAGGGGAAGAGCCCGGGCCTCCGGATCCTCACCCAGGAGGACCGCCGGGGCGGCGTCCAGGGGGATCTTCAGCAGCCGATCGGCGCGCCCGTGTCCCACCGCCACCGTGCCCAGGGCGTGGCGCCCCGTGTGGTCCGTGACGAAGGGCACGATTCGCACCAGGTCGCCCGGCCTCACTTGGCAAGCTCCACGTAGATGGAGCTGACGTTGACGATCTTCCCGTCGTGGAGGACCTGGGCCAGGCGGGTGTGCCGGGCGGTGGTGGACTCGATGTCCTCCCCCAGGAACATCGCCGGCGGGGAGTCCGAGGGGATCTTCACCACCTGCCCGCCCCCGTCCTCGCCCGCCACCAGGGTGCCGTAGACGCAGTCAGCCTGGACACGGGTGTCCGGCCGGATCCGCACCATGTCACCGGGCTCCAGCTCGAAGTCTCCGCCGGGCCACCTCTGCACCCTCATCCGAGCACCGCCTCGACGAGGTCGCCCAGCTCGGAGCGGATCAGGTCACGGGCGGCCTGCAGCTCCTCGACGGCGGCGTCCGGGAGCTCCCCGTACTTGATCCGATTCCGGAGGTGCTCATCGAAGGAGGCGATCACCGAGGCGAGGCCGCGGGCGTTGGCGGTCAGCAGCAGCTCCCGGCGGTCGTCGGGCACGTCGCGCTCGAACTCCATGGTCAGCGTCATCCTCTTGGTCACTGGTTCGTCTCCCTGCTGTGATTGGCCACTTCCTATGTGTACCACAGGGGCACTCCGTTTGCACCGAATCACAGCGGCCTCAGTCGCCCTCGGACTCCTTGGCGAACTGGGAGGCATCCGGGTCCTCGAGCTCGTCGATCCTGTCCCTCGCGGGGTCGTAGCACTCCACGCAGCCGAGCCTGTCCTGCTCGGTGTAGTCGTGGCACACGCCGCACCACTTTGTCCCCTCCTCCAGCTGCTCCCACTTCCGCGGCTTCTGCGCGCCCGAGGGCCGTCCGTCCAGCGCGCCACCCTTGATCTTCATGTACCAGTCTCCTCCATGGAACATTTAATGCGGGTGACAGCCTCCTGTAAACTAAGAGGCTTGTTCAGAGTAACTCAGGTGCTGACTATTGTCAGTGCTTTGAATTCATTATCAAGTGTTCTTCCATGAATTCGACTGTGACAAGAGGCGCAGACTGTGACGAGATTATCAATCGAATTGTTCTTCTTGTTGTAGTCTATGTGATGAACAAAGAGTCTAAACTTAGATCCATCTTCATTGCACTTGCGACACTTGAATCTGTCCCTCTTTTTAATTGTTGTCTTCAGAGCACTTGAGAACTCAAAGTTATAATCTTCTGAGCCCTTCTTCTCGCATGATCTACCGTCTACCCAACGCGAGTTTCTAGATCCAGATACACCACGCCCAATTGAGTATCTGTGATCATCACTTAGAGACTTTCCTGTATGAGATAGTGAAAGCTTTTCTTTTGTTTCAATTGATGTGATCTTTCCTCTGTGCGCCCGACTCCTTGCTTCAAATTCACACTCATCACTGCAAGTTAGGCGCTGTCGGCCTGGATCGTTTCGTCGAGTCTCCCATCTCTTGCTACACTCAGGACATGTCTTGATGATAACCTTTCCGCTCTTGTCCTTCGCACCATGGCGGTGGAGGTTGGAGCATGTCCTCGAGCAGAACATGCGACCTCCGCTGAGGGGTTTCGAGCATCCTGGGAACCAGCAGGTCAGATCTGTGAACCCCTTTCTAAGTTGTTTCTGATCTCCCCTCTTGTACACGCACTGTTGACTGCAGAATCGGGGCATTATCTGTCTCGTTCTCACAGCCGTTTCTCTCACACTTCTTCATCATCATCATCTCCTCCTAGCGGCCCACTACGTATAAGTAGGCCTTTCGAAGGATAACTGATGTTTACTTACCTTTGCTAGGCTGCCTTTCCAGCACCAACCACCTGTCCCCGCTTCATCTTCACGACAGAGTCTCTACTGTTGGGCTTGAATGCCAGCTTTCGATCGGGAACGATGACCCAACAACGCTTGAGAAGCGAAGGACCTGGGTCACTGCATTCTCCGTCTGTACAGATCATGTACGCATCGAAGCGGTGCTTGTTCTTGTTCGCGTGATCCGAGGCGGCCTTGAAGTCAGTGCCACCACAGCGGGTTCGGGCGAGGCCCGGGTTCTTGTTCCCCTTCCACACGCGCTCCGACTTCTCGTCCACCTCGGTGTCGAAGTTGAAGAGGGTGAACTCGGTGTGCTTCGCCAGGGTCATGAGGTTGCCGAACAGGAGCTCCAGCGAGTCGTCGTCCACCGAGCCGGACTGGTCGATGTAGACCGCGATCGAGCTCGTGTAGTTCCGGTGGGTGCCGGGGTGGACACCGGGGTACTTGCGGTTGAGCCGCTTCACGTTGGCCGTGCGGTCCGCGCGGCGGGTCATGCCGCAGAACTGCTTGAGGACCGACTTCCAGTCGATCTCGCGGGCCAGCATCTCGCGCAGCTTCGCGCGTGTCTCGGCGGGAATCGATCCCCACTGGCCCGAGTTGTCACACTCGCGGGTGGCCTTCTCGAGCGCCTGGCGGACCTTCCCCTTGATGAGCTCGCGTTCCTCCTCACCCATCTCGTCCCAGCCCTCGTGGTCGTCCATTCCGCCGGGGACCACCGCGACCGGATTGCCGTCCTTGTCGACCAGGTTGCCGTTCTCGTCCGAGCGGACGTCACCGTCCTTGAGCGCCTGGCCGAGGGACTTGCCCTTGGACCCCTGCTCGATGTCGTCCGCCACCTCCTGCAGGAGGGCGAAGTACTGCTCGGAGGAGAGACCGACGGGGAGGGAGGCGATCTTCTGGCTGATTCGGTTGTACCGCTCGGCCGCCTGGGGACCGATCTTGAAGAACACCTCAGGGGTGAGGGGCTTGAAGGCCTTGCCGGGAATCAGGCCGCCCTCGGGCAGCTCCTCCTCCGGAATCATGGAGTTGATGGCGAGGTCGGTCGCGTAGTTGTGGAGGCGGTGGGGCTCCATCCGGCGGGTGGTGGTGTGCTCGAAGACGAGGTGGAAGCACTCGTGCTTGAGGAGCCCCTTCACCCGCTTGGCGGTGAGGCCGGCCAGGAAGTAGGGGTTCCACCACATGTTGATGTCCCCGTCCTTGGCCAGGACGCCGGCGGTGGGGATGTCCTCGGACCGGACCTTCGTGACGGAGCGGAGGACCTTCGAGAAGAAGGGCTCGTCCCACATGAGACCGATGAGGTGGGGGTCCAGGCTGAATGAGTCGGCCTGGGCCTTAGTAACCTCAGGCTGTGTGACCGGGAGGTCGTTGGAGGTTGAGCTGTTGTTCTTTGCCATATGAGACCACCTTACCATGGTGTCCCGGTATTTGCACCGGGACCCCGAGTTAACGACGCCTGCGGGTCCGCCGCGCCCGTGTCTTGGCCGCCTTGGCCCCCGCCTGCTTGCTGCGTGATGTGATACCTGATACCCAGGAGAAGTACGAGTGGACCGCCTCAGAGGACTCCTTGTCGTACTTGATCGGGTCCACGAAGTACTTCTTGCGCCTCGCGAAGTCCAGTCCCCGGCGCCACGCCTCGATCTCCTCGGCGATGAGGGCCACGTGGTAGGACCTGCTCCGCTCGACCCTACGATCGATCCCCGTGTAGGGCTTCTCAGGGTAGCTCGGGTAGTAGGACCTGAAGCGCTTCCAGCCACGGCGAATGAGGATGTGCCCGATCTCGTGCAGGAGCGTGTAGAACCGGGACTCGGCGTGCTTCGCGCTGTTGATGTAGATCGTGCGCTCCGAGAGCTCCACCCGGTCGGGAGTCTTGGACTCCTGCAAGACGTCGTATCCGAGGTCCTCGACGTCCTCCACGAGGCGCTCGATCTGCCCCTCCCAGAAGGTGCGAGGTGCGCGTGGGGGCCGCTCAATCGCCTTGAGGAGCCGCCTCATCTCGGTCAGCGGGCTGCGTCCCCGGGCCATCCCTCAGCCCTCCCCGTAGGAGCCACAGAAGCGGAATGGGTTGTAGGTCAGCCTGGCTGGGAGAGGCGATCCTGCAGGGTCTGGGAGCGACCAGTCGGGGTCCCCGGTGGGCACCTCGGGCGGCACTGAGGCTGGGTGGGCGACGTCTGTCTCCGTGTTGTCTTCCATGGTGACCATCATACCCTGCCCGTCCCGGAGTTGCACGGGGTCAGCCACACCCGTGGCGGGGCTCCGGGAGGGGATCCTGTGCCTCCGGCGCGGGAGTCTCTGGGAGCGGGAGGGAGAGCTGCTGCTCCTCGGGCTCCTCGAGTAGTCTGTTCACGTAGGCCTGAAAGGTTCCGACTGCGCTCATGGTGTCTCCTGGTGTTTGGGCTTGAGCCCCCTGTCGGACTTGAACCGACGACCTATCGCTTACAAGGCGATTGCTCTACCACTGAGCTAAGGAGGCGTTGGAGCGGGTGGACGGACTTGAACCGACGACCGGCGGCTTGGAAAGCCGCAGCTCTACCACTGAGCTACACCCGCTTGTTTGCTGCTCCCTAAGTATAACCCAGGGTCACCCACTGTGCACGGGCCCCTCTAACTTTGCTCCCGCCAGGGCGAGCGCGTCGGGCGGCAGGTCTCCCACCTGCTTGAGGATCTCTCGCGCGACGCCGGCATCCAGGCGGACCAGGACGTCGGACGTGATGTGGGTCTCGTAGCACAGCTCCCACGAGTTGTCGTCGGGGCCTTCGTACCGCGTCACCGCGATCTCGTATCCGGACCCACTGCTGGCCCTGTCCCAGATCATGGAGGCGCCGTACCCGTTGCGGAACCGGTACACCACCTGCTCGTTTCCCATCCGGTTCGTCGAGGAGCGGCGGGCGTGCAGGAGCATCGGGTGGCTGAAGGCGAAGGGGGAGTCGCTCATGCCTTGGTCCCTGTCCGGGGCGTGAAGCGGAATCCGTAGCGGGCGTAGCTGAACCCCTCGGTGTTGACGTAGTAGTACTGCAGGTCTTCCTCACCCATCCGCTGGACCACCCACTCGATCTGCTCTGAGGTTCTCGAGGAGCCCTTCCTGTCCTTGGGCCTGTAGAAGATGTCCTCCATGGGCGAGGTGTCCCAGGTGACGATCTTCTGGGGCAGCGACATCAGGATTCCCATGCGGGCGTCGTCCAGGTCGGTGACCCGCTCCATGGCTTCCCACTGGGACTCCTTGCGGCTGCAGAGGTGGGCGAATAGCTGCCTGTTGTCTCTCATTCTCTCACTCTCCTCTCGGCTCC
>Ga0172367_10002188_pt1 | contig 27114 bp, 27 predicted proteins | sample Lak10m_FD_114542 | JGI IMG/M metagenome (GOLD analysis project Ga0172367, IMG submission 114542) | Freshwater microbial communities from Kabuno Bay, South-Kivu, Congo - kab_022012_10m | ecosystem: Environmental > Aquatic > Freshwater > Lake | place: Democratic Republic of the Congo: South-Kivu...
AGAAACCAAGATCCACTGTGTGAAACTGCCCGGTCAGCGCCTGGCCGCGCGGGACTTCGACCATCAGGTTGCAGAGTTCCAAGTCCGTGTCGCCGTTCTCAACGGCTTCACCGCACTCGGAACGCCCGTCACAGAGGTCGCAAGATAGGTCTGTCCGGGGAAAGGGGGACTCCGTCCATCACCCGATTTGTGCAACAGAGCCGCCAGGGGGTCAAATCTGGATGCCGATATGGGGTCAAGATTGGGTGCCGGTTGACAGCTATCACCGCCGAAGCCGTTCAGAAACCAAGATCCACTGTGTGAAACTGCCAGGTCAGCGCCTGGCCGCGCGGGACTTCGACCATCAGGTTGCAGAGTTCCAAGTCCGTGTCGCCGTTCTCAACGGCTTCACCGCCCTCGGCACACCCATCACAGAGGTCGCAAGATAGGTCTGTCCGGGGAAAGGGGGACTCCGTCCGTCAGCCGAATTGTGCAACAGAGCCTGCCAGAGCCATCCGCAGGGGGCGCGCAAACATGAAGATCCAGGCCCTCCTGACCGCCATCGCCATGAACCTGAAGAAGTTGGCGGCGGCCATCCTGTTGATCTGGTCGATCATCGGCAATTACGCGGCCCACCAACGACGGCGTCACGCTGAAACGACTTCTTCAGCCGCCCCCATTGGACCCTTTTCAGTGGGGCACGCCCGGCCCGTGACCGGGCTGGGGGCAGCGCCCCGACCTCAGCCGCCGCGCAGCTCGGCCGAAATCCGCACCGGCCCGGCCACGCCCGCTAGCTTGGCGCGGTAGATCACCACCGCTTCCACCACCCGCATCACATAGCTCCGCGTCTCGGTGAACGGGATGGTCTCAACCCAGTCCACCACATCCACGTCAGCCCGGCGCGGATCGCCAAAGTCCCCGATCCAGCGCCGCGGCCGCCCCGGTCCGGCGTTATAGCCGGCCGCGATCAGCGCCACCGACGGGCCGAACTCATCCACCAACTGACGCAGATAACCGCTGCCCATGGCGGCGTTGTAGCCCGGATCCGTGGTCAGCCGTGCCGCATCATAGGCCAGCCCCAGCTTCGGGGCCATCAGCTTGGCGGTGGCGGGCATCAGCTGCATCAGCCCGCGCGCCCCCGCCGCACTGCGCGCCGCCGGGTCGAACTCGCTTTCCCGCCGCGCAATCGCCAGCGCCAGCGCGCGCGACACCGCCAGCCCATCCGGCACCATCTCGACCACCGGGAAATAGGCACGCGGCAGGATCACCCCCCGCTCGGCGGCCTGCTTGGCGATCAGCACCGCGATATGCGGCTCATTCAGCGTCAGCATCAGATCGGCCAGCTGGTTCAGTTCACCATCCGTCAAGCCCTGCGCCAAATGCAGCGCAAAGCGCTTGGCCAGGGTGCGATCGCCCGCCTTTAGCGCCAGCAACGCCGCCTCCAGCACTGACGAACGCGCAAACCCCGCTACGCGCCAGCTCGCCGGTCGGGCATCGGACAACAGCCCCGCATCCAGCCTCAGCCCCCGCTTTTCCGCCGCCAGCAGCCCGTAATAGGCGGTCGGATACTGCGCCGCCGCGCGGAACGCCGCAGTGGCGGCTGTGGCGTCGCCCCCTGCCTCAAGCGCCCGGCCCTGCCAGTAGTGCGCGCGCGCAAGGCTGATCGGGGTGCTGACCGCCGCCTGCAAGGCGGTGAAATGGTGCAGGGCGGTCGCCGGATCGCCGAGATGGCGCAAGGCGATGAACCCGGCCAGAAATTCTAGGTCGGCGTAATCGCTGCCCGCGCTCAGCCAGTGGCGCTGCGCGACGCGATAGGCGGTGCGCGCCTGCCCCGCGCGCAACAGCGCCCGCACCAGATCCGCCCGCCGCCCGGCCCAGGCGGCAGGATCGCCCAAGCCGGCTGCGGTCGCGCTCTGCGCCTCGATCAGCGCCGCAGCATCGGCCTCAAGCCCGTGGCGCATCCGCCAGGCAAAGCGCTCGAACGCCAGCCCCGGATCACCGGCCAGCGCCTGCGGCACCGCCTTGATCAGCGCGGTCACCCCGCTGGCATCGGCCCGCAGGCCGATGCGCGCGGCGGCCAGCGCCTGCCAGCCGGGCGACACGCGCGCCAGCATCCGCCGGGCTTCATCCGCCTTGCCCTGCCACAGCAGCCGGTCCAGCCGCGCCTGATCCACCGCCGCCAGCGGCTTCGGATAAAGCGCCAGCAAGGCCGTCTCGTCCTCGGCCGTAAAACTCAGGTCACGCCAGGCCCGCACCGCTTCGACCTCGGCCTCGGCACCGCGCCCCGACGCCTGCAACGCCCGCACCAACGCCAGCGACCCGCCGCCAGTGGCGGGCAGGTTGGTCGCAAAATACCGCACCACCCGCGACGGCGTGGTCGAGCGCGCCACCGCCACCTCGCCCTTGCGGCGCAGCAGCGCCAGCCCCGGCCAGTCGGGTCGGCGCGCCACGAACGCCTCGTAATCGCCGAGATTGCCTTCGCCCGCGCGCAACCGCTGCCACTCGACCAGATCGCGCCCCACCGCCCCGGCGCCTTGGGCCGCGGCTTGCGCCCCCGCCCAATCCTGCGCCTCGGCCAACGCCAGCGCCGCGCGCAAGGCATCGGCCTCGCCCGCCTCAACCGGCAAGGCCAGACCAAGCGCCAGCCCCAGCAGCAGCATCAGGCCGCGCCGCCACTGGCCCCGGCCCCGGCCAAAAATCGCGTTCCACCTCATGCCCCCTTTTTGCCCTACCGACCGCCACACCGCAACAGCGCATCGACGCCCCGGCGCATCCACGGCGCTTTCCCGCTTTCACCTTTTGGCAAATATCCCGGGGTGCGGGGCAGCGCCCCGCGCGCCGTTCCGCCTTGACCAAGCAGGCAACTTGGCAAACTCCGCGACCGGCGCTAGGAAGGGCAGGTTCGTAGCCGGGCGACTCGAACGCCCCTGAACCGGAGAGATGTGTCATGATCAAAGGGTCGATTCCTGCCCTGGTGACGCCGTTCAAAGACGGTGCGCTGGATCTCGACACGCTGAAACGTCTGGTCGAGTGGCAGATTGCCGAGGGCTCCAGCGCCCTCGTGCCGGTCGGCACCACCGGCGAAAGCCCGACCCTCAGCCACGAAGAACACCGTACCGTGATTCAGACAGTGGTCAAGGCGGCCGCCGGGCGGGTGCCGGTGATCGCGGGGGCGGGGTCGAACAACACCGCCGAAGGCATCGGCCTGATCCAGTTTGCCGAGCAGGTCGGGGCCGCGGCGGCGCTGGTCGTCACCCCCTATTACAACAAGCCGACCCAGGCCGGGTTGATCGCGCACTACACCGCGCTGCAAGATTGCTGCACCCTGCCGATCATCATCTACAACATCCCCGGCCGATCGGTGGTGGACATGACGCCCGAGACCATGGGCAAGCTGGCCAAACTGCCCCGCATCATCGGGGTCAAGGATGCCACCGGCAAGCTGGAACGCGTGTGCCAGCAGCGCCTGACCTGCGGCCCGGATTTCATCCAGCTTTCTGGCGAGGACGCCACCGCCGTCGGCTTCAACGCCCAGGGTGGGGTTGGGTGCATTTCGGTCACGGCCAATGTCGCGCCACGGCTTTGCGCCGAAATGCAGGCGGCGACGCTGGCGGGCGATTACCACCGCGCGCGCGATTATCAGGACCGCCTGATGCCGCTGCACGAAGCGATTTTTCTCGAACCCGGTCTGGTCGGTGCCAAATATGGCCTCTCATTGCTGGGGCGATGTGCCCCCGAGGTGCGCCTGCCGCTGGTCGGCCTGACCGACCCGACCAAGGCCCGCATCAAGGCCGCCATGCACCACGCCGGGCTGATCTAGGCCAGCCAGCCTAATACCGAAAGAGCGTCATTTGGAAAACCTGCGCGGCAGCCTGCTGATGGTCGCGGCGATGGCCGGTTTTGCGCTTGAGGACATGTTTCTCAAATCCGCCGCCCGCCAACTGCCGGTGGGCGAGATGCTGATGATCTTCGGCACCGGTGGGATGCTCGCCTTCATCGTTCTGGCCGCGCGGCGCGGGCAAACCATCCTGCACCCGGCGATCCGCAGCCGCCCGATCCTGTGGCGGGCCGGGTTCGAGGTTGCGGGGCGGCTGTTCTACACCCTCGCCATCGCGCTCACCCCGCTCTCAAGCGCCAGCGCCATTCTTCAGGCCACACCGCTGGTGGTGGTGGCCGGGGCGGCGCTGGTGTTTGGCGAAAAGGTCGGCTGGCGGCGCTGGAGCGCAATTGCCCTTGGCTTTGGCGGCGTGTTGATCGTCCTGCGCCCCGGGCTTGAGGGCTTTACCCTGCTGTCGCTGCTGGCCTTGGCCGGCACCCTGGGCTTTGCCGGGCGCGACCTTGCCACCCGCGCCGCTGCCCCGATCCTGTCGAACCTGCAACTCGGGGTTTACGGCTTTGCCATGATGGTGCCGACCGGGGCCGGGCTGCTGGCGTTTTCGGGTGGGGCTGCCTGGCCCGATGCGACCGCCAGCGCCCAGATGCTGGCTGCCACCATGTTCGGGGTTGGCGCCTATTACGCCCTGACCGTCGCGATGCGACTGGGCGAGGTTTCGGTGATCACGCCGTTTCGCTACACCCGGCTCGTGTTCGCGCTGATCCTTGGCGTCACGGTGTTCGGCGAACGCCCCGACGCCGCCACCCTGATTGGCAGCACCATCATCGTGGGCTCGGGCATCTACACCTTGCTGCGCTCGCACGCCCGCGGGCTCGGGGCCTGAGCGGCACTGGACTTTGCCCGCCCGCCTGCCTATCTGACAGCGACCATGGCCGAGAAATCCGATCCCAACGCGAAACTGATCGCCGAAAACCGCCGGGCGCGGTTCGACTATCACATCGAGGACGACATCGAGGCCGGGATCATGCTCGAAGGCTCCGAGGTCAAGTCGCTGCGGCTCGGCGGCTCGAACATCGCCGACAGCTATGCCTCGGTCGAGGGGGGCGAGCTGTGGCTGATCAACGGCTACATCGCACCCTATGTCCGCGCCAAGACCTTCGGCCACGAAGAACGCCGCAAGCGCAAGCTGCTGGTGTCGAAAAAGCAGTTGGCGCGGCTGTGGAACGCCACCGCCCGCGAAGGCATGACGATCGTGCCGATGAAGATGTATTTCAACGACCGCGGCATCGTGAAGCTCAAGATCGGCATTGCTAAGGGCAAGAAGCTGGCCGACAAGCGCGAAACCTCGGCCAAGCGCGACTGGGACCGCCAGAAGGCGCGGCTCTTGAAGCAGAACCGCTAGCCGGGTGCTGAAATACTGCCTTGCGCAATCGCGATGCAGAAAAGGTTCCACGTGGGACTGCAGGCCACCACTGGCCCCGGGCGGAACCGGAAACACAGTGCGTTTCCCCGCCCGCAGCACCCCCTCGGCAATCGCCTGTTTGCACTTTTGCACAGCGACAGGCCAGCGCCCGCCCTGGCGGGCGCTGGCGGGAGGCGTCGGACCCCCGGCCGGGGTGCTGCCAAGGCGCGGCGTGGCCTCGGCGATGGCCGAGGCCAAGGCGAGGGTGAAGGGAGCGCAGTGACTTTCGCAGCACCCTGCCCGAGCCTTTCTTGCCTGAATGGCTGGCCGCAAGCGGATCCAAATTGGGGCGCGTCGGTCTTGCCTGCCCGCGCGGGGCAGATTAAGCCGGATCGCATGATCCGAGGACTCCGCCGATGACCGAGCCTTCCTCCCCCGACGACCCCCGCACCCTGGTCTCGACCGGCTGGCTGGGCGCGCATCTGCACGATCCCGACCTGCGCATCCTCGATGCCTCGTGGCACATGCCCGACGGCGGGCGCGATGCCATCGCCGAATATCACGCGGGCCATATCCCTGGCGCGCGCTTCTTCGATATCGACGCCATCGCCGATCAGCGCTCGGCCTTGCCGCACATGGCCCCGCCGCCCGAGAAGTTCATCTCGCGGCTGCGCGCCATGGGGGTGGGCGACGGCCATCAGGTGGTGGTCTATGACAGCCTGGGGCTGTTTTCCGCCGCACGGGTGTGGTGGACCTTCAGGCTGATGGGCAAACTTGACGTGGCCGTGCTTGACGGCGGCCTGCCCAAGTGGCGCGCCGAGGGGCGCGAGCTGGAGGACATGGCCCCGATGGTGCGCGACCGCCACATGACGGTGCAACGCCAGGCGGCGCTGATCAAGGATGTGACGCAAGTGGCCCACGCCAGCAAGCTGGGCACAGCCGAGATCATCGACGCCCGCGTCGCCCCGCGCTTTCGCGGTGAGGTGCCCGAGCCCCGCCCCGGTCTGCGCTCAGGCCACATTCCGGGGTCAAGGAACCTGCCCTACACCAGCCTGCTCAATCCCGACGGCACGCTGCTGGACCCGGACGCCGTGCGCGCCGCTTTTGTTGCCGCCGGGGTCGATCTGACCAAACCGGCCATCTCCACCTGCGGCTCGGGGGTCACGGCGGCCATCCTCGACCTTGCGCTGGAACGGATCGGCCACCGCAACCATGCGCTTTATGATGGCTCGTGGGTCGAGTGGGGCATGTATGACGACCTCAAACTTGCCAAGGGATAGAGCATGCTGAACCACCTTTCGCCGCAACCCGCCGACAAGATTCTGGAACTGATGGCGCTGTTCCGCGACGACCCGCGGGCAGGCAAGATCGACCTCGGGGTCGGGGTTTACAAGGATGCCACCGGTCTCACCCCGGTGATGCGCGCGATCAAGGTCGCCGAGAAACGGCTGTGGGAAACCGAAGTCACCAAGACCTATACCGGCCTCGCGGGCGAGCCTGCCTTCAACGCCGCCATGGTGCAGTTGATCCTGGCCGGGGTGGTGCCCACTGATCGCATCGCCTCGGCCGCCACCCCCGGCGGCACCGGGGCGATCCGCCAGGCGCTGGAACTGGTACGGCTGGCCGCCCCCGATGCGACCGTCTGGCTGTCGAATCCGACCTGGCCCAACCACCCCTCGATCATCCGCTTCCTTGGCATGCCGATCGCCGAATACCGCTATTTCGATGCCGCCAGCGGCGCGGTGGATTTTGCCGGGCTGCTGGCCGACCTCGGGCGCGTCAGGCCCGGCGACGTGGTGTTGCTGCACGGCTGCTGTCACAACCCGACCGGCGCCAACCCGACGCTGGCCGAGTGGGGCGAAGTGACGGCCCTGCTCAATGCGCGCCAGGCGATTCCGTTCATCGACCTCGCCTACCAGGGCTTCGGCGATGGGCTCGATGCCGACGCCGCCGCCACCCGCCTGATCGCCAGCCGCTGCCCGGAAGTGCTGATCGCCGCCTCGTGCTCCAAGAATTTCGGCATCTACCGCGAACGTACCGGCATCCTGATCGCGATCGCGCCCGAGGCCGGGCTGCGCGCCACCACGCAAGGCAACCTCGCCTTTCTCAACCGGCAGAGCTTTTCCTTTCCGCCCGATCACGGCGCGCGGCTGGTGACGATGATCCTTGAAGACCAGGCGCTGCGGGCCGACTGGCAGGCCGAGCTGGAAGAGGTGCGCTCCAACATGCTGACCCTGCGCCAGGCCCTGGCTGACGCGCTGCGCACCGCCACCAACTCGGATCGCTTCGATTTTGTCGCCCGCCACCGCGGCATGTTCTCGCGCCTTGGCCTGACCGCGGCCGAGGTCGATACCCTGCGCCGCGACCAGGGCATCTACATGGTGGGCGACAGCCGCATCAACATCGCGGGCCTCAATGCCCGCACCGTGCCGATCGTCGCGCAAGCGGTGGCAAGCCTGCTGCGCGGCTGATTCCTTGCTGGCATAAATATCCCGGCCGGAGGCGACAGCTGCGGCGTCCGAGCCTCCGGCGGGGATATTTATGCCAGCAAGGAAGCGCCGGGCAGAGCTGATCCCCGGCGCGGCGCCAGCACCCTTGCCGGTGGCTCGATGCCACCGGCAAGGGTTGCCCGCCTCACATGCTGTAGGCGCGCTCGCCGTGGGTCGCGAGATCCAGCCCTTCGCGCTCGACCTCCTGGGCCACGCGCAGGCCCAGCGTCAGATCAACCAGCTTGTAGAGCACCAGAGAACCGATCCCCGACCACAGGACCGTCAAACCCACCGCTTTCATCTGGATCAGCACCTGCGCCGCCACCGTGGCATCGCCGTAGTCGATGCCACCGACGGCCGCCGCGTTCACCACCCCGGTGCCGATTGCGCCGATGATGCCGCCGATTCCGTGAATGCCGAACACGTCAAGGCTGTCGTCGTAGCCGAAGCGGTGTTTGACCACCGAGACGAAGAAGTAACACCCCGCCGCCGCCGCCGCCCCCAGCCCGATCGCCGCCACCGGCCCGGCAAAACCGGCCGCCGGGGTCACGGCCACCAGCCCGGCCACCAGACCCGAGGCTGCGCCCAGCATCGACGCCTTGCCGCGCAGCACCAGTTCGAGCACCACCCAGGCCAGCATCGCCCCGGCCGTGGCGGTGAAGGTGTTGATCATTGCCAGCGCAGCCCCGGCGTTGGCTTCGAGATTCGAGCCGGCGTTGAAGCCGAACCAGCCCACCCACAGCATCGACGCTCCGACCATGGTCAGCGTCATCGAGTGCGGGGCCATGTTGTCTTTGCCATACCCCACCCGCTTGCCCAGCACCAGGCAGCCGACCAGCGCCGCCACCCCGGCGTTGATGTGCACCACGGTGCCGCCGGCAAAGTCGAGCGCGCCCCAGCCGTAGGCCAGACCGTCCGAATCCCAGACCATATGGGCGATCGGGAAATAGACGACCGTCACCCACAGCACCGAGAACAGCATCAGCGCCGGGAATTTCACCCGCTCGGCCAGCGCCCCGACGATCAGCGCCGCCGTGATCGCGGCGAAGGTCATCTGGAACACGATGAACAGATATTCCGGGATCACCACACCGGCGGTGAAGGTTGCGGCCATTGACTCGATACTGACGCCCGCCAGAAAGGTCTTGCCGAAGCCGCCCCAGTAAGCCGAAGGCGCATCGCCGAACGCCATCGAATAGCCCCAGAAAGTCCAGGCCACGATCACCAGCGCGGTGATCACGCTGCACTGCATCAGCACCGACAGCATGTTCTTGCTGCGCACCAGACCACCGTAGAACAAGGCCAGTCCGGGCAGGATCATGAACAGCACCAGAATGGTCGAGATCATCATCCAGGCCGCGTCGCCCTTGTCCATCGTCGGCACCACTTCAGCCACGACAGCGGCGGCGGTATCGGTTGCGGCCGTGGTGGCCTCTTGCCCCCAGACCGGCAGGCTGGCACTCAGCAATGCCACCAGCGTCGTTCCTCCAGCGCGTTTGAGCATCTTGGTCATCTTGTTGCTTTCCTCTTTGTGGCCGCGATCACAGCGCGTCATCATCGGTCTCCCCGGTGCGCACCCGCACCGCATGCTGCACGTCGAGCACGAAAATCTTGCCGTCCCCAATCTTGTCGGTGCGGGCGGTGGCGCGGATGGTTTCCACCACCTGGTCGGCCAGCGGGTCGGCCACCACGATTTCGAGCCGCACCTTGGGCACGAAGTTCACCGCGTATTCCGCGCCGCGATAGATTTCAGTGTGGCCTGACTGGGCCCCGAAGCCCTTGATCTCTGTCACCATCATGCCGCGCACGCCAATGGTGGTCAGCGCCTCGCGCACCTCCTCGAGTTTGAACGGCTTGATTGCCGCGATGATCAGTTTCACCTGACGCCTCCTTTCACGGTTGGTGGCCCGGTCGGGGCCCGCCTCACCACTAGGTCGTCTTCGCAGGTGCAGCAAAGATAGCGCCCGCAGCAAAGGGCCGATCTTTGGGCAATCTTGCACATTGTTTGCACTTGTCGGGTGTTCTGCCGCTTTAATGGGCAAAGTTGGGATGCGAATCACCCCGCCCGCCTCTCCACATTTGCCGAAAGTCAGGGTAATCTCTCGCGGGCAGGCATCAGGCGAACGGGCAGTCAGCGGATGAGAGGATCGGGAAAGGGGCGCAAGCCCCTGGTGGCGGATCGGCGCTACCGCGCCCCCAAGGGTGGCAAAGGCAAGCCTGCCGCCAGATCGCCCGCCCCGCGCCAGCGTCGCCCCGCCCGGCGGCACGGGCTGCTCGTCGGGCTGGTCGTGGGCCTCGCCGGTCTGATCTGGCGCATCGTCTGGGGGGTGGGCTGGCGGGTCGGCCTGGTTGCGGCGCTGCTGCTGGCCGGGGTGACATTCTATTTCGAGCAGCAACTGCCCGAGATGACGGCCCTGCTCGACGCCCGCGCCCGCGGCTCGGTCAGGCTTCTGGATCGCGACGGCAAGGTGTTCGCCTGGCGGGGTGAAACCTTCGGCGGCCAGGTCACCTCGGATACCGTCTCGCCCTACCTGCGCGACGCCGTGGTGGCGACCGAGGACAAACGCTTTTATCAGCATTTCGGCATCAGCCCGCGCGGCATAGCCTCGGCGGTGCGCATCAACCTTGCCGCCGGGCGCGGCCCGCTGGAAGGCAACGGCGGCTCGACCATCACCCAGCAGGTGGCAAAACTGCTGTGCCTTGGAGTGGTTTACGACGCGAAGCGGTGGAAATCCGAATCCGACTACGAGGATGACTGCCGCGGCGGTGGCATCTGGCGCAAGATCAAGGAAATTCCCTTTGCCCTGGCGATGGAGTGGAAATATTCCAAGTCCGAGATCCTCACGATCTACTTCAACCGCGCTTACCTTGGCGCCGGGGCGCGCGGGTTCGAGGCGGCAGCGCAGCGCTATTTCGGCAAGTCGGCGGGTCAGGTCAACCCGGCCGAGGCGGCGATGCTGGCGGGGCTCTTGAAGGCGCCGTCGAAATACGCCCCCACCAACAACCTCCGGCGCGCCCAGGATCGGGCCGACGTGATCGTTGCGCTGATGGCCGAGCAGGGTTATCTGACGGCCGCCGAGGCCGCCGAAGCCACCGCCCATCCGGCACAATTGTCGCAAGCCGCCGCCACCAAATCCGGCGGCTTCTTCGCCGACTGGGTGATGGAATCGGGCCCAGCGTTCCTGACCCGCGAAACCACCGAAGACGTCATCATCCGCACCACCCTCGATCAAGGCATTCAGAAGGCGGCGGAAGAGGCGCTGGCATTGATCTTCGACACCAGGCTCAGGGATGGCTCGAAAGCCCAGGCGGCGGTGGTGGTGATGTCGGCCGATGGCGCGGTGCGCGCCATGGTCGGCGGGCGCAATATTGCCGATGCCGGATCGTTCAACCGCGCCACCCAGGCGCTGCGGCAAACCGGGTCGGCGTTCAAGCCGTTTGTCTATGCCGCCGCGATGGACAATGGCTACAGCCCGGCGGATTACGTGATGGACAGTCCGCTGACCATCAACATCGCCGGTTCCGGGCCCTGGTCACCCGAGAATTACGACAAGAAATACAAGGGCATGATCACCCTGACCGAGGCGCTGGCGGAAAGCCGCAACATCCCTGCCGTACGCATTTCCGAAGCAATGGGGCGCGACAAGGTGCGCGCCATCGCCACCGGCTTCGGGCTGCAAAGCGATCTTGCGGCGGGCCCGGCGCTGGCGCTCGGCGCCTCGGAAGCAACCCTGCTCGACATGACCGGCGCCTATGCCGGGATTCTCAACGGCGGCTTTTCGGTGAAACCCTACGGCCTGATCGAGCTGCGGCTGCAAGACGACGACACCGCGCTGCTGGGTCAGGGCGGCGGCCTTGGTCAGCGCGTGATCACCGAGACCGCGGCCCGGTTGCTGACCTACATGATGACCCAGGTGATCGAGACCGGCACCGGCGGGCGGGCGCGTCTCGAGGGTCGTCAGGCGGCTGGCAAGACCGGCACCACGCAAGGCGCGCGCGATGCCTGGTTCGTCGGATTCACCGCCGATTACGTCACCGGGGTCTGGATGGGATACGACGACAACAGCCCGCTGACCGGAGTCACCGGCGGCGGCCTACCCGCCGAGATCTGGCACGAAGTGATGACCCGGGTTAACGAAGGCCTGCCCGCCCGCCCGCTGGCGGTCATCGTGCCCGAGCCACGCCTGCCGCCAACCCCGGCCACCGCTTCCGATCAGCCGGTGCCAACCCCACCGGGCGACTCCGCCGAACAGATTCTGCGTGATGTGCTGGGTGCCCTGAACGGTCGCAACTGACCCGGGCTTCTTCTTTTCCCAAATATCCCGGGGGTGCGGGGGCTGGCCCCCGCCTGCGGTGCCGGGCCGCGCCGACCCGGCCCGGTCAGGCGCTTTTCAGATCACTGATCAGCACATCGATGTCGCCGTGGCGCCGGTCCAGCATCGCCCCGATCTCGGTGCGCTCGGTTCCCAGCATGTTGACGCCTTCGATGATGATGTTGAAGAACAGTTCCTTGCCGGATTTGTCCGAGACGTGCCAGCGCAGATCGAAGGGTGCCTCGCCCTGCAGGTGAGCCACCGAAATCACCTCATAGTAGCTTTTCAGCGGCCGGGCATCGACCACCTCGATTCTGCCGCCGATGAATTCGCGAAACCGCCGCCCATATTTGCGCCCGATATAGCCCCGGAACGCCAGGGTGAAAGCCGACATCTGGGCCGCGCTGGCCGATTTGGCGGCCACCCCTAGCGCCGAGCGCGCGATCGTCGGCACATCGGCATAGCGCGCGAAAATACCTTCGAAATCGTCATACATCGCGGCCTCGGGCTTGCCCGAGTTGATCACCTGGTTGACCTCGCCGATCGCCCGGTCGATCAGGGCGCGGGCGGAATTGACGTCGAACGCCAGCACTGCGCGCGGCAGCACGGCCAAGCTGGCGGCACCCAGTGCCCCGGCCATCACGCTGCGGCGGGTCACGAACGACCGAAATTCATTGCGCATAGGGATCCTCGAAATCTGCGTCACTGACCTTTTGCCCCAACTCGAAGCGCCGGTTCTGCAAATACAGCAGCCGGGCCTGAGCGTAGCTGTCCGCACTGTCATAGAGGATCGAGTCGATGGTTGCGGAAAAGCGGTACCGATCACCAACTTTTGATGCCAGCTTGACCCCGGTGACGTAATAGCTTTCGGGCGTCGGCAGCAGCAGGCTGACCGGGTTCATCAGGATATCGACCACCTTGCCGACCGCATCGCGCTCGGTCGAGGGGCCAAGCCCCGGCAGTTCGACGTAGACCCCTTCGCCCGCGCCCCAGACGTGCAGGGTCTCGCCAAAATCGGTGCGCCGTCCCGGCACCCCGATCGCGGTCGCCGGATCAAACAGCCCGCCGATCCCGATCACCGAATTGACGGCAAAGCGGAAGGTGTTCTCCAGCGCATAACCGGGCCTGCCTTGCAGCAACTGGTTCACCACTTCGCCGGGAACGTCGAGGTTAGCGGCGAAATTGGACACCCCTTGCTGCACCGGCGGCGGCAGGATGGCGCCGTAGACATCCGAAGCCGGGCGCACCAGCACCTTGTCCAGCGCCACGTTGAGGGCATGGATGTCGCGGTTCCTGGCCTCTTCGGGGTCATTGATGGCGCCCGAGGGTGGCGGTGCCGCACAGGCCGAAAGAATCATCAGGCTGGTGCCGAGGCCAAGCAGCCCGATCCGGCCTTTTTTCAACATAGGCGCAAAAAGCAATGGAAATGCAACAATCATCTTCTTACTGTCCCGCAACAACACCCCCGCCAGACCATGGCCGGTCTGCCGAGTGCAAGCCATACGCAGCCTTGCCGCCGAACGCAACGGTCATGGTTGCAGTCGTTGCTGCGAACAAGGGGTGGCCGGGCGACCCCGCCCGGCGCGCCCGACACGGAAGGTCGAGAATGCGCCACAACGATATCGCCCCCGGTCTGGCCGAGCTGCGCGCGGTGCGGCGCGAATCGTTCGGGCTGGTCGGCGTCGTGTTCATCTTCAGCGTCGCGGTCAATCTGCTGATGCTGACCGGTCCGCTTTACATGCTGCAGATTTATGACCGTGTGCTGGGCAGCCGGTCGGTGGAGACCCTGGTTGCGCTGTCGGTGCTGGTGATGTTCCTGTTCCTGATGATGGGCATCCTCGACCACGTCCGGGGTCGGGTCATGGCGCGCGTGGGCGCACGGTTTCAGGACTGCCTGGATCGTCGGGTGTTCGAGGCCTCGCTCAAGCGCATGCAACTGGCGCCTGGCGACCCGGCGGCGCTGGCCGCGCAACGCGATCTCGAAGCGGTGCAGCGTTTGTGGTCGTCGCCGGTGCTGATCGCGCTGCTCGACATCCCCTGGACCCCGATCTTCATTGCCGCAATCTTTGTCTTTCACCCCTGGCTGGGCTGGCTGGCGGTGGGCGGCGGGGCCTTTCTGGTGGTCGTGACGGTGCTCAACCAGCGCGCCACCCGGCACCCGATGACCCGTGCCAACATGGCCACCGTGCACGCCGAGCGCACCGCCGACAACATCAAGGCCGAGGCCGAGATCGTGCAGGCGCTTGGCATGGCGGGGGCCAGCTTTGATCGCTGGCAAAGGTCGCGGGGCGCGGCGCTGACCGAAAGCATCGGCGTCGCCGATCTGGGCGGCGCGTTTGCCACCCTGTCGAAAACCTTCCGGCTGTTCTTGCAATCGGCGATGCTGGGGCTTGGTGCGCTGCTGGTATTGCGCGGCGAACTGACGGCGGGCGCGATGATCGCCGGCTCGATCCTGATGGGGCGCGCGCTGGTGCCGATCGAGATGGCGGTGAACCAGTGGGCGGTGGTGCAGCGCGCCAGCGAAGGCTGGCAGCGCCTCGCCGAGCTGTTCACCCGCCAGCCCCCGGAAGCGGTGCGCACCGCACTGCCGCGCCCGCGCGCCATTCTCGAGGCGCAGAACCTGACGGTGGTCCCACCCGGCGAGACTCAGGCGGTGCTGCGGATGGTCAACTTTCGGCTGGAACCGGGGCAGGCGCTGGGCGTGATCGGCCCGTCCGGGGCGGGAAAATCCACCCTGGCGCGGGCCCTGATCGGCGCGTGGCGGCCCGCCGGCGGCAAGGTGCGCCTTGATGGAGCCGCGCTCGATCACTATGACCCCGACGTGCTGGGCGGCTATTTCGGCTATCTGCCGCAGCGGGTGGCGCTGTTCGATGGCACGATTGCCGAAAACATCGCCCGCCTGCAAGCCAACCCCGATGGCCTGAAGGTGGTCGAGGCCGCCAGGCTGGCCGCCGCCCACGACATGATCATCAAACTGCCCGAGGGTTACGATACCCGCGTCACCTCGCTGGGCGGGCGGCTGTCGGGCGGTCAGATCCAGCGCATCGGTCTGGCCCGGGCGATGTATGGCAACCCGGCGATCCTGGTGCTGGATGAACCCAACTCGAACCTCGACAACGAAGGCTCGATGGCGCTCAACGTCGCGATCCGGGCGATGAAAGAGGCCGGCCATGCGGTGCTGATCATGGCCCACCGCCCGGCCGCCATTCAGGAATGCGATCTGTTGATGATGCTGGAAGACGGCACCCGCCGCGCCTTCGGCCCGCGCGATCAGGTGCTTCGCGAGATAGTCAAGAACCATACCGAAATCGTCAAGAACGTCGGTCCCGGAGGGGTGACATGAGCGCCCCCGAACCCCTTCGGCCGGCGTGGTCCGCGACCCGGCAGGTGGTGATCGGCTTTGCCGCGCTGGCGGTGCTGATCGGCGGCTTCGGGGTGTGGAGCGTCGCCAGCAGCATTGCCGGCGCGATCGTAGCCTCGGGTCAGATCGAGGTCGAGCAGAACCGCCAGATCGTGCAGCATCCCGACGGCGGCGTGGTGGCCGAAATCGCCGTGGTCGACGGCGATGTGGTCAAGGCCGGTGACCTGCTGATCCGGCTGGACGGTGCCGCGATCCACTCGGAACTGGCGATTGTCGAGGGCCAGCTTTACGAGATGCTGGCCCGCCGCGCCCGGCTGAGCGCCGAGCGCGATGATGCCCGCGTGATCACCTTCCCGACCGAGCTGCGCGATATTGCCGTGACCCGCCCTGACGTGGCGGAACTGATGGACGGACAGGTGCGCCTATTCAACGCCCGCGCCGATTCGATTGTCGGCCAAAGCAATCAACTGGCCGAGCGGCGCAAGCAGATCGAAAGCCAGATCATCGGGCTGAACGCGCAGACCACGGCGATCACGACGCAGATTGACCTGATCCATCAGGAACTGGCGGATCAGCAGGCGCTGCTCGACAAGGGTCTCGCGCAGGCCAGCCGCGTGCTTGCCTTGCAGCGCGACCAAGCCGGGCTGCAAGGCAAGCTCGGCGAGCTTGCCGCCGCTATCGCCCAGGCCGGTCAGCAGATCACCGAGACCAACATCCAGATCCTGCGCCTGTCGGCGACCCGCCGCGAAGAGGCCAACACCCAGTTGCGCGACATCGGCCAGCAAGAGCTGGAATATACCGAACGCCGCCGCGCCCTGCTGGAAAAGGTCGATCGGCTGGAGATTCGCGCCCCAGTCGCGGGCATCGTGCTGGGGCTTCAGGTCACCACCCCGCGCGCCGTGCTGCGTCCGGCCGATCCGGTGCTTTATCTGATCCCGCAGGACCGCCCGCTGATCATCGCCACCCAGGTGCCGCCGATTCACATTGATCAGGTCTATGTCGGCCAGGCCGCCAAGCTGACTTTCTCGGCGTTCTCGTCGCGCACCACGCCGCAACTCGACGGCCATGTCGTGGTGGTCTCGGCCGATGCGCTGACCGATCAGCGCAGCCAGCAGTCGTTCTACCGCGCCGAGATCGTGCTCGACCCCGGCGAGATCGAAAAGCTCGAGGGTCTGACCCTGGTGCCCGGCATGCCGGTCGAGGCCTTCATCCGCACCGGCAACCGCAGCCCGCTGTCCTATCTGGTCAAACCCTTCACCGATTACTTCGCCCGCGCCTTCCGCGAAAGCTGAGGCCGCGCCCTTTCAGGAGACCGCCATGCCCACCATCGAGAGCCGCCTTGCCGCCCTTGGCGTCACCCTGCCCGACGCCCCCGCCCCCGCCGCCAACTACGTGCCTTATGTGATCAGTGGCAAGCTGATCCACATCTCGGGCCAGATTTCGCAAGGGCCTGACGGGCTGATCCGGGGCCGCCTCGGGGCGGATCTGACCACCGCGCAGGGGGCCGAGGCCGCCCGGCGCTGTGCCATCAGCCTGCTGGCGCAGGTCCGCGCGGCCTGCGGCGGCGATTTCAACCGCCTCAAAAGTGCCGTGAAACTCACCGGCTTCGTCAACTCGACCCCCGAATTCACCGATCAGCCCAAGGTGATCAACGGGGCATCCGATCTATTGGTGGCGGTGCTTGGCGAGGCCGGTCGGCACGCCCGCTCGGCGGTGGCTGCAGTCAGCCTGCCGTTGGGGGTCGCGGTCGAGATCGACGCGATTTTCGAGCTGGCATGATGCACCAGGTTGCCCTTCCCGCCGTCTTTCTGAGCACCCCGCTCGCTCACCGCGCCCTTCACGATCGCACCCAACGTCGCCCCGAGAACTCGCTGGCCGCGATCCGCGCCGCAATCGCCGCCGGCTACGGCATCGAGATCGACCTGCAACGGTCGTCGGATGGCGAGGCGATGGTATTTCACGACGACGACCTCGACCGCCTCACCCTCGCCAAGGGCCCGATTGCCCGCCACAATGCCTCCGAGTTGCGCGCCATCAATTTGCGCGATAGCGACGAGCCGATTCCCACCTTTGCCGAGGTGCTGGCTCTGGTCGCAGGGCAGGTGCCGCTGCTCGTCGAGATCAAGGATCAGGACGGCAGCCTCGGCCCGAAGGTCGGCGCGCTCGAAGCCGCCGCCGCCCGCGCCCTGCGCGCCTACCCCGGCCCGGTTGCGCTGATGTCGTTCAATCCCCATTCGGTCGCCGCTCTCGCCCGCCTTGCTCCCGACCTGCCGCGCGGCCTGATCACCTCGGCCTTTGATCCCCCTGCTTGGTCGCCACTCCCCCCTGCTGTCTGCGACCGCCTGCGCGAAATCCCCGATTACGACCGCACCGCCGCCACCTTCATCAGCCACGAATGGACCGACCTTGCCCGCCCGCGCGTCGCCGCTCTCAAGGCGCGAGGTGCCGCCATCCTGTGCTGGACCATCCGCTCGCCCGGCGAAGAAGCAACGGCCCGCCAAATCGCCGACAACATCACCTTCGAGCGCTACCGGGCGGCTTTGCCGTCCTGATTCTTGTCCCCTTCACCTTTGCCCAAGTATCCTCAGGGGGTCCGGGGGGCAGACAGCCCCCCGGACTCATCGCAACAGGATGGTCGGCCCGATGCCCCTGGCCCTAACCTTCACTTCCGGCGTATCGGATCTCGCCCCGGCCGAGTGGGATGCGCTGGCCTGCCCCGAAGCCGCGACCGGCCGCCCGATCGACCCCTTCACCACCCACCGCTTTCTTGCGGCTCTGGAGTGCTCGGGCTCGACCGGCTCCGGCACCGGCTGGCAGCCGCGCCCGCTGCTGGTGCGCCAGGGTGGCCGACTGGTCGCCGCCGCGCCGCTTTATGTGAAAGGCCACAGCCGCGGCGAATACATCTTCGATCAGGGCTGGGCCGAAGCCTGGCAGAATGCGGGCGGGGCCTACTACCCGAAACTCCAGATCGCGGTGCCGTTCACCCCCGCCGCCGGCCGACGCTTTCTCACCGTCGCCGGCCAAGAGGGGCCGGGCCGGGCCGCCCTGATCGCCGGGGCGGTGCAGCTCGCGCGCGACCAGGAGCTCTCATCGCTGCACGTCACCTTCTGCACCGCCGACGAGGCCGAAAGCATCGCTCGCGACCACGGCCTTCTGCACCGCGTCACCGAGCAGTTTCACTGGGCCAACCCCGGTTACGCCGATTTTGACGATTTTCTGGCCAGCCTCGCCGCGCGCAAGCGCAAGGCAATCCGGCACGAGCGCGCGGTTGCCAACGGCTTCGGCGGCACCATCGTCTCCCTGACCGGCGATCAGATCGAACCGGGGCACTGGGATGCGTTCTGGACCTTTTATCAGGACACCGGCGCGCGCAAATGGGGCACCCCCTATCTGACCCGCGCCGCGTTCGACGCCTTCCACGCGAAGATGCGCGCCGACATTCTGCTGGTGCTGGCGCTGCGCGACGGGCGCGCCGTGGCGGGGGCGCTGAACTTCATCGGTCGCAATACCCTGTTCGGGCGCTATTGGGGGGCCACCGAGCACCACCCCTGCCTGCATTTCGAGCTGTGCTACTACCGCGCCATCGACTGGGCCATCGCCCATCGCCTGGCCCGGATCGAGGCCGGCGCGCAGGGCGAACACAAGCTGGCGCGCGGCTACCTGCCCTGCCCGGTGCATTCACTGCACTGGTTTGCCGACGCCAGGCTTGCCGCCGCCGTCAGGCGCTACCTTGCCGCCGAACGCCGCGCGGTCGCGAATGAAATCGCCGCCCTCACCGCGCTTGGTCCCTTCCGTCACGACACCTCGCCCCGCCCTGCGCAGAGTGACCGGTGACAAAGCCCGCCGCTTGTGCCAGACTTGGGCCGCAAGCCAAAGGGTGCCATGCCTCTACTCGCCCGCGACATCTACCGATCGTATCGCGCCCTGCCGGGCTGGGTGCAGCTTTGGGTGGGGCTGGTGCTGGTGCCGGTCAACAGCGCCAGCCTGCTCTTCATCATGCAGCCGCTGGGGGCATGGATCGCCCTTCTGGCCGTGATCGCGATGCTGCTGAACCTGCCGGTGATGCTGGCCGAGCGCGGCTTCTCGCGGCTGATGGCGCTGCCGCATCTGCTGCCCTGGACCCTGCTGGTCGCCCTGCTGATCTTTGCCCGCCCCGAGGCAAGCGGGGCCTTTGCGGCCTATCTGTGGCTGCTGCTGGCCACTGACGCACTGTCGTTGGGGTTCGATTACCCCGACGCCTGGGCCTGGCTGAACGGCAAACGCGAGGTTGCCAGGCGGCCCTGAAGGTCGGGCGGCACCCCGACCCGCCCCTTCAGATCGCGGCCAGCATCGCCTCGCCGCCCGAGCCTTCGCAGGTGCCCCGGTTCTGCTCGATATGCAGCACCCGCACCACCCCATCCATCGCCTGCAAGGCGTAGCGCTGCGAGCGCCCGAACATTCCGGTGGCGGGGGCATCGAACGCCAGCCCCAGCGCCTTGGTCAGCTCGCCCGCTCCATCGGCCAGCATCACGATCCCGGCGGCCGTCGCCCCGGTGGCCTCGCCCCAGACGCGCATCACATGAACATCGTTGACGGCGACGCAGATCACCGCATCGACCCCCTTGGCCTTCAGCGCCGCGATGGTGCGGATGAAGCTCGGCACATGGGCGGCGGTGCAGGTCGGGGTAAAGGCCCCCGGCAGACCGAACATGACCACGTTGCGACCCGCCAGCAGGGTGCGCAGGCTGACCGGCTCGGGCCCCTTTTCGCCCCAACGCAGCAAGGTAGCCTCGGGCAGATGATCGCCAATCGAAATCGTCATTCTCGCATGCCTCGCGCGTTGTGTTTTCCGCCGCACGGGTTATAGGCTCATTCCCGGTCGCAGACCAGAGCCCAAAGGCCATTTGCCCGCCCCAGGATCGGAGTGCAGGATGTCGGATATCGTGGTGATCGGGGCCGGGCAGGCCGGGGCGGCGCTGGTGGCGAAACTGCGCCTGCTGGGCCACGCTGGGGGTATCACCCTGATCGGCGCCGAACCCACCGCCCCCTACCAGCGCCCGCCCCTCTCGAAGGCTTATCTGCTGGGCGAGATGACCGCCGATCGCCTGCTGCTGCGCAACCCCGAGTTCTACGCCGAGCATCGCATCACCCTGCGCCTCGGCGAGGCCGTGACGGGAATCGACCCCACCGCCCGCAGCGTTACGGTCGGCGGGCAAACCCTGCACTACGATCAGCTTGCGCTGACCACCGGTTCCAGCCCGCGCCGCCTGCCTGTCACCGTGGGGGGTGATCTGGCCGGGGTTTACACGGTGCGCAGCCTCAAAGATGCCGACGCCATGCGCGCCGAGTTCGTCGCCGGTCGGCGGCTGGTGGTCATCGGCGGCGGCTACATCGGGCTTGAAGCGGCGGCGGTGGCGGCCAGGCTGGGGCTGGATGTGACCGTAGTCGAAATGGCGCCGCGCATTCTGCAACGGGTGGCCGCGCCCGAGACCTCGGCCTGGTTTCGCGCCCTGCATCAGGCGCACGGGGTGAAGATCCTCGAATCCTGCGGCCTTGAACGCCTGCTGGGCGGCACCCGCATCACCGCCGCACGGCTCAGCGACGGGCGCGAGATCGCGGCCGATTTCGCCATCGTCGGGGTCGGCATCCAGCCCGCCACGGCGCTGGCCGAAGCCGCCGGGCTGGTGCTGGACAACGGCATCCGGACCGACGCCCAGGGCCGCACCTCCGACCCCGCCATCTGGGCTGCCGGCGATTGTGCCAGCTTTCCGTGGCAGGGCGGTCGGCTGCGGCTCGAATCGGTGCAGAACGCCATCGACCAGGCCGAACTGGTGGCCGAGAACATGCTGGGCGCGGGCACAATCTACAGTCCGGTGCCATGGTTCTGGTCGGATCAGTATGACACCAAACTCCAGATCGCCGGCCTCAACACCGGCTACGACCACATCGTGACCCGCGGCCCCGACGGCGACGCGGTGTCGTTCTGGTATTTCCAAGGCGAGCGGCTGCTGGCGGTCGATGCCATGAACGACCCCCGCGCCTACATGGTGGGCAAGCGCCTGCTCGAGCTTGGCCGCCCGGTCGCCCCCGCCGCGGTGGCCAATCCCGCCACCGACCTCAAGGCGCTGCTTCGCTGATGCGCATCGTCGGCGGCAGCGCGCGCGGCCTCAAGCTTGCCCCGGTCGGCGCGGGCGACGCGGCCGCCCACCTGCGCCCGACCTCGGACCGGGTGCGCGAGGCTATCTTCAACCTGCTGATCAACGGCCGGATCGCGGCCAGCGGCAACCCGGTCAGCGCGGCGCGGGTGCTCGATCTGTTCGCGGGCACCGGCGCGCTCGGGCTCGAGGCCCTGTCGCGCGGTGCCGCCCTCGCCACCTTCGTCGATACCGGCAAGGCGGCGCAAGCCCTGCTTTGCCACAACATCGACGCGCTGCGCGCCACCACCGCCGCCCGCATCTTGTGCGCCGACGCCACCAACCTGCCGCCCAACCCCGGCCCCGGCTTCAGCCTGATCTTCCTCGATCCGCCCTACGGCCAGGCCCTGGGCGAGGCTGCCCTCGCCAGCGCCGTGACGGGCCACTGGCTTGCCCCCGGCGCGCTGGTGGTGTGGGAGGAAAGCCACCCCCCCGCCCCGCCCGCCGGCTTCACGTCGCTCGATCAACGCAAATACGGCGGCACCGTAATCACCCTGCTGCGCGCCCCCACGGCCGCGCCATAACCCCCGACCGCCCATTTCTCGCTGGCAGGAATATCCTCGGGGAAGGGGTTGGGGAGGGGGTGGAAAACCCCCTCTCCCGCTGCCGGCCGCCCGGCGCTATTCCCAGGTGCGAAAGAACTTTCCGGTCGGCGACAGAGTGAAGATCTCGCTGCCGGTCGCTGTCACCCCGATCGAGTGCTCGTATTGCGCCGACAGCGACTTGTCGCGCGTCACCGCGGTCCAGCCATCCGCCAGCACCTTCGATTCGGGGCGGCCCAGGTTGACCATCGGCTCGATGGTGAAGAACATCCCTTCCTCCAGCACCGGCCCGGTGCCGGGGCGACCATAGTGCAGCACATTGGGTGGGGCGTGGAACACCCGCCCCAGGCCGTGGCCGCAGAAATCGCGCACCACCGACATGCCCTTGGCGTCGACATGGCTCTGGATAGCGTCGCCGATATCGCCAAAGGTCGCGCCGGGCTTCACCGCCGCGATCCCCCGCATCAGCGCCTCGTGCGTCACCTCGATCAGCCGCTCGGCCTTGCGCCCCAGCGTGCCCGCGACATACATCCGCGAGGTGTCGCCGAACCAGCCATCGACGATCACCGTCACGTCGATGTTCAGAATGTCGCCGTCGGCCAGCACCTTTGGGCCGGGAATGCCGTGGCAGACCACGTGATTGACCGAGATGCACGACGCATGCTTGTAGCCCTTGTAGCCGATGGTGGCCGAGATCACGCCGCGCCGCGTCACCTCACTGGTGATGAAGTCATCCAGCGCGGCCGTGGTCACCCCTGGCACCACCAGCCCGGCCACCGCGTCGAGGATCTCGGCCGCCACCTGCCCTGCCCTGGCCATTCCGGCAAAATCGGCGTCGGCATAGATGCGAATGCCGTCTCTGGTGATCCTTCTCCGCGTGTCGTCCACTGGCCGCCCCCTGTCGCTTGATGGGGTCTTGATTAACCACTGCGGCGGGAATTGGCCAGACCTGCCCGATCGCCCTGATCGGGTTTGAACCCGCCGCGCCGCGCCGCTATAGCTGAACCAACCCGCCGCCGGAGGTCATCATGCCCAACCCCACCGCCGCAATGCTGGTCATCGGCGACGAAATCCTGTCCGGGCGCACCCGCGACAGCAATTCCCAGCACCTCGCCAGCCAGCTTGGCCAGGTCGGCATCGCCTTGCGTGAGGTGCGCGTGGTGCCCGATCAGGCCGCCGCCATCATTGCGGCGGTCAATGCCCTGCGCGCCAGCCATGATCACGTCTTCACCAGCGGCGGCATCGGCCCGACCCACGACGACATCACCGCCGACGCGATTGCCGCCGCGTTCGACGTCGCAATCGACATCCGCGCCGATGCCTTTGCCCGGCTTGCCGCCCACTACGCCCGCACCGGAATGCCGTTCAACGCCGCCCGTCAGCGCATGGCCCGCATCCCCGAAGGCGCGCGGCTGATCGACAACCCGATCTCGACCGCGCCGGGGTTCAGCATCGGCAATGTCCACGTCATGGCCGGGGTGCCCGACATTTTCGCGGCCATGGTCGCCTCGGTCTTGCCCAGCCTGACCGGCGGCGCGCCGCTGATGTCGCAATCGCTGCGCGTCAACCGTGGCGAGGGCGAGATCGCCACCGCCTTCGCGGCACTGGCCGCCGCCTACCCCGACCTTGCCATGGGCAGCTATCCCTTTGTCGAGAATGGCGCTTACGGCACCAACCTGGTGGTGCGCGGAACCGACCCGGCCCGGCTTGACGCCGCCATGACCCGGCTTGCGGCGCTGTTTGCCGACCCCGCCGCATGACCCCCCGCCGGTCTGACGCCACCGCGCTGTTTGCCACGCTCGACGCCACCTGGCCCACTGCCGCCTGCCAGCGCTGCGGCCCCTGGCTGATCCGCGACGGGCAGGGTGGTGGCAAGCGGGTGTCAGCCGCCACCGCCGCCGCCGAGTGGACGCCAGACGACATCCCGAGGGCCGAAGCCGCAATGCGCGCCCTTGGCCAGACCTCGCTGTTCATGCTGCGCGCGGGCGAGCAGGCGCTTGACGCGGCGCTGGCGGCACGCGGCTACCGCGTGGTCGATCCGGTGGTGATCTATGCCTCCCCCTGCGCCACCATCGCCACCCCGCCATCCACCCGATCGGCGGCCTTTGCCCACTGGCCGCCCCTCGCCATCGCCGCCGAGATTTGGGCGGCGGCCGGGATCGGCCCCGCGCGCCTCGCGGTGATGCAGCGGGTGACCGCGCCGAAAACCGCCCTTCTCGGTCGGGTCGGCGATCGCGCCGCCGGCGCGGCTTTCGTGGCGGTGCATCGGTCTTGCGCTATGTTGCACGCGCTCGAGGTCGCCCCCGTCATGCGGCGACAGGGATGTGCCATCAACATATTGCGTGCGGCAGCCTGCTGGGCGCAGGATCATGGGGCCGATACGTTATCCTTGGCTGTTACCCAGGCCAACGCCGGGGCGCGCGCGCTCTACGCTTCCCTTGGCATGGAAGGTGTGGAACAGTATCATTACCGTGAGATTTAAGCCCCGCAATAGACCAGCGCCTTTGCCACCCGAAACCCACCGCCGCCCGCTGTGCCGCCTGTTGTGCCATGCCCTGCTGCCGGGGCTGGTGGCCGCCGTGGCACCGGCCGCTCAGGCCCTGACGCTCGACTTCCCCGGACCGGCCACGGTCACCGCCAACCGCAGCGAGCCACTGACCAGTTTCCTGCTGCCGATCGGCCCCTACGGCGCGGCGGGCCTGCCGACCCGACGGATCGAGGGCGCCCTCGATCAGACCGCCTGGCGCATCACTGCCCCTGCAGTCGCGCCGCAAAGCCTGACCACGCTGGCGATCCTGCAGCCGCTGCGCGCGCAACTGCTGGCCGACGACTATGCCGTGATCTTCGAATGTGAAACCGCAGCCTGCGGCGGGTTCGATTTTCGCTATGCCACCGACCTTTTGCCCGAGCCCGACATGCACGTCGATCTGGGCGACTTCCGCTACCTTGCGCTCGAGCGCAGCAGCGATGGCGGCCCCGATGTCCTTAGCCTGATGGTCAGTCGCTCGGCCACCGCAGGGTTCGTGCAACTGACCCAGCTTGGCGCAGCCGCCGAGCCCGCGCCGCTACCCGATGTCGCCGATACCCCCCCGCCGCCTGACATCACCACCGCCACTGACACCCCGCCGCCAGACGATCTTGGCGCGCGTCTCGAACGTGACGGGGCGGTGGTGCTGGATGATCTGGTGTTTGCCTCGGGGACCAGCAGTCTGGCGGCAGGCGATTATACCTCGCTCGCCGACCTTGCCGCCTACCTGCTGGGCCACCCCGGACGCGCGGTGATGCTGGTCGGCCATACCGATGCGGTCGGCAGCCCAGGCGCCAACGCCGCCCTGTCGCGCCAGCGCGCGGCCGCGGTGCGCCAGCACCTGATCGGCAGCCTCGGCGTTCCGGCTAGCCAGATTGGTGCTGACGGTGTGGGCTACCTTGCACCCCGCGCCAGCAACCTGACGGAAGAGGGAAGGGCGCAAAACCGAAGGGTCGAGGCGGTGTTGACCTCGATCCAGTGATCATGGCCCCCCGAAGAAACCCCCGATCTACCAGTTGTCCGGTCCTTTGTCGTGATAGCGCTGCGCCAGAAAGTCGATGAAGGCGCGCACCTTGGGCTGGGTGAACCGCCCCGGCGGATAGACCGCGTAGATGCCCAGGTTTTCCACCGGCAGCCCGGGAATCGCTTCCTCGACCTGCCCCGCGGCAAGCGCCTCGGCGCACAGGAATGACGGCAGATAGGCGATTCCCAGCCCCGAAACGGCGGCATTGAGCAGCGATTGCCCGTCGTTCACCGTCAGCCACCCGTTCGAGCGCACCTGCCGCTTTTCGCCCGACGGGGCGGTGATCTTCCAGACATTGTCGCTGGCTTGATTGGAATAGTGCAGCAAGCGATGCCCGGTCAGATCGTCGATCTTCAGCGGCCGCCCGAATTTCTGGAAATAGCCGGGCGAGCCGATCATCCGCTTGGTGGTCTCGGTAAGCTTGCGGGCGCGCAAACTGCTATCCTCAAGATCACCCACCCGGACCGCCAGATCGAAGCCCTCGCTGATCAGTTCGACATAGCGGTTGCTCAGCACCATGTTGACAGTGATCTCGGGATACGCAAGCAGGAAATCGCCAAGGATCGGCGACAGCAGGTTGACCCCGAAATCGGTCGCCACCGAAATCCGCAAGAGCCCCGAAGGTGCCGACTGCATCGAGGTCACCAGCGCATCCGCTTCGCCGGCATCGTTCAGCACCCGCCGGGCACGGTCGTAGTAGGCCATGCCGATCTCGGTCGGGCTGACCCGGCGGGTGGTGCGGTTCAATAGCCGCGCCCCCAGCCGCGCCTCCAGCGCCGAGATGTGCTTCGAGACCGCCGATTTCGAGATTCCCATCTTGCGCGCCGCGTCGGTGAAGCCGCCCTGATCCACCACCGTGGCAAAGGCTTCCATTTCGGTCAGTCGGTCCATTGTCGTCCCCATGCCTACAATGCAGGTTGCAGCGCCGGTATTGCCCGTGAAATCAGGCGAGATAGCGGCGCGGGCGCGACAAGTCCGGGGTATTACCGCGGATCGTTGATGGCGGAGAAACGCAGAACGGGCGGTTTTCGCCGCCCGCCATGATCTTTGGCTGTTCGGACGGAACGCCTCAGATCGCCAGATCGCTGGCCGATTTTCCCGCTTGCAGCGCCGCCACGAACCAGCGCGGCTTGCGCCCGCGACCGGACCAGGTGTCGGAACGATCCGCCGGGTTGGCATATTTTGGCAGCGCCGGAGCGCGCTTGCGCTGCCCCGCCGCGTCCAGAATCTCGGCCAGCGAAAACCCCATGTCGCGGGCCTTTTCTTCCAGCGCGATCAGTGCTTCTTTCTTCTTGCGATCTTCAAATGAAGCAATCGCCTTGGCAACCTGCCCTGACAGCTCTTTCACCCACATTCCCCAAGTAATCCGCTGATTTCGCTGTCGTGATCGTGTTATTTCCGATATAAATCATGGTGTTGAAGGCTGCGAGGGGCGCGTTTCATGGATCACCCAGAGGGTGCGGGCTTGC
>Ga0172367_10002189_pt1 | contig 27098 bp, 32 predicted proteins | sample Lak10m_FD_114542 | JGI IMG/M metagenome (GOLD analysis project Ga0172367, IMG submission 114542) | Freshwater microbial communities from Kabuno Bay, South-Kivu, Congo - kab_022012_10m | ecosystem: Environmental > Aquatic > Freshwater > Lake | place: Democratic Republic of the Congo: South-Kivu...
GCTTGGTGCATGGTCTCGGGGTCGCTGCCTTCGACGAAATACGGTGTCCAGCCGTAGCCCTTGAACAGGTTCTCCAGCTCCTCGTGCGAGATGCGCGACAGGAGGGTCGGGTTGTTGATCTTGTAGCCGTTCAAATGCAGCACCGGCAACACCGCGCCATCACGGATGGGGTTCAAGAATTTGTTGGAGTGCCATGAGGTGGCGAGAGGCGCAGTCTCCGATTCACCATCGCCCACCATCACAGTGACGATGAGATCGGGGTTGTCATACGCCGCGCCGAAGGCGTGCGACACGCTGTAACCCAGCTCGCCACCTTCGTGGATGGAGCCGGGTGTCTCGGGTGTGCAGTGGCTACCGATGCCGCCGGGGAAGGAGAATTCCTTGAAGAACTCCTTCATGCCTTCTGCGTTCTCGCCCTTGTTCGGGTACACCTCGCTGTAGCGTCCTTCCAGATACACCGGCCCCAACACACCGGGCGCACCGTGACCGGGGCCTGCCATGAAGATCGCGCTCAAGTCGTATTTGTTGATGAGGCGGTTCATGTGGATGTAGGTGAACGCCAAACCCGGACTCGCACCCCAGTGGCCGAGCAAGCGATGTTTGATGTGTTCCGGCGCGAGCGGTTGTTCAAGCAGGGGATTGTCGCGCAGATAGATCATGCCGGCGGCAAGGTAGTTACAGGCGCGCCAATAGGCATCGATGTTCTTGAGTTCAGTCGGAGTCAATGTGGCAGTGTGCAAGGTCATGACAAAAAAGGATGAGTGGATGATGTGGTGATTATCAAAGAACTATGTTTCATTCTATAGGTGGAGTATGAGCATCTTCATGCCTTAAATATTCATTTAAGGTGTCGTGCCGATATGATGGGCAACGCTCACTCAGCCTCTGGGATGGTGTTGCTTATGCAAGGTCTTGAGTCTTTCACGCGCGACGTGGGTGTAAATCTGGGTGGTGGAGATGTCGGTGTGGCCGAGTAACATTTGCACTACGCGCAGATCCGCACCGTGATTGAGTAAATGGGTGGCAAAAGCGTGGCGCAGCGTGTGCGGTGACAGAGATACGTTCAAGCCAGCGTGTAGCGCATGTTTCTTGATGAGATACCAGAACATCTGCCGCGTCATGCCTTCCGCGCGCGCAGTGACGAACAGCGCATCGCTACTCAGTCTGCCCAGCAATACATTGCGGCTCGCTTGCAGATAACGGCGCAGCCATTCCAAGGCAACTTCACCCAGCGGCACTAGTCGTTCTTTACTGCCTTTGCCCATCACGCGCACCACGCCCATATCCATGCTTACCTGCGCGACGCGCAAGGTGACCAGCTCCGAGACGCGCAAGCCACTCGCGTACAGCACCTCCAGCATGGCGCGGTCGCGCAGACCGAGTGGGGTCTGTGTGTCAGGTGCATTGAGTAGCGCTTCCACATCGGCTTCGCTGAGCGATTTGGGCAAGTTGCGCGGCAACTTCGGCGTGTCTATCTGCAAGGTCGGATCGATGGCGATGCGGTTCTCCCGTAACAAGTAGCGATACAGGCGTTTCAGGCTGGAGAGGTTGCGCCCGGTGGAACTGGCCTTGGCTTGCTGTGCCAGTAGCAGATGTCCCAGATAGCCTTGTACATCGGCGTGTGTGGCCTGTAATAAGCTCACATGGCGTGTGTCGTCCAGCCAGTTGCGGAACTTGTCCAGATCGCGCCGGTAGCTGTCCAGTGTGTTGCGCGACAAGCCATCCTCCAGCCACAGCGCGTCGCAGAATACATCCAGCAGTGCGCTGTCGTTCATGGCCATAGCGGCTGATCGTGGTGGTTGTACGCGCATTCGTGTGCGAGTAGCCAGCGTTTGATGTCTATGGTCTCGCCTTCGGCGTGGCGCATAAAGCCGCCCATGCCAGTTTTGCTGACCACGCGATGACAAGGAACGATCAGTGCGATGGGATTTGCACCGCAGGCTTGGCCGACCGCTTGCGATGCAGAACCCAGTTGCTTGGCTAGCTGGCCATATTGGCGCGTCTCGCCAGGCGGGATAGCGCGTAACGCTTGCCAGACTTTGCGTTGATGTTCCGTGCCGTGCAGCTCCAGTGGGATATCGAAGGTCAGTGTTGGGTCACGCAGATAGGCAAGCAATTGTTCGCATACGCGTGCGGCCAAAGCGTTCGTAGCCTGCTGTGCGGGAGTCTCTTTGGGCAGGAACGCTAGACCCAGTAAGGCATGCGTATTGCAGCGTATGCCGAGCATGGCAAAGGGCGTGGTGAGGATGGCTTGATGGTTGTGCATGCGCGGATGATACCGGATGCGGGACGATAAAAAACGGGAGCCGTAGCCCCCGTTTTTGTGGTGCAGAAAAACTTATCTTGCGGCCAGTTTTTCTTTGATACGTGCAGACTTACCAGAACGTTCACGCAGGTAGTACAGCTTCGCACGACGTACCGCACCTTTACGCTTCACTTCGATCGTAGCGATGATAGGTGAGTAAGTTTGGAAGGTACGCTCTACGCCTTCGCCGGAGGAGATCTTACGCACGATGAATGCGGAGTTCAGGCCACGGTTACGCTTAGCGATAACCACACCTTCGAATGCCTGAACGCGCTTGCGCTCGCCTTCGACCACGTTCACGCTGACCACGACGGTGTCGCCAGGTGAGAATACGGGGATGGTCTTACCCAAACGGGCGATTTCTTCTTGTTCCAATTGTTCGATCAAATTCACTTCTTTACTCCTTAGTTATCGGATCTTGTTCCTTCTGGAACGCTGCCAGAAGCCGAGACTCCTCTTTAGTCAAGTCACGCCCAGCCAATAAGTCCGGCCTGCGCAACCACGTTCTGCCCAACGACTGCTGAAGCCGCCAGCGTTTGATGTCTGCATGATTGCCAGACAACAGCACCGGGGGCACGACTTCACCATTAAATACTTCGGGGCGCGTGTAGTGAGGACAATCGAGCAAGCCATCCGCAAAGGAATCCTGCTCGGCCGATTCGGCATCGCCCAACACACCGGGTAATTGCCGCACCAGACTGTCCACCACGACCATCGCCGCCAACTCGCCACCGGACAACACGTAGTCGCCAATGGAAATCTCTTCATCCACATACTGGCGGATCAGGCGTTCATCTATGCCTTCGTAACGTCCCGCCAGCAGGATCAGCCCTTGCTCCGGCTGTGCTACCAATTCTTTGACCACACTTTGACTGAGCGGTCTGCCTTGCGGCGACATATACACCACGCGACTGCTGACACCGCACGCCTTCTGGCGTTGCTTGGCCGCAGTGATCGCGGCAGCCAGCGGCTCTCCCAACATCACCATGCCGGGGCCGCCTCCGTAAGGACGGTCGTCGATGGTGCGGTAGTTGTCAGTCGTGAAGTCACGCGGATTCCATGTCTTCAACTGATAGTGGCCTTGCTCCGCCGCTCGTCGCGTGATGCCGTACTGCGTCAACGCGTCGAACATCTCGGGGAACAGCGTGATTACATCGAAAATCATTTCAAGTAATCCGCTGCCCAGTCCACTTTGATGCACTTGTTCTGTATATCCACCTGCTTGATGGCCGAGGCCACGAACGGGATCAATAGTTGACCGCTTGCGCCGTTCACCATCAACACTTGATTCGCACCGGTTTCCAGCAGTTGCGCTACCTTGCCCAGATCTGCACCAGCTTCGTTGATGACGGTTAAGCCGATCAAATCTGACCAGTAGTATTCGTCTTCAGACTGTTCCGGCAAAGATGCGCGTGGTACTGCGATGAGCAAGCCTTTCAGCTTTTCTGCGGCATTGCGATCTTTACACTCGGGAAGTGACGCGACCACGACCTTCAGATGCGCTTCGCATTCGATGACTTTGACTTCACGCCAAGGGCCGTTTTCTTGACCCAACCACCAAGTGGGATATTGCAGCAGACTATCCACATACTCAGTAAAAGGCTGGACCTTGATCCAGCCTTTAATGCCGTGTGCGGATGCCACGCGACCCATGATTACCATGGGCTGCGTGTCTTTAGGCTGCAGCAGTTGCGGCACCAGCGCGCTTAACCAACTTAGCTACGGCATCGCTCAATTGCGCGCCCTTGCTTTGCCAGTGAGCAACACGAGCCAGATCCAGGCGCAGTGCTTCTTGCTTTTCAGTAGCAACGGAGTTGTAGAAACCTACGCGCTCGATGAAACGACCATCGCGACGATTGCGGGAATCGGCAACTACTACGTTGTAGAAAGGACGGTTCTTGGAACCGCCACGGGAAAGACGAATGATGACCATAATAAAAACCTATCTAAAAATTAAGCCCAGCGAAGGGGCGCGGATTCTACGCCAATTCTTCCCGACTCCGCAAGTGTCAGGAAACAATGAGGAAATACTTGGGTTCTAGCGGTGCAACAGGACTTGCGTGACGAACTGGCTGCCGAGGTAGGCTAGCAACAGGAAAGCGAAGCCGCTGAGCGTCCAGCGTACCGCCACTCTGCCGCGCCAGCCGTATTGGGTGTGTCCCCACAGCAGCACGGCGAATACCAGCCAGGAGAGGAAGCCGAACACGACCTTATGGTTGAACTGCCAAGCTTTGCCGAAAATTTCTTCGGCAAACAGTATGCCCGAGCCGAGGGTCAGGGTAAGCACTACGAAGCCGATACCGATGATGCGGAACAGCAAGCTCTCCATCGTCATCAGCGGCGGCAGGTTGCGCAGTACGCGCGGCAAGGAAGCTTGATGCAAGCGTTTTTCCACTTGCGAGATCAATACCGCATGCAGCATCGCAATGGTGAACAGACTGTAAGCGAGCATCGCCGCCGCGATATGAGCGCTGAACGCGGGCAGTGCGGTATGGTTGAGCGGATGGTCGCCGGGGAATACGCTAGGCAAGACTGCGACAATGGCTGCTAAAGGCAGAACGAGGGTCATCAACTGACCAATCGGATAGAAGAAGCGCGAAATCCAGTAAATAATCAGCGTCAGCCAGCAGATTAAGGAGAGCGCATTGAGCAGGTCAAAGTCAAAGCCGCCATTGCTGAAAATAGCGTTACCTAAGGTGTAACCATGCAAAGCCAAAGGAATCAGCATCAGATGGCCTACCGCACCACGGCTTAAGCCATCTGTATCACCGTTGTTCTGTGCGCGCCAGAAGAATGCGGACAGACCAGCATAGGCAAGGAAGGTCAATGAGGTGATGAGAAGGCTAGGCATTTTTAAGCAGGATGTTTTAGACTTCGCGGATTCTACACCATCTCGCACGCTCAACTCATGCTAGACAACCTCACACAACGCCTCTCCGGCGTCATCAAGAACCTGCGCGGACAAGCGCGCTTATCCGAAGCCAATATCCAGGATGCGCTGCGCGAAGTGCGCATGGCTTTGCTGGAAGCGGACGTGGCGTTGCCGGTGGTCAAAGAGTTCATCGCAGAGGTCAAGGTCGCTGCGCTCGGCCAGGAAGTCATCGGCAATCTGAATCCCGGTCAGGCCTTCATCGGTGTGGTGCATCGCGAGCTGACCAAGCTGATGGGCGAGCATAACGATGCGCTGAATCTGGCCGCCGTTCCGCCTGCGGTCATTTTGATGGCGGGTCTGCAAGGTGCGGGTAAGACCACCACGGCGGGCAAGCTGGCCAAATTGCTGCGCGACCAGCAGAAGAAGAAAGTGTTGCTGGTCAGTTGCGACATCTATCGTCCCGCTGCGATCGAGCAGTTGCGCACTTTGGCCACCCAGCTGGATATTGATTTCTTCGCCTCGGACATCAGCCAAAAGCCGCAGGACATCGCGTTCGCCGCGCTGGATTTCGCACGCAAGCATCATCACGATGTGCTGATCGTCGATACCGCAGGTCGCCTGGCGATAGACGCGGCCATGATGGCCGAGATCAAACAACTGCACGCGCAACTCAAGCCTATCGAGACCTTGTTCGTGGTGGATGCCATGACGGGGCAGGATGCAGTGAACACCGCGAAAGCCTTTGGCGAGGCGTTGCCGCTGACCGGTATCGTGTTGACCAAGCTGGACGGCGATGCGCGCGGCGGTGCGGCACTATCGGTACGCAACGTCACCGGCAAGCCGATCAAGTTCATCGGTGTGAGCGAAAAGGTCAACGGTCTGGAAGCCTTCCATCCCGAACGCATGGCGTCGCGCGTGTTGGGCATGGGCGACGTGCTGTCGTTGATCGAAGAGGCGCACCGCGAAGTCGATCACGCCGAGGCGGAGAAGCTCGCCAACAAGATGAAGACCGGCAAGGGCTTCGATCTGAACGACTTTAAGATGCAGATGGTGCAGATGCGCAAGATGGGCGGCATGTCCGCCCTGATGGACAAGCTGCCCGGGCAACTCGGCCAAGCAGCGGCGGGTGCCAAGGTAGATGACAAAGCCATCAACCGTTTGGAAGGCATCATCAACTCCATGACGCTGGAAGAGCGCAGCAAGCCCGAGCTTATCAAGGCCTCGCGCAAGCGTCGCATCGCCATGGGGGCGGGCGTGCAAGTGATGCATGTGAACCAGTTGCTCAACCAGTTCGAGCAGACCCAGAAGATGATGAAGATGTTCAGCAAGGGCGGCATGGCCAAGATGATGCGCGGTATGGCCGGCAAGCTGCCGGGCATGCGTTAACAACAAACGATCTTGTCCACGAGGTGGGGTCGGCAGGCATTTCGCCGCAAGACGAAAGCTCGCAAAAACACGAAAGAGCACGAACAAAACCAAACGAAAAATACTTTTCTTGCACCTCCAGTTGGTATTGGCTATGCAAGGTTTTAATTTTCGTGTCTTTGGTGTTTTTCGTGGACAGTTTTTTATTTTCCTTACTTAAATGAAGTGACAACTATGACTATCAAAGCCATTATTTTTGACGTGGACGGCACCTTGGCCGATACCGAAGACGGACACCGTCTTTCATTCAACAAAGCTTTCGCCGAGTGCGGCTTGGACTGGAGCTGGGATGTCGCCATGTACGACAAACTGCTCAAGGTCACCGGCGGCAAAGAGCGCATCAAATATTTCGTGAGCGATTTTTTGCAGGGTTACGAGAAGCCTGCCGACTTCGACGAGTATGTGAAGCATCTGCATGCGGTCAAGACCAAGCACTACACCACCATGTTGGCGCAGGGCGGCATCCCCTTGCGCCCCGGCATCAAGCAGCTCATCACCGAGGCGCATGCCGCCGGTATCACGCTGACCATCGCCACCACCACCACGCCGCAGAACGTCGCTGCGCTGCTGGAAGTGGCGCTGGGCAAGGATTGGGAGCGTTATTTTGCAGCCAATGGCTGCGGTGACATCGTGCCGCACAAAAAGCCTGCACCGGACATCTACTTCTGGGTGTTGGACAAGATGGGTATCAAGGCGAGTGACTGCATCGCACTGGAAGACTCAGAGAACGGTTTGAAATCCAGCCTCGCGGCTGGCATCAAGACTTATGTCACCATCAACCACTACACGCGCAATCAGGATTTCAGCGGTGCTGCGGCAGTGTTCGATGACCTGAGTGACTTGCCAAACTTCTACCGGGTAAGTGGTATCAAGGTCTGACCTGTCAGCGCAGCCGGGTATGAATGAAAGTAGGAAGAGCTGCCCTACTTACTGGGTGAAGTGATAAAGCGGAAGCTGGCGGGCTGATGGTGTATTTTTCAGAAAAATTAGGGTGTGCGAAATTTTCACCCTCAATTAATACAAGGCACTACATGATACAACCCAGAATGTACACCTCGAAGGTGTATTTCACACCCGATTTTCGGGTGTCTACTTTACGTTGGGGACTCAGATGAAAATTGGTGTCACCCGCTCGCTCAAGATAGTCTACTGCCTGAACATGGCAGTTCTCATCATCTTCTTTTGCTTTGTGGTGTGGCAATTCTTGCGATCCTCCCTTATTGATGTTTTGAGAATTTCTTTCAATTCCGTAGTACTTGCTCTCCTTTGTTTTCGCTTTGTCAAAGTCATTCGCAATCCAACTGCACTTGATGCCGTTGTGATAAACCGTTTTCTGGAAGCACTTCGCACCTTGGCTATTTTCTTTATGTGGGTTGGCGTGCTTGCAATGGTGAGCTTTATTTTCATCAAACCGATTACATTAACAATTTTTTCTGGCTCGTCAGAGCCTGGGCTAGGGATGTTGCCTGTACTCATGTACATAGGGATAGCCGCAATAGTGGGGGCTGTGGGAATCTTGTTGTTCGAGACCGCTCGCTTTGTTGGGCGTTTTTCTAATGGGGACTCAAGTAGTCACATTACGTTGGAGGAGTAATGATTAGAATTATTGTGATGATGCTACTTGTTGGCGCAAGCAAAACTGCGATAGCTGAATGGGTGGTGGTTGATAGCAATGCTCCCTTTAATAGTGCATTTTCTCTCTATGCCGATTCCTCCGCCATTCAAAAGATCGGCCACAAAGTGAAAGTATTGTTTTTGGCTGATTACAAAAGTCCGCAAGTGAAAAGTAGATATCCTAACCTTAAGCCATATTTGTCAATGAAGACAGAGACTGAATTTGACTGCGAGGAAAAACAGTCGCGAGTTATTTCTATCTTTGCTTATCCTGAAAAAATGGGGGGCGGTGTAGCAGTAAACATGAGCGGTGGAATTTTCCCTGAGGTGGACACAAACAAATGGTGGCCGATGCCGCCTTATGGTCATATTTTGAGCATGTTGGAGTTTGCATGTGGTAAGCATTGAGCTCTTGAGTGAAGCCCCCAACCCGCCAGTCGAGAGGGACTGCGCAAAAGCGCGCAGCCCCTCACTTTTACGTTAGCAAAAAATCAGGGCCAAGTCTTGCAGCCATACATTTTCCCATGCTAACGCTGCCCCAGACGTTTTCCCACATCCCTGCGCAAACGCATCGCCCTGATTGACTGCATCAGCGGCAATCTCACCCAAGTCACACAAGGGTGGCATCCAATACCGCCGTTGCCAACGTAGGCTAGCTGCTGGTGTCGATTTGGGAGTTTCCAGATTTGCATTGGAAGATTCGGAGAGTGGTTTGAAATCCAGCCTCGCGGCTGGCATCAAGACTTATGTCACTATCAACCACTACACGCGCAATCAGGATTTCAGCGGTGCGGCGGCAGTGTTCGATGATCTCAGCGACTTGCCGAACTTCTACAAGCGCAGTGGTTTGAAGGTGGGCGACTAGGCCGATACCTTGGTGGTCGGGGTGAGAGGATTCGAACCTCCGGCTTCTACGTCCCGAACGTAGCACTCTACCAGGCTGAGCTACACCCCGTGTGTCCCAAAGTTGGGGGGCGGATTCTAACAGGGAATAATCCGGCTTGGAATCGATGTGACTCGGTGGTAGCAAGCCTCATCGTCCGATTTTGGGATTTTTCAATTTGCATTTATAATCCGCGCCCTCCGAGGGGTGCTGCAACGGTTCTTCCGTCAGGCTCGGATTCTTTAAGCAACTGCACCCATTCATTTAACCTTTTATGAATGGAGCTGCTATGAACGCTGCAACAAAAAATTTCACTGACTACATCGTCGCCGATATGTCCCTCGCTGCTTGGGGGCGCAAAGAACTGACCATCGCCGAGATCGAGATGCCCGGCTTGATGGCTATCCGTAACGAGTTCGCCAAGACTCAGCCGCTCAAGGGTGCGCGCATCACCGGCTCTTTGCACATGACTATCCAGACCGGCGTGTTGATCGAGACGCTGACTGCGCTGGGCGCGCAAGTGCGTTGGGCTTCTTGCAACATCTACTCCACACAAGACCATGCCGCAGCAGCGATCGCCGCGACTGGCACGCCGGTGTTCGCGGTCAAGGGCGAAACGCTGGCTGAATACTGGGATTACACCCACCGCATCTTTGAGTGGACCGACGGCGGCTACTCCAACATGATTCTGGACGATGGCGGCGACGCGACTTTGCTGTTGCATCTGGGCGCACGCGCCGAGAAGGACGCGTCTCTGTTGAACCATCCCGGCTCTGAAGAAGAGACCTGCTTGTTCGCTTCCATCAAGGCTAAGTTGGCGACCGACAAGACTTGGTACTCCACCCGTTTGGCTGCGATCAAGGGTGTGACGGAAGAGACCACCACCGGTGTGCACCGTCTGTACCAGATGCACGAGCGCGGCGAATTGAAGTTCCCCGCGATCAACGTGAACGATTCCGTGACCAAGTCCAAGTTCGACAACCTGTACGGTTGCCGCGAGTCTTTGGTGGACGGTATCAAGCGCGCGACTGACGTGATGATCGCCGGCAAGATCGCCGTCATCGCCGGTTATGGCGACGTGGGTAAAGGTTCTGCTCAAGCGATGCGCGCCTTGTCTGCACAAGTATGGGTGACCGAGATCGATCCGATCTGCGCGCTGCAAGCTGCGATGGAAGGCTTCCGTGTCGTGACCATGGATTACGCCTGTGAGCATGGCGACATTTTCGTCACTACCACCGGCAACTATCACGTCATCACGCATGACCACATGGCCAAGATGAAGCATCAAGCCATCGTGTGCAACATCGGCCACTTCGACAACGAGATCGACGTTGCTTCACTGAAGCAATACCAATGGACCAACGTTAAGCCGCAAGTCGATCTGGTGACTTTCCCGACTGGTCGCTCCATTCTGTTGCTGGCTGAAGGTCGCTTGGTCAACCTCGGTTGCGGCACCGGTCATCCTTCGTATGTGATGTCTTCTTCGTTCGCTAACCAGACCATCGCGCAGATCGAGTTGTACACACGCACGGCTGAATATCCAGTTGGTGTGTACACCTTGCCCAAGCATCTGGACGAGAAAGTGGCGCGTCTGCAACTGACTACATTGAACGCGCAGTTGACCGAGCTGACTGACGAGCAAGCGGCTTATATCAGCGTGCCTAAGCAAGGGCCGTACAAGGCCAACCACTACCGTTATTGATTCGACGGCTGTTCAGGCAGCGGTATAACAACATGGTCTCCCCGCATCACGCGTTCTTGGCGTATGTGTTGGAGACCATGTTGCATCATGGCTAACCTTGCTGTGGCCAGACGTGCGGGCGGAACGAGGGAAACAAAATGAGACTATTGATTATCTGGATGTTGAATGGCTTGGCGCTGATCGCTGTGGCCAGTTTCGTCCCCGGCATCCATGTGGACGGTTTTGTTGCGGCTTTGATCGCAGCCTTCCTGTTGGGCTTGGTCAACACCTTGATCCGTCCGCTGTTGCTGTTGCTGACACTGCCAGTGACCTTGCTCACCTTGGGCTTGTTCATCTTCGTCATCAACGGCACTTTGTTCTGGCTGGTCGGTTCGGTGTTGCGCGGCTTTATCGTGGATACCTTCTGGCATGGTGTGCTGGGGGCAGTCCTGTACAGTATCTTTACCTGGGCGCTGTCCGCAGCGACCCAACAGTTATTAGGAAAAAAATGAACCAACGACTTTTCAGTTTTGAATTCTTTCCACCACAGACACCCGAAGGGATGGAGAAGTTGGTCGCCACGCGCAAGCTGCTGGCGGCACATGATCCGGCATATTTTTCGGTGACCTTTGGCGCGGGCGGTTCCACACAGGATCGTACCTTGCAAACCGTGGCGCAGATCAAAGCCTCCGGCTCGGATGTTGCACCGCATCTGTCTTGCGTCGGTTCGACCAAAGAGAACATCCGCACGCTGCTCAACACCTATCAGACTTTAGGCGTGGATCGCATCGTGGCGTTGCGCGGCGATCTACCGTCCGGCATGGGCAGCATCGGCGCGTTCCACTATGCCAACGAGTTGGTTGAATTTATCCGCGCCGAGACTGGCGACCACTTCCATATCGAAGTGGCGGCCTATCCCGAAGTGCATCCGCAAGCTCGTTCGGCGCGCGACGATCTGCTCAATTTCAAGCGCAAGGTCGAGGCAGGGGCAGATGCGGCCATCACGCAGTATTTCTATAACGCCGACAGCTATTTCTACTTCGTCGATGAATGCCGCAAACTGGGCATCACCACACCCATCGTGCCCGGCATCATGCCTATCGTGAAGTACTCGCAACTGGCGCGCTTCTCCGAGATGTGCGGTGCCGAGATTCCGCGTTGGATGCGCAAGACGCTGGAAGGTTGTGGTGACGATAACGAGGCGGTGCAAGCCTTTGGTTTGGATGTGGTCACCAGCTTGTGCGAGAAATTATTGGCTGGCGGTGCACCCGGTTTGCATTTCTATACCCTGAATCAAGCCGCACCCAGCTTGGCGATCTGGGATCGATTGGGTTTGTTAAAGAAGTAAAAATGTAGCGCCCTGAGTCGCTGTTGCGGAGCGGGAATCACGATGAAGCGAGTATGAAATGAAATCACCAGAATTGCTGTTGCCTGCGGGTACCTTGGAAAAAATGCGTATGGCGTATGCCTTCGGCGCGGATGCAGTGTATGCCGGGCAGCCGCGTTATAGCTTGCGCGCGCGCAACAATGAATTCACCTTGGAAGCCTTGCAAACCGGCATTGCCGAGGCGCACGCACTGGGTAAGAAACTGTTCGTTGCGAGCAATCTGATGCCGCATAACGCCAAGGTGAAGACCTATATGGCGGACATGGAGCCGGTCATCGCGATGAAACCGGACGCGCTCATCATGGCCGACCCCGGCCTGATCGCGATGGTGCGCGAGCGTTGGCCGGAAGTGGCTGTGCATCTGTCGGTGCAGGCCAATACCGTCAACTACGCAGCGGTGAAATTCTGGAAGTCTTTGGGGCTGACGCGCGTGATCCTGTCGCGTGAGTTGTCGCTGGACGAGATCGAAGAGATACGCCAGCAATGCCCGGACATGGAGCTGGAAGTGTTCGTGCACGGTGCGCTGTGCATCGCCTACTCGGGGCGTTGTTTGCTGTCCGGTTACTTCAATCACCGCGATCCCAACCAAGGCACTTGCACCAACTCCTGCCGCTGGGATTACAAGGTCAAAGATGCAGAAGAAGATGCCACCGGCGACATCCAGAAGATCGATTTTGATTTCGATAAAGCATTGGGCGAAGCTGGCCTGTCCGATTGCGGTTCGCAACAGCGTCATCCTGCTGCCGATAAGGTTTACTTGATCGCACGTCACGACCACCCGAACGAATTGATGCCGGTGATGGAAGATGAGCACGGCACTTACATCATGAACTCCAAGGATCTGCGCGCGGTGGAACACGTCGAGCGTTTGGCGAAGATCGGCGTGGATTCGCTCAAGGTGGAAGGCCGCACCAAGTCCATCTACTACGTGGCGCGCACCGCGCAGGTGTATCGCCAAGCGATAGATGACGCGGTCGCCAGTCGTCCCTTCGACACGCAATTGTTGGGTGCGTTGGATGCTCTGGCGAATCGCGGCTACACCGACGGCTTCTACGAGCGCCACCACACGCATGAGCAGCAGAACTATATGCGCGGCCACTCGGAGAGCTTCCGCCAGCAATACGTCGGCGACATCGTGAGCTGCGCGAACGGCTACGCCGAGATCGACGTGAAAAATAAATTCAGCGTCGGCGACAAGCTGGAGATCATCCATCCTGCGGGCAATCGCATCATCGACCTAGCCGCGATGCGCAGCGTTCAAGGCGAGGCACTCACCGTCGCCCCCGGCAGCGGCCACAAGGTGCAGATACCGATGCAGGGCGATATGTCCAAGGGGATGGTGGCGCGGTTCTTATGACACGCCGCATCCCCAAAATCCGTTCGTCCTGAGCCTGTCGAAGGATCGAAGGATGAACAACAACGGAGCGCAACACCATGAGCTTCTGGGTTTACATCTTGCGTTGTGCCGATAGCTCTTACTACACGGGGCACACCGACAATCTTGAACAGCGTATTGCCCAACACCAGCAAGGCCTGTGCGGTGGTTACACTGCATCGCGAATCCCAGTTGAATTAATCTTCAGTCAAGATTGCACTACTCGTGAAGAGGCCCTCGCTGCCGAACAACAAATCAAAGGCTGGAGCCGCAAAAAGAAAGAAGCAATGATGCGAGGTGATTGGGCGGAAGTCTCTCGATTGGCAAAAGGTACACAACAGGATGGTGCGCCTAATCATCCTTCGACCCTTCGGCAGGCTCAGGGCAGGCGGAGCTCAGGACGAACGGAAGAGTGAGTGGTGATGCTCGCCAGAAAAAGCCGTTCGTGGTGAGCTTGTCGAACCATGAATGGCCTTTTCTGCCGCGTTTGGCACAAACAAGATGAGTATAATTGCCGCATGAATAAGCAACGATACAAGAGTGTGTGGGACGCAATTGAAAACACGCTCGGCGATGCCGCCAATATGAAGGCACGTGCCGAACTGATGCGCGCCATCACCGAATATATTCGTAATAGCGAAATGACTCAGGGCGAAGCTGCGAAAACCCTTGGTGTCACTCAACCCCGCATCTCCGATTTGATGCGCGGCAAGATTGATGTGTTCTCGCTCGACACGCTGGTCAACATGCTGGCGGCGGCAGAAATACGCCTGGAGATGCGGTTGAAAAAGGCGGCGTAGTGAAAAAGCTTACATCGCCGTCTGTTCTATTCTTGCTGGGGGCATTTTCAAGCGCACCGTTGTTTGGGATTTATATGTACTTTGGTCCATTGGTCTTATTGGTAAGCCCGATATACTTCCTAAATAAATTTTTTAATGCCGACGAACCTTCTCTTAAGAAAATCCGCCAAACAGCCAGCTTTATCTTTGGTGCTCTTTGCGGTTGGCTCGCCATATATTTTCTCTTTGTAAAAGGCAAATAGCTCTCCAACTATGATCCTCTCCACCCTCTCGCAATCCTCCCGCTACGCTGCGCTCCATCCTTTATTCACCAAGGTGTTCGACACCATGCGTGACACGGATTTGTACAACATGGTGCCGGGGCGTTACGCGCTGGCCGGGGACGACCTCATCCTTATCGTTGAGCATGTGCAAGGTAAGCCGCGTGCGGATGCGTGGCTGGAAGCGCATCGCCGTTACATCGATATTCAATTGGTGTTGGAGGGTGACGAGACCATGGGCTGGAAGCCGCTGGCGGATTGTTTGAATCCGATGGGTGAGCACAGCATGGAAAAAGACATCCGCTTTTTCCGCGATGCGCCCGCGTCATGGATAGCCGTGCCGCCGGATCACTTCTGTATTTTCTTTCCCGAAGATGCGCATGCACCTTTGGTTGGTAGCGGCGCGATACGCAAGCTCATCTTTAAGGTTGCTATCGACGCAGCCTGATTGGTGCACGACTCGCGTGCAACATGCTCACTCATGAAGTGCGCAGAACGCTAGGCGAAAAAAAGCCCCCGCATCACGGGGGCTTTTTGCTGCCGTCATTAGTGTGACGCGGCGGGTGTGGTCTTTTTGGCTTTGTTCTTGACGGCGACCACTGGCGATTTGTTGGCCGCTTCCAATGCGTTGAGCTTGCCGTTCAGGGCTGCGATCTGCGCATCCTTGTCCGCCAGTTGTGTCGCTTGCGCGCTTAGTCTCTGGTCTTTTTCGGCCAGTTGCGCCATGGCCTTCTTGGTTGCATCGTTTGCGGCTTGCAAGTCGGCCTCCAATTTGCCGTTATTGGCTGCGACCGTTGGTACGCCAGACTTTTCAGAGGCGACACGCTTGAGTTCAGCAACTTGTTTGTCTATCGCCAGATCACGCAGGTCTTTATGACCAAGCGCGGTAGAGATGACGAGTAGGCGATCTTCTTCTTGCAGGACGATCTTCTCCACCGAGGCTTTTTCGATGCCACCGCTGCTGCCGCCGCCCATTTGTGCATTGATACCTGTGCCGGCCATGCCTGATGAGGCGGCGACTACTGGTGCGAGGCTATTCGATGTGCGGAACTGTGTTTGCAGGGCCATGACGCGCTCGTTTACTTGTTGTGCGTGGCGTGCGGCGAACAATGCTTCTGCACCCAATCGCTTTACCAGTGCGCCATCATGGGGAGCAGCGGCGATACGGGTTTTGGCATCTTGGAATACACGCAGTGCTTCGGCATAGGTTGCAGGCACTTGCTTGTCTGCTGCCTTGGTCTTGCTTTCGTTGTTGATTACTTCGCTCTGATGCAGTGCACCTTCTTGCACAGCCTTAATCTCTAGGGCCTCAAGCGACTTGAGTAAGGACTCTTTGCTCTTGTCGATATTGTCTGAACGCTCGCGCTCCACGGTCTCGATCAGGGCAGAGAAGTCGCCCATGGTTTTCTCGTAATCCTTGGGCAGCAACTTGGCTGTGTCCAGCGCGTCGATCTTGTTCTTGACCTCTAGCTCTTGGGCGAAGCGATATTGCACGATAGACATCACGTTGCGACCTTTTTCCAATATGGCATCGCCTTTGGCCGCCAGCTGTGCGAGTTGCTCTTTGGATTTGCTGTTCAAGCCGCTCTGGCATTCGCTCAGCACTTGAGCGGCTTCTCGATAGTAGTGCGGGGCGGTGAAGTTCATACCCGCACTTTTTGCGTCGTTGACGTTCTTCTCCAGTGCCGTCACCACATCCAGCGCGGATAAAGTGCTGTATTTGGCAAGGTTGGCCTCGGACGGCTTGATGGTGGTGCTGACTGGTATGGCACAGCCGCTCAAGAGCAGAGCAAGAGTTAGGCCGGATAAGATTAGATGACGTTTTTGCATGATGGACTCCGTAAGTTTGAATTCAGGAACGCGGCATGTGACCGGCCAAACGCAGTTCAGTTCCGTTAGCAGGCATCTTCCTGATCGAACACTAGATCACCCCTGGCATGCGCGTCACCCATTTGGATGTTCTTGAAGTCGAACAGCGTGCCGTCCATCAGATGTGAGGCGGAGACATTTTGCATCGCGGTGAACATGGTCGCGGTACGTCCCGGATATTGCAGCTCCCAAGCGTTGAGCATCTCCTTGACGTTCTGACGTTGCAGATTTTCTTGCGAGCCACACAGATTGCACGGAATGATAGGGAACTCCATGGCGTGCGCAAAACGCGCGATGTCTTTTTCAGCGCAATAGGCCAGCGGACGTATCACCATGTGGTCGCCCTTGTCGGTGATGAGTTTGGGCGGCATGCCTTTGAGCTTGCCGGCGAAGAACATATTCAGGAACAGCGTTTCTATCATGTCGTCGCGGTGATGGCCGAGCGCAATTTTGTTCGCGCCGAGTTCGCCTGCCACACGGTAGATAATGCCGCGCCGCAAGCGTGAGCACAGCGAGCAGGTGGTTTTGCCTTCGGGAATCTTTTCTTTGACGATGGAGTAGGTGTCCTGCGTCTCGATGTGATATTCCACGCCTAGATTCTTCAGGTAAGTGGGCAACACATCAGCGGGAAAGCCCGGCTGTTTCTGGTCCAGATTCATTGCCAAGATGCGGAAGTCGATGGGCGCGCGTTTGCGCAGTGCCAGCAAAATATCCAGCAAGGTGTAGGAGTCTTTGCCGCCGGACAGACAGACCATCACGCTGTCGCCTTCTTCTATCATGTTGAAGTCGCCTATGGCTTTGCCGACTTGGTGTTCGAGGCGGCTGCGTAGGCGATTGAAGTTGTTGGAGTGCGCTTCAAAATGGATGGGTTGTGCGATTGCGTTCATGTGGTCTCTTTAATTGTTGATGCTTTTGCCACCATCGACAGCGATGATTTGGCCGGTGATATAAGGTGCATCCTGTAGTAAGAATGCTACGGTCTTGGCGATGTCGTCGGGTTCGCCGACGCGCTTGAGCAAGGTCTGCGCGACGATGGCGGCGCGTTTGTCTGCATCGTTCCAGTCGCGGTGTTGCGGCCACAAAATCGGGCCGGGTGCCACACCATTGACGCGCACCTCGGGGGCGAGTTCTTGTGCGAGTCCCAGCGTTAGGGCGCGCAGTCCGCCTTTCGCTACGCTATACAGTAAATGATTCTGCATCGGACGTTCGGCGTGGATGTCCACGATGTTGACGATGCTGCCTTGGGTGCGGCGTAGTTCTTGCGCAGCAGCTTGAGCAAGGAACAACGGTGCTTTGAGGTTGGTGCCGAGCAGGTCGTGCCAATCTGTCTCGTTTATCTCGGCTAGCGGTGTGGCGTAGAAACTCGATGCGTTGTTGACGAGTCCATCCAGCCTGCCGAAGCGTGCGAGCGTCTGTGCGATGAGCGCGGGCAGGGCCGATAAGTCGAGCAGGTCGGCGGAGAAACTGGCCACGCTGTTGGTGCGCAGGGCATTCAGTTCGTCCTGCAAGGCGGCGGCCTCGTGCTGCGAAGTGTGATAGTGCAGCGCGATGTTCGCGCCGGCGGCGTGCAGGCGGCGGCAGATCGCCGCGCCGACGCGTTTCGCACCGCCGGTCACTAATACCACTTTGCCTTGCATCGCTGCCTCCACTAAACTCTCCCGACTTTTCACTTGATACAAACGCGCGATTATACCCGACCATGCCAGCCAACCTACCTCTCCCCAGTCCGTCCGCCTTGGAACACAGCGCACGTCTAAGCAGGTTGATACAAGATGAGATTGCCGCCAGCGGCGGATGGATTTCGTTTGCGCGCTATATGGAGCTGGCTTTGTATGCGCCGGGTCTGGGCTACTACACCGCTGGCGCACATAAGTTTGGCGCGGCGGGTGACTTCACCACCGCGCCGGAATTGTCGGCGTTGTTCGGGCGAACCTTGGCCAGACAGGTGCAGCAGATCATGGCGCAGAGCGCCCCGTGCATCTTGGAGTTGGGCGCGGGCAGCGGCAAACTGGCGGTCGATATGCTCGCCGAACTGGAGCAAATGCAGTGTTTGCCAGACCGTTATTCAATACTGGAAGTGAGCGCGGATTTGCGCGAGCGCCAGCGCGCGCTGGTGCAGCAACGCTTGCCGCATCTGGCCGCAAGGGTGTGCTGGTTGGACACTTTGCCGGAAAAGTTTTCCGGCGCGCTGCTTGCCAATGAGGTGCTGGACGCGCTCCCGGTACACCTTGTGCATTGGTACGACAGCGCACTGCACGAGCGTGGCGTGGCGAGTGCGGGTGACGCTTTTATCTGGCAGGAGCGTGCTATCGGCGATAGCGCATTGCATGCGGCGGCACAAAGCATTGCCGTGCCAGACGATTACCTCAGTGAGATTTGCATGGCTGAGCGCGGCCTGTTACAGAGTCTGGCGAGCCGTCTGGAAACGGGCGCGCTGCTGTTTATCGACTATGGTTTCGGCGCGCGCGAGTTTTATCATCCGCAGCGCAGCAAGGGCACCTTGATGTGTCACTACCGTCACCACGCACACGATGACCCGTTCTACCTGCCTGGCCTGCAGGACATCACCGCGCATGTGAACTTCACCAGTATTGCTGAAGCGGGGATAGATGCGGGGCTGGAGTTGATCGGTTATACCAATCAGGCTTTCTTCCTCATCAATGCTGGTATCACTGACTTACTGGCGCAGGTATCGCCCGATGACCTGCAAGCTTATCTGCCTTTGTCTGCGCAGATGCAGAAGTTGACTAGTCCAGCCGAAATGGGTGACCTATTCAAAGTCATCGCCTTGGGCAAAAACATGGGGGCGAGCCTGAGTGGTTTTGCGCGCGGTGATTTGTCACGCGCTTTGTAGCATTCAACGTTGCAACTTGAGATGGAATACCTGACCGATTGCATCGACGGTCTCGGGACTGTCCCACGCATATGCGCCACGCGCCTTCTCTAGCACGCGACCCTGTGCATCCAGCAAAATGGTGAGTGGGATGGTGTCCGCCCCCAGCATGTTCTCTAGCAACACATTGCTGTCGATGAAGTTCTCGAACGTTAGCTTGGATTGCTGGATGAACTGCCTAGCGGCGCGCGCGTCGTCATCGGTGGAGATTCCGATGATAGTGAACTGTTTGCTGTAGCGCTGGGCTAGGCGATTTAGCGAACCCATCTCGGCGCGGCACGGGCCACACCAACTCGCCCACACATTGATGATGAGCGGTTTGCCGCGATAGTCAGAGAAGTGTTTATCTTTACCAGTGAGACTGTGCAGCGCGGCCTCGCGCAGGGGCTGACCGGGGAGCACCTCGCCGGGCGTGGCTGCATAGGTCAGCGCCGGTAACAGTAGGCTTAGGCTTAACAGTGTTCGCAATGCGCAACGCATGACCGACACGGATCAGCGTGTCGCCGCGCGTTGCGCTTCTATCTGTGCGCGCAAATAGTCGGAGATCTCTTTGAAGACGAGATTGCCATCATGGTCGCTATCGATGGCATCGAAGTTTTCATAGAGTTTGGGGATGGCCTTACTCTCTTCTTTGGATAGTTTGCCGTTCTTGTTCTTGTCTGCCATTTCCAAACGGTGCATAAATTCCTCGCGGCTCTTAAGCATGGCAGCCGTGAATGTTTTGATTTCCTGCTTGCTCAACGTTGCGTCGTGGTCAGTATCGATTTGCTCGAATAAATCAGCCATCGCCGGTGCTTTCAACTCCGCTTCATGCTTGGAGATCTTGCTATCTTGGTCGGTGTCCACGCTGTTGAACATCTGATCGAACTGCGCGTCGGTCTTGGCCGCTTTTTGTTTGTCAGCGGCATAGGCCGGGCTGATGATGCTTACCGCGAATAACAGACTGACTAGCTTTTTCATTGCATTTCCTTTTTGTTGATATCGACGAATTTTTGTATGGCAGCTACGCGTGCTTGTTGCACGGCGGCAGGAATATGGCTGGGTGTGGCGCAGCTTGCTGCGACCGCGCCAGCATCCACGGCGCGCGCCAAGGACAGCGCATGCAGCAAGTAATCGGCTTGCGGATAGGTATCTTGCTCATGCCCAGTGCGACCACGTGCATCCGCAGCGCAGGCTTGCAGCATCAGTGCGAAACGCTCCGGTCTGCGCCAGGCATCGGCGGATTGGAATAGCTTAATGAGAGTCTCGGCACGCAGCTGTTTGGCGCGATGAATATCGCCGTGATAGCGCGCGGTGAGCAGCGCCAGATCGCGGCACTCGGCGGGTACGCGCAGGCGTTCGCACAGTGCTTTTACCAGTTGCACACTGCGTAGCTCATGGCCGATATGGCGCGGCAAGATGTCGGCTGGCGTAGTGGCTTTGCCCAGATCATGGGTGAGCGCAGCAAAGCGCACGCTCAATTCGTAGTCGTGTTGCGCGCTATCGTCCAACACCATCATGGTGTGAATACCGCAATCGATTTCGGGATGATGTTGCGGCGGTTGTGGTACGCCGAACAAAGCATCCACCTCGGGCATGATCTTGCGCAGCGCACCGCACTCGCGCAGGGTGGTGATGAAGCGTGCCGGATGCTGCCCCATCAAGCCGCGTGCCAGCTCTTGCCAGACTCTTTCAGGCACTAGCGCGTCCACTTCGCCGTTGTCCACCATGGCGCGCATCAGTTGCAGTGTTTCTGGCGCGATGGTGAAACCAAAACGCGCGGCGAAACGTGCACCGCGCAGGATGCGCACGGGGTCTTCGCTGAACGCTGCGCTGACGTGGCGCAATACGCCAGCCTTGAGGTCGGTCTGGCCGTGGTAGGGATCGATGAGCGTGCCGTCGTCGTCTTGTGCGATGGCGTTGATGGTGAAGTCACGGCGCGATAGATCTTGCGCGAGCGTCACATCTGGTGCGGCATATACCGCAAAGCCCTGGTAGCCGAGTGCGGTCTTGCGCTCGGTGCGCGCCAGTGCGTATTCCTCATGTGTACGGGGATGCAGGAACACGGGGAAGTCTTTACCCACCGGTAGATACCCTTGAGCCGCCATGGCTTCCGGCGTGCTACCCACTACCACCCAATCCTTGTCGTGCACAGGCAGACCCAGCAGCGCATCACGCACCGCTCCGCCTACTACATAGGTTTTGCTGTTATTTTTCATCAGCCGGTGCCTGCTGATTCTCAGTGGATTTTGCGGCGATGATGCCTAGGCGCTGTTTCAGCGAAGGCGAGTTGCTACCGAATTCTTGGGCGTAGTAAGCGGTGTTGCTCATGACCTTTTTTACGTAATCGCGTGTTTCGTCGAAGGGGATACTCTCCGCATAAATCGCACCTTCCAAAGCTTGCTCGCCACGCCATTTGCGCGCACGACTGGGCCCAGCGTTATAGGCTGCCGAAGCCATGACTGGGCTGTCGTCAGCGCTCGACAACACATTTTTCATGTAATAAGTACCCAGCCGCAGATTGGTATCTAGTTGTTGTATCAGATGGTCGCGATAGCTTTTCAGTCCGAGCCGCTTAGCGACCCAGCGTGCCGTGCTGGGCATGATTTGCATCAAGCCTGCCGCACCAACATTGGATTTGGCGCTGGTGGCAAAGCGACTCTCCTGACGCATCAAGCCATACACCCAAGCTTCATCTAGGTTGTTGTCCTTGATGTGCGCTTGCAAGGCATCGCGATAGGGCGCGAGGTAACGCATGCTGAAGTCATGCGTGCTGACGGTCAGGTCTGCGGCACCGATGGCGCGGTCGTACATCTCGTTGCGTCGCGCGATTTCGGCTGCGGTGAGTAGCTCCTTGTCGTTCAAGTTGCGCACCACCCAGCGCCATTCTTCTAAGGCATCCACGCGCAAATCCATGTGATACAAGGCGATGGTGCGCTGCACACCAGGCAAGGCGGACATGGCATCGATGTCCTGCTTGGTTGGCACGTAAGTCGTGGGAGTAGCACCCATCACTGTGGCAGTGTTGAGTTCGTCCTTCGCCAGTTGGCCATAGAAGTTGAATTCTTTGCTTAACGGCGCGAACAGCTGTGTTGCTTCCGCCGGATGACCTTGTTCGGTGAGTGCACGGGCTTTCCAATAGCGCCAAGCAGGTTCGCGTTGTTGCTGGGTATCCATGCTGTCTATGCTGCGTGCGACTTCGAGCCAATCCTTGGCGCGTAACGCAGCGCGTACCCGCCATGCGGATTGTTGTGTATTCAATGGGCTGTTGCCGGCGGCCTTGTACCACTGTAGTGCCTGTGATTCCTGGGCACGCGCCGCTTCATAGCCTAGCCAGCTGTAGAAATAATGCTGCTCGGGTACGCTGAAGTACGCGGCAATCTTGGCCCAATGCGCGAAGGCGATGGCGGTGGACTGCTTGGCTAAACGTTGTAGTGCAAACAAAGCCACAGCACGTTGTCCATCATTGGCTTTGTCTAACTTGAGTTTGCCTAGGTAGTGATCTGGATCGGATGCTGCTGTCGTGATTATTTCGGCAGGGAATTGGTGTGCGCCAGTCAGTCTTTCGGAGAGTCGTTTCGCCAAGGTCACATTGCTGGCCTCGAATGCCAATTTTAGACGCTGCCAGATTAAGTCTTCATTGATAAGACCGGATTCCAACGCGGCATCGAACACTGGGCCGCAACTATCCGGCTGGCTTTTACTGGTGAGCCACAGTTCGCGCAGTTCATCCAAAGGGCGATCAGGCTGTGTGGCGCGGCGTGCTTGCAGTGCATAACACGTCAGCTCCGCATCCTCTTTGATTAAGCGCGGATACTCCTTGTTGAAGAGTGTCCATTGCTGTTTGTTGCCGAGTATCTTGAGCCACTCACCGCGTAGTTTATCTATAACTGGATTGTCTTCCGGTCGCGCGAGAAAGGTTTGTACTTTATCTGCATCCGCGTTATCCAATTGCAGTCGCAACCGGTAATAGCTGATGTATATCTCAAGCGGAGACTTTTTTAGGCGCGGTGCGATGCTGTCGAGCTTGGCTATATTGCCTGCTAGATAAGCAGAGCGAGCCGCGAGGAAGTCGGTATTTTGATCAGCTAGTGCGAGCGCGGGAAAATAAAGCAAAACACAAAAAAATACACGCATGGCAGCTTATAAATAACGCAAATAAAGATAGATGTTGGCTATGCAGATGGACACTAGCATCAAGGGAAAGGCTATTTTCATGAAATTCACAAAACCGATTTGATACCCCGCTTTTTCTGCAATGCCTGCGACCACCAAGTTTGCCGATGCACCAACCAAAGTTCCGTTACCCCCCAAACATGCGCCTAGTGCCAATGCCCACCACAAAGGAATAATTGCTTGCTCTCCCCCCATTGCGGGGGCGAGCGATTTAATCAGTGGAATCATCGTCGCGACAAATGGAATATTGTCAACGAAAGCCGAGGCAATCGCCGAGCCCCATAAAATTGCAATCGCAGTTGTACTGATATCGCCTTGCGTCACGACAAGTAGTTTCTCCGCCATGAGGTGAATCAATCCAGCTTGTTCGATGCCATATACCGCGATAAATAAGCCAATAAAGAAGAATAAGGTAATCCATTCAACTTCAATAAAAGCCAGATGCACGCGATGCGACTGGACCTCAGCCGATTGTCCGAAATTATCCAGTAACAACAGCAGGGCCGCGCCCGACATGGCGATAGTGGCAGGCTCAATGTGGATCACGCTATGTAACATAAAACCTGCAAGCACCAACGCGAACACGCCGCCCGCTTGTTTTAGCAATCGACTATCGGTAATTGCTTCTTGCTCTTTAAAGCTCATCACGCGTGCTCGATGGTGTGCCTCGGTGCGCATGTCGTGCCGCCACACCCACCAAATAGGCAGCAGGCTGCACACTGAAATAATCGGAATAATCGGTGCTAAATTGAACAGAAAGTCGTTAAAACTCAAGTTTGCTGCCGAGCCTATCATGATGTTGGGCGGGTCGCCGATAAGTGTGGCAGTACCGCCAAGATTTGACATGATGATGATGGCGAATAAATACGGATAGGGTTTGATGTGCAATTCTTTGGCAATCAATAACATGACAGGCGTGACTAACAATACCGTGGTGACATTATCGAGTAATGCCGAAAACAGCGCGGTTACCAACGACATCAGCATGAGAACTGCGATTGGATGAGCTTTTGCACGTTTGGCTATCCATATTGCAACGTACTGAAAAACTCCACTTTTTTTAGTAATTGCCACCAGCATCATCATGCCTATGAGTAGTCCCAACGTATTGAAATCAATGCCGCGTATTGCGGCTTCTTGTGTGAGTATGCCGCACACAATCATCAATCCGGCACCAAGCAAGGCGACAATCGAGCGGTTGATTTTCTCGCTGATAATCACTGCATAAGTGGCGATAAAAATGCCACTGGCAAGCCATAAAGGATTTAGCCCGGATAAAACTGGCAAGGCGTGTTCTGACATGATTTATCCTAAGTTATTTGAGTTGGCCGCGTTCGAGCGTGATACCAACCATCTTGCAGTTGCGTATTGCCTGCAGCTTGGCAACGCTGATTTTCACCCAAGGCGCGTTGAAGTCTGTGAGAATGATTTGCGCGATATGTTCGGCGAGCGTCTCCAGTAGTGAGAAATGACCTGTACTCAATACCCTCTGGATGTGCTCGGCCACTTGCGCATAATCCAGCGCGTCGTCTATGTCGTCACTGATGCAGGCGCGGCTGTTAGGTAGGGCGATGTCGAGGTCAATTTGCAAAGTCTGTGGTACGAGCTTCTCGCGTGCATAGATGCCGATAAGCGTGGTGACTTTGAGTTCGCGGATAAAAATGAGGTCCATGAGGTGGGCTGATGCCGAGTAGTTAGGTGGTGCGTGGCGATTCAAGTAAAATCCGCCACCTTACTATTTTAGGGTATTCCTGATGTTGACCATAGCTTTTGTCATTGCTGCTTATCTTTTAGGTTCTATCTCCTTCGCTGTTGTGACCAGTAAAGTCTTCGGTATTGCCGATCCGCGCACCTATGGTTCGGGCAATCCCGGCGCGACCAATGTGTTGCGTAGCGGCAAAAAAGCGGCGGCGGCGCTGACTTTGCTAGGAGATGCGGCAAAAGGCTGGCTGGCGGTGTTCCTAGCAATTAAGTTCGCGCCGCATGATGCGGATGGCTTGCTGTTGGTGGCGCTGGGCGCCTTGGCAGTATTTTTGGGACACGTCTTCCCTGTGTTCCTGAAGTTCAAGGGCGGCAAGGGTGTGGCTACGGCCTTGGGGGTGTTGCTGGCTTTGAGTGCTTGGATGGGCTTGGCGGTGTTGGCTACCTGGCTATTAATGGCCGTGGTGTTCCGTTACTCGTCGCTGTCGGCGCTGGTGGCTGCGATTGCAACCCCTATATATGCGATGCTGTTGCAGTTGCGTCCAGAGTTAGTGCTGGCTACCGCCGTTATGTCCATGCTGCTCATCTGGCGTCATAAGAGCAATATCCAGAATCTGATGACAGGCAAGGAATCTAAGATTGGCTCTAAGTCCACAGCGGTTTAAGCGGTGATTTCGGCCAGATTCCATCTGGCTTTCACGTTGAACTGATATTTCCTGTCGCCTTGCTGCTTGGCTAGACGTAATGCGCCGGCAAAGGCAATCATCGCGCCGTTGTCGGTACAGAACTCCAAATCTGGGTAATACACCTTGCCGCCACGCTTTTTTATATCGTGCGTGAGTCGTTCACGCAGCAGTCGGTTAGCCCCCACTCCGCCCGCAACCACCAATTGACTCAATCCTGTATGTGCGAGTGCCGCCCTAGCCTTGTGGGCAAGTACATCGACGATGGCTTCTTGAGCGGCGTAGGCGATGTCGGCACGCGTTTGTTCATCGCTACCACTTTGCTTGGCCAAGGTAAGGACTGCGGTCTTCAGCCCACTGAAGCTGAAATCGAAGTCGCCACTCTGCAACATTGGGCGGGGCAGCTTGTACAGCCCGGGTCTGCCTTTAGCTGCTAGCGCTGAAAGTGCGGGGCCGCCCGGATAGCCTAATCCCAATAACTTGGCGCTCTTGTCAAATGCCTCGCCTGCTGCGTCATCTAAAGTTTCACCCAAAAGCTGGTATTCACCCACGCCATCTACGCGCATCAACTGCGTATGACCGCCTGATACTAATAGAGCGACGAAAGGAAAATTAGGAGCGGGGTCGGACAATAAGGGGGAAAGTAGGTGGCCTTCCAGATGATGCACGCCTACCTTGGGTAGATTGAGTGCGAACGCTAAGGCGTTAGCCACACTAGCGCCAACTAATAGCGCGCCGCCTAGGCCGGGACCTTGTGTGTAGGCGATGGCATCTACGTCTTGTAGTGTGATACCTCCTTGCACTAGAACCTGACGTATAAGTGGGATGACGCGTTGCACGTGATCGCGCGAAGCGAGTTCGGGCACGACACCACCATATTCACTGTGCATGGCGATCTGTGTGTGGAGTGCGTGCGCCAGCAAACCGGTGCCCATCTTATATAGTGCGATACCGGTTTCGTCGCAGGAAGATTCAATTCCGAGTGTAATCAATGACATTTTTAGCTTTCAGTGTAAGCCGCTATTGTAGTGAATAAACGTGCGCTGCTACCTAGATGAAGATAATTGCAAAGATATTTCAAAAAAGGATTGACGCGGCGTAAATGGTCTGTAGAATGCGCACCTCTTCGACGCACGGCGGACGAGATGCTTCGGATAAAGCCGAGAATAATCAACAAGTTGATTGCATATTGTTA
>Ga0172367_10002191_pt1 | contig 27079 bp, 12 predicted proteins | sample Lak10m_FD_114542 | JGI IMG/M metagenome (GOLD analysis project Ga0172367, IMG submission 114542) | Freshwater microbial communities from Kabuno Bay, South-Kivu, Congo - kab_022012_10m | ecosystem: Environmental > Aquatic > Freshwater > Lake | place: Democratic Republic of the Congo: South-Kivu...
ATCCATTGGCTACTTGACGCCGGTTGAGTTTGAGTGGCAGATTATGAAAAACAAAAAAGAGAGCGGTGACCCCTTAAGCAAGAATTAGGCACTGTTTGTCCAAGGTTCGGGGCGCGGTCCAAAGCCGTCAAATATACTTGTCGTAATTAAAAAAGTTCTTTTTAATCAGGTAATAAGAGATAATTAAAAATGTAGTAAAGTATTTTAATCAATTACTTTAAAAGTGATGATAAAATGAAATCTCCTTATGTGGAACGTTAGAAAAAAAGTATCTCTGCTAATATATAACTTCTATCTTTCTGCGTTGGCTTGCGTCATCGCCTCGTCTACTTTTGCCGATTGTCCACAAGGATACGTTTCTGTTCCAAAAAATTCCGCATATGCGACAGCTGATTTTTGTATCGCTAAATATGAAGCCAAAAATAGTACTGGCACGCTCAATGGTTCAGGTGCCGCGCTCTCAATGGCAGCAGGTAATCCTTGGACTACTATTTCTCGACTACCCATTACACGCGACATGTCAAGAGCCGCATGCCAAGCTAATGGAACACGTTATGATCTCATCGGTGAAGCTGAATGGAATGTAACTGCAAAAAACATCGAAAGCCTAGCAACCAACTGGTCGAAAGGGACTGTCGGCTCTGGATCCATCAATCAAGGAAATAATGACAATATTTTAGTTCTCCCATTTGCAGCAGATTTAGACACAAATCCCTGCTTTGGAATGAGTAGCCCCTGTAGTCAATCAAACTGGAATGTAAAACGTCGTACTCACACTCTTTCTAACGGGAATATTATTTGGGATTTTTCTGGAAACGCCTGGGAATACCTCAGAGACAAACCTGTTTCTCGTGGAGGAGGCCGAGAAAGTAAGGCGGTGACAGGAATCTATGCTGAAAGCAATGTTCCACTCGATACAGGCTTTCGCTGTATCTATTACACAGGACCAACAAACCCAAAAATCAGCATTAATGCTGGTGCCAAATATACTAACTCCAACTCAGTCACATTAAATCTATCAGCCGACAACACACCTATTATGATGTACATTACATCGATAGAAAATTGTAACAGCGGAGGAGCATGGGAACCTTATTCACCATCTCGAATATGGCCAATCCAAAACAATGTAACGAATACCATCTACGCTAAATTTAAAGACTCCGCCAATAACGAGTCTACTTGTGTCAGTAATAGCATTATCCATGATAACATCGCTTCTGCATCGCCATCTAAAATCACCTTAATCACTCCTACTTTAACGATTGGAAACATTTCTAAACCAATCTTTAATATCGCGGGTGTAACCACAGGTGATACGATTTCATTGCATACTGATAGTTCCTGCACGACATCAGCGAAAGCATCTAATGTCGCTACCGGTACGACAATTACGCTCACTAGTTCCGCATTATTGACAGACGGACCTTACACATTCTATGCTAGAAGTACAGACCCTGCTGGCAATGTCTCACCTTGCTCAGTCGCTAGTACTTCCTACACTTTAGACACAATACCCCCGCTATCGCCGACTGTATCCATCAATAATGGAGCGGCTTATACCAATTCAAATTCAGTGCGCCTCAACTTGTCGGCAATGGGCTTACCTAAACAAGTTTACATTACACAAAATTCAAACTGCCAATCAGAAGGAGGTTGGCAAGACTACTTTCCGATCATTTCCTACGTTCACAAAAAAACAAGCGGAACATTCAACGTGAACGTTAAATACAAAGATGCCGCTGGAAATATCTCTGATTGCGTGCGGTCTTCTATTATTATTGACACTACTCCACCCTTAGCTCCGACAGGCATCTCACTTGTCGCACCCACTTCAAATATAAGCACCAACCCTACTCCTACCATTCGTGTCCAAGGAGTGACATCAGGAGACATGATTTCTCTCCATAATGACCCGAATTGTTCGGAAAAGTATAGAATCGCATATGGCACCGCAAGAAGCTCATCAATCGACTTAATCTCTAACTCCCTGCCTTCAAATAACTCGTATTTTTTTTACGCAAAAGCCACTGACCCTGCCGGAAATAGTAAATGCTCTACAGCTAAATTAAATTATTTTTTAAAAATTAGTTCCACGTTAATTGCAATTACCTCACCCACTAACAATTCATTTATCAATCAAGCATCACCGATCAAATCAATTCGAGTCAGCGGAACCTGTAGCAATAATGGTCGTCCAATCACCATCACAGCGACAAAAGCAAAACCTATATATACAATCTGTTTCAATAAAACCTGGAGCACGACACTCGATCTCAGAAGCTCTCCCGAAGGCATATCTGCCGTAACAATCACAGCCAATACCGCTGATGTCACTGGAACCGTGAGTTCTGAAACTACGATTAATCTCACAAAAGACGTTACGCCTCCTACATCGGCTGTAATCACAACACCTAAAAACAATAGCACGATCAATGGCTCTCAGGGAATTTCAGGTACTTGTTCAGAAGAAGGCATCAATAATGTTACAATCCTAGTAAATAAAACGTCGTTAGGCACACTCGATTGCACAAACGGTACTTTTAGCAGCAATAACAAGCCTATCAATTTAAGCTCTTTTAAAAATGGATTATTGCATTTCAAAGCTGTACTTACTGACCTTGCAGGAAATACTCTAACTTCGAACTCAAATAGTGTATTTAAAGACACTATTCCGCCACTTTCTCCTCGGATATTGATAGAAAATGGAGCGAATTACATCCAAAAATCTACTGTATCAATGACTCTAGGCACATTAGATTTCTCAACTGAAATGTATATCACTGAAACTACTAACTGTGTTGCAGGCGGTTCATGGGAAACTTACTCTCCTAAGAAAACTTGGACTTTTAGTCAAAATTTTGGGCTAAGAACAATTTACGCAAAATTTAGAGACGCTGCAAAGAATGAATCCACATGCGTCAAAGATGATGTGTATTTCAGTAATACATTACACTCAATTATCATCAATAATGGAGCAACTCATACTCGATTAACTACGGTAACTCTTTCGTTAACTGCTCCTAATTCTCCAAAGGAAATGTATATCACTTCGAATGCAGGATGCACCGTAGGCGGACGATGGGAAACATTTACAGAGAGTAAACAGTGGAATCTGATTTATCTGAATCAAAAAAATACGATTTATGCAAAATTTAAGGATTCAAATGGCCTACTCTCTGATTGTATAAGTACTTCTATCGTCCATGATGATATTGCTCCAAATCCTCCAAGCGCACTTGCTATTGAAGTAGAATCTTCAAAAATCCAAAATAATCCGACACCTACCATTGTAGTGTATGGGTTAGGATATAAAAACCGAGTTGAAATTTATACCAACTCTAGCTGTAGCGGAAATCTCCCCATCGCCTCTGACATCGCCAGCAAAACCTTCATCTTTTTAACAACTACACATCTCTTAGTTGGATCGTACACTTTTTATGCAAAAGTAATTGATCTAGCAGGAAATTCAGTTTGTTCGAAATCATCAATTCAATACGCAATTAATAATACCTCTTCTACTTCACTCACTCTCATCTCACCGAACATATCTATCAATAACGGGGCTAATTATACAAAGAATTCAACAGTTGCACTTTCACTCTCCGTCAATGGCTCACCTTCACAAATGTATATCACCAATACCGCAGGCTGTAATGACGGTGGCAATTGGGAAACCTACTCAACAAGTAAAACAGGTTGGACATTAGGACAGAGCAACTCAATTGCTACTGTCTACGTCAAATACCGCGACACAGCTTTAAGTGAGTCCACCTGCGCTAGCGACACCATTATCCATGACAACACCCCCCCTTCCGCTCCAAGTTCCCTCACTCTGGTAACTCCAACATCTAGCCCCAGCAGTAACGCCGCACCTACAATTCAAATCAGCGGCCTCACCCTAGGTGATACAACTAGTCTCCATACTGACTCAACCTGTAACTTAATTTCTCAAAAGGCCATTAAAACTGTATCAGGAGCAACGATTAACCTCACTAGCTCTTCGTTGTCTTCCGATGGAATCTATACCTTCTATGCCAAAGCTACCGATCCAGCTGGTAACTCTACCTGCTCGACTGCAGCCATTCATTACAGCTTTGACACCACACCACCGTCCTCAACTAAGATAACAATTGCAGGAGATGCCACTTATACGAGCACCAACTCTGTACCTCTAACTCTATCCGCCACCGACGCAACAGAAATGTACATTACCAATAGCGCTAGCTGCAACGCTGGCGGAACATGGACAAGCTATGCAATCAACAAGGCAGGATGGACGCTCGACCAATCCAACGGAACTGCAACAGTTTATGTTAAATACAGAGATGAAGCTCTCAATGAATCTCTCTGCGCAAGCGACGCCATCATCCATGATAATATAGCTCCGACCGCTCCAGGATCGTTCGATGATGGTACAACGACAGCGTCTCTCACAAACGCTCCTTCAGCAACTTGGAGCGCAAGCTCCGATCTAACAAGCGGAATCTCCTACTATGAAATCGCTATCGGAACTCAATTAGGAGAGAATAATATTTATGGATGGTCAAACATTGGAAATGTGACCTCGTTTACAATTTCAGGACTTAATTTAACTTCAGACACTCGTTATTACACAAGCGTTCGCGTACGCGATCAGGCAGGAAACGTTTCAACTATTTCTCAAGGAGATGGATGGATCATCTCCGTCTGCCCCTCAAATTATGTCGAAGTTCCAAAAAATTCAACTTACACATCAAATCATTTCTGCATCGCCAAGTTCGAAGCTAAACAAGCAGGCTCCAATGCAGTTTCACAGGCAAGCGGAGTGCCATGGACATCGATCAGTCAAACCAGTGCCATCAACGCTTGTGAGTCCAATGGTGCAGGCTATACCTTAATTACAAATGCCGAATGGCAAACAGTGGCGCAAAATATTGAATTAATCAATATAAATTGGCAAAACGGCACTGTAGGAAACGGAGAACTCAATCGGGGCAATTCGGACAACAGTGTAGAGACGAACTTCAGCAATCCATTAATTGCCGATACAAATGATTCGAATGCTTGCTATGGTACGGGTCAGTCCTGCAGCAACAGTGTCTGGAATAATCAACGTCGCACTCATGTTCTATCTAATGATCAAGTGATCTGGGATTTAGCAGGCAACGTCCGTGAATGGGTAAAAGAAACCAACTATGCCAATTTTGGTACGAATTCCTATATGTCGCAAGTCACATCAACATCACATGTCTCTACCGGGACAATTGGAGGAATCACAGGTGCTGCAAAATTCCTGTTTGGATCATTGAACGACTACACAGCTCTTAATTCAATCAATTATGGAGGCTTAGGCTACGGATACCTCAGCAATGCGACTGGAGGTATCTATCGAGGTGGCTCCTGGAACCATGACGCGTATTCGGGCGTATTTTCCGTCGCATTGAGCAGTGGAACTTCAACTACAAGTTCTAGCATCGGATTTCGCTGCGTGTACCACCCATAAGAGCTTCAGACATCATCGCCCATTCGAACGATTAAATTTAAACGGGTAACTGACCTGAACAATTCCAGCTCCACGAGGAATCGGAAAATTGATTCTCCGAATCACATCTAAAATGCACCGTTCTGTATTGGCATTGTTGAGAGTGGTCGATTGAATACCTGCCTGAGTCACACGCCCAGTCGAACCAATCACAAAAGTCGTTCCTACTCGACCAGCAAGGTTAGGATTCTCTGCATTGACTTCTCTTTCGTAACAAACGCGAAATTCGTCATAGTGAGCCTGCATCGCTGCTGCAATCGCGTCCTTATCAATGGATCCCATAACAAAAGCTTCTTCTTCGCCGCCGGTACGAATTGCCACACGCACTTGCCCACCGACGATTCCATTTCCATTTCCTGCTGCACCTTTGCCAGTGCCTACTTTTCCGCCCCCGGTGCCATGATCGGACAATCCGCCTAAAGTGGTATCAGCAGTTCCTCCACCGCCCTGACCACTCCCGCTTAAAGCCAACCCTCCTGATCCTTGAGTAGTAAAGGCGCCAAAGCCTCTTAATTTTTCACCACCCTTACCCAAACGATCTGCGCCATTTCCAAGAATATCGGTGATTTTTGCTGTAGCTGTGTTGAGCAAATCGACATTTCCGATGCCAGGAACCTGACTATTACCTCCGCCAGATCCTACACCGCCACCAGGTCCTGTTCGAACAGCCTTATCTTGGTGCATGGAATCAGCAGGCGCATTGGGTTGACCACGAGTTCCCTCTATCCCTTTGGCACGCGCTCCAGCACCCTCACGTGCTTCGTTTTGAGATCCTGTAGCCGTCTTTTGCGCAGGCTTTGAAGGTGCTGCCTTGGCTCGACTTTTTTCGACTTCGGCAACAGGCTTGGTCATATTCATTTCACGAGGAACTGGCTTAGGAGTAGCCTGAGGAACAGGGGTGATCTCAACCTTGACTGTTTTTTCTGGCTCAGGAGTTTTAGTCGGAGTTGGCGTCGATGCAGGGGTTGGCCGAACCTGGAGCTGAGCCATCGACACAGCTTTAGCAATCTCGGACTTAGGAATATACTTTTCTGGATTATAGAGAATAGTTGCTATTCTTTCTGGAATTTGCTCAGCCTCGACTGTTGTAGACACTCTAGCATTCCAAAGCAATTGAATAACTAGCAAACTGAGCCCCATCGAGATCCAAAATACTTTTAGAAAGAAAGGATCTCTTTCTAATAATCGAGGTGCTTTTAAACGAGGAGGAGCTGCCGTATAACTCAAATAAAAATCCACCTCACCGATCGAAACCTTAGCAAAATCATCCTGACTGATCGGGACCTCATTACGAAACTGCTCAAGGGACTCAAGTTTCCCCCTGCGCTGAATCACACCCTTCATTTTTGGATCTAAATAAATAGAACCATCTTCGCCTCGATATCTGACAAAAGTAAAAATTCCGCGACTCAAGGGAATCACGGCAGGAATTCCAAAATTATTTTTACGACTCGCTCCGATGGTCACCACACCCTTGTTAACAAAGTGTTGAACATCTAAAATTGTTCCGCGCCAAGACATCACGACTTCAAGAGCACGCTTTTGAGCAGGCCGATAATCAAAAATAGACTCTACTTCTCTCTCATCTTCTAAAAGAAGCGAATTAACATCCTCATGAGGACTCAATAAAAGAGGCTTTCCGCCTCCATCATTTCGGCTGCCCGAAGTATAAAGCATTTCTTGTTTGGGAATGCTTTTCTGAAGATCGTCAAAATCATTTAACGAAACCGTTAACAGATAAGAGCCAATAGCAATCTGATCGCCGGACTTAATGACTTGAGTAATGACCTTCCGACCATTCACAAATACGCCGCTCTCACTTGCAAGATCATAAATCATTACACCCGGGAGTCCTTCATCATCTGAAGAATTCAGTGACTCAGGCATCTCAATCACAGCATGAATCGGAGCAACGGCTTCTCCATCGAGTCGCACATCAGCCGAAACAACTGAGCCAATCACAATACGAGTCTTATTGAGCCGAAAGATACCAACAGGGCTCGAGAGAATCAAAACTTGATCTTTCAAATTCGCCTGAAGCTTCTTGGTCTTAATTTCTTGGCCAGTCATTGGCTTTTGATACTGATCACTGTCTCGATGGTCTGTCATCCCGTGCTCCTTGAAAACCCTTTAGGAAATCTATTTGCATTATCTAGCCAAAAAGGCGTCTCTCAGCATTTCTCGATGAAAATTTTTTCGACGCTTTACTAGAGAATCAAACTGATCCTGATTCCTGTGTTGAAAATAGAATTCACCTGGATTTCTCAATTCACCTTCAACTTGAATTCCTTCAAAATCAAACTCTGTCTTTTTTGGATAAATCACTGATGGTTGCTTCAAGGAATCTTTCGCCCCTTCTCCTGCATGAGTTTGTCTATCGAAAATACAAATGCAAAGCATCAAACTCACCCAGGAGATGAAAACAGCACTTAATTTTGCCATAATTCACAAGCCCTCTTCAGCCGTTCGACCGAGTCTTTTTCAAAGCCAATCAAATCTGAAGGATCGATCTCCGACAATCTCGAAACACATTGAGAAGCACCCTCGACTCCACCCAGCGACAGACGAGCTGCTTCATGATAGGCATAAGCAAAATGAACCGGATGTCCACCTGTTGTCGTCGTTTTTGCAAAAGCCTGTTCTGCGCCTTTTAAATCACCCAAACCTTGCAGAGCAATGGCTAAACCCTCTTGAGCATCCAAGGACTGCATTTTAACTAATACTTGCTCCCAGAGCCCTTTCGATTTTTTAAATAATCGATAATAATTTTGAAGACTAGCTAGATTTAATTTAGCATTCAAAAAAAATCCATCATTCTCCAGCGCTTCATGAAAAAGTGATGCAGCTTCAGTTGCAATCAAAACTTCTTCAATCGGACCTGCACCTAAAATTTCGGACATCAAATTCACTGCCAAATTATTCAATACCATTGGATTTTTTGGAGCGAGTACGCGTGCACGTTTATAGGCAATACGCGCCATCTTGGGTTTTCCCTCACCCCAGAGAAGATTTCCATAATCGACCCATGCAACAGCATCCTTAGGATTCTCTCGGAGCTTGTCTCGAATTTTTTGAATCGCTGGAGTTCCGCCTTCATCCACTTGAGTAGACCCCTTACCATCAGTAGAAATTCCTGCCAATCGCGCTTTACCCCAAACGCCCTGGGCTCGGCCCATTCGATTAAGTTTTAGATTTGCCAAACGATCGAGTAGTTCGGGAACCACAGGGCTATAGAGTTCGGCCTCCACTGATTGGAGATAACTTTTACGCCAGCTATCAACAGCCGTACGCCGCACAGGAGCGCTCACGGATGCAAGGGCTTTCTTGAAATTGGCTACAGATTCAGGAGACGCCTCAGAGGGAGCTTCGATTTGATCCACCTCATCTGCAAAATGACTTGCCCACTGCGCCAATTGATTCAATGCTGCCACTGCCCAAGGTCCACCCGCATCAACAACAGAAAAGTAAGCCTTACTTAAAGTCCCTAAAATGTTGATCCGATTTGCAACTACCTTCTTTAACCTAGCTTCCGGAAGGGCCAAAGGCTCCGACTTTGCCTCGCTCTCCATTTGAAGCGCCAGTTTAAATCGGACATAACCGAGAAACGGAGAAGCAACCGAATGACCCTTTCCCGATTTCCTCGACTTTTGATGACGACTCAGTTGTTGATCTACTAGTAGATATGTTTTTTTTGCGTTCTCTATATCCTTTGCGCGAAGGTAAAGATCACCCAATCTCGCACCACATTCAGCGCTGAGTTCAGATGAGTTTGCCATACAGAGGCGATACATCTTAGCGGATTCTCCATCAAAACCCGAACTCTCATAGAGCTTCCCGAGAGTAAGTACGATCTGCATACGTTGAGGAGAATTTTTAAATTGTTCTAAATAAAGAACCCAATCTTTTTGAGCCAAAGTCAATGCACCATTTGCCTCATGAATCCGGGCAGCGGTATCGAGAGATTCAGCATCATTTGATGCCAAAGCGACCCTTTCAAATAATCGTGCCGAGCCATCAAACTGACCTCCGATCAACATCTGCGTAGCCGTCACTCGAAATGATTCGAGTGCTTTTGAACTTTTTGGAAATCGCTTGAGCCAACCTGCTGCTACTCGATTGACAGATTCGAGATCACCCACCTTGGCATAATTGCTGAGAGCATTACTCAACGCTTTTTCTAGAAAATCGCCTTGCAGATGATCATTGGAAAATTCTTCATAACCTCGCGCAGCCGCGGCAAAATCTTTTAGCTTTTCACTTTGAGTGATTGCTGAAATTTTCAGTTTTCGTTCCTGCTCCGTCAATAGGGCCTCAAGCTCACCTTTTCCACTTTCACGATCTGCTGCCAGAAGCGCCGTATTCAATCGATATTCAGCAATGGCATCTCTCAACTCCGATAACTGCGATTGTTCAAAGCCATTCTGACTCAAAAGTTGAATTCTGAGCCGAGCTGCTGTCACCGCCTGAGAACTCTTGGGCCATTTTCGAATAATCTGGGCAATGCGCTCAAAAGCATCTGTTCTCGTTGAATTGTAACCTGCCAAGATCTGTGCAGACCGAAGTGAAACATCGCGAGCCTCTGCAACATCGCCCACCTTCTCCGCTACTAAATTCTCAACTAAAAGATCCGAGGCATAAATCAATTCTTTTTCGAGCTGAGAGGGCTCTTTCTGAGAGGAGCCTGATTTCTTAATCGCTTCTGACAGGCTAGTCGTCCAAAGCCGCCCTGCTTGCTTGGCGTAACGCTGATCACGAGATTCGACCACCTTCCGATAAAGTTCAGATGCCTGTGCTGCTTTACCCTGCTCCCGCTTTGTATCGGCTAAATACATCTGAACTTCTGGAACTTCTTTTCGAGGATCGCTCTTACTTAAAAACTGATTCAAATAAGAATAATAAAAACTCTCTGCAACCTCCAGCGCTTTTCTATCATCTTTTTTTCGAAATACTTCGTGATTTTCAGTTGCAGTTCTTCGCACTAGAGCTTTGAGATCTTGTAAAGCAATGGCGACATCCCCTTCTGGAGCGTCTGGGATTTGGATCGTGTTAAGTCGTGTTAAAACCTGCGAATACTGACCTTGCTTGATCTCTAATTCAATCAATCTCACTAAGACTTTAAATGTGACATCAACCTGAGGATGTGTTTTTAGCAAAGATTCATAAACCTGTTTTGCTTTGGCAGGCTCGACATTCCGTTCAAATTGATTTCCGAGTTTTTCTAAAATCTTTGGATAATACTGATCATCAGATGCAACCTTTTGGAAATACTGAATCGCCTCTTGGACCCTTCCTGTTTCAGTCATAAACAAGGCCATATCGCGCAGCGCTTCTTCACGAATCGAAAGAAATTTTTCGCCGCTCTTTTGACTTTCATCAATAGCAAGCTTCATGACCTCAATTGCTCGCTCAAACTCTCGAATGCGATAATAACACCAAGCCATGCGATAACGCATTCGTAGAATATTTGCTCCTGCTCCGCGAATTCCCTTTTCAAAATATTGAATAGCTCTTCTAAACTCTCCAGATAAAAACGCTCCATCTCCTAGCTCCCGATAAGCTTCGGCAACAAAGGAACTATTCGGATAATGTTGTGTCAAAAGTCCAAAATACTTTGAACTCTCTGCGCGATCTCCCAGCTCTCCATAATTAAAGCCAAGAAAATAGTAAACACGATCCATTTTTGAAAACGAAATTCCTAAAGTGATCAGTTCTTTGCATGCTTTAATCCCATTCAGTAGATGAGGGCGAGAATGAGAATGATCTATCGAAGCTTCGTTTTTTCCATTTTCAATTCTCTTGTCATGCACTCGACCTTCGAGAATGTAATCCATATGGTAAGCTTCCATATAGATCTCAGCTAACCGATAGTAGAGATCGGCGCGACGATTTTCTGGAAAGTGGCGCCCTAGGGTAGCTCGATACTGCGCAATTTCCTGCTGACGAATTTCGCGAATCTGACCTTCATTTGAGGTCTCTACAGCTCGGATCTCTGAATCACTGTAACCGGCATAAGCTCCGTGAATCAAACAAAATCCAACAAGAATAACGCCTATCGCTGCAGCTTTAGACACCCTCATCCTCCTTGCATTCCGACTCCAAACCAAAAACGTAGTCCCCTAGCTCATCATTCCAGAACTCACCGTTAAAACTCCAGTAATACTGGTAATCACGACGTTCAGGGCGAACATTTCCACGATTCCGATCCGTACTGGCTTCAGCTGCGGTATTTTTAAAAATCAGCCGATCTTTTGCTCTCTTTAAAAGATCAAGTTTAATAAAAGACATTTTATCGAGATTGGAGATTAAATCTGAATATTGATCCATCAATCCATTTTTAATAAATGCACCACCCAATGTACGAATAGATTGAGAGCGCCAATTTAAAACCTGACGAAGAAATCCAGCAAATCCCCGGCCAGTTCCCCGAGTTATTTTTAACTCAGAGGCATCTAATTCCTGAATTTGACGAACTTCTTTGACGATTACACTCTGTGCATCGATGAGGCCTTTAAAATAGGGGGCCCTAACGAAAGAGTGAATCACCCAAGTCACTCCAGCATCTTTCGATGCGTTTAAAGCTTGTTCGCCAAGCGCATAAAAAGAATCCATATTTCCAGAATGACTTTCAACAAAACTCTTAATCTGCTCACCGATCTTGCGGTACTTAGAATTAAAATCTTGGATGGTTCGATGAGTATCTTTATAGAGACACAGAGCCAGATACGTTTGAGCCTGCAATACTTCGACTTCAGGGTTAAAAATAAAATTTAAAGCCGGACTCTTATAGGAAACTAACTTTCCTAAAGTCCGATTGTATTCTTCACGTGCAAAAGAATTCCAAGCTTGCTCAAATAAGATCTCAGGCCAAACGCGACTGTCCTTTGAGATCTGGTCATAGGTCAAATCAGCTTCCTCAAACTGATTCATCTGATAAAGAGTTCGAGCCCGCCCAGCTAAGCAGCGTGCATTTAAATCCTGGATCTCACTACTCGCAGCTTTACTAGAAAAAAATCCACCTGCTGAGCTATCTGTACACTCATTAAAATCCTGTAATGCAGCTTCGTTCTTTCCTCTCAAGGCGTAAGCAGATCCTCTTAACTGAAGCGCAAAAGGATAAATCTTACTTCTCCGATCTACAGCCGCAAGATAACCTAAAGCCTTTTCGACTTCTCCCGCCAAAAAAGCGGTTCGACCCAATGCATAAAGATAAGCGCTGCGATTGGCTAAATCATAATCAGCATACTGCGTATGGCGAATTAAATATTTCTTAAGTAAATCCCACTCCACCTTTAAAAGCAGAGTTTCAGTTTCAGATAAAACACGTCGAATCGAAGTTGAATCACCCGACTGCAAAGTCCGAATAAAAAAATAAGAGGCAGACTGATAAAGCTGTGCACGAACTAACGAAAGCGTGATCCATGAATCTGATTCTGCCGAAAGGGCCGAATCCATTTCTTTTGCCCGAAATGCATAGCGCGCAGCAGTAAAATACTGCTTAGATTGATACAACGCTTGGGCATCACGAAGATATCCCTCTCCGGACTCGCTCGCATGAGCACTGAAGCCACAAATGGATGCGAAAAAAATTAGATTCGCAATCCGAAACCAATTCCGAAATTGTAGTTCGAGAACCATGTTTCATCTCCCCAGGTCCCGAAAACCGGAGCTCTGTAGAAAGTTCCAGTCAAGTCAAGCCGGATTGTAAGCGACTGGGATAGATGATACTGATGCCCTGTTCCGGCATAGAGGGCAAAAAAGTTCTGAGGAGTGGTCGATTGCGTGATCGCACCCACACCCTCGGGTTTTACCGCTACGGACTCTAACTGCCCTGCTCCTCCAGAAAAATACCAGTCAAAATATAAAATCGAATTAAAAACATTGATCTTTGCATACCAGGGCACCCATTGCAAAGCTCCACCGTATTCAACTTTCATCTCTCGAATGATTGGGAAAATATTCGTATTTGTATTTACCAATGCATCAAAAGTCGTATTCGCAGAATTAAAACTCTTCCGATAGAAAAACTCTAAACCCAAAGCTTCAGACAAGTAATAAGACATTCTCCCATCTACAGTTTTGACATCTCGGTAAGAATTAGAAATGCCGACTCCTCCGAGCACACTCAAAAGTAGACGATTCGCTTTCAAATACTTTCTATTTTGAAGTACGTAAATTTTCTTATCAGGATCTAACCATCTAAAATTATATTCTAAAGGTGGGTCTTTTTCTGACGCCTCAGCTGAACTTGCCCATGAATTCGCAATCAACATCACCCAGACAATGGCGCCAATTACAATTGAAATTCGAATTCCCCAAAACTTAAGCATCTTCAACCAGCCTTCTTTTTATTTAGCTTAACAGGCAGTTTCTGATTGCGGCAAACAAATTTCACTTTAATGAACTCCGTCTGTTGACAAATCTTCTTATGCAGACGATCTTTTTTATAGAGCCCATATGAAAAAAAACTTTTGGCATGTCATGCGTCCGATCATCCTCCTCTCTGTATCTTTTCCAACACTGGTAAAAGTCGCCGAGGCGCGTACCTATGACTCGCAGCCGTTTATCGAACCTTTTCTCCATGGAACCTACGGTCAACTTAAAACCACCGTCAATTCTCCTACACTAGGGGTAAACACGGTGACATCTGAATCAATGATGGTTACAGGCGGAGGCCTTCGGCTCGGACTTGAAAACGAAGGTTTGTTTGCCGCCATTGAACTCGACACAAATTACTGGTCGAGTCTAGATACAAACAATTTCCTTACATCATTTGGAATTACCGCTGGAGCAACGCTCACCTACGTTCCTATCCGACTCTGGTTTGGAGTAGATCCTCTTTATCTTTCGACTATCCCTGGCTTAGACTCCTCGCCCGTGGGTGCAAAAATTGGAGTCACTTATTTTTTAACGACAAATCTTTCTGCTGGTTTAATCTTTAATCATATTCAATCCAAAGACTCGAATGGGAATTCCGGTTCTTTGAATTCTGCAGGCTTAGTATTCACTCTGCCTCTCAATATCGAAACACCCAAGGAACGATGGAAAGATCGTTACCAGAAAAGAAATGAATCCTATAAGGAAGAGAACTCATCTTCTTCTACTGATTCTTCCTCAGGCTCTCTTACATCCCCACTAGAGCCCACACCACCGCCTAGCTCAACAACACCTACTTCATCTGACACAGCAGCCCCCCTTGCCTCAGAAACAAAGGCACCTAGTACAGAACCTTCAGCAGATGAGCCTCCAACTCCTGATCTTGCGCCACCTGAGCTCCCACTCATAGATATTCCACCTTCTCCTCCGACCTCTTCTGATGAAAGCACCTCAGAACCCACACCGTCACCATCGCCTGCGCCATCAGCCAGTCCCGCTCCCAATGGAGATGAATTGGACACTACACCAGTGACCGCAGAAGAAGCGGGCATTGACATGGTACCTTCACCTTAAATCGCCACCGACATCACAAATCGGACGAAATTCACAAACCCTGCAAAGTTGTCCTACACAAGGAACACCTTCAGTCCCTGATACAATTTTTGAAGCGGTAGTAGCCAGATCTTCGACACGTTGCTTGATTTTATCGAGATCAAATTGAACGGGAACTTCGACCACGGCTTGAGGCGAAATATGAATCAAACTCCCTCGAATACAAATGTCGTGTGCGCTAGCGTGGAGACTTTGCAACTGACAAACAGCATGAGCATAAAGTTCCATTTGAGTTTGATACGCGTGTAATAACTCCTCTGCTCTTTTTTGCTTGGAGCTGACTTTAAAATCAACTAGCTGATACTCTCCCAGTCGATTCAGAATGAGCCGATCAATTGATCCGACCAACACCTCTCCTCGAATAGGAATTTCAAACGCTAATTCATTCCATGCGTCCATCTGATCTTCAATGGACATTAAAATTGAAGTTTGCGCCCACTGAATCACTGGTTCCGCTTTAAAAGACTCTTCACCAAAGCGTGCTTCAATCTCTATTAAGGCATCAAAATCTGCTTTTTCAAGCGCTGCATGAACTCTCATTCCTAATTCTCGAAAATCGATTTTTTTTGGATCCTGCACTGCTCTTGGGTCGCCTTCTGGACGAGAACTCACAACCCGAGGTCGAATCCACTTCCATTCGTAAGCTCGTGGACAACGACTTAAAACATTCCACTCAGTCACACTATGACGAGGTCGAACTAAATAAAAATCTCGATCTAATTTTATGTTTCTACGATTGCTTTGAATGACCGACGGAACTCGATCCTCAACTTCAGCTGGAGCCGAACTCAAACCTACATCAACATCTATATTCCACGCCGAATCAAGCTGACGTCCAGCGCACTCAATCCAAGCACGCCAATCATCTTCAAAATAAGATTCATCAGCATCAAATCTTTTTTCAATCTGATTAATCGAAAGACCTAGACAAACAAAAATCAACCGTTCTTTGGCACGTGTCAGCGCTACATAAAAAATGCGCTTACTTTCAGCCAGATTTCGTTCTTTCTCTAAAGCTTTCCACGCAGTAAAAGCTGGAACATCATCATCTCGATCTCCGTCTGCATTGCGAGGAGCGAGATAAACACCTTCTTTACGATCCCAAAACAACAAAGGCGAAGCACCAGCCCGTGACTTCTTTCCAAAATCGACTAAAATGACATGAGTAAACTCAAGACCCTTAGCAGCATGAAAGGTCAAGACCGGTAATTGCCCTTGATTCTTAGGTGGAGGAACATCTCGTTCACGACGTCCCTCTTCGAGGGCACGCGAAAGCTCTAGAACTACGGTATGAAAATCCATTCTATCTGAGGAATACTCCTCTACTCGATGCCAAAGCCCTAAAAGCGCACTGCCGATTTCATCCTCAATTTCTGAATTAATCAATAGCGCCATCAAGAGTTCACCAGGTCGAATGAGCTTGCCCTTAAGAGGAGCTAATGCCTTTGCTATCGAATGATTTGATTCAAAAAAAGGCTTAACCCAAGTTGAATCTTCTTTGACCCAGACATCTAAAACTTCATCAGAAACGCCAACCCAAGGTGCTCGTAAAAAAATCGCGCCTGAAAGTGCATTTACGGGATGATCCCACCACTTCAAAAAAGCTACGAGTTCGCGAACTCGCGGATCTTCCCAAAAAAGTCCACCGCTTCCCATAGCAAGTGGAATTCCGGCTGCCGAAAGAGCTTTAAACCATTTTTCATTTCCGCGAATTCTTCGAACTAAAAGAACCATCTCATCTAAAGCAATACCGCGAGCCACTTCTGCGCGAATCCACTCAGCCAGTCGAGAGGGGTCCTCGACATCCAGTCTCAATACAGATTCACCTGCAGCTTGCTTTTCTCGTTTAGGCTCAAGTTTTTCGTAAACCATCTCAGAAGCCTCAAAAGCCTTCTGACAAACATGATTGGTGTATTCGATGATATCGGGTCGACTTCTAAAATTCCAACTCAATGACTGTTGCACAGGAAGCCGCGAACAAAATTCTTCAAAAACTGTAACATCTGCATCGCGAAATCGGTAAATAGATTGCTTAGGATCTCCAATAACACAAAGATTAGATAGATCCGGACGAGTAAATTTTAAAATAATTTGAGACTGAAGTGGATTCGTATCTTGAAATTCATCAACCATCACCAAATCAAAACGACGATGAAATTGCTCGCATACCGCACGAAAATTAAGTGCACGATCGGCTCCAAGTTCTAAGTCTCCAAAATCGATCGCACCTCTTCTCTTTTTTAATCGATCGTAACGATCTAATACAAAGCGACTCACTAAACCTAGAGCTCGCGTCACTTCACAGCTAGACTTTAAAATCGCCTCAACAGCTCCAAAAGAATGAAGGTCTCGTGTCCGTGTTAAAAGAGCAATCACTGACTCCCGACTTTCGCGTCGGAGTAATTTTTCAATCCCCTGCTCGACATCGAGAGGTAAATCACCAAACCATAAGGCTTCAAGAGCACGCTCCCAAAGAAGTCTTGACCCAGCTTCTGAGAGAATCGATTCTTCACCATCAAAGCCAGCCTCGCGAGGAAACTCTCGAATAATCGCGCCACAAAGCCCATGAATCGTCATGACCCAATGGCCACTGAGAACTCCCCCATTTCCATGAAGATTGAGCCGAGTTGAAAGCTTTGCCCTTAAATCACTGGTAGAACGCTCCGTAAACGAAACGGCTGCAAATCGAGCATCAGGCTTACGTTTGATCAATTCCTCACATTTAATGACTAACGTAGTGGTCTTACCTGCTCCTGCGCCTGCCATCACAGCAAGCCCTTGGCCCCACGATTCAACCACCTTTTGCTGATCGGGCGAAAGATCCTTTAGCTCAGTCGCCACTGGACCCTCCTTCTAAGCCATCGTTCACACGGCGTCGATAACCACAAAGGTCCCCTGCGGGACAAGAAGGACAATCTTGATCAGGCTTTTTCGCCTGAGCAGAAAACTCTCCTCGCACATAGCCTAATCCGTGATTCAAAAGATGCGCCTCCAAACGTTCCCATGCCTCTTCTGGCTCGAGTGTGACTAAACTTTTTGAACGTGTGGTGACCGAGGTCACCTTGCCCGTCTCTTTACCATTATATCGTTTAAAAAAGATCCCATTGCCTCGGCTTGCTCTGCGACCTAATTCAATAAATTGAACTCCAAGCACAGGGCGCTGCATATTTTTTCCGGCTGCTAGCGCATAGAATGGGAGCTGCAATCGGTACCCTAACTGAATCATCTCAGTCCCATTAGGCAGAGAACTAGACGTTTTATAATCCATTAAAAAAACACCATCATCGGTTTGATCAATCCGATCTGGAGTTCCTATAATGGAAAACTCTGGAAACTCCATTTTGAGACGTCCCTCATCCAGACTCACGACTTGAGCTTGCGAACGCTTTCGATACTCCCGCTCTTTTTCACAAAATCCTTCTAAAACCTGAAGCATCCTAAAACGCAGATAACTTTCTACACGAGAACTTCGCACCCATCCTCGAGGAGGCTTCAGCTTCCAAGCGGTTTCGAGAGCCTCACCAAGAGTACACGTAAAACCAGCGTCATCAGTCCATGATTTGACAAGAATTTTGACCGCTTCGTGCAGGAGAGTTCCTCGCATATCAGGCCAAAGCTCACAATCAGGCTCTCGAGCATCACGAACACGCCAACGATCAAAAGCAAGACTCTGAAATGGACATTTACTGTAACGCTCTAAGGTGGTGGCTGAAATCTCAGGTTTTTGACCACCTGAACAAGACGATAAAGCCATGAGTTTGACCTTCTGAGGCTGAAGTGGACGAATCGCGCCATACCCTTGAACCCATCGCGGATGAGCACCCTTTTCGATTGGCTCTTCTGGAATCTGACCTCCACAAGTCTCTAATTCTTTCAACACTGGTAAAATCGTATCCAGCTCACGTCCATCCGCTGAATAATGAGAATCCAAAACCATGACTTGATCAGTGCAACTCACCCAAGATTTTAAAGAATTCAAACGTTCTTCACGAGTCTGAATTCCTGATCTCACGGCAAACTCAGTCGAAAGAACTTCTCGCTCTCTTTCGCCGTACCAATAATCTCCAACACCCTGTCCCGAAAGCCACCGTGAAGAAAGTCCTAGAATCCAAACTTTTTTTCCATTTTCTCGTTGAATAGATTCTTGAGTTTGAAATTCCAACGGAGATTGCTGCAAACGATAAACACGAATCCCTTGATTCGGCTTCTGCTGTTCAACAGGAGCAGACGCTTGAACAATTCGATTCTGAAATTTATCTATCCAATAAAGCAACGGAGCTCGACTCGCAGAAAGCCCAAGAAGCTCCCAGTCATCGACAAATTGTTTCCACTGCTCCTCAAAAAAATTCATAACCCAGGGAACACCTTGCTTTGCAGCATACGGAGCTAGAAACTTTAAATGAGCTTCAGCGATTTCTGCGCAAGTTTTTTTTCCAGAAAAAACCTGAGTTAATTTTTTCAACAATTCATGCAAAGGTTCTAAACTGACACCTGCATAACCATGCAAACCATGATGAATTCCTCGCTCATTGATTTGCTCAATCCAGGTAGAAACAGTTTTTTCATCTTTATCAGAATAAAATTTAGTCCATGTAATAACTAACGAACGTTCAAAATCCCGCGCAATGACCTGAAGCGGCAAGAGAGCCCACTTCAGCGCTTCGTCCCACTGCAAACGCATCGGATCTCGAGGATCTGCTTCAGGAACTCCCCAGGCTTTCAGCGCACGCTTGAGACTCCTTCGGACCGCAGGCGAATCAGGAATCAGAACAACATGATCTTTCCAATCAGATTCACCAGATAATTCTTCGGCTAAACGCTCGGCTGCATCATCTAATGTGTGCCATAGTTCCCAGTTCCACTGAGGCTCCTTCTGAGACACTAATCCTTTAGGAATATTTGTAGGGACATTTGAAAACCGGGAGACTTCAACAAATTGGCTCACGACGTCCCAAAAGCTTCGCTCTAAACTCTCGGGCTCTTGTACTGAAAAAATAAGAATTTTTTTTGGAATCGGGCAGTCTTCGGGCCAACCTGAGATCTGAAGTTTTTCGACCGCTCGTTTTAAAATCCAAGGAGGATCAGCAAAACCCATCGTCTCAAGCCAAGACTCATAGGCCTGAGCTAATGCAGCCACCTCAGCACGCACCGGACTTTCACCAAAACGAAGCTTGAGCCTTTCTTCATAGACTTCAGCTTCTTCTGAATGTGAAAAAGCCATTCTTCCAGATTGAATCGCATGATCAAGTCGCCGAAAAAAATTGGACTGTCTTCTCAGCCGTTTCAATTCCGGCATTCGTGAACTAATCCGAGATTCAGCAAGCAAGAGCCTGAATACTTCTTGCCGAGCTAATGAACCCAATACCTGAGGAAAATTGAGAATTCTTGCCGCGATCTCATCAAGCGTCGTCACGGCCTCAGCGACAAATCCCCTCCCTGAAGCAAGAACAATCGACTTTAATTCTTCGCGTGCATACCCTGCGCCTACACAAAGCCATGTTGTTGGCCTTAAACCAACAGCTTCGCAAAGAACTTGATCCATGGGGTTCATGAGCTGCCGTAATCTAGAATAACTTTCTCGCCACTTTCTTCGATCATCACTTCGGACCCGCGTCCTCTACGACGCGAGGTCACTTGACCAATGACCCAAGCTTTTTCTTTTGCAGAAGCGAGAACTTTTAAAACTCGCTGTGCTTTCATAGGAGAAACTACCGCAACCATTCCGATTCCGAGATTAAAGGTTTGAGAAAGCTCAATCAACGGAAGATTCGAAGACTCTCTCACCCAATCATAAACCGGAGCCAGCTTTTCGCGACTTGGGAGCACGATCTCATAACTGACTTTATCTGACATACGAGGCACATTGAGATAGCCAGATCCCGTAATATGAGCCAGCCCTTTCACTAAACCTTGAGCCAAGAGAGGTTGAACTGCCTTGACGTAAATCCGAGTAGGCGTAAGAAGTTCCTTAGCCCAAGCCTTCCCTGCGGCACCGCCAGGCAATAACTTTCGCAATAAGCTGTAGCCATTGCTATGACATCCACTCGAAGCAATTCCAATCAGCACATCACCTGGGCGGATATCTTTTCGAGGAAGCGCTAACTTAGGGTCAACAACTCCTACAGCAAACCCTCCCAGATCATATTCGCCATGAGCGTAAAAATCAGGCATTTCTGCTGTTTCTCCGCCCACCAAAGCACATTGAGCCTGAGTACATCCTTCGACAATCCCTTCGAGGACTTGCTCGGCGACTCCGGTCTGGAGTTTTCCCGTAGCAAAATAATCTAAAAAGAATAAAGGCTCCGCCCCTACACAAAGAAGATCATTGACCGACATTGCCACCAAGTCGATTCCAACGGTGCGATGGTGATTAAGATGAAATGCCAATTTTAATTTAGTGCCTACGCCGTCAGTCGACGCTGCAAGCCATCGCTTGCGATCCAACTCAAAAAGCGAAGCGTACCCACCTACTGAGGATTTCACCCTGCGATTCAAGGTCGATCGAGCAAGAACTGAAATTTTTTCGACCAGGCGATCAGCTGCCTCGCGATCGACTCCTGATTGTGCGTAACTAAGGCCTTTGTTACCGGGGATTGCCGCCATGATTTTACCTTTCTCACTAGGCTTTCTTACTGAGCTTAATGCCGAAAATGTCTCACACCTGTGAACACCATCACCATTCCATGCTCATCACAGGCTGCGATACTTTCTACATCCTTAATACTACCTCCAGGCTGAATGATGGCCTTAATGCCTGCCTCATGAGCCGCATCAACCGTATCGCTAAATGGAAAGAAGGCGTCACTCACCATCACGCATTCACTGATTTGCCCCCCCGTCGCCTGAAGTACCGATTGAGCACGAGGAACAGCAAGTCGTTGAAGTGAGTCAATCCGATTGGGTTGCCCTTGCCCTGCTCCCACGAGTTGGAGAGTGCCTCGAGCCGTTGGGTTTTCTCTGACAAGAACAATCGCATTGGATTTCGAAGCACGACAAATGGCGATTCCGAATCGAGCTAACTTCTCTTGAGAACCAGAGAACTCCTGACGGGTCACCGACTTCAAAGGTTCTTTTAATCCAATATCTGCAGACTGAATAAGCTTACCGCCTGGAACCACCACCGTGGACTCAGCAGGAACTTCACAAAAACGTCGAATTGGAACTGCTTTAAGATTTTTTCTCTTACTCAGCATTTTTGACAGTACAGGATTACCTGCAGTAATTTCAGGCGCTGCAACTAACTCGACAAAACGCTCCGAAAGCCAAGTAGCCGTCTCGTCGGTGATGGGATCGGTAAATACAAGAACACCACCAAAAGCCGAAACTGGATCACCTTCCCAAGCACGAAGAAGTGCAGTTTTCTGGGCTTCGGGAGCGGATTTTGGAACCATTGCTACTCCACAAGGATTATTGTGTTTCACAATGACTACACCGGTCGAAGTACCATCGAGTTCTACAAGATCACTTGCAAGAGCGTAAGCAGCCGAAAGATCTAAAATATTATTGTAAGAAAGCTCCGTCGGAGTGAGGGTCTCACCCCAAGCGATCGGACCTTGAGCGTCATACTCCAAAAAACCTTTTTGATGAGGGTTTTCTCCATAACGCAGAACTCTTTTGCCCGAAGATCCCATCTTCTCGGCAATGGCCGAATCATAATTCAAAATTCGATCCCATGCTTCTGTAGCGCATTTTTCAATAGTACTTACTGAAACCTGACCCTCTTTCTTAAGATCGCTCACGACTTGCCCATATTGTTGAGGCGAAGTCAGAACTAAAACAGATGGAGAATTTTTTGCTGCAGCTCGAACTAGAGTCGGTCCACCGATATCAATTTCTTCAATCAGCTGTTGGCGAGTAATTCCTTCTTTTGCGGCCGCTTGTACAAAAGGATAAAAATTCACAACGACACAATCGATCGGCTGAATTTTCAAGCGCTTGAGATCTGACTCATCGCTTGCATCGTCTCGCCGATAGAGAATTCCGCTACAAACAGGAAACGAGAGAGTCTTCATCCGTCCTTGAAACGCTTCAGGACTTCCAGATACCGATTCAATAGGAGTCACAGGAAGACCGGCATCTTTTAAAACTTGCGCAGTTCGGCCGGTTGCTACAATTTCGGCACCCGCTGAGTGGAGGGCTTGCCCTAGCTCAACCACGCCGTCCTTGTCTGACACTGTCAAAAGCGCTCTACGAATTTTAAGACCCATTTTACCCCACATTTTTTGCTTCTTTGTGTGCGTTTTCGAAAATCATCAATCCTTGGCCAGGGCTACTGGCGCGACTCGGCTGAGAGGTCCACTCGGGGTGAGCTGTCCAGCGCACAAATGCTTCCGGATGGGGCATCATTCCGAGAATTCGGCCTGTCGAATCACAAAGTCCAGCTAATGACTCATCACTTCCGTTGGGAGACTCACCTTCGTACTTCAAACAAGCGAGGCCTTGTCTTTCGATTTTTCCTAAAATTTCAACTTTTCTTGCAGGAGAAATCACCACACGCCCCTCCCCATGCCGAATCGGAAGATCCATCGCGCCTAAACCTTTCAGCCAAATACAATGATTTCCAACGGAAGCGACTCGAACCCAACTATTCACAAATTTACCCTGAACATTATGGGTGATCGAGATATCTTTGCTAAAAACTTCGAGACGAATCAATGCTTGAAATCCGTTACAAATCCCAATGACTAAACCGCCACGCTCAGCAAAGAGATTCAAATTCCACCCTAGCTGATGCTTGATCTTGAGCGCGAGCACCTTTCCTGAAGTGAGGTCATCGCCAAAAGAAAATCCACCTGGAAGAGCCAAAGTCGAATAACGTAATGAAAGTTCATCTAAGCTCAGTCGCGACTGAATCACATCATTGAGATGCTGAATCTTCGCGTCAAAACCTGCCAAGCGAAACGCCTCCGCTGTTTCATGCTCACAATTGATTCCATCACCTGTCAAAACTAAAACTTTGGGCCTACTCTGCATGCTCATTCCCAATACCCTCCCTTCTGCCAAGCCGCTTGAAGCTGCTTCACAGGGACGCTCCAACTTGCATTTGAAACGGTAGCACCCTCCCCCCACGTCACTTCGAGTTTTTCACTATTCGTCACCACTCCTAATTTTAAGAATGGCACACCGTGAGCAGCCCACTCGGCTTCCACTGCGGAGACATCTTCATCTGAAAGAGTTGCCACAAAAGAATGAAAGCCTTCACCAAAACCGATTTCCCAAGGATCCACTTGTGCAGGCAGATTGAGCCGTGCACCCAATCCTCGAGCAATCATGCTTTCAGCAACCGCGACTAAAACACCTCCTTCGGACACGTCATGGAGTGAACGCAAACGAACTCGTTCTTTTCCAATGCCGCCACCGATCCAACTAAAAATACATCGAGCCTCTTCCCAATTAGGCTCTGCACATTGTGGCTGAGCAGCAGAGGTTCCTACATAAGCCCGGCCGCTCATGACTTGGAGCTCAGAACCAATAATGCCAAGAGATTTTCCACCAATCAGGTAAATCGAATCTCCAGTTCGTTTAAAATCAGCTGTACGTGCATAGCGAACATCTGCCACACGCGCCACCGCAGTCATCAATAAGGTGGGAGGAACTGAAATCGCCACAGGCTTTCCGTCTTGCTTTCCACGGAAATCGTTCTTCATACTATCTTTGCCTGAAACGAGCGGAGCCGAAAGTTCGAGCGCAGCTTTTCTCAATCCATAACAAGCTCTCACCAATGCTCCAGCCTTAGCCCAAGCATCGGATTCATCGACGCCGGCTTTAGGCACAGGATCTGGCCAACAGAAATTATCGACCAATGCAACGATCGATTCAGGTCGACCAAATTCTGCTCCAACGCACAAAACATTTCGGATCGATTCATCGACTGCCGATTGCGCCATCAAATACGGATCAATATCCGAAAGTTTAGGATTGATCCCACACGCAATTGCAATTCCAGATTCTGAGGTCGACTTAGGCTTCACAACAGCGCCGTCATTTGGCCCACTCTGTGGTGAGGCAGTTCCAACACCCGCCGTATGAAGAGGCTTGATGACCGATGAACCTTGAACTTCATGATCGTACTGACGAATCAGCCATTCTTTTGAAGCAATATTCGGGCGATTTAAAAGCTTTAACAATGCATCTGCCGCTTCTAAACCAAAGGGAACAGGAGCTCCCGATTGAACTATGGGTCTCCCTGACCACTTTGCATTAAGCTCAAGCCGAGGCACTCCATCATGGAGAAACTCAAGATCGAGACTGGCAATTATTTTACCTTGATATTGAATATCAAAACGTCCAGTATCTGTAAACTCACCCAGATCACTCACTTCAACAGCACGTCTCTGAGCAAGTGCAAGGAACTCTGGAAGTGTTTCTGGCGGCACCGCAACCGTCATTCGTTCTTGAGACTCGCTTACGACTAATTCATAAGGTTTGAGGCCTGGATACTTAGTCTTAGCCAAGCTCACATCCATGTTTGCTCCGCCTGCTAGACCGGCCATTTCACCGACTGAAGAAGAAAGGCCACCTGCACCATTATCCGTAATGGCGCGATAAAGTCCCAAATCTCGTGCTTCTAAAAGAAAATCCGCCATGCGCTTTTGCGTAATCGGATCTCCAAGTTGAACTGCTGTTGCAGGAGAATTTTCATCTAATGCCAGTGATGAAAAAGTTGCTCCGTGAATTCCATCTTTCCCGATACGTCCACCGACCATGCAAATGCGATCGCCAGTACGAATCTCTTTGGATTCGCAAGGGCGTCCTGCAATGGTTCGAGGCATAAACCCACCGGTTCCGCAAAACACGAGAGGCTTACCTACAAATCGGTCATCAAAAACGAGAGCGCCGTTTACCGTAGGAATTCCGCTCTTATTTCCACCATGTTCTACGCCCAAGCGAACTCCATCGAGAATACGTCGAGGATGGAGCAACCGATCAGGAAGAACTTTAGAATAATCCAAGGGGGCCACACAAAATACATCGGTATTCATCATAGGTTTGGCACCCAAGCCGCAACCGAGAATATCGCGATTCACACCTACAATCCCAGTTAACGCTCCACCGTAAGGATCGAGAGCCGAAGGGCTGTTATGAGTTTCTGCTTTGATACAAAAGGCATCTTCTTGATCAAAAGCAATAATGCCCGCGTTGTCATGAAAAACCGAAAGCAACCAGGGTTTAGGAAGCTCTCGCGTTGTCCCTACAATTGTGGTTTTAAAAAGATTATCCACCACGGTTGGAATCTCAGTGCGCGCCGAATCAGATTTCTCCGCGGCATCATCATACTGAAATTTTGCTCCAAAGATTTTATGTTTGCAGTGTTCTGACCATGTCTGAGCTAAAACTTCAAGTTCAACATCTGTTGGATCAAAAAGCCCTACGGATTGTCTCTTGGCCCGAACGTCATCATTTTTAAAATAATCACGAATGGCTTTCATCTCTTCCAAAGTCAAAGCCCAGAGATTTTTCTGACTGAGAGAAATCAAAGCCGAATCATCCAAAGAACTCAGATCTAAACACTTCACTTGGTCAGAGCCAGAAATGCCGACTTTAGGTAAGTCGCGTTTGATTCTCTCTTGATGAAAGCGATCATTATTTTTGATTTCAATCTCAGGGAGAATAGTCCATGACTCAATCAACTCGTTACAGAAAATATCTCGCGCAATGGTGGCCAAATCATCTTCATGAATATCCGCACCTTCGAGAACAAGCATACTTCCACTTGCAGCTCGACCACCTTTTGTTTCTAAATTCAATTTTCGATCGCGACCGCTCATCACAATTTCAAATGCTTCGAGAGTGGTTCTACCGATATTATCAGTCACACCTGCGCGAAATCGCCGCTCTAATGCCCAAAACTTTCCGGGGCGATTAGGAGCTGTCTCCATCAAATCTAATAATCCGCCGTGCTTTCCGGCAGCTTTCGGAATCAGATTTCCAGTAAAAAGCCACTGCAGCACTTGATCCCAAAACACCTCAGTGATGACGGGAATCATCTCTTCGCGCGAAGCTGAAATATCAAGCCAATAAACATCTAGCATCCGAGCCCATCGGATTTTTTTTCGGATCTCAGGATAA
>Ga0172367_10002193_pt1 | contig 27067 bp, 23 predicted proteins | sample Lak10m_FD_114542 | JGI IMG/M metagenome (GOLD analysis project Ga0172367, IMG submission 114542) | Freshwater microbial communities from Kabuno Bay, South-Kivu, Congo - kab_022012_10m | ecosystem: Environmental > Aquatic > Freshwater > Lake | place: Democratic Republic of the Congo: South-Kivu...
GGTTTGTTGTCTTTAATTCCGGGAGTGAATTTTGTTTTTTTAATTGCATCCATTGCGGCTTTATCGCAATCATCATTTACACTTTTCAGTATGGATGTTTCTGTAACATTTCCCTTTTCATCAATTATTGTTTTAACCATTACTTTACCCTGAATGCCCTGATCTTTTGCGATTTGAGGATAAACCACATTTTTAATCATAGTCTCAATTCCACCAACCGGTTCGGGATATTTATCAAGTTTTTCTTCCTGTGTAAATCCGCTTACAACAAAGAAGAAAAAGAAAAATAAAAGTGAATAAAATGTGTTTTTCATAATGTCTCCTTTTTGATTTAGGTTTATTGAAGTTTAAATACTATCGGAATAGTTACTTGTACTTTTACTGGTTTTCCTTCTTGTTTGCCCGGAGTAAATTTGGTTTGTTTCACTGCTTCTAAAGCAGCTTCATCCAATTCATTATCTACACCTTTTATTACTTTTGCTTCAACAACGTTTCCTGCTTCATCAATAAATGCCTGAATAAATACTTTTCCTTCTACACCATTTCGTTTTGCTTCTTCGGGATATTTTATTTTACTCTGTATTGAATACATACCACCAATTGGTTCCGGCATTTCTTCAACTTTAACAAAATAGATGTCTTGACCAGAATCTTGCTGAGGAATATTAAGATTTAGGGTACTTAACATTTCGTTATTATATCCCCAGGGGAAAATAAATTTAACTTTTTTCCCGTCTTTTAATGCGGAAGTAAATTCTATCAGTCCGGCAGTTTCAACCATAATTTTATCAAATTGAGGATAATTACTTTTGATAACTTGAATCTTATCAACTTTACCATTTTCATTTACCAAAAGCCTATAATCCACTTTGAAGCTTTCTTTTTCATTTGGGTCTAATGAATCATACAACTCTTTTACTTTGGTAGTTATTTTAAGTATGCCTTTTCTCTCTTTGTCTATCTCTCTAATTTCAGGCAATACATCCAGTTCGTTCGAGGGGAAATAAACTTGATCTGCCTGAATGATTTCGATCTTCTTTTCCTCTTTACACCCAAAAGGAATTACGAAAAGAAGAATTAATAAAAATATTTTTGTTTTCATTTTAACCTCAGCTATTTGGTTTAATAATAATTTCGTTATCAAAAGTTGCGCGTACTTCAACTCCGGGTAAACTGTTGTAGAGCATTTGTATTGTCTTGGATTGAATGATCATTTGCTGTGAAAGATTATCAACTCGTTCCTGGTAATTGGATACTTTAAAGAAAAGATAACCGCTTAAAAACAGCAGTATTAACGCAGCAGCATAAGAAATTGCAGAAAAGATTTTCACTTTAGAAAATATTCCTGTTTTTTCAGATGCTCTTGATCCAACAGATCTTAAAATCCTTTCTTCAAGTTCAGCAGGAAAATCTTCTGCGGAGTTATCAACAGCATTTCTTATAACACTTAGCTGTTTAAAATAATCTCTTGCAGATTGATCGTTTGCAAGTAATGAGAAAAGATTAGCTTCTTCGCTCTTTGCAAGCCCTCCATCAAAGTAGAGATTAATTGTTTCTAATATTTTGTTTTCGCTCATAGGATTACCTTTTTTGCTTAATATCACTCAAGAACTTTTTCAAATGGTTTAAAAAATGTTAAAAATATTCCTTTATCATCGGGATATTTCATTATTTGAATTTCGCTCAGCCTTTGCCCATCTTTTTGAAGATACCATCTCTCTTCATTTGGGTATTTAATATTATCACGGACAAAACCGGCTGTTAGTTTATTAAAATCTCGCTTTGTCTCTTCTGAATTTTCAGTCAAAATGGAAACCATAATAATAACAAGGCTGTCTTGTTCGAGAACAACTTTCCAAAATTCGGTCTCAACATCATTAAGCTTACCACCGGTAAATTCGTACACTTTGCCAATTTTATTTTTTTCACTTTGTTCAATTTCCTTAGAAAACTGCAGTCCAAAATCTTTGGTGAGAATTTTATTAACTGATGAGTAGCTGGTGCCCCACTCTAATAAAGATCCAATCTGATCGGTTGAAACGTTAGTAAAATCTTTGGGCTTTGTTTCACAACCATTGAGTATTAAAAATGCTAGTAAAATGACAGACATCTGTTTCAATTCGCTCAGTATATTAAAATGCATAAGACTTTTACTCCATTAATTTTATTTTCGCTCATAGTATTGCCAAATAATTTATTTACTTATTTAATTTTTAATTCCGATTTGTCATTTCGATCCCGATGTATCGGGAGAGAAATCTTATAAACTATATTTAATTAGATTTCTCAGTCGAATCCGCCGCGGCGGACTTCGAAATGACAAACACTTAATGCTATTCCACTAGTTTTGAAATTTTATTAATTAATTTTTGCCGTGCCTTGTACAACCGGCTTTTTACAAGGTCTTCATCAATCTCTAGTAAAGAAGCTATTTCTTTATAGCTTAATCCTGAATATTCTTTTAATATAAAAACCTCGCTAAAATCTTCTTTCATATTTTCAAGTTCATTTAATATAAGTTTGTTCAATTCCTTGTTTTCAATTTCATCAGCAAGCGAAGTTTTATTTTCTATCTCAAAATTTTCAATATCAACGGCTTCAGTAATAAACTTTTTGTTCTTTGTGTTTCTTAAGAAAGCCATCATTTCATTTCGTGCTGTCTTAAACAGCCAAAACTGTATGCTTTGTTTGTTGTGAATGTTGTTAAGATTTTCAAACAACTTTATAAAAACATCCTGCACAATATCATCTGCACGCATTTTATCGTTTAGCATTTTTAATGCGTAATTATAAATCCGCTTCTTGTATTTATTGAAGAGGATTGTAAACTCGATTATTTGATTTTCTTTCTGCTGCAAAATCGATTTTTGTTTCTTAATAAAAAGATGCTAAAAACGGATAAAATGTTTCCATACTTACCAATTTTTTTTGTGCAATTTAGCGTTTTGGTACTTTAGTGACGAATTCTCTTTGAATTAAACTTTCTACCACAAACATGCCTGCAGCAGCAGGCGATTGCAAAACCCGTAAAAAGTCATTTCGAAGGAGTCCTCGACTGAGAAATCTCTTCCATTTTCAATTTTTCAGATTTCTCCCTATGGTCGAAATGACCTCTCTGCAACACCCTCATCATGGAGGACCACTAGGACACAAAATTCTAATCACACTTATATAGTAATGCGTTGCTAAACTTCTCATTCTTTGGTACTTTTAGCTGTTAAATTCTAAGAAAATGAAGAAAATTTTAATTTTAGGTTCGTCCGGTTCAATTGGTGTTAATACGCTTAATGTAATCAGGAATTTTCCGGATAAGTTTAGTGTTGTTGGATTAACAGTAAATTCAAGAATTGATGTTTTAGAGCAGCAAATAAAAGAATTTCAACCGGAATTTGTTGTTGTTACTGATGAATCTAAAGCAAAAGAATTACAATCTAACGTTGGTAATTTGTGCCAGGTTCTTTATGGTTATGATGAGCTGCTAAATGCTGCTTCGCAACGAGATTATGATATTCTTCTTGGTTCTATGGTTGGTTTTGCCGGATTAGCTCCGACTCTGGAAGCAATAAAACGTGGAAAACGAATTGCTCTGGCTAACAAAGAAACCCTTGTTGTTGCCGGTGAACTTGTAACAAAATTAGTTTTAGAAAATAGTGCAGAAATACTTCCCGTTGATTCTGAACATTCTGCTATTTATCAGTGTTTGGTTGGTGAAAATCTTAATGAAGTTGAAAAGCTAATTTTAACTGCTTCAGGCGGTCCGTTTTTAGATAAAGATAAATCGTTTTTTGAAAATGCAACTTTGGATGAAGCGCTTAATCATCCAAACTGGAAAATGGGAAATAAAATTTCCATAGATTCGGCAACGATGATGAATAAAGGACTTGAAGTTATTGAAGCAAAATGGTTATTTGGCTTACCTGTTGAAAAGATTAATGTGGTTATTCATCCGCAATCAATAATTCATTCAATGGTTCAGTTTGTTGATGGATCGATAAAAGCACAGCTTGGTTTGCCGGATATGAAGTTGCCTATACAATATGCACTTACTTTTCCGGAAAGATTACAGAATGATTTTAAGCGAACTGATTTACCGGCAATAAATATTCTCTCTTTTTTTGAACCGGATTTTAATAAGTTCGAGTGTTTAAAATTAGCATTTGATGTAATAAAAGTTGGCGGAACAGCGCCGTGCATTTTGAATGCTGCGAATGAAGTTGCTGTTGAAAAGTTTATAAATAAGAAAATAAAATTCTCTCAGATTTCTGAGTTGATAAATAAAGCTTTAGATAAGATTGAAAATCATTCTGATCCGGATATTGAAACAATTTTTGAGTGTGATAAGAAAACAAGAGAGTTTCTTAGTTACTAAATTAAGGCGAGCTAAGGTTTAATTGTCATTTCGATCCCGATTTATCGGGATGGAAATCTTTTTCTTAAGATACTATAAGATTTCTCAGTCGAAGACTCCTTCGAAATGACTGTTCTTTATTGCTCGTTACACATTTAAGCGATAAATAATTTAGCAGCATCCAGGATCGAGAATCTAGTATCCAGCATCTAGGTTCAAGAATCCAGGATCATTTTTTAAATATGAAATAATAAATAGATTTAGTTTAAGGAGTTTACAGGTAAGATGGATTATATAATTTATTTCGCGATTACAATTGGTATTTTAGTTTTCATTCACGAGTTTGGACATTTTGCCGCAGCTAAATTAAGCGGAATGCGTGCAGATGTTTTTGCAATCGGATTTGGTAAAAGGTTATTTGGTTACAATAAAAAATCCGGATTTTCTTTTGGTGAACTTCCAAAAGATTTTGATGGTGAAGGACATACCGATTATCGTTTAAGTTTATTACCTCTCGGCGGTTATGTAAAAATAGCCGGAATGGTTGATGAAAGTGGTGATGTTAGTTTTGCTGAAAAAGAACCACAGCCATATGAATTCCGTGCAAAACCCGTGTGGGCAAAAGTATTTGTAATTACTGCCGGTGTTTTAATGAATCTGCTGCTTGCCTGGTTAATATTCTGGGGTGCAAATTTCTTCCAGGGAAAACCTATTACTCCAACAACAACTATCGCTTATGTAGAAGATGGAAGTCCTGCTTCATTAGCCGGATTTGTTACTGGCGATAAAATCCTAAGCGTCAACGGGAAAAAATTAACTAACTGGGAAGATTTACGTGCGGAGATTTTCATCAATACACTTGGTGAAAATATTAATGTTAACGTATTACGTGCCGGTGCGGAACAAAATCTTTTAGTGCAAAGAAAATTAATTCCTGATGACGAAACACAAGCAATGTTTTTAATTCCAGAAGGAGTTAAACCTGCAATTGGTGAAGTTGTAAAAGATTCCCCTGCTGAAAAAGCAGGAATTAAAACAGGAGATATATTATTAAGTCTTAACGGAGTTTCACTTTACAGCGCAAAACAGACAACAGAGATTATCTCAGCCAATCCTAAAAAAGAATTACAACTGGTTGTGCAAAGAAATAAGGAAGAGATAAACTTATCTGTCACCCCCGGTGAAGATGCGAAAATTGGTGTGGCAATTGGTTCAGTGTTCATGGGTGAATCCAAGATGAGAACTTATGGTGCATTTGAATCTGTGTACTATGGCTGGAAAGATATTGAAAAGATGACTGCATTAACTTTTTCTATGATAGGAAAAGTTTTTACTGGAAATGTAGAGTTTAAAAAAGCTTTTGGCGGTCCCATAAAAATTGCACAGATTGCAGCCAAATCAGCGGATAGTGGAATATCAAATTTCTTATACTTTCTTGCATTACTCAGCTTAAGCCTGGCAATTCTTAACATAATGCCTTTTCCTGTTTTGGATGGCGGGCATTTAGTAATGATAATTGTTGAAGCCATAATTAAAAAAGAAATTCCAATTAAGATTAAAATGGCAATTCAAAACACCGGTCTTGTTTTATTGTTATTGTTAATGGCTTTTATAATTTATAATGATATAATTTCGTTATAGCTCTATTTAAAGATGACATCTTCTTAAAAGCTGTCATCTTTTTACGGAATCTTTCCACCTATCACATTTCTTTACCACATATAGAAAACATTTCAGATTTCTATCGCTCTTCCAATAAGTTGCCTCTGCAAACTTAAAAAATGATTCCCTTTTATAAAGGTTAAGATTATATTTGATATGAATACTGCAATACTTAATACAAAATTAAATTTTCGTGAAGATAAATCTGTAACTAAAAGTGATGTTTTAGATACCTTGAAAAGAAATAATCTATATTGGATTACTCAGGCTTCAGGTTGGAGTTTATTTGTAATTATAAACTTACTTATTATCTCATCTTTTGAAACCATTCCGCTAAACAGAATTGCACTCTGGATATTATTGGGGATTTATGGAATTATTTTTTCTCATCTTTATCGTCTTTACATCAAAAAAAATAACTGGGCAAATCTTACTCTTAAAAAAATTATCCCCAGAATTTTAATAGCAAGTTTTGTTGTTGGTTTGATAATCTATGTCCCGGTTTTTATTTCTGGTCATCTGCTCGATGTTGAAAGAGATTCCCAGCATATGACAGCGGCAGTAATTTCAAGCATTTTAAATATTACAAGTGTTATTCTTGTTTGGTCTTTGATTTATTTTGCGATTCACTATTTTGAAAATTCAAAGAAAGCGGAGATTGAAACTTTAATTTTTGAAGCGGCTGTAAAAGATTTTGAACTAAAAACTTTGAAGGCGCAGCTTAATCCTCATTTTATGTTTAATGCTATGAACAGCATACGAGCTTTAATTGAAGAAGATCCGCAGAACGCAAAAGATGCTATTACTAAACTCTCTAACCTTATGCGTTATACTTTAAAGATTGAAAGAACTGAAACAGTCTCACTTTCCGAGGAGCTGAGAACCATACAGGATTATCTTGATCTTGAAAAAATAAGATTTGAAGAAAGATTGAATTATAAAATTCATTCAACACCCGACGCAGATAGAGTAGAAATTCCCCCGATGATGGTGCAAACTTTGGTTGAAAATGGTATCAAACATGGTATCTCGAAAATTACGCAAGGCGGAGAAGTTAATGTTGATGCAAAAGTAAGCGGCTCAAATCTTATAATTGAAATCAGAAATACTGGCAAGTTTGATGAAGAAGCCTTAAAGAATTCCAGTGGATTTGGTGTAAGTAATACCAAGCATAGATTATCTTTGCTATACGGAGAAAACGCTTCTTTATCTTTAACAAATGACAACCGAAACACAGTTCTTACAAAGCTTAAAATACCAATAGGAGGTTCAAAGCAATGAAAGCATTAGTAATCGACGATGAAAGACTCGCACGCACCGAGTTAATAAGATTGTTAGAGCCATTTAAAGAAATCGAAGTTGTAGGCGAAGCAGTTAATGCAGATGACGCCCATACAAAAATTTCAGAATTAAGTCCGGATGTGATTTTTCTTGATATTCAAATGCCCGGAAAAACCGGATTTGAACTTCTCGAGGAATTAGACAGGGTACCCAAGGTTATTTTTACAACCGCTTATGATGAGTATGCATTAAAAGCTTTTGAGTACAATGCTTTAGATTATCTCTTAAAACCTATTGAGCCTGTTAGATTAGAAGAATCAATAAAGAAATTAATTGAAGGTAAACGTAAAGAAAAAACTCAGGAACTATCAACCGAGACACTAACTGCAGAGGATCAGGTGTTTGTAAAAGACGGAGACAAATGCTGGTTTGTTAAACTGGAAAAAGTACGCTTGATGGAATCAGAAGGAAATTATGTGAGATTATATTTTGATGAGAACAAACCGCTTATATTAAGAACATTAAATTATCTTGATGAAAGATTAGACCGAAAATCATTTTTTCGTGCAAGCAGAAAACATATCATCAATCTAAAATGGGTTGAGAATATTGAGCCTTGGCTTAACGGCGGATTGCTTGCAAAGCTTAAAGGTGGACACAAAATTGAAGTTTCCAGAAGACAGGCTGTTAAGTTTAAAGAGATGTTGAGTTTGTAAAAGCAAGTCATTGCGAACGAGTTTTCGAGTGAAGCAATCTGTTATATGTTTTATAAGATTGCTTCGCTCCCAAAGCGTCACTCGCAATGACATTCGATAAAACTAATTAAACAACTCCCAGGCAAAACCAAATCTTATATTTCTATTTGGCATAGGATAATAAGGTGTCAGATAATATTGATTATCAAACAGGTTCTGCCACAGAAAATATACAATTGCTACATTCTGAATTTCACCAGCTAATGTAAAATCCAGCTTGTAAGATGATGAAACTTCAGTTACTCCTTGTTCCCTTGTAATAACATTGTTATTACCACTATAATAGAAAACAAAACCAGTTTTTAAATCAAGATTATCGTTGAATAATTTATTTGTATAATATAATCCTGTTTGTGTTTGGAAGTCTGGAACGCCATTTAAATCCTCGTCATCATTTGGAGCATAGAAAAAAGAATTGGATTCTAAAAGCAAAACCGAATACTTAAAGTCGATTGTCAGTCCTAGTCCGGAAAGATTTCCGTAATTTCTTGGGCCTATATTATCAACAATGTACTTGTTTATAAAATATGATACCCCTGCATTAAAGTTATCGAGCTTAAACTTTGCTGTCGCCTCAAAAATATCATAGCTAAGATCATATCTGGAATATGGTTTTATATTTGAATATCCACCATATAACTCAACAAAACCTAAGCCTTTATATGTTAAATCAAATCCAAAATTAAATGGGTTATCAGAAAATTCCCTGGAGCCTGATCTGGTATAGTAATAGCTCAGTTTACCAAATGCGGAAGGAATCAAGGTGCCATCTAAAAGTTTTATTGAGGCATTGCCTGATAAAGAAAACAAATCATAATTTGTGGCTGGAATGTTTGAATAGTATGTCATGCTATCGATAGTCCTGTTTTCCCAGCGATTACTTTTACCTTTTTCGTAATCAACAATCATCTGCAAATCAAATAAATTATAATTATAGTCATTTCTCAAATTTACACCGAATACTTTATCCTCCGCATATTGTTTAAGGTAAGTAGATTTTTGATAATCATTATATAGATAAAATAAGCTTAAATCTGTTTTAAAATTTTCAATTGGTTTAATTAAAAATCTTAATCTCGGTAAATGAGTTAATGTTTTTAATTCACCGTTTGGATACATCATCGGCGCGGCTCTAAAATCATACAAAATATCATCAATGTTTTCAGTAATTGAACGAATGCTGTCAACATCAACTCCACCACTGTAACCGGCATTATAATCGTTATAATTATATGATGCTATAATATTAACTTCGTTAGACAATAAATATTTTAGTTTAACTTTCCCCTGCCAGATTGAGTAATCGGTGTTATCGTAAGTTCCATCGTATATTCTATTTGTTATATCAAAAGAAGCAATAAGTCTTTTTGTAACCAAAGTATTAAAAATTCCATCAAACATCATATCCCGGTTTGTACCCTGATAAAATCTAATACGAGAATATGGCTGAAGGGATATAAAATCTTTGGTTATAAAATTAACGCTTACAGGATTATTGTAAGCACCGTAAAGAAATCCTCGCGGCAAGGGTATAACTTCTATGGAATCAACATCCTCGCTCTGGATAAGATTGAGATTTAGTGAATTAGACTGCCTATCATTGTAAGAAACTCCGTCAATCAAATAACTTACAGCATCATTGCCCACACCGTATAGAAATGTTTCATTGGGCTGACCAGTAAATCCCAGATCTTTAATAAAATTGAATGGCGATAATCTTAGGAAATCTCCGGTGTATTTGTATTCTGACTTTAGTAACTCCTTATTAGGAATAATTAAACTACCGGAGTTTAAAACAGAAGAATAAATTGGAGCAATTGAATCTATCTTAGTGAATGTATATAACGAATCATAAGCAGATAAAGAATCAGAAGCAAAGAGTGAGTCTGGAATAACTGTAGTTGAATCGGGAAAAGTATCGACTAATATTCTAAGCGAATCCTCATCTTGCGCAAATGCCGGTAAAACCGAAACACAAAAAAGTATAACTATGATTTTTATCATCTGCAAAAGGTGATCAACTTATTAATATTTGATAATTAAAATAATGATAAACAATTGTTCCTCAAAGATATAAACCTATCGGTAAAACTGAGCAGCTTTCAGACCCTTTATTTATGGGAGTGGAATAATTATATAAAAAATAATTTAATTCAGATTCTTTTCTTTTGAAATAAAATATATTTATTTTCGCTAAGTAATTAAACAACATTCATTAATTAAAAGAGAGGGCTATTTATGGCAGCAAAACCAATGACCAAAGGTCAGATTCTTGATCATATGGCAAAGAAGACCGGCGTAACAAAAAAATTAGCTGGTCAGTTTTTAGATGAGCTCGTAGCTTTATCGTACAAAGAAGCTAAGAAGGCTTTCACAATTCCTGGTCTAGGTAAATTAGTTGTAGTTAACCGCAAGAAAAGAATGGGAAGAAACCCAGCCACAGGCGCTACAATGGTTATCCCTGCAAAGAGAGTATTAAAATTCAGAATAGCTAAAGCAGCAAAAGATAACGCTTTATAAGCTGAATTAAGATTTATTAGATAAGCGAAGAATAATATTGTTCTTCGCTTTTTTTATTTATGGAGGATGTATGAATGAAATTGTTTATTCAGTTGAAAAATCCTTGGATGTTTCAGAATTTATTGAAGTACTTAAGAACAGTACTCTCGCTGAGCGCAGACCTGTTGATGATGAGCAGAGAATTTCATCAATGTGCAATAATGCAAATTTAATTGTTACAGCACGCTTAAATTCAAAGTTAGTTGGTGTTGCCCGATCTATTACAGACTTTGTTTACTGTACCTATTTATCAGACCTGGCAGTGGATGTTGAGTTTCAGAAAAAAGGAATTGGCAAAAAACTAATTGAAGAAACAAAAAAAATAACACCACAGGCAAAGCTAATTCTTTTATCAGCACCCGCCGCAGTTGATTATTACCCCAAAATTGGAATGAAAAAACATAATCATTGTTATTATGTTGACGATATAAAAGATTTAATATAGTCCTCACTTTAAGTACTTAATCTTTTAGCCGCTTTTAGTAAATTAGTTAAGTGAAAATCGAAACCCGTGTATATTCATTTCGATTTATTATCCAGCAATCTTGCAATGAACAATTGAACAATACTTAATAGGTTAGTAAAAATGCTAAAAAATATTTTAATAATTTCATTCATTTTTTTTTCAACTGCGTTTTCACAAACAATTCACGATTTAATTCAGCCGATTAATCTTTTACAAGATCAAACTACAAAAATTATAGTGAGTGATATTTTCTACTCTGATAATTATAATGTCGAATTCAAACCCGGCAGGAATGTTGAGGTAAGTTATGATAAATCAGCAATGGAGCTGACCTTAACTCCAAAGAAGGATTTTTCCGGAATGGAATTAATCTCATTTAAATATAGCGGAGAGGTTTATCAGATTCCGGTAAAGCTTACTAAGAGTACCAAATACCTTTTTACTTACAGGCCGCAGCCTGGTGAAAAACAAGTTAGTCTGTTCGGACAGTTTAACAGTTGGGACAGGCAGAATCTTCCGATGAAAGATACGAATGGCGATGGTATTCTTGAAGTGGAAATTCCGCTTGATCCCGGAAGGTACGAGTACAAATTTTATGTTGATGGACGAGAAGTTGTTGATCCCGCAAACCCTGATAAAGTTCCAAATGGAATGGGTGATTTTAATTCACTTAGAATAATTGAAGAATCAGCAAAGGATAAAATGTTTCTTCATGTTCTTGGATCAGAAAAAACTAAAGATGGTTTAAAATTAAAATTCTATTTTTCCCAAGGGGATGGCAAGCCAGAAAATATTGATCGAAGTAATATTGTAAACAAAGAAAGTTTAATCGCTTTATTTGACAACAAAATGTTTCCAAACGAACTGATTAAAGTAAATGGCAGAGAAATCACACTTACAATAAAAGAAAAAATACTTTCGGGAAATCATACCATTAGGCTTGCAGTAAATAGAATGGGGCGCAGCAGCAACATCCAAACTGTGCAGTTACACGATGGTGTTATTGCGGGTAAATCCGGAGTTCATACTTTAAATGATAATATTATCTACAGCATTATGATCGATCGATTTAGCAATGGTGATAAATCGAATGATGATCCAATTAAACACGATTCGCTTTTTACTCCCGCAAATTATCAGGGTGGTGATTTACAAGGCATTATCAATAAAATGGAAGAAGGTTATTTTGATAAACTTGGTGTAAATGCATTTTGGATTTCTCCTATTGTTGATAACACTAATAATGCATATCGCGAGTATCCGGCACCACACCGATGGTACACTGGTTATCACGGCTACTGGCCAACATCTTCAAACAAAGTAGAAGAACATTTTGGCGATATGAGTCTTGTTAAAAAAATGATTGATATAGCACATCAAAAAGATTCAAAAGTTTTTTTGGATTATGTGGCACATCATGTTCATGAAGAACACTGGATGTGGAAAGATCATCGCGATTGGTTTGGAACTTACAATCTGCCGAATGGAAGATTAAATTTACGTCTGTGGGATGAATACAGATTAACAACATGGTTTGAACCTTACATGCCTTCATTCGATTTTGTAAGTTCTTATGAGGCGCTTGAATTTATGACTGACAATGCTGTATGGTGGTTAAAAGTTACTGGTGCAGATGGTTACAGACACGATGCTGTTAAACATGTTCCAAATGAATTTTGGAGACTGCAGACAAAAAAACTAAAGAAAGAAATTGCTATTCCACAGAAAAAAGAAATTTATCAGATCGGTGAATCTTTTGGCGGTATTGATATGATTGCCTCGTATGTTAATAATGGACAGTTAAGCGCACAGTTTAATTTTAATTTATACGACGTTGCAGTTCCAACTTTTCTTGATGAAAAAGCTTCATTCAAATTACTTGATTATCAAATGCAAAAAAGTTTTCAGGTTTTTGGATATAACAATCTGATGGGCAACATAATGGATAGTCACGATAAGATACGTTATATGGCTTATGCAGATGGTGATCTTGCAATTAATGACGGACGTGCTGGAGATTTTGCCTGGAATAATCCACCGCAGGTTGATGATCCTAAAAGTTATGATAAATTAAAACTTCATTTAGCTTACATCTTAACCATTCCCGGTGTTCCGATAATATATTATGGAGATGAGATTGGAATGACCGGCGCCGCTGATCCTGATAATAGAAGGATGATGAGATTTGATAATGAACTTAATGAATTTGAAAAACGAACGTTAGAAGATGTGAGCAAACTTATTCATATCAGAAAAGAGCATCCGGCTTTGCGTTACGGAGATTTTCTAACTCTGCAAGCCGATGAAAATGTTTATGCTTATTTAAGATCAGATATGAACGAAAGAATTTTAACAGTTGTAAATAAAAGCTCCAATGAGCAGAACTTAGAGTTTATTTTTCCTGCTGTCTATAATGTTAACAAAGCAAAAGATCTAGTAAGTGGAAGAGAGTTTTCTATAAAGGATAATAGTGTTAAGTTGGATATTGATGGAAGCAAATATTTTATTTTGAAATTAGAAAAATAATAGGAGATGTAATGGCTAAACTAACAATCGCATATGGTGTTATTTTTATTTTAATGGGATTATATGGTTACTTCGGAATAAGCAGTGAAAGCATAACCGCTCTCATCCCAACTTTCTTTGGAATACCAATGCTTATCTTTGGATGGCTTGCACTTAATGAAAAATATTTAAAACACGCTATGCACGGAGCCGCGGTATTAACCCTGCTTGGATTTGCCGGAACAGTTGGCGGATTAGTTAAGTTCTTCAAAATGCTTAGCGGAGCTGAAACAGCAAGACCTGCCGCAGTTACAGTTCAGGCAATAATGGCAGTTTTGTGTCTGGTGTTTTTAATTTTAGCAGTTAAATCTTTTATTGATGCCAGACGAAGCAAAAAGGAGTAATGGAATTGTGGAATGTCGGGTATTTATATTCCATTACTCCACTATTCCATTATTTCTATAAAATTTTTAAACAAATATGAGTGAAAATGAAAATCTACTTTTTAATTATTATAACTTTATCATTGTTGGCCTGCAGTGAGAAAAAAGAATCTGTAATTCAAAGTGATCTTGAGTTAAAAATGAATAATATAGCAGAAGATTATGTAAAGCTTGTTTTAAACATCGGGCAGTACGATGCGGATTTTGTTGATGCTTATTATGGTCCCGAAGATTGGCGTTCCGGTTTAAAAACAGATTTAACATTTGATTCAACAGCATATAAAAAATTATCCACCCAAACAGATGAACTTCTTAATGAACTTGAATCTCTCGGGGCATACAAAGCTGACGAATTGGAAACACTTCGATTCAGATATCTTTACAAACAACTGCTTGCTTGCAAAACAAAAATCTTTATGCTAAACGGAGTGCTTCTTCCGTTTGATGAAGAAACAAAAGCACTGTATGATGCATCCGCTCCAACACATAATGATGAATTTTTTCAATCAGCAATAACTGAGTTAGATAAAATTCTTCCCGGAAGCGGAGATGTTGCTAAAAGATTAAATGATTTTAAAATGAAGTTTGTTATTCCAACAGATAAACTTAAAGATGTTTTTAATGCAGCTATAAAAGAATGCAGAACCAAAACTTTAAATCATATTAAACTTCCTGAACAGGAATCTTTTAAAGTTGAATATGTAAAAGACAAACCCTGGGGCGCATACAACTGGTACAAAGGAAATTTCTATAGTGTTATTCAAGTTAATACCGATCTTCCAATTTATATCGATCGTGCTGTTGATCTTGCCGCACACGAAGGTTATCCGGGACATCATGTTTATAATGTTTTGCTGGAATCTAATCTTGCAAAAAAACGTAACTGGCCAGAGTTTAAAGTTTACGCTCTATTTTCTCCACAATCGTTAATTGCAGAAGGAACTGCTAATTACGGTATCGAAATGGCGTTTCCCGGTGATGAGAGAATTAAATTTGAAAAAGAAGTTTTATTTCCGTTAGCCGGATTAAATCCTGAAGAAGCATCACTTTATTACAAAGTTTTAGAACTTCAAAAAAATTTCAGTTATTCCGGTAATGAAGCCGCAAGAAATTTTCTTGATGGTAAGTGGACACGAGAGCAATCAGTGGATTGGTTAATGAAAAATGCTCTGCGCACAAAAGACAGTGCCGATAAATACGTTTCATTTATCGAAAAGTACAGAAGCTATGTAATCAATTATAATTTGGGAATGGATATTGTTAAAGATTACATCGAGCGTAATGGTGGAACTGAAAATAATTCTGCTAAACGATGGGAATTGTTTGAGCAGTTGTTATCAACACCACAAACTCCGAGTGGATTAGCTAAATAAATTTGTCAACCTGTTCGCTACAGCGAATTGATTCAGGTTCATCCTAATAATAAAAGATTCCGAAACAAGTTCGGAATGACGAAGTCAGAATTATGTCACAAAAAATGCAAACAGATTCAACAACAAAAATTTTTATTGCAATTATTGGATTAGTTGTAATAGGAATTGTGCTAAGAGAGCTTAGTCACATTTTTATTCCACTGGTAATAGCAATTTTTCTATTCTTTGTTTTTTCTCCGCTTAACACCTGGTTAAGTAATAAAAAAGTACCGATGTTTATAATTACTCTACTTGATATTGCAATTGTTTTTGGTTTATTATATGGTGTCGGAAGAATTGTTGTTGATTCATTTCTTCAATTTGGAGAAGGCTTGCCTGTTTACGGCGAAAAGCTAAGTAATATGGTAAGAGCAACTTCAGTTTACTGGGGTTTAACAGATCCATTCTTCACTCAATTTTCTTTTGATCAGCTTCTTGCAAAATTAAGCCTTCAAAATTTAGCCGGTGGAATTTTTTCATCAACAATTTCTTTACTTGGAAATATTTTATTTGTTTTATTTTTCTTTTTGTTTGTTTTATCCGGCAATGAAACAATTTACAATTCAATTAAGCGAAGATATGTTTTTAAAAAAGTTTCTCCGGAGTTAATTGAAATAAAAGAAAACATACAGAACTTTACAGCCACGGCAGATGATCAAAATTTATTGGATAAATTCCACAATGATAGACGTGAACGTGAACAGCAGCTTGAAACAACTTTTAAAAAGATAACCGAACAAATACAGCGTTACATAATTGCAAAAGTTGGTGTTAATCTTGTTGCTGGTATTATCACTACAGTTGTTTTATCAATTATAGGAGTTGATTTTCCTATAGTTTGGGGATTGTTTGTATTTCTTTTCAATTTTATTCCAACAATAGGCTCAGCCGCTGCACTTGTGTTTCCTGTTCTATTTACTCTTGTTCAATTCGATTCTGTTGGTACAATGATTCTTGTACTTGCTTTGATGGCAGGAATACAAACACTTGCATTTAATGTTGCCGAACCGATGATACTTGGTAAGCGGTTAAATTTAAATCCGCTATTAATTCTTCTTTCAGTTTTAGTTTGGGGTTACATTTGGGGAATTGTAGGTATGCTTCTCTCTGTACCGCTAACGGCAATAATTAAAATTATAATCTCAAACTCCACCTCACCAAATATGAAATTCTTTGAACACTTGATGAGCCAGGAGAAAGAATAAGGTAATTATTTAGGCAAAAAGCATTCTTAATCTGTCAGCTAAAGCATTTATTTTTTTTTGATCTATAAAAACTTCTTTAAATATATCTGCAATCATTTCTTTTGTAATGCAGTTAAAATCTTCTTCTCTCGGGAAAACACAAACTCCGCCTAAATCTATTGCTGCAGGACTAACCAGCATTTTACTTTCATCCTCAGCAAAGAAAACGGCGGGGCGGTGTTTTGCTCTTAGGAATATAATTATACGCCAGCCAAATTCTTCTTCATAAAAGGAAAGAAGATTAATCATAGGTTCCTGTTTTTCATTCATCAACTCAGAATAAGTTTTATAAAACTTATTAAAAGTAGTTACAACCAACTTTTTATCTAAGCTTTCAATCGAAACAAATTTTCTCACACCATCATCAATCGCATAAAAAGATAAATCATCATTTTCATAAATAACTTTGCCGTATTCATTCTTTATCTGATGAAACTCATCATCAATTGTCATAAAATATTTATTGCCAGCTTGAAAATGCAAGTGATCAGGAGCTGAAGCGCCGCATCTAGGTCCATTATAAATAACCGAATAATGTTTAGAAAGATCTTTGCTCAAATCCAGCATATCAGAAAGAGTGTCAATAATTCTTTGCGGTGTGTGTTTTTTATAAGTTAAAGTAAAGTGGGTTGGAAAAATTGGAAATGGGTTGCAAAGAATTATGTAATTGCCATTATATAAAATTCCTTTTTGTTCAGCTGGAAGATTTTCGACACATAAAAAACATTTTCTTTCACTTATAGATTTCGGATCAACTTTTGCAGAAGTTGAGGTCATTCGTCCTGCATTAAACTGTGCTTTTATTTTATACCCATCAAACTGAAACGACTTTGATTTAACAGTTTCGAGTGATTTGAAACCTGAATAAAGCATTGGCCATTGCTCTTTCTGGATTTCAAACAATCGCGCTGCTGCATCGGAATAATTGTTTTCGTTAACAAAGTTTAATACTAACTGATCATCAGATAAAATTTTCATAAATCACTGGTTATTATTTATACAATTATTATAAAACTCAATTGTTCTATTAGTTATAATTTCAAGATCAAAAATTTTAAGAACACGCTCTCTGGCTGCTTTACCCATTTCCAGTCTTTTACTCTCATCATTTATAAGCAGTTCTGTTTTGATTGCAAGATCATCAGCGTTTTTGTTCTGGAATAATAAATTAGTTTGCCTATCAACGGCAATATCAAGCACTCCATCTGCATTAGCGCAAACGGATGCTCTCTCCATTGCCATTGCTTCAATAAGCGCAATGCCAAACGCCTCTGCGTGCGAAGGAAAAATAAAAATATCAAAAGCTGAAAGAACATCGGGTGTATCGCTGCGGAATCCGGCAAAGATAATATTTTTAAGTCCCAGTTTTTCTGCTAAACTTTTTATACTATTGGCATATTCATCCTCACCACGACTTGCTTCACCAACAACAATAAATTTTAAGTCCTTATATTTTGATGAAAGTGTTTGGGAGGATTGTAAAAATTCTTCGTGTCCTTTACCGGGGCTGAATCGCGCAATCATTCCAATAACAATTTCTCCATCAGCAATATTAAATTCTTTTCTAACTTTATTTCGATCAGTCTTTGATGGATCAAACTTTTTAACATCCACGGCGTTGTAAAGTAACACAATTTTGTTTGCCGGTAGTGGAGTTGTCTTAATCAAATTATTTTTAATTGTCGTGCTTATAGCGAATGCTATTGTAACTCGCTGATAAAGAAATCTATGCAGAAAATCTTTTTTAACGATAAACGATCCCATCTGCTTTGTTAAGAACAACGGAATTTGAGATGAAGTAATTTTTAATGCAGGAACAAGCAGCCAAAGATCTTTTGAAGACTGCGTGTGAACAAGATCATAATTATTATTTTTTATGAGTGATGCAATCTTAAGAATAGAAAAGGGATGAACATACCCGGAAGCTTTAACCAAATGAATGATTATTCCAAGATTATTTGCTTCAATTTGCATTCTGGATCCTTCAGCACATAAAAGTTCAACGTGATAATTTCTTTCTATCAGCTTACGAATGAAAATAAGCGTAATCATTTCCATTCCGCCCCAGCTTTTAGATAAACACGAATAAAGTATTTTCATTTAATAATTTCTCAAAATAATTTGCAGGTATCCACAAGCTTCTGTTTGAACGTGTAATCATATTTTCTCAAGCTAATTCGCCGCAGCGAATTGAGATTAGGTTGCTAAAATAGAGTATAACTTTTAATATATCTTTTTAAGCTTGGCGCCTTTGAAGTAATGAATTGCTATTTCATCAAACTGATAACCTTGCTCTGACATAACAGCAGCACCTATCTGGCACAACCCAGCACCGTGTCCCCATCCAGCGCCGCGCAATAAAAACTTTTCAGGAACACCATCAACCTCACCAAACTTCTCAACAATAAAAGCTGAACTGTAAAGATGTGTTTCGGAAAGTGTTCTTCTTATTTCAAGTTCTTTTCCTATTGTAAGAGTTTTCTTTGTCCCGACAATTTTAAGCTTTACTAGTCGCGATGAAAAGCCCCTCTCAACGGGAACGAGATCTTTAATTAGTCCAAAATCAATTCCACTTTTTCTTTTTATAAGATCGGATATTTGTTGCTGGGTAAATTCAACCTTCCACCTGTAAAAATCTTTTGTCTCCTGATCATAATCCAAAAGAATTTGATTTAATATTTTTGGATCCTTCGTGTTACAGAATGCTGGTGGATTTTCTTTTATCCAATTAACTGCATTTTCTTCTTTCAAAAAATCATCATCAAAATCATCAACTGCAAATTTGTAATCATAAATTGCACTTATAGAAGGATGCTTAACAGGCTCCCAAACATTTTCAAATGATTCAGAAATGCCGCCGCAGGATTTAGAAAAACGTGCATCAAGAATTTTATCATTTTCCAGCAATACTATACCTGCCGTTTGTTCAACTGCTTTCCTCGCGGCATCAGAAGTCATTTTTGTTACACCCTGATAACGTTGACAATGATCATCTGCACAAACATCAAAAAGTTTGTGGTCTTCCCTATCGTACCATCGAATCAATTCGTCTTCTGATTCATAAACAGTTTTGTAATTTGTATGTGCTGATTTTATTGCCTTGGATTTTTCAATCTGCGCAAGAAGCCAGCTTCTGGAGACAACCGCGGTTGCTTTTAACATTTGCAGAGAACACTTTGCGCTCATTTCAGATGAAATTACACTCATCAAATATTTTTCAATCGGTACAATGTTAATTACAGTAATTTTACCGTTGTCTTTAATAAGCTTTAGCGAATGAGTAAAGCGCTGTTTTTCCTTTCGTTCCCAATGAAATTTAACTCCAATTACGACATCTCTTATTAGAAACGATTCGCTGTCTGGCTCCTGGGGTTCAAAAATTATTTCGTCAGTTATTTCAATTTTATCAGCATCACCTTTACAGACTATTCTATCGTTAATTAGTTCAGCTTCGAATCTGCCGCTAAAAAAATGCTTAAAGCCGTATGAGCTAAAATCGCCGTAAAGTTCAAATTTAATTTTGGTATCCCGAACAATTCCTACACTTATATAGGGCTCGCTGTCATATCCTAACATCGTTTTACCTGTTTGATTGACTTTAAATAATTAAAAATTTTTATAATTAAAATATAAGAATTGTAATCGTGAATATTTCCTTCATTCTCTTTAACTTAATAAAAATGATTTTAGAATATTTAAAAGTGTTTTATGAATAAAGAAAAACAGCAAATAGTTACTATAATTGGTTTTCCTATTGATCTTGGATCAGGCAGACGTGGAGTTGATATGGGTCCTTCTGCTTTACGAATTGCCGGGTTGGAAAAGAAACTTGAACATCTAGGCTACAAAGTTGAAGATACGGGCGATATTACTATTGAAATAATGGAGCGGCAGAAAGTTTCCAATCCAAAGCTTAAATACCTTGATGAAATTCTTAAGACTTCTAAAATGCTTGCAGCACGAGTCGAAAAAGTATTAGAGCAAAAAAAATTTCCACTTTGCATCGGCGGAGATCACTCAATGGCACTTGGTACTATTGCAGGTATTTCCTCTTATTGTAAAAAAAATAAATTAACCTTAGGCGTAATATGGATTGATGCACATACAGATATGAACACTGATGAGACGACTCCATCAGGCAATATACATGGAATGCCTCTTGCGGCTTCTATGGGTTTGGGATATCCTGAACTTGTTAATCTTTATGGATTTGCCCCAAAACTTAAGCCCGAAAACTGTGCTGTAATCGCAGCAAGAAGTATAGATCCACAGGAAAGATTAAATATTAAAAAAATTGGTGTAAATGTTTATACGATGAGTGATGTAGATAAATTGGGAATTCACAGAATCATAAGCCGCGTGTTAAAACAATTCAAAGAAAAGGTTGATCACATCCACGTTAGCTTTGATGTTGACAGTGTTGATCCAAATTTTGCCCCGGGAGTTGGAACTCCTGTTCCGGGTGGTTTAAACTATAGAGAGGCGCACTCTCTTATGGAAGCAATTGCAGAGTGCGGCTGTATGTCGTCTTTAGAAATTGCTGAAGTAAATCCAATTCTGGATGTTCGTAATAGCAGCGCTGTTTTTGCAGCAGATCTTATTGCATCAAGTATGGGGCAAAGAATTTTGTGAGGATATTTCGGTCTGTTAATTTTTATTTATTAATACTTTTTATCATTGTAACATTTCTAAGTCTGTTGGGGATAGTGTCACTTACAGCCTTAGAAATTACAGCTTACGCCTGTCTGTTCTGGGGGATCAGCTTTTTCTATTCATCATATATCAAACGATATCACACAGGAGTTGTAATAGGTTCAGTTATATTTCTTACAGGTACAATCATATTTGTGTTTGCTCGATTTGAAATATTAAATTTTGGAACTGTATTTATTCCCTCAGTGCTGTTTGTTTTCGGAATAAGTTTATTAACTGCAAATCTGTTAACAAAAGTAAATAGTGTTTCCGTTGTGTTTTCAATTTTAAGTTTATTTGCGGGCACATGGTTAGTTATATCACGTGGCACTGCAACGGTTGAATTATATTTATCTTCGGTTTATACTTTAGCTAAAAGTTACTGGATTGTAGTCTTATTCTTAGCAGGAATAATTTTTTTAGCGGCAAGAAATTCTAAGAAAAAAAATGACGGTCAGAATTAATTTTCTGTTCCAAATATAAAGAGGAAGAAATTTTATTATTTAACTCTTTAACTTCATCTTTAAGACTGTTGATATCAGAACTAAACTTAAAGAATGAAAAAATAAGCAGCGCAAGTAAAACGGCTACTATAATGTAAGCAAATAAAAGTCCGCGGGTAGTTTTTCTTTCACTTTCATAGACGTTGTTTTTTAATGCATCAAAATCCTGTTCAAGTGCCTTAAACACTTTTTCCACAACACTTTTTTTAGTCAAATCAGGTTTCTTATCCGGATCCTCAGAATCTTCTATAGGTTTTATTTCATCGGAGTGCTGATCAATCAATGGTGAAATATTTTCAGATTCATCAACAGTTAATTGCTCTTTAATATCGGACAGCGGGATTTGATTTTCAGCTAAAACTTTATCTACATCCACTTCTTCAATCTGGGGATAATCAATTTCAGTTTCATCAATAAGGGTTTCAAAAGGTGATTCGATAGATACATCTGCCTGTAAATTAACTTCTGAAACTTCTCCACCTTCAAGATCAGGTAAAACTACTTCATCTAAATTAAAACTGCTTACTTCGGGATTTAATGCATCTGCTAAATTCCCTTCAACAAAAGTTTCTTCCGTTTCAATCTCAATCGGAGGCTCAATATAGGTCTCAGGAATGTTTGTAAATTCATCTACATTCTCATCGTGTTCTTCCTCAACCTCAAACTTATCTTCTTCAAGCATCTTATTGATTCGTAGTTGTTCACTCAACTTAATAAGCTTTAATGCAACACGATCTTTTAGCTCAGCATCGGGCAATTCTAATTGTAAAGCAAGAGGTAAAAGAGATACAGCATTTTGATAGCTGCCTAATTCATCCCACGGAAAAACATGACCTGCATCGATAAATTCCTGTAGTTCTTTGTTTTCCTCAGCATCAAGACAACCGAGAGCTTTTGCCTGAAGCATTCCAATAATTTTATGTTCATCAATCATTGGTTATCCTCTTTTGCAAGAAATTCTCTAACGCTGTTAAGTGCAACTCGTATTTTTGATTTAACAGTTAGCAGCGGGATGTTTAATTTTGCTGCTATTTCGGATTCACTCAATCCATTATAATATGCTAATGATAATACATATTGTTGTGCTTCGGTAAGACTGTGAAATGCGGAATATATTTTTTCTCTGCTATTAAAAGTATTACTTAAATCATTTGAAGCGATAAGCGTGGAGAGATTGGGAAGTATAACTGAATTTTCATATTCATCACAATACTCATCTGTTATCAAGGATTTTTCACGTCTTAAATAATCTAAAGCTTTATTCCTGGAAAGGTTTATCAACCAAGAATAAAGATTGCCCGAATTAATATCAAACATTAAACTCTTTTGCCAGATTATCACAAAAATATCTGCAAGAATTTCTTCGGCTTTTTCTTTATCATCCACAATGTGCTTAACTAAAGTATATAAAACAGGACTATATCTGTCATATAAGCTTTCTAAAGCTTTGGAATCACGATTTGTAATTCGCTGGATTAATTCAGTATCTGTTGTTTGTGTATCCACAATTTCAATAATTATAGTTCTAAATCATTTTACTATTCTAAAAGTATATGTCTGCATTCAAAAAAGCAATTCCTGCATAGAGCTATACTAATTTTTATTAAGTGTGCAATCACTAAAACTTAAAAAATAGTTGAAGTATTAATAATTACTTCTTAACTTTAATAGTCAAACATAAAGGAGTGTAACATTGAAAAAACTACTACTGTTCTTTTTTCTGATTCTTGCTTCCTCATTCACATACTCACAGGTTGAGGTAAGTTCAAGACTACAACAAGCTCTGCTTCAAGCAAACCCGAATGATTACATTAAAGTACTCGTTCTTCTTCGATCACAGGTGGATATTGCTGCACTAGATCAGCAATTGTACGATCAAAATGCCTCTCTTCAGCTAAGAGCTTATCAGGTTATAACCGCTCTTAAACAGAATGCTGAAAATACGCAAGGTTCATTGAAATCTTACCTTGATGGCAGAACGGAATCTTCGGAGGTCTTCACTTATCAGGCCTTCTGGATTTCCAATTTATTTACCATAGAGGCTAAATCGCAAGTTGTTTATGATTTAATGACAAGATTAGATGTTGCTGAAATGGATCTTGATGCTCTTTTGGAATTAGATAGACCGGAGGTTGTTAAAGATTATATTGATGGTATTGAATCAGTTGAACCGGGATTAAGAATTATCAATGCTCATCTTCTTTGGGCACAAGGTATTACTGGACAGGGCAGATTAGTTATGGACATCGATACCGGTGTTTACCCAAATCATCCAGCACTTAATTTTAAATGGAGAGGTAATCATGTTCCTAGCAGTCAGGCTTGGTTTGATCCCGCAGGTACAACTGTGCCAAGTGATTGCGATGGACATGGAAGCCACACAATGGGTACAATGGTTGGCTGGTCTCCTACAACTGGTGATACTGTAGGTGTTGCACCAGATGCAGAATGGATTGCAGCAAAAACAATTTGTTCGAGTCCTCATACATCTAATTCAGTAGCAGCATTTCAGTGGGCAATCGATCCTGATGGAAACCCATCCACAATAGATGATATGCCTGATGCAATAAACAATAGCTGGTACGACCCTGATGTAACAAATGAATGTTCAGGAATTTATAAAACCACACTTGATGCTGTTGAAGCCGCTGGTATTGCCGTTGTTTTCTCTGCGGGAAACAGTGGTCCAGGAACATCAACAATTACAAAACCCAAGAATATTAATACAAATAATGTAAATGTAATGTGTACTGCTGCTATTGATGGAGCATCTTATCTTGGCGGAAACACAAATCCTATTGCAAGTTTTTCAAGCCGCGGTCCATCTCTCTGCGGTGGTACGGGTTCTCTATTAATCAAACCAGAAGTTTCTGCGCCTGGAGTTAGCGTTCGTTCTTCGGGAACTTCAACAGGTTATAGTGTGCTAAGTGGAACATCAATGGCTTCACCGCACGTTGCGGGTGCTGTTGCACTATTAAAACAATTTGCGCCAAACTTAACTGGCAAGCAAATTCTTGAAGCATTATATAATACCGCTGTTGATCTTGGTACCGCAGGTGAAGATAATAATTACGGAATGGGATTGATTGATGTCTATGCTGCATTCTTAAGCTTAGGAACACCCGATTCTACTGTACCTGATCCAATTACTGATTTAAGCGCTGGTTCACCAACTTCAAACTCACTAACTCTTCAATGGACCGTACCTTATGATTCATCAATGAATGGTGTAAGAGGTTACGATATTCGTTATTCAACTTCTGCAATCAACGATACAATTGCTTTTAATAATGCTACACAATTGCCTTATACCTCCAATCCGGATACTACTGGCGGAACTGAGTCATATCTTGTCGAAGGTTTAGATTTTGCGACACCCTATTACTTCTCAATAAAATCCAGAGATGTTTGGAGCAACTGGTCAGATTTATCTAACAGTGCTACAGGTACAACATTGGCAGCGCCGCAAATTTCTGTAACGCCTGCAAGCATAAACAAGATACTTAATCCTTTTGATGTTGTTGTAGATACTGTTACTATTTCCAATGTATCTATTAATCCATCTACATTAGACTTTTCTGTAACGCTTGAAAACAATACGTTTCCAGAAGGCATTATCAGCGCAAAATTAATTCCCAAATACAATCAGCTTGCTGATGTAATTGAATCATCATCAAAAGATAATCCACAAGAAATAGGTGGAATAAGTATTGAGGGGGCTGGCGGACCTGATTTATTTGGTTACAAATGGAGAGACAGCAACGAACCAAACGGACCTCTATATGTTTGGAACGATATATCTGCGACAGGCACACTTGCAACTAATTGGATTGCAACAGGTACTTTTGATCCTAAAGATGAGGGCTATGCAGGACCTTTTCCGCTCGGATTTAACTTTAAGTTCTACGGTCAGGAAAAAAGTCAAATCTATGTAAGTTCAAATGGGTTAATTTTATTTAATACTGTTAGCACTAACATTTATACAAATGCTCAGATACCAAATGTGGCAGTACCAAATGAATATATAGCTCCGTTCTGGGATGATCTTGATGGTGTTTCATCCGGAACAGTTCATTACAAACAAGAAGGATCAACATTTATTGTTCAGTTTACGGGCTGGCATAAATATTCTAATACTGGATCATTAACATTCCAAATTGTTATTCATCAAAACGGAAAAATTGTTGTTTACTATAACAATATGAGCGCAACTCTCAACTCAGCTACAGTTGGAATTGAAAACGCTGCTGGAAATGATGGATTGCAAGTAGCTTATAATGCAAATTATGTAGCCAACAACTTGGCATTGGAATTTGCCGCAGAACCAGACTGGTTATCAAACAACGTAAACAGTGGAACTTTATTTAACGGCAACTCTGTTGATGTTGAATTAACTTTCCGGGCAGAGGATTATCCAGCTGGTAATTATTCAATGGATTTAAATGTTGCAAGCAATGATCCTGTAAATCCAGTAGTAACGGTTCCGGTAACAATGGAAATTTCTATTATTCCTGTTGAGTTAACTTCTTTTGTTGCTAACAATGACAGAAACAATGTTACGCTTAATTGGGCTACGGCTACAGAAGTTAATAACAGCGGATTTCAGATTGAAAGAAAATCGAATGGATCAAGTGAATGGACAAACATTTCATTTGTTTCAGGCAAGGGAACATCGACAGAAATAAACGACTATTCTTATATCGATAAGAGTTTAACGGTTGGTAAATATTCATACAGATTAAAGCAAGTCGACCTTGACGGAACTTATGAATACTCCCCTATTATTGAGATTGATGTAAATGCTCCGGATGAATATACATTGTATCAGAACTATCCGAACCCGTTCAATCCATCAACAACGATTGAATATTCACTTCCGGAAAAATCTGATGTTACAATTTCAATTTACACCGCACTTGGTGAACTTGTAACAACATTGGTTAATGGAACAATCGAGGCAGGATATCAGAGAGCAACTTTCAATGCTTCTAATCTTACATCCGGTACTTACATTTACCAGATAAAAGCTGTAAGCAGTGAACGAACTTTTATTGATACAAAGAAGATGATACTAATTAAATAGCGACATTTGTCGCCTCGTATAAGGTTAAATTAGTAAAAACAAACGAGGTGACAGATGATAAAAAGAAGAAAGTTCTTAGACAGAAGACAGATAAAAAGTTCAGAGGGAGAGTTA
>Ga0172367_10002194_pt1 | contig 27065 bp, 29 predicted proteins | sample Lak10m_FD_114542 | JGI IMG/M metagenome (GOLD analysis project Ga0172367, IMG submission 114542) | Freshwater microbial communities from Kabuno Bay, South-Kivu, Congo - kab_022012_10m | ecosystem: Environmental > Aquatic > Freshwater > Lake | place: Democratic Republic of the Congo: South-Kivu...
AAGATGTTACATAAGGATAAGAACCAAAGTCAATGTCTAATCCAATTCCCTGTGCACCTTCTGCTAAGACTCTTTTACCATCATCTAATAATTTGTTAATGAGAATTTCAGTAGATTCAATTTTAAACTGTTTAAGATACTCACATGATTCAAAAAATTCTCTCAAATCTGGACAATCAAATGGGAGTCCAATTTGTGAGTTCCATTTTATTCCGTGTAAATGAAATCCAGTATCGAATATATCTTTAACTCTTAAACCTTTACGTGATACTTTATCAGTATAACAAGGTCCAATTCCCTTTAAAGTGGAACCAATTTTGTCTGTTCCAAGTTGAGATTCATTATAGGCGTCCCAAGATTTATGAAGTGGTGTTATGATATGAGCTTTATCAGAAATAACTAATTTAGACTTTACATCGATCCCAAGAGATTCTAACATATTTACTTCTTCTCGAAATGATATCGGGTTAATTACAACACCATTGCCAATAATATTTAGAATATTATCATTTAATATACCAGAAGGTATTAAATGAAGTACAATTTTTTTACCATCTTTAAAAAGAGTATGACCTGCATTATCCCCTCCCCCAAAACGAGCAATTACATCATAATTTTTAGCAAGATAATCAACGATTTTGCCTTTACCACAATCGCCATATGATAAATCAACTACACAATCTACTTTAGACATATTTAATATTTAAGTTTTTGAACTTAAATTATAGAATGTGATTTTGAATTAGTTTATTTCGAAAGAAGTTTAATTAAGTCCTCAGTTATTTTAGTAACGAGTTTCTTACCAGGTTCTACTTCAATATTGGGAATATTTCTAATAGCTGAGAATTCTTCAGCGCCCTTAACTTCGATTGACTCAACTAATTTAGCTAATTTTGGATCTGACTTAGCCCATTTTTTAATGTAGAATCCTTTCAATTCAAGAACGAATTTATTCAAATCAAAACCCTGACGGTTATTATATTTGACCATTTGGAGCTCATTTTCTTGCTTCTCAATCAAGAGATACCAGATAGAGTTTTTAGATATTTTAACATTCTCTAAAAAGTTAAGAGCTTTAGAAGCTTTTGTTTTCTTTGGAAATTTAGCTACTTTACCAAAGAATTGAACTTGTTCATCAGTTTTTGATTCTCCTTGTTCTCTTTCATCCATAACATTTTCAATTGGTTTATCCATTTCAAAGTTTTGGTCTTCGGAACCTTTTAATTTAGGCAGTACTCCTTTTCTAGATTGCATTCTTGGAGTTTTAGTTCCAGTAAGTGGAAGGTTTGGATTCATAGGACGAGTAGAATCAGTATCAGGTTGTACACCTGGTTGCACTTCTTCCATTTCATCATTGACATTTTTTAAGTCCGAAAACTTTTTGAAACCTTGTATTTTACGATCTGCCATATTTCTTTTAATAATTTGTTATAGTTATATATTAAATAAATTATTTGGTTTTTTATACTTTAACCACTATGCTTAAAATAATATTTATCAACCATATAATTTTTGAAATTTTTCATCACATTCATCTGATCGAATAGTAATGAAACAAGTGGTTGCATTTTTTTCAACCAGGTATTCATAGTGTCATTGTTATACATATAAGGTGATAAAGTTGTGTCTAAAATCTTTTCTTCGTAATTTACAAAGTTTTTTTCATCATCTAAACGATGTTTCAAAAAGTGAAGTTCTGGTAAATCTTTTCTTTGGAATAACATTAGAAATTATTTATTTTTAGTTGGTATTTTATCTTACCACAATCCCATATCTTATGAAGATCGATTTGAGATTCTGATATTCCAATTCTTGATTTCCTGAATCCTGATTTATGTTTCCTAATTCCATCAACTATGTATTTATAATCCGGATTTGTTTCATGAACCTTATCAAAACCTAATTTTTCATAAAGTCCACCAGAGCTCCAGTTTCTATCAGCATAACTTATTAGTCTTGTTGGTGTATATCTATCTATAAAGTATTTTAGAATTTTTGATGCGCCTCCTGTAATAGAATGTCCAGTAATGTTTGAGAATCTGCTTAGATTCCACTCACCTTCTTGCATTTTCTTCCGTCCTTCAAATTGATCAAATGCCATAACTGATACCAACTCACCATTAAAAAATAATCCAATCGATTTGACAAAGTTATAATATTCCCCTTGAATGTGATTTTTATTTAAAAAGTCTTTAACTGTGGCATTATCTGATATATCCATAATTTCACAATTTCTTGCATATATTTTAATAGACTTTCCCAGTTTATTTAAAATCATTGATTTAACAATTTCTTTTTTGAAATCCCAATCATCTTCCCAAATGTGCATAATTTCTATACCTTTTTCTTTAAAGTAATTGCTTTTATTTAAATGATACATCCTATCTTTATAGATTTCTGAATGCCAGTAAAGACCATTAAATTCAAATCCAATTTTCAAGTCTGGTAAATAAATGTCAATTTCTAAACCATCTCTATATGATTGAATAACTTCACCAGAATAAATAGATTTAATAAAATCACATAACTCTTGCTCTTTAACGGATGGTGAATTGCCTATTGGATAACAAATTGTGCATAATTTAACATTATTATTAATACGGTGTCTGTAATTATCTGATGATATCAAAAACACATGACCTAATTCACAATTAAAAAATGACATTTTAGACTCTGTTTCATATGATATATAATTCGGATCTGAGCATATATTGAATTTTTTTCTATATTTCTCATCTCGCATTTTATTACCATTTTGATATTTAATAAAATTTGTTTCTTTTATTTTTAACTTATTATTTACATTAAAGTTATCAGTCTGAACATAAAATAAAACACCATATTTTTCTAAATTAGTTTTTTTTATTTTATCTTTAATTTCCTCTGATTTAAATGGATTATCTACACCATATTTTTCTAAATTGGTTTTTCTTATTTTTTCTTTAATTTCCTCTGATCCAAAGACATTTTCAAATCCATATTTTTCTAAATTATACTTAGTCTGATTATTTTTGAAAATCTCAGAACTAAAATAATTCTCAACACCATATCTCTCCATATTGGTCTTAGTACGTTTCATCTTAATCTCATTTGATTTCATTGGACTTTGGGATCCATATTTAAGTAAGTTGGTAGCCTTTGTTTTCTCCATGCTGCAAAATTTAGAGCAAGAAAAATTATTTCCCCTATTAAAATTTCTAATATAGTTTTTATACTTAACTGATGTTATTGTACCACAAAAATCACATTTAGCTTTAACTATAACTCCACTTGTAGGCAACAAATCTTCTACATTTACAATAAAATCAGATGACACATCATACCCTTTTTTTGCATACTCGCTAATTTTATTATTACCTTTTATTTTTACCAAAACCTCATTTTCTAAAACCATTAGAAATTATTTCTATTTTTTGCATCAACTACACCTTTCTTTATGATATTAATTGATTTAAGTGACATATCATTCAAACTATTTGAAAAATAAACACCGTTTCGACTATACCAACCACCTCTAATAATTGGAATCTCATTCGGCTCAAAAACAATATCACCTAATACTGGATCTAGTCCTAAAGTTAAATTTGCTTGATAGTTTGGATCAACTTCAACTAATGAAGGATTGATATTCGATTCTGAAGTTGCTACTTTATTTTGTGTTCTAAGAATAAAACTCTTGTGATAATCTTCATTCTTTTTGGAAATGAATTGTATATCAACTGAGTGTATATCATTTATCATAGATAATTCTTTAATAATATCTGATTTAGGTATTCTATCTATTCTGTTGAAATTTAGAAAATATTCAGAAACTTTATCAATGATTTGAGCTTTTACTGAATCATCATTTGAATCAGAATATCTGATTACAAAAACATTCATGATATAATATGATAAATCCGGTGAATCGATTCTATATCTTCTAGTTAATTGAATATTACCATTTGTTCTTAGATACTTATCTATTTTTGACTTCTCATAAGTATCTAATGTGAAAGCGTTTGTATTTACTGTGAAATAGTCAGCATTTCTATTTTTGAATAGCTTGATATTCGGAGTTGCAACAATATAAATTATTGAATTATCTTCATATGCGTTAACGTGTGAAAAAACTCCCAACTTTTTAATTTCATAAGCATATTGTTGTGGTAATCCTAAAACAAAATTATTTGATGCAATCGGAAGAATGTTTTTTGTGAATGTTAGTGATTCACGATTAGCACCAAAATTTATATCATTAAAAATTAGAACATCGAATACCTTTGTTATGTCTAATGTGTTTCCAAATCCATCGACTACATCATCAATAAACTTCCAATCATTTACAGTTCTTCTAAAAATATTACCATCTTGCCCATTTGTAATTAAGTGTGAAATTGTTATATTAGAGCTGATTGGTGGCATCATACCGAAATTTCCATTTCCGAATATTACATCTAAACCTCCATTAAATCCGGTTCTCACAACGCATGCTTTTTCATTCGGTATCATATCATAAATACTTTTCTTGAGTGCCCAATACTCACCATTTACTAAAACCTCAACATTGAAATTCTCAACATCTTCATTTCCTTTAACAGTTACCTGAAAAGTTTGGTTCGGATTACCACTACCGGTGAAATTGACTGTTTTGAACTTACCTTGAATTATAGGAAGATAAACTTGAGTGTTACTGTTAACTAAATAGGTAACTTTGTCTTGTCCGAGATTTAATGAATAAAATAAACTGTTTGTATTATTTCTAAGTGTTAGTTTATTATTCATCGTAAATCTACCTCCTGGTAACTCACTTTCAAGATCGATTCCACTTTTCACAATTAGTTTGAGATTTCCAGTTGCCGAGATTCCACGGCCTGGTATATGTCCGGCAAAAATTGCAGCATTTCTAATAATCCTCTCGTTATTTGAGTTTGGGTCACTCAAATCAAATTGTTTGATTGAGTTTTTAAGATAAAGTAAAGATAATTGATGTAGATTCTCCAAAACATCTAATATCTGACCAAACGGACTAGCAGGACTGTAAAGAATACTAGCTCTGTTGTGTTCAGTTCTCAGAAATCTTTCGATCTCATTCTTAATATTTGCAAAAGAAATCTCTACAAATCTCATATTTTATTATTTTAAATTATTTAGATACTCAGAATCAAATCTCTTACTATCTATAATATCTTTTATTGACTCGGCAATAGTTTCAACATTTGAAACTCTTGTTATGAAACTACCATTCTCTTTAAGAGGGTTAGTAGAATATAAAAAAGTAATATTAGTTTTTTCTAAATCTACCTTTTTTATCAAAAATTTACACTCTACATTTTCTTTAACGGAAAACTCTACATAAGCTCCTAATTGTGAATTAGCACCTTCTTTAACCTCAACATTTTCAAACTTCTCAGTAAGTAAGTAATGAATTTTATTCAAATTGATTTTAAACTCCATCTCTTGTTATTATTTTCAATTATATATTAATTTTAGTAATCACCTATTATTTCATAGATAAATTTTAATATATAAGTCATGGATTTAGATTTGAATAAGTTAATTGAAATTTATGGTGTAAAAGGTTTGATTCTATCATTACTAATAATGATAGGAAGTGCAATTATTAAAAGTCAATGGTTTAGTAATGTTTGGAGTAAAATTAGTGATAAGTTAATAGAATACTTTCTTAAAAGAAAAACTAATGATGATTATGTTAAACACATTCACGAATCTGATATAATCAATCACGATATATTTAATTATATCGATTTATGGATGTATTCTAAAGTTCCTACTTTTCAATTTTCAACTGAATATAGAACTGTTGTATTTAGAAAATATCTTACAATTTATCTCCGCTGTTACAAACGTGGACTTTCAGATTTCATAAAATCCGGTGAATATAAAACTATGGGACAATCTACACTTTGGAAAAGTTTACTCGATATGATTAATCATGTAGTTTGGGAATATGAAAAAGAGTGTAAAGAAATTGGAATTCCGGATGTTATTATAACTAAAATGAAATTGAAAAATAATGAATCCATTCAATTAACTATTGATTTGATTAATAGCATTTCTAATTCACAATTTTATGAAAGTGAAAATAATTTTTTGAAAGTTTATTCTACACTAAACATTATATTGTCAGTTTTAGAAAACACAATATCAAACTCTGAGTCCATCTGTGATTCAATCAACGGCCAGTTGAAGGGACTTACTATGGATGGTAAAAAAGAACCATAAAAAATCCACACTTTCTTAAAACAAAATAATTATTTAATTATATAATTAAAAAAAATTAAATGTTATGACAAAGTGGAAAGAATTACAAGCAGAACTTACTGAAAAACTAAAATTTATCGAAGAAACTCTTCCTCATTCTTTAGCTGAATTTTCATTAGATCAGATTGAAAATATTCAAGGACAATTGAAAACTCTTGAAGATAAAATCAAAGAAAAGCAAAAAGAAAAGAAAGTTAAAACAATTACAATTTCCGAAGAAGTTCATTCTAAAGTTAAAAAGTTCTGCGTTGAGAACGATCTTAAAATCAACGAATGGGTAGAAACTAAATTGTTAGAATTAGTTACACCAACTGAAACAAAGTAAAAAAGAAAACCTCTGAATTTTTCAGAGGTTTTTTTATTTATACATCATGTGTTCTATAATAGAAGATTCTAATACATCAAACTAAGTATCATTTCTACTTCAAATTCTGGATCAGTTACCTTTAAATCATAATCTTTGAAATCTTTAAAATCTATTTCGTCAGCATCTAACCTTCTTTGAACAGAATCATTATTATCATTTCTACCACTAATTCTACTTTCTCGTATAGGTCTATCTATATCTAAGTAAACTACAAAACATCCCATTCTTGTTACTTCATCAATTTGTTGGATTTCACCTGGTGTCATAATAAAAGCTTGAGCATTGTTAAATTCCTCTTTGGATAAACCATAATGCCAAGTTTCTGGTTCACGACCTTCTGGTGTCACATAAAATGACTGATTACAAATAAACTGTTTGTTTTCGAGCAAGGATTGAAATTCATTATCATTGATGAAATTATAAGTAACTGATTGAACTTCGTTCTTTCTTTGAGGTCTTGTAGTTGTTTTGACTGAAACTTTAAGTCCTTCTTTTTCTAATTGTCTCAGTGTCCAATCTTTACCCGAACCACTCGGACCAACCAGAATTATTTTCTCTGTTTTATTTAACATATTTTTTATATAAAAATTGTTTAAATTGTTTAATATAAACAAACACTTAAAAAATTAACTTACTCATTTCCTGATTTTAGAATATTTCCAATTTCTTTTTTGATTTTTCCTAATTCATTGTATTCAAATTCTTTTGGAAATTTATTTCCAACTTTTTGAACTCCAACATAATCATCTCTAAACATAACTTGTAGGATATGTTCTCCATCTTTGTGAACAGATAAATCATTTCCAACTTGTTTGAAGTCAAAATCATCGTGTGATTTGATTAAATTTTTGACTTCAGTTCTGAAGTTTTCTTTTTTATCAGTTAATCTTAATCCTTCTTTACCAACTTTTTTATCTGGTTTTGAAGATTTATATGCCTTACCTTCTTTTACTTTAGTCACATTTGTAATTTCACCTTTTTGGAAATCATCAAAGTTCATAACTTTACCTGTTCTTGGTTTCACATCAGTTTGTTTATTTTTGTTTTTTAAAACATCTCTCAAAGCTTTCAAATCTAGTGGTTTCACTCTAGACTTTTTTCCAGTTCTGGCACCATGTCCTTTGCCCATAGGTGCTGGTGTTTTTTGAAACACTCTATTTGCACCACTTGGGTTAAATGGTGTTTCTATATCTTTTGATTGACTTGGATTACTAATCCAATCCGAACCAGATAGATTTCCTGAAAATCTTGAAGGATTATTTGAAGGCACTGGACCAACAGTCGATCTCATTTGAACACCTCCACCACCATATCCAACGGTTGAAGCTCCAACCGCACCTGATGGGCCACCAGTAGCTGAAGTTGTTTCATTTAATTCTTGTTGATTTATTAATTCTAAAATAATATCTAAATCTCCTTCAGATGAATTTTCCAAAAGTGCCTTTCTATAAAGTTTGTAAAGTTGCTTCAAGCTCAAATCTCTCATAATAATCTATATATTATTCTTTCAAATTGGATCTTGATTTATATATAAACAAAGATTAAATTAAGAATTATAACTAATATATGAATCACATTAAGTATTTAGAGTTTCAAAGATTGATGAGAGAATTACAATTCGTTGAATCTGATTATCAATACCAATCTGAGATTTTAAAATTATCTGACTCTGAATTTTTAAAAGATGTTGATACTATTCTAAATCAATTTCCAGAACTGAAAGAAATCTATTACAGAAGACAAGAAGAAATTTTCAAAAATGTTGTTGTAGAGCCTTCAATCGAGTCGATACAAGAAGAGATGGAAGTTGTAATTCCTGAGAATGTTGAAGCAAAAAAACTTTATCGAGATATCGTTAAAACAACTCATCCAGATAAAATTAAAAATCACAAACTAAACGAGCTTTATTTGGAAGCTACTAATGCTTATGAAAAGAATGATATTACTACTCTTTACAGAGTTTGTTCTGAATTAAGGATTGATTTTGATTTACCAGAAAATTACGCACAAGATTTAAATCAAAAAATTATCTCACTCAAAAAACAAATATCATTCTTAGAAACCACATATACTTTTAAATGGGTTAAATCTCAAAATCAACATGATAAAAATAGAGTTGTGGTTGAATTTATTCGTAGTCAGATTTCTTAAACTATCGTTAGTTTGACTTTTCTATCATCTAAAAGTTTTTGTAAATCTTCTTTTCTAAAAAATCTCTTATAAATATCATTTTCTTTCTTTAGATTCTGAAGTTCCCAGTCATTACCATTTGATGTTGTGTAAATGTAATTTTCATCACCATCTGTAATTTCGATTGTTCTAGAGGTAAGTTTATCGAAAAATCTTTGTTGTACGTTTTCACCACTAACATTCATCTTATAAAGTTTAGTCAAATCCCATTTGATGAGTGTTTCGTTATAAGTTTGAAATAACATGAATTCTGCTCCTTGTAATTCATTTGAATTAATATCATAAATCAACATAAATCGACAAGGTTTATTTAGGAATGTTTCAAAATCTTCGGTATTCTGAACCGGTGATTTCTTTAATCCAAGTGATGCTAGTGAATTAAGAAATTCTATATTCTCACTAAGATAATCCAAATCTAAATTGTCGAAATTTTCTAATGAAAGTGTTTTAGTTAAATCAACTTCTTCAGCTCCTATTGAAGATAGAAGTAAATCATGCCAAATAATTAGAGATTCCATTAAATCGATTATATCTGTTGAAAGATCAATTTGTAGTGATTCTAAATATTGATTATATCCTTTTAAGAATTTCATAAAGGTATATATTAAACGAGTTTTTTGTAAAGTTTACCTAATTCATTCGTAGTCACTAGATCATTTGAAGAGAATCCAAGTGATTTCAAATCACCTTCCCAAGGTAGCCAATATTGTTTTATGTATGATTTTTTAATCTCAAAGTGGTGAAATTCTGTTATACCCGTCCCCTTTACTATTCCTTGTTCCAAATTACTATCACCCCATTCAGCTCCCCAGGTTATATCGTTTTGAGTCTTTACCCAAGACCAAATAGTTTTTACCAATTGAGTGTCTGAAGCAAGATTTTTATTATCACTAATAGTTTCCCACTTAGATTTTTTGCCACCAGTCAAAGTCATCTCAGGACCAACCCAACCCTTTTTAGGATCATATTTAGAAGAACCACCTTTATAGCCAATATCAAGTGCTAAACCAGAACCATGTAGTGAACCGGCCGCTCTAGCACCACCACCTTTTGATGATGCTGCTAAATCTCTCATAATACCATTACTTATTAAGTAAGCATCTGGATATCCATTTGATTTTAAATAATTTGTCAAATCAGTTATAATCTTTTTCAATCTTTTTCCGGCGAGTCCTTGTGATGAATCAATTATGTATTTGGTTCCACTTTTAGTCACATAAACTAATTTAGTATTAACACCTGGTTGTGGAATTAAACTATTATCTGGCTCATCAGTTGATGTAGCAGTTGGTTTATTTTCAGCTTCTTGCTCAGTTGGATTGTCAGATTTATTTTCATTTGCTGTTGGATTATTCGGTGGTGTATCATTTGGTGATAGCTCATTTTGATTATCTTGAAAATCCTCAGTATTGTTTTTATTCTGAGTTGAACCAGAAGCATTTGCTTCTTTTTCATAATCATCCATTTCAAGTTCTCTTTTAATCAAATTTAGTTTTTGATAGAATTTACTACCATCAAAAATAAATGAAATATTAGTAGATAACCAGTTTCCTGTTAATCTTTTGTATCTAAGTGAACTTTGATTTACTCCTGGTTTTTGACCAAGTAATGCAAGATAAATTTTCTCAAAAATATATAGATTATAGTTTGGATTTGAGAGTTTAATATCAATTGAAATTTTTGAAATTTCATCAATGTTGATTTGATTTTGAATTATTGAATAATCAAAATTTCCATGTGCATTACCCTCATCATCAAATTTATCTAACTTTCCTACCCAAATATTATTCACATTATTTTTAAAAAAATTCTCATCACCCGGTTTACCTTTCATAATGATAGTATTATCACCTTGTGAGGTAATTGAATCAACATCAAAAATTAAAAGTTCTTTAGATTTTGAATCATAAAACTTTGTTTTGGTTAAGTATGCTTTATTTAAAGCAACTTGAGTAGAACGGTTGGTGACAGTATAATCAGAGATAAAAGCATTGGTGTTCTTTGTTGAGTAATCAGTTGATAAAATCAAGGAAGCCACATCTTCATCTTCATCTGGATCGGATGTAAATTCATTTTTACCATCAGATATTATCATTTTATCAAGTTCATTGTTTCTTGTTAATTCTTTTTCAAGATCTACATAACAAAGATTATAATAAAAGTCAATATAACAATTTAAAAAAGCACTATCATTTAGATAGGAATTTTTAACTATACTATCGATGAATTGATAATTAGGAAATCCAGTATTGATCCAAGTCATCTTATCATTCGAATCTGATATATTAGAACAAAATCCTAACTCACATTCTTTTGCGACATCTTTTAAAGCTTCGAATGAAGTTTTCTTACTATAAGATTTGAATTTTCTAAGATAAATTTCTGGAATATTAACTATTCCCATGATCATAAATTCATTCTGACCTAAATCCTTAAAGTTTGAAATTTTAAAATCCATATTGATTGATCTTAATCGTTTAGATCTTGAGTAAAGAAATATACTTATAATAGTATCATCAACAGGAAATCCTTTATCTTTGAAAATACCATTTCTATCACCAAATGTTATTTTTATAGCTGGAAGTATTCCTTCGTGATACAACTCAAAATAACTTATATCTTTATATTCTATATGAATCCCATTATAATAAACCATTGGTGCTGTTCCTAAACCTGTGAGGAAATCTTTTCTTTGTCTCTTATTAGTTGTTTGTGCATCTAATGATATTCTACTTGGTTTAATTGTTGGTTCAAATATCTGAGTCAGTTGTATTGGTGTAAAATCTTGATTTTTATTATCATTGTTTCCTGAACTTTCATTTACCTCTCCAGAGCTTGATTGTTCTATTGTTTCGTTTGGATTACCTTCATTTGTTGGTTCTTCTTTACCTTGTGTATCACTTGGTGGGTTTGAGGTTGGTAGAGTATCAGGAAGTTTATTACCAGTCACAATTTGATAAAAATAAGGAGCTCTATTTCTTGCTTTAGTGTATCCACCGAGAGTATCATTTGGAAAACTTATAGTACCATCTGTATTTTTAACGCTACCGGATTTATAGTTTAGAATTTTTTTGTAATTTGACATTACCATATTACCTGATGTTGCTAAGTAAAACATATCTACCGCAGTTTCTACACTTGTGATAGAATTAATAGTAGCTAAACTATTCTGATATTTAGTTATTCCAGCTGTTTTTTCAACCTCACTTGATAAACCTTTGAAACCACTGAAATAGTATTCGATTAGAACTGATGCTGCATTATCAGGTTGTTGTATCAATTCTGGATTATTCACTAAATCCAAACCAGCACCGACACCTCTATCTCTATAAATATTTTTAAAAGTCAACTGGTTGAAGCCTCGACCTCTATATCTGAATCCATCTCCAGGATTTGTATTACCATAAGTTTCATAGTTATTTGATTTAGCAATGTAACCATAAACAAAATCAAAAAACTTATTATCATCTTTCGAGAATGAATCGATATCTTTATCTGTGTATTTTGCAGTTCTTTTAGAACCAAATACATCTCTTACTCTTTTAGCGCTAGTTTTACTATAAGAACCCTCAGTCGTAGCTTTAAAGGCAGATTCTTTAGAAACAATTCCCAATAATCCAGCAATTGCGTAATCACTAGTTATTCCTCTTTCTTTTGCTTTATTAACAATTGTTGTAAAGTTTGACTTTTGATTTGCATCAAGTCCAGCTAATTGCGGATTTGAAACATAATCTTTGCCAAAATATTTAGATAATTCATTAGACATGATTTATTTATTAAAATAAACCACTTCCTAAGACTATCACATCTGAAGAAATATCATATTGTTGGGTTCTATCGTTCATTATAGTTGGTGGAAGTGAGTATTTATTTTCAACATATTTTTTTCTATTGTTATCTTTTCTTTGTTGTTTATTGGTATTAGCGAGAACTTCAGCTGTGTTCTGTTTTTTGATATCAGAATATCTTAATCCATCTACATTTCCAGTTGGGTAAATAATGATTGTTCCTTCTTGTATATTTAGTGGATTATCAATATTATTCACATTTAAAATTATATCGATATAATTCAAGTTACCATAAATACTTTCACATACTAAGTCAATTCTCATTTCTTCACCTTTTTGAACTTCATATTGTTGATACCTAAGTGAAGTATAATCTGTTTGAAAAGTTAATTGAGTTAGGTTATAGTTGCCCGAACTATCTTTATCTAATTTATCTATGTCATATATTTTCATTTCTTATTTTGATTTTTTTTGAGCATCCTGTTTAGCCTTCAATTTTGCTGATGTTTCAGAGTTGCCAACACCCACGCCAGTCACTTGTTTACCATTAATTTCATAAGTTCCTGTAACTACGAAAGATATTGGAGGACCAGCTACAATATTCAATTCTTCAGAGATAGTATTCACTACACCAGTCGGAGCTTTATCTTGTATGGGTTTTGAATCTTCACCAGTGTACGGTATATTATCTGGATTTTGTTTCTGGTCAGTAAATCCTTCAGTTTCTCCAGTCGATTCTTGAGTAGCATCTGTTCTTATTGTTTGTGCATTCTCATCTGTACCAGATGATATAATTGGATCTGATGAATTCGGATCCGGATTTGTTTGTGTATCTGATGTTAAAGATGGTGTTGGTGAATTAGTGTCATTTGGAGCAACTTCTTGTGCCTTTGTTTCCTGTCCTTGTTTGACTTCTTCTTCATTTTTATTTGTTGTGTTTTCTGAATTATCAACTTGATTGGCTTCTTGACTTGTTTTCGAGTCAGAAGTTTCTGAAGAAGTAAGTCCATAGTTTGTGTTGAAATTATCAGTGTTCCAGTAAGAAATTGGCTCACCGGATGTATAATTTCCTTCAAGTGAACCTTCTGTAACTCTTATACCACCAGTATTAAACTTTGCGAAAATTTCTTGTAATCCAAGATTTCTTGCGCTTTCTAAAGTAACAGTAACCTCTATATATGTCGGTAAGTCATTAAATGATAATTGAGGTCCAAAGTTTACTTCTACTTTACTACATAACATATCACCAGAACAAAAAATTGGTCTCAAAGGATTTCCTATCGTAATATGCCAAGGTGTTGAAGCTCCACCAGTCAAAGCATTAATAATTCCCATGAATTTGACTTTGTATTTTGCCCTAATAAAGTCCTTAACATAATCTGGAATCGCATCAATAGCTCCTTTCAAAACATCTGTTAGTGTTTTTTCTCCTTCACCTCCGCTTTTTCCTTTTTCTTCATCTTCATCGGATTTCCCTGCATCTTTCATTTTTTTATCAAGTTCATTAAGTTGAGAACTAAAAGCTTTAATCATAGATTCTATGAATTTTTTAATTTCCCCGAAAGGATCATTCATGAATTTTTCTAAATATTTTTCAACATTTCCCGCCTTATCTACTTGTTTACCTAAATAGAAAGTTGATGTTGATGTTCCCATACTTAAACAGTTATTGAGAATATCCATAAATACTTTCGAAGGATCGACACCATTAATGAATTTTTGCTCATAGGTTGTTTTTAAAGTTACAGATACTTTACATTTAACACCCGCACCAGGTGAATTTTCACCAATTAAGCTTCTATTCATAGCTTCTTTAATAAGATTTGGATCACCTTGTGGTATAGTTGATACATCGGATAATTCTTTTCCATCTTTATCCTTAAAAACTCCTTTTTTTACAATATTTCCCTGAGCATCTTTACTTTCAACATTTTCAAATGTCACTCCTTCACCAAAAAGGCCCATGGCTGCCATAATTTTTCTCTGTAAAAGTAAACTAGCACCAGGTAAAGGAATTACATTGGTCGCTCCTTCTAAAATAGAACCTAACTTAAATTGCCCTTTCATGCCGAAATCCTCTCCTACTTGATTTAGTATTTCTACAAAAGAAACTTCTGCAGCTACCCACTCTTCGTTAAAACTTAATTTGATTATATCCTCATCTGCTTCTGGTAGATATCCCATTACAGTAGATATTGGATAACCGATTTTTTCAACCGCTTGAGAGTATAAATCATCTACAACTGGTTTTGGATATCTTCTAGCTACAACTAATCTATTGTTTGGATAAACACCGAAGTTTTTTAAATAAGCAAAGTCAGCATAATTTAAAGATAAGTGTTTAACTCCATCTAATTTATCTATTACATTAGAAGTTGAAACATCATATATTTCACTTGAATGTGGTGTTTTTGATAATATAGGAGTTACTTGATAACCTGAGCCAGATTTAGTAGAACCATTTGTGGATTTGAAAACTTGTTTTTTATTAAATTTAGCATAACTTGAAAAAATTGACTCATATTTTTCACCATTTGTATTTTCACCACCTTCATATTTAATATTTGACGGATCGACCAAAAGACCTAAAGGTGAACTTGTATAAAATTGTGCCATTTCTAATTATCAGTTTAGAGTATATATTATGTTATTAATAATCTCTAATAATCTGAGAATTGGAAAATTTGGATAAGTTATTAAAAACTTCTTCTATGATTTCTTGGTTTTTACGGAACTCGTTATAGAATATGAGAACATTAAAATTGTTTTCTCCGAGTATTTTTTTAAGATTGAGTAATTTTTCTATTGAAAATTCGTTATCGAAATCGGGTAGATAGTAGATATCTTTCTTTCTATCTATTGCTTGTTGTATTTTATTGAAGATTAATATTTTAAGATATGTTTTATCATCTTCAAAGTCAACTTCTTCTTCTTCAACAATCTTTTGAATATCAATGATGTACTTGTTTCTTATCTTGTTGACTTTAATATATTTGTCGAACTTTTTGCGAACCTTGCAATAAACTACAAAAAAATTCATCTTCCCTAATTCTGAACTCATATCAATATATATTACACCTCTTAGTTTCCTCCTCTAAATTCTAAGAAAAGAGTTTTAATATATAAATGATATGAAAAAATACTCAGAGAAATTTATACATGAATTTAGTAAACTCAATAGTGCTAAGTGTGGTTGGGAGTTTGAATTTTATATGAAAGATCTTTCTTTCTATAAAACTCTTGAACTATTAAATAAAGAATTAGCACCGGTAAAAGTTCATGAATTTAGACAATATCACTCTGACTTTACACCTGACGAAAATAATTTCAAGATAGAACCAGAAAAAATTCATCTTCTCTAATTCTGAACTCATATCAATATATATTCATATGATTATCTCTCTATCAAAAACTAGATATCTTTAGTTTTTCCTAAATTGATATTTATATGATCCTGAATTATATACTTTTTTAAGTCCCATTTCATGAGTTATTTCCATTTCAGTTTTGGATTTATCAAATCCCAACTTGACTAGCTTTTCTTTTCGAAAATTATAACGGTGTTTTCTTATACCTTGTTGAATATAATGATACCCTATTGGAGTTTCTGAAATGAATTCAAATCCAATTTTTTCATATAAATTATTATGTCCAAGTGATTTATCAAAATATGTGAAAATGTTATCAAAATCTATTTTTTTAAGAAAAAACGACATCATTTTTGACGCACCTCCTATTATTGAAGTGTCTAATTTATTACAAAATCTATACATTTCATAATCTTCATTTTCACCTATTGATCCAAGAGATTTTCTCAATTTACCAAAACACATTATTGAGACAATTTCATTATTATAAATTAACCCAATGTTATATTTTGCTCGACAACTATCCATGAGATGGTTTGCTTTTAAAAATTTATCAGCGTCTGTGAAATTCAAAAAATTTATTTCACAATTTCTAGCGTATATTTTATTTTTATTAATTTTTAATTTATTCAAAATAATAGATTTTACAATTTCTTGCTTATACTTCCAATCATCTTCCCAAATCTGAATTAATTCGATATCCAATTCTTTACATAATTTATGTTTTAAATAGTGATAGTTCTTCGATTTTCTTTCGTCTGAGTGCCAATACAGGCCATTAAATTCGAAAGCTAATTTCAATTGTGGTATATAAATATCTATTTCATAGGGTTTAATTATATTTCTACTATTCCTGATAATTTCGACTTCTAAATTTTTCGAGATAAAATCAAACAATTGTTCTTCATACCCTGAAGTATTAGAGGTTTGATAGGGATTGCAGACTAAACACGGTTCAGTATTTACAATAATTCTATTCGAAAGTAACCGATTAGTTATTTGATATTGGTGATTCTTTAGACATTGAATGGTATAAATTCCACTATCATCATAATCTATGATATCTAAGTTATGATTTGACTTGTAAAAGTTTTTGAATTTATTTTGCCAACTCTTTTTATTTGATTCACTCACTTTGGATTTAATTTCATTGGACTTTGACGGGTTATCAACTCCCCATTTTTGTAAACAAACCTCTTTTATTCTTTCTTTAATCTCTTCGGATTGGAAAGGATTTTCCACTCCCCATTTTTTTAAATTTTTTTCTGATATTGTCTTTTTCCCGATATTTGATGATAAGTAATATTCACTTTCATATTTTAGAGTATTTGTTTCTTTAACTCTTTGAGAATATTCTTTTGTTTTTGTATAGTATTCTTGTCCAAATTTTTCTAAATTAGTATTTTTAACTTTTGATTGAGCACACTTACTTGAGCAAGAATAAAATCCACAATTTTTAATGTTTTTAACATATTTTTGATACATAATATCTTTTTCTCTCCCACAAATATCGCACTTGCAATTAACTTTAATGTGACTTCCATGATCCAATAATGAAATGGGTATAGTAGCTTGGTCACCTAATTTCAATTCTTTATCTAGTTCCATTCTTAATTTAGATATATTTCTAACATTTACTTTTATTAATATTTCAGTTTGTGTGATCATAATTGAACCGAATTTTTTTGGCGATATATAGTTATATATTAAAATAGGATATTTTCTTTTTTAATATATAACATAATATGAAAAAATATTCTGAAAAATTTATACACGAATTTTCTAAATTGAAAAATGCCAAAATTGGATTAGAATTCGAGTTTTATATGAAAGATCTTTCTTTCTATAAAACATTGGAAATTCTAAATAAAGAATTATCTCCTGTTAAGGTTCATGGATTTAGACAATATCACTCTGACTTTACACCTGACGAAAATAATTTTAAGATAGAACCGGATTTATCTGGTGGTTCAAATATGTTAGAGTTGGTAACTGGTCCAATGGAATATTCGACCGCTAAGTATTATTTGATTAAGATTTTAAAATTTATCCAAAATTATGGATATACTAATGAAAGAGCTTCCATTCACTTCAATCTTTCTTTTAAGGACGATAAAAACTTGAATGATCTAAATATACTTAAACTCATTCTAAATACAGATGAAGATGAGATTTATAGATTCTATCCTTCAAGAAAGGGGAATATTTACGCTAAAACTGTAAAATCTATAATTCCTTATAAAGAATATGATTTTTTTAATATACCAATTTCAACTGTTCAAAACTCATTGAGATTGCCATCTGATAAATATTTTGGTATAAATTTTTTACACATCAATAATGATAAGAAAACTCAAAGGCTTGAATATAGATATATCGGTGGTAAGGATTATGAGAAAAATATTGGAAATATAGTTTACTTTTTAGATAGATTTATCTTAGATGTTTATAATTCTATTGATGCTTCATTTAATCAAAGTGATGCTGATAAATTGGAATCTTATTTAGAAGAAAATATTGATAAGTATAAAAGTTTTTCTAAATATGATAACTTTATTGTTGAATATCCAAAGATACAAATTCAAATCGACCAGAATTTTATGTATGAAATTGTTAGTTCATATTTTCAAAGAATTTATTCAAAGTTATTTACTTTGATAGAAGGCACTGATAATCTTCAAGATTGTATTATTAACTTTGTTACATCTACTCAAACGATGGAAATAGTTGATGCTAAAGTAAAAGCGACTCTTACGCTGAAAGATTACGAATTTATAAATTCAACAATACTTGATGGTATTTTTGAAAACTGTGATTTTCACGGATGTGAAATTCAAAATACTCAAATTTCAAAATCAAAAATATCAGCATCTGAAGTTTCAAATTCAAAAGTTTTGAGTTGTCGTGTTGAACAGAGCGGTTTAAAAAACTGTTATTTCCAAAATGGTTTCTTAGATGGAGATATGGATGGTGGTGTATTTAGAAGTGGAGATCTAGGACCATTTGCTACAATTTCTCCAGAAACTAAAATAGTATCCGATACTGATAACTTCTTTGATACTCGTTTTGACTCTCAAGAAGGTAAAGGTGATAAAAAAGGGATTATCGATTTAAAAGATTATAAGAGATGAAACATTTAAAAATTTTCGAGTCAGAGGAATTCAATTTTACTGAAGATGATATCAAAGATATTTTCACCGATTTTGAAGATGAGGGATTTCGTGTATTTGTAAGGTTTGGAAAAAGATTGCATCAGTTTCTTGAATTAGATTCTAAAATTACGAATCGAGAAATAAAATTAGGTTTTAAGTTGTCGATTTGGGTTAATTTGATATCTAATGAGGTTTATGTGAATAATTTTACAAATACTGATAAATACTTAGAATTAATGAACAATGTTCAATTCAGGTTATCTCACGAAAATTTGTACATAAAAGAAACTGACATCGCTGGAAATAAAATTAATTTATTAATATATACTAAATAGTTTGATTATACATTTCTAATAATTCACTTAATAAAATGTGTGAATTTTTTCCTTTTTCTAAATTATCATTTTTACTTATAACTCTCAAATTTTGGTAAGATGAAATTATTTCAGGATTTACTCTATTTAAAAATCCATCCGATATTGAAAAAATATGATCTTAGGTTTCCATGTACTTAATATCATTTATTATATATTGATATACACAATGTCCCTGATGGTAAATAGATAAAAAAGAGATATTCGAGTTAATATATATCATATATGAAAAGTATATCAAATTATAAAAATTGGATTCAAATTAATGAGGAGGCTGCCCCAAGGTTGCCTGTCAAAGAGGAATATTGGACAAAAAGAGGAAAAATTGGTAAAAAGGTAGCACTCTACGGTCACGATGACATGGATGGAATTTTTTGCATGATCGAGATGCAAAAATGGTTAAGAAATAAAGGTTTCGATATCGTTAAGTATGGTATTTTGAATTATCAGGAAGGTTGGAAATTTACGACAGTCGATCCTCAATTAATAAATATAGTCTTAGATTTTGCTAATATGCCAGGTGATGAGAGAGATGAGATGATTGATTATTATTTAGATCATCATGGACTTTTTTCAGCTGAAGAATTAGAAAAATATAAATCATCACCAGTTCAAAAAAAGAAAACCGGTTCTGCTTATGAAGCAGTATGTCAGGCTCTCGGAGTTTCACAGGATAGTTTAACTCTTGATGTTATTGATATGATTGATGCTGCTAAATATTCAGAATATGGTGTTAGTTGGCAAAGGCTTTTAGATTTTAATTTATCGGATATGAAAAAATCAGATAAAAGAAGATTAGAATTTGCCGCGGCTTTTAATCAATTCTTAAAAAGAGGAGATGCGAGAACTCTCTTATCTGTTATTTACAACTGTAAAGATGCTTCAATTTATTCTATATTTAATGTCATGAAAGCTGTTTATCCTGAACATAATTTAATTCTAAAAGGTCCTAAAGCTGGTCAGAAAAAAGAGTTTATGACGGATTCACTTTGGAGATTAGGCGAAATGCAGAAAAAAACGAGAGGTAAAGAGGGATTTGAAAAAATCGAGTATAAATCACAGAAACAATTTTTAGATAAATTCAAAAATGAAGAAAAATTAAGCCTTGATGGATATCAATTAATTGGTAATTTGGTTTTTGTTCCAACTGGTACTTGGGCTAACGCTCTTAGAGCTAGAACAATTGTAGAAAGAGATTTCATTGATGGTAAATTACCTAAAGAACCTGATTTCATTTTATTGCAATACGGTGGAACTCTTCAGGTTTGTTCCTATAAAAAGATGTCCGAAATCCAAAAACTACCTGAATTAAAAGCTGGTATTATCGTTGATGATTTGGGTAAGTATATGACTGGTTTACTTCAAAACTTTCAGAAGCATCTTGGATATCACGATCCAGATACCTCTATTGGTCAAGATGAAATTACAGTTTCAGGCGGACACGGTGGGATTGGTTCTATATCAAATATTTTCGGTAAATGTCGAGTTGAGCCATTTCAGGGACTCAGATTTATTGATATGTTTAAAAATAAAATAATTTCTGACTTATCTGGTGTTACTTTTCAATTAGGAGTTTCTTGGGGTGAACCCTCTGAATCAAGAGGTAGAGATCCAGAAATGGATAATAAAGTTATCTCAACTGAAGATATCACTAAAATGACACCTCAGGGAAAAGTCATCAAAAGATTTGGAGATTTAGATTAATTTTTTTATTTTTGTAAAAATTTCTTTGAATGAAACTAAATCTCGATACTGCTAAACACAATCTAAATCTATTACAAGAGGTCAAATCAGAATATCCAATTCTACAAGATTACGAAGATGGTAAAATTCGAAGAGATACCGTCAATAATGTCGGTTTGGATAACTTTGTACATCTAATTGATTGTTTAACCACTTTTAGAAACAATGGTCTTGAACCAATATATGATGAGCCTATTAGATACAAACAAATAAAAGTAAAATTTTCTGAATTAAATCGAGTCGAAAAAAGTAAGAAAATATTTCAGAACAAGACCAAAAATCAATTTAATGAGATTTGGAATAATTACAATTTACATAAAAGATACAAGAATAGTAGGAATGAATGTTTCGCTCCTGGGTTAGATGCCTGTGAGCCCATGATTTTCAATTATCTGGTTCAAAATCAAATTGAAGTCAACTCTGAGTATATGTTTTGCTTTCGTAATTTATGGTTTGAAAAAATTATTAAGCCTAAATATTATGCTCGTGAACTTAAAATGACTCAAGATTTTATTTCAAATTTTTTAGATTACGCAAAATCGGCTAATCTTGATTTGAGAAAATGTAATGTTAAATCTTTAACAACTGAATTACATCATAAACTAAAAGAAATGACTCAAATTGAATCCGGTTTAAAAGTAAGGTGTATTTCAGAAACTTTTGAGTTTACTGTTGATAAACTATATACAGTTGAAGATTCCAGAATCAATTATACCGGATTTCTAGAAATTAAATTGAAAAATGATAAAGGTGATTTTAGATTTGTACCTTATTCAAATTTTGAAGAAGTTTCACGTCAAAGAGACGATTTATTAAGTTTATTAGGAATATGATACAAGTTTGGAAATGTGATTTTTGTTCATCTACTAATGTTGATTCTAAAAAGATTAGGCAACATGAAGTAGTTTGTTCTTTCAATAAAATAAATAAGAAGTGTTATACTTGTAAATTCCGTTATGAAGCTGGATACAATGGAGAACACATACCTGGTTGTGAATTGAATTTATCCACCTTAGAAGGTGAAGATGGAAATTGTTCAGGTTGGGTATATGAATACATAGATGAAGAAAGAAATGATAAATTAGGAAAATTAGGATTATGAATTATTTCATATTCCAATAAAATCCCTTATATTCAGTTCTATTTTTTATCGAATTTGTAATATACTTTCTATTTTTTATCCTTAGAAATCTAAGTATATCTGATAAATTTTCCCAAATTTTTATAGTATTTCCATTTTTATCTATTTGTTGAATGTTGCAATACTTTATATAACTAGAGTGCAATTTTCTTTTTTTATTTTCCGATTTTATTTTCATTATATTCTGAATAACTTCTTCATTTGTTAATCGATTTTTATTAAAATAATATCCTTTTGATTGTGTGCATTTACCTTCCAATACAAGTCGAATACTGTTGGTGTTTATTCCAATTTCTTTTGAAATTGATGCAGAGCTTTCCCATAGTTTAATCATATCTCCTCTTAAAGAATATTGGTATATTGGTATTTTTTTATAATCTGATAGGGATTTAGATTTTAAATTGTTTTCTTTAAATATTCGACCAATAACTCCTCTTGAAATATTCAGTATTTTAGATATTTCTCTAGTTGTTTTATCCTCCGAATAAAGTGAAATAATTTCATTCAAATAAGATTTCCTTATTTCTTTATATTTAGATATAATCTTGTTCTTTTGAATATCTGATTGTTTATATCCTGAGTTATTTTCGGCCTTTGGTCTTGAGTTTAATCCATTTTCATAAGAATTATATTTATTCATATAAAACTGTTCCTTCAATATACATATTTTGGAGTCACACTCTTCTAAAATACTGAAATACATATTTTCCTCTCCGTATTTATTATATGCTCTTTGTAAATGTGTATTTGTTTTGTTTTTTCGTAGATTATATATGTGTTTCGACCACCTATTATAGAATCCATTGCAGGATTTAATATTAGATTTTCTTGAGGCACTTCCGATATATACTTTATCTGTTCCTTTGAAAGATATAGAATATATTCCAGTTGTCAGGGGAAAATATATTTTGTCAAAGATTGAATATGTCATTTATTTTTAATATTTTTGAATTATATATTAAGTTCCAAAGTCCGAAAATATAAATACATTTAACCATGTCAAGTCACATACCAACCGCAGAAGAAGTAATTAAAAGAAGTAAAATTCATCCAAGTAAGGTTAAGTGTATTTATGTATTTGGTTCCAGAGTGTATTTTAACATAAATAAAAATTCTGATTGGGATTTTATTATGATTGCTAACAACGCCGTTTCTAATCAAGAGATTAGAAACGGTGATTTCAATATTCATGTTATTGTTCCAGATGAATTCAGTAAAATGTTAAAAGAACATCATCCTGGTGCTATTGAATGTTTTTTTGCTCCTGATGAATTTCGTTTATTAGAAACAATCAAATTTGATTTCAAAATTTCGATTCCTTCTTTGAGACATTCTTTCTCACACGTTTCTTCTAACTCTTGGTTAAAGTGTAAAAAGAAACTAGAACAAGGTGATTATTATGTCGGAGTAAAATCTCTTTTTCACAGTTTAAGAATACCTATGTTTGGAATTCAAATATCTAAAGATGGATATATCTCCGATTTTTCTTGTGCAAACAAAATTAATGATATGCTTTTTTCAAGAAATGATTGGACTTGGGAAGAACTAGATGTAAAATTCAGGCCACTTAAAAATCAAATACTGACTGATTTTAGAAAGATTACTCAGAAATAGAAAGTTCTTTTAATTTATCTAAATACTTTTTTGCGATTTCGGTAAGTAATTCTTTTTCAAATACACCTTCACTTATTAAATAAGTAGCAGCTTGTGCTCTTAAAAGTGCTGTTTGTGGATTTGATATTTTGGAAATCGAATTATCAATTTGTTCAAAAATAACTGATTTATCTTTACTTTTAGTTATGATAGATTTTATCTTTTCTTTATGTGGAATTAGTTTCCCTTCTTTTATAGTTTGAAGTTGTAAATTCAAGCTTTCAATTTTATCATCTAGGAGTTTCCAATCAGAAGTTTCAGATTTCATACTCTCTAATAATTTAATATTTTTATCAGTTGAGAATTCTTCAAGCATTGAAAGTAGTGCTTCTAAAAACAATTCTTTACCAGCCACTTTAACTAAACCAGCTCTTTGGTGTCTATCTACTGGACCATACATTTGAACTCTGAGATAATTTTCCATTAGATTGGAAATTTTAACTCTCATGATATCTACTTCAGTTAATTTTCTTTCAACTGGTTTTTGTTCGCCTACGGTTTGATTTGTTATTTTAGAAAACTTTTTCATATCTTATATATTAAAACTATTTTTTGAAAAATGAAAAGAGAGCCTTTTGAGCTCTCTTTTATTTAGATTTTTTTTCTGAATTCTTGGACATCATCTCTGATTTCCTGTGATTGACTCTTTATAAGTTGCATAAACTTTCTAATTCTAGTTGCAGCTGTTTTGTTGGATCTTACAAAGAACTTATCGAATTCTTCTTTTAGAAGATATTTTTTACCATCTATTTCGACTTCTTCAGTCAATAGTGATAATAGCTTATCATATTTGTCCAAATATTTGTCTTCCATAATTATATTTTAAATTTTATCCGTTTAAACGGTTATAATATTGCATTTTTTGCAAATTTCATAGGTATATATAAAAAAAGATGATTTTCCTAAAAAAATCATCTTTAATCATTTTTAACTGAGGCTGAGAAAAAACCACTGAAAGAAAAACACCAACTAAGAAAAAATAACTTTTTCATTATGATGATGAATTTATTAAAGAAAACTTTAAGTATAATTCAAATAGTCCATTGTATCCAACGGTAGATCACAAAAAATCAAATAATGGAATTTCTCCAGAAGAATCAGCATCAGTAGATAATCTTTGTGTGACTAAGAGAAGCCTTAATTCGATGAAAAATAGAAAGAACGATGTTGAATTTAAAAGTTCTTTACAATAATTTCAATTGTATTTTTGTTCTTTCCTGTCTTATTTATCTTATTATAATCAAATTTCAACTCCTTGAATTTGAAACCATCGCTTATTAGTTTATCTAAAACCCAACTAGTTTGACCACCATGTTGTAAAACACCAGAAAGTATAAAGGTTGATTCAAATTCATTTACATGATGGCAAAAATTATATAAATTTATATCATCCTGTTTAAAATAAAAATTATTATAACCCGCCTCAGAGATTTGTTTATCTCCGATTGTCCCATCATCCTTCTTAATGTAACCGTAAGGTGGATCAATATAGTAAAACGAGTCTTTATTGACCTCTAAATCGTTAAAATTTTGAGATGTAAAACAGATTTTTTGTTTGAACTTTCTAATGTGAGTAGTGAATTCTTTAACTTTCTTTTCAGTGTTTGTGTTGTAACTTCTTCTACCCCAAGTCTGATTAAAAATTCCTTTTTGATTGAACCTCATTAGATTACTATTACAACTGAGCATAAGAGCCCAGAGCTTATCCGGAGTTGGATTTCTATTATAGTTGTCTCTCAATTTAAGGTAATCTTCTTGACTTTCCTTTAATGTCAAACATAAAGATTTGGTCTTTTGAATTATATCATCGGATTCAATTAAACTTTGATGGATTCCGATTAGATCACTAATAATATCATTAACTATAATTTTATCATAAAGGTGAGCAACATTTGTATAAACTGAACCACCACCACAAAATGAGTCAATAAAATAAGACTTACTTAAATCAAATTCTGGAATTAGTTGATTTAGTAGTTTAAATTTTGAGCCGGTGTAATTGAATGGAGTTTCTATCATTTATTTTTAAATATAGTCGGTGGTTTTAGAATCATTTAATATAGAATTAATTTTATTTAATCTCAAATCATCTAATTTTTCAAATACACTTTTAAAATCATATTCAGGAATCCACAAATCTTTTTCAAAAACTATTATATCTATCATTTCGAGTGATTCTGATTGTGGTAAATAAATTTCTGATTCTCTATCTACTCTATATAATTGGCCTAGTTTGAAGCCATACTCGTTACTTTTCATGCACTGAAATAATTCACCGATCATTAAAATTGATTAATTTTTCCATTCCATCTTTCTTTCCAAGTCAATTTTCTTGATTTCTTGGCAAAGTCGATTTGATTTTGTAAATCGGTCGATTTTAATTGCTCATGAGTAAATTGTTTTCTTATCGATTCGATTTCAGAATTTAATTGTGATGTTATGAATTCATTTTCGGATTTTATTCTTGTATGTGTTCCATGTAAGATCCGATAGAAATATCTAAACTTGTGTAACAAGAATTTATATTCTTCTGGTTTATAATTCTCAATGAAATCAGAAGTCATCAAGTATTCTAATATTTGTTCGTCTGTTAATTCGTTTATCATAATCCTATTTTTTCAATTTTATTGAATTTTTTATTTTGAACAACCTCTATCAATCTTACTGATTCTTTATATTTTTTGTTGTTACCTAAGTTCTTACTCAAATCGGTTGCTATTTCAGCATCCAAATTTGTAATTTCTAAAACATCAATCAAACTATTTGAATCTAATAAATCATCATCTAAATCTTCTTCTAATTCGTTGAAAAGTAGAATAATTTGTAAATTGAGATTATCTGAAAGAAAACCATCAACCAGTTGTAAAATATTGTTAGTGAAAGGATTTATTTTTGACATTGGATTCGAACTTAAAAACTCACAATCATCTATCACAATAAGAACCTTTTCAAATTTCTTAATAAAGTTTTTAAAATCTGGCCCATTGATGGTCAAATCAACCATCGTATTTGGAATAAAAATAGT
>Ga0172367_10002195_pt1 | contig 27060 bp, 18 predicted proteins | sample Lak10m_FD_114542 | JGI IMG/M metagenome (GOLD analysis project Ga0172367, IMG submission 114542) | Freshwater microbial communities from Kabuno Bay, South-Kivu, Congo - kab_022012_10m | ecosystem: Environmental > Aquatic > Freshwater > Lake | place: Democratic Republic of the Congo: South-Kivu...
CTTGACGGCAAACACCGGCGTGCCGCCAGCGGCGATGGCGGCCGCTGCGTGGTCTTGCGTGGAAAAAATGTTGCACGAGGCCCAGCGCACCTGCGCGCCCAGAGCTTTGAGCGTTTCGATCAGCACGGCGGTCTGGATCGTCATGTGCAGACTACCGGTGATGCGCGCGCCCTTCAGGGGCTGGCTCTTGGCAAATTCCTCGCGGATGGCCATCAGGCCGGGCATTTCGGTTTCGGCAATGTCGAGTTCCTTGCGGCCCCAAGCGGCCAGGGCAATGTCGGCGACGACGTAGTCAGTTGATTTGGCAGTTTTCGATACGACGCTCATGGTTCACTCCAGAAGTAAAGGTGACAACCACAGCATGCAAGGGGGAAAGTCTCACCTCACACGTTGTGGGTGAGCGCCGTTGTCAAACGCCGGGGCCGAAAGGCCGCAGCGGGATCCGAGCCTCACTCAGCGTCGGGGACTTCGCCCTGACGTCAGCTGCAACGCTCCTCGAATGGACGTGATTATAAAGATGCGACAAAACCCGAAGGCCAACGTGATAACTGCATAGAGATGTGAGTACGAATTGGCGTGCAAAATACAGCTCTGCCCTTTCATTGCCAAAAGTCCAAAGGAATTCCGTTGAACGTCTCCACCACGCCCCTCGCCGCCCCTTTGCCCGACCAAATCAACGCTCACCTACTGCACACCATCGGGGTGGCGCCAGACAGCGCCTCCCCCAGCGACCTCATGCAAGCTACGGCCCAGGTTGCGCGCGCCCAACTCTCCAAGCGATGGGTACGAACGCAAGCGCAGGAGAAGCAACAGAAAGCGCGCCGCGTGGTGTACCTGTCGATGGAGTTTCTCATGGGCCGAACGCTATCGAATGCGCTGGCCGCACTGAACCTCACCGAAGGCGCTGCCGCAGGTCTGGCGCAACACGCCCAGCGCCTGGAAGACATTGCCGGCCACGAGGCCGACGCGGCCTTGGGCAATGGCGGCCTCGGGCGCCTGGCGGCGTGTTTTCTGGACTCGATGGCCACACTGGGCCTGCCGTCCTTCGGCTATGGCATCCGCTACGAATACGGCATGTTTGCCCAGGAAATCCAGCATGGCAGTCAGGTCGAGTATCCCGACTCCTGGCTCAAGGATGGCACCCCCTGGGAATTTCCCCGGTCCGACCTGACTTACACGGTGCGTTTTGGCGGCAGCGTTGTGCACCTGGACGGCAAGGTGGCCTGGAAACACGCTGGCGAAGTCGCTGCCAAGGCCTACGACATGGTGGTGCCGGGCCACGGCACGGAAAAAGTCAGCACCCTGCGACTGTGGAAAGCGGTGGCGCCCGACCACATCGACCTCGGGGTCTTCAACGCCGGCGACTACGCCCGCGCCGCTTCTGCCAAAAACGAGTATGAGAACATTTCCTGGGTGTTGTATCCCAACGACAGCACCCCCGCCGGCCGCGAGCTGCGCCTCAAGCAGGAGTATTTCTTTGTCGCCGCCTCGATGCAGGACCTGATCCGTCGCCACCTGGCCGAACACCCCTCGCTGGACAACCTGGCCGAGCACGTTGCCATCCACCTCAACGACACCCATCCGGCCATCGGCGTGGCCGAGTTGATGCGCATTTTGTGCGACGAGTACGCTTTTGAATGGGACCGCGCCTGGGCCTTGTGCGGCAAGACCTTCTCCTACACCAACCACACCCTGATGCCCGAGGCGCTGGAGACCTGGCCGCTTGCCCTGATCCAGCAAGTGCTGCCGCGCCACATGGAAATCATTTTCCGGATCAACAAGGAATTTCTGGACATGGCCGCGCGCTTTCGTCCCGGCGACCATGAATTCCTGAAGCGCCTGTCACTCATCGACGAGACCGGCGAACGCCGCGTGCGCATGGCACATCTGTCGGTGGTCGGCAGCCACCAGATCAATGGCGTGTCTGCGCTGCACTCCGAACTGCTGGTGCACACGATTTTTTCTGACTTTGCGGCCCTGTGGCCCAAGCGATTCACCAACATGACCAATGGTGTCACGCCGCGACGCTGGCTGGCGCAGGCCAACCCGGGCCTGGCCGCCCTGCTCGACGAGACGCTGGGCAAAAGCTGGCGACTCGACCTCGACCAGTTGAAACGACTGGAAAGCTGCCTGGGCGATGCGGCTTTCACCGACCGATTCATGGCCATCAAGCGTGCCAACAAAGTGCGTCTGGCCGCTTACATCGCGCAAGTCACCGGCGTTCAGGTCAGCCCCGACAGCCTGTTCGACGTGCAGGTCAAGCGCATCCACGAGTACAAGCGGCAATTGCTCAATGTGCTCCACGTGGTCAGACGCTACCAGGCCATCCTGGCCAATCCGCAAGCGCCCTGGGTGCCGCGCACGGTCATTTTTGCCGGCAAGGCGGCTTCGAGCTACCAGGTGGCCAAGTCGATCATCCGGCTGATTCACGATGTCGGCCTGACCATCAACAACGACCCGCGCATCGGCGACAGGCTCAAGCTGGTGTTCCTGCCCAACTATGGTGTCTCGGTGGCCGAGGTCATCATGCCGGGCGCTGACTTGTCCGAGCAGATCTCCACCGCGGGCACCGAGGCTTCGGGCACCGGCAACATGAAGCTGGCGCTCAACGGCGCGCTGACCATTGGCACCGACGACGGTGCCAACATCGAGATCCGGCAGCAGGTTGGCGACGACAACATTTTCATCTTCGGTTTGAAAACGCCCGAAGTGCGCCAACTGCGGCTCCAGGGCTACCACCCGCTGAAGCACTACGAAGACAATCCCGAGCTCAAGGCCGTGCTCGATGCCATCGGCGACGGCCAGTTCTCCCCGGACGAGCCCGAGCGTTACCGCGCACTGGTCAATTCGCTGGTCTGGGGCGGCGACCACTACCTGCTGCTGGCAGACTTTGCGTCGTATGTCGCCACCCAGACCGAGGTGGATGAACTCTACCGCCAGCCCGACGCGTGGTGCCGCCGCGCCATTCGCAATGTGGCGGGCATGGGCGTGTTTTCATCGGATCGCACCATCGGCGAGTACGCACGCGACATCTGGCGGGTTGCGCCACTACCCGATTGATGCCGCCTGATCCGTCCTGATTTCATCCGCCGAATCACAGCCCCAGCCCGAGTCTCATGCCATGCTGCGCCACCACGCCATCGAAATGATCTGCAACGCCAGCCACGGCGACCCGTTCGCCGTGCTCGGGCCGCACGCAACCCGGGACGGACAAACCTCGGTGCGCTGTTTTTTGCCCACTGCCACCAGCGTCTCGGTGCTCGCTGCCGATGACACGCTGGCAGGCCACCTCACAGCGCGTGCCAGCGGTTTTTTCGAAGGCAAGATCAAGGCTGCGCCCGACGCGCCCTATCGCCTGCAGGTGCAGTGGGAAAGCGGCCTGAGCAGCGTCCTCGACGACCCCTACCGTTTCCCGCTGGTGCTCGGCGAACTCGATGTCTGGCTGCTCGGCGAAGGCACGCATTTGCGCCCCTTCGAGGTGCTCGGCGCGCACCCCGGGGCGATGCTCGGCGTGGACGGCACCCGCTTTGCGGTCTGGGCTCCCAACGCCTCGCGGGTCAGCGTGGTCGGTGAATTCAACCATTGGGACGGCCGTCGTCACCCCATGCGCCTGCGCCGCGAGTGCGGCGTCTGGGAACTGTTCCTACCCAGCGTACCCGCGGGCGCACTGTACAAATTCGAAATCCGCACGCACAGCGGCGAAGTGTTGCCGGCCCGCTCCGACCCCTATGCGCTGCAATCCGAGCTGCGCCCGGCAACCGCCAGCCGCGTGGCTCGGTTGCCTGAAAAAATAGCCCCGTCCGAACAACGCCAGCAGGCCAACGCGCTGGACGCTCCGGTGAGTATTTACGAGGTGCACCTGGGCTCGTGGCGCCGCATCACCGAAGACGGCAACCGCTGGCTGAACTGGGACGAGCTCGCTGACGCGCTGATTCCCTATGCGCGGGACATGGGCTTCACCCACCTGGAACTGATGCCCATCAGCGAGCACCCGTTCGACGGATCCTGGGGCTACCAGCCGATTGGACTGTACGCGCCCACGTCCCGCTTTGGCGACGCCGCCGGCTTTGGCCGACTGGTGCAGCGCTGTCACGCGGCGGGCATCGGTCTGATTCTGGATTGGGTGCCGGCGCACTTTCCCACCGACGCCCACGGACTGGCCAACTTCGACGGCACGCACCTGTACGAGTACGCCGACCCGCGCGAAGGCTTCCACCAGGACTGGAACACGCTGATCTACAACCTGGGCCGCACCGAGGTCGGCAACTTCCTGGTCGGCAACGCGCTGTACTGGCTCGAGCGTTTTGGCGTCGATGGCCTGCGCGTCGATGCGGTGGCGTCGATGCTCTACCGCGACTACTCGCGCCGCGCCGGTGAGTGGGTTCCCAATGTATTTGGCGGACGCGAGAATCTGGAAGCCATCGCCTTCCTGAAACGCGTCAACGAAGTGGTGGGCGTGCAATGCCCGCAGGCCATCACGCTGGCCGAAGAGTCCACGGCCTACCCGGCGGTGTCGCGACCGACCTACGCCGGCGGGCTGGGCTTCCACTACAAATGGAACATGGGCTGGATGCACGACAGCCTGGCCTACATGGCGCGCGACCCGATCTACCGCCGCCACCATCAGGGCGAGATGACCTTCAGCCTGGTCTACGCATTCAACGAGAACTTCGTGCTGCCGATCTCGCACGACGAAGTGGTGCACGGCAAGGGCTCGCTGCTGAGCAAGATGCCGGGCGACCGCTGGCAGCAGCTGGCCAACGTGCGTGCCTTTCTGGGCTACATGTTCGGCCACCCCGGCAAAAAACTGCTGTTCATGGGCTGCGAATTTGCCCAGGAGCGCGAATGGAACCACGACCAAAGCCTGGACTGGCATCTGCTGGAGAACCGGGGGCATGCCGGCGTGCAGCGCCTGGTGCGCGACCTCAACGCGCTGTACCGCGCCACGCCAGCGCTGTACCAGCAGGACTTCGTTCCGGCGGGCTTCGAATGGATCGAACACAGCGACGCCGACCACTCGGTGTTGAGCTTCGTGCGCCACGGCGTCGATGCCAGCCGCTTGATCGTGGTGGCATGCAACTTCACGCCGCAAGTCTGGCACGGCTACCGTCTGGGCGTGCCGCGCGCGGGCCGCTACCGCGAGGTGCTCAACACCGATTCAAAACACTACGGCGGCAGCAATGCAGGAACACCCCTTGGCTGCGCCACCAGCGAACCCATGCCCTGGCACGGAAAGCCGTGTTCGATCCAGCTCACCTTGCCCCCCTTGGCCACTGTATTTCTCGAATGGACCGCTTGACCACCACCCCCCTGCAAGACGGCCACCCCTGGCCGATGGGCGCCCATTTTGACGGCCAAGGCGTCAACTTTGCCGTGTTTTCGACGCATGCCCAAGCCATGGAGTTGTGCCTGTTCGATGCCGAGGGCCATCGGGAGCTGGCGCGCCTGCCGCTGCCATGCCTGAGCGTCGATGTCTGGCACGGTTACCTGCCGGGCGCGCAACCCGGCCTGGTTTATGGCCTGCGCGCGCACGGCCCCTGGCGGCCCGACAAAGGGCACCGCTTCGATGCCAGCAAATTGCTGCTTGACCCCTACGCGCGCGACATCGTCGGCCAGTTCGACTGGCGCCCCGAGCACTTCAGCCCCGACCGGCTGCACCCCGCGCACAAGGACAGCCACGACAACGCCGCCCATGCGCTCAAGGGTCGCGTCACGAACGACCATTTCGACTGGGGCGATGATGCCAGCCCGGGCATCAGGCTGGCCGACACGGTGCTCTACGAATGCCATGTCAAGGGTTTCTCCAAACTCAACCCGGACGTCCCGCCCGAGCTGCGCGGCAGCTACGCGGGGCTGGCGCATCCGGCCTCGATCAGGCACCTCAAGGATTTGGGCGTCACCGCCATCGGCCTGCTGCCGGTGCAGTACAGCCTCAGCGAAGAACGCCTGGTCGAGCAGGGGCTCAGCAACTACTGGGGCTACAACACCTTGGGCTTTTTTTGCGTCAACCCGCAGCTCGCGAGTGGCCACGGTGGGTCGTCGGCGCGCGACGAATTTCGCAGCATGGTGCGCGCCCTGCACGCAGCCGGCCTCGAAGTCATTCTGGACGTGGTCTACAACCACACCGCAGAAGGCAACGAGGCTGGCCCCACCCTCAGTTTCCGCGGGCTCGACAACGCCAGCTATTACCGCTTGCCGCCCGACAACCCGGCACGCTACGAAAACTACAGCGGCTGCGGCAACACGCTGAACCTGCGCCAGCCCAAGGTGCTGCAAATGGTGATGGACAGCCTGCGCTATTGGGTCGAGGACATGCACGTCGATGGCTTTCGCTTCGACCTGGCCCCGGTGCTGGGCCGAACCGACACGGGTTTCAGCGCGCAGGCCGCCTTTTTTGCCGCCATGGCGCAGGACCCGGCACTCTCGCGCGTCAAGATGATCGCCGAACCCTGGGACACCGGGCCGGGCGGATACCAGGTCGGCGGCTTCCCGCGCGGCTGGCTCGAATGGAACGACAAATTCCGCGACTGCACACGGCGCTTCTGGGTCCAGGGCGCCGCCGCCGGCAACGAGATGCCATCGGGCTGCACGCGCGGCGACTTTGCCATGCGTCTGTGCGGCTCGTCCGACCTGTTTCAGGAGCGCCGCCGCGCGCCCGCCAAGTCAGTGAATTACGTGGTGTCGCACGACGGCTTCACGCTGCTCGACCTGGTCAGTTACAACCAGCGCCACAACGAGGCCAACCTGGAGGACAACCGCGACGGCCACAACGACAACCTGAGCTTCAACTGCGGCGAGGAAGGCCCCAGCAACGACCCGGTGGTGCTGGAGTTTCGCGCCCGGCTGCAACGCGTGCTGCTGGCCAACACGCTGTTGGCTCAGGGCACGCCCATGCTCTGCGCCGGCGACGAAATCGGCCACACGCAGCATGGCAACAACAACCCCTATTGCCAGGACAACGCCACGACCTGGATCGACTGGTCGGCATCAGACGCTGATCTGCTGGCCTTCACCCGGCACGTGATCGGTCTGCGGCACCAACTGCACCCCTTTGCCAATTGCTGGTACAGCGGCATTGCCGATGCCCACGGCCAGTATGACGTGTCATGGTGGAATTTTGACGGCAGCATGTTGCAGGGCGCTGGCTGGCACCAATCCACCGCGCGCACACTGGCCTGCCTGATCGGCAAACCCGGCCGCAGCGCCACCCCCTTGCTGCTGCTTTTCAACGCGGGTGCCACCGAGGAGGACGCGCTGTTGCCGCGCGGTCAATGGCAGGCCCTGCTCGACACCAGCCAGCCGCGCGGTCACAGCGACCGGCAGGGTGCCGGCGGCATGGTGATGCGGGTCGCGGCGCACAGCCTGATGCTGTTGCAGCAAAGCGCCAGCGTCAGCGCAGCGGCCCGAGACTCATAGTTTCAGCCGGTCAAAGCCGACCCGACCGCTGGCGGCCGTGATGTTGGCCAACTGCTCGGCCACTTCCGGAGCGACCCAGTCCCACTTGAAGCGCCACGACCAGCAACCCATGGTGCCGGGAGTGTTCATGCGGTGGGCGCTGCCCAGCCCCAGCACATCCTGGAACTGGCACAGCGACAGGCGCGCTACCGAAAAACTGGCAGCGCGCACCATGGCCCAATGCACCGCCTGACCATCGAGCCCCAGGTAATGCGCAGCAAAGGCCCGCTCACGCGCGCTGGCACTGGCCCACCAGCCGGGCACGGTGTCGTTGTCATGGGTGCCGGTATAGACCACGGTGTTGGGTTCGAAGTTATGGGGCAAGAACGGGCTGCCGGCATCGCCGGAAAAGGCGAACTCGAGCACCCGCATGCCGGGGAAACCCGTGCGCTCACGCAGTTCACGCACCTCGTGCGTGATGATGCCGAGGTCTTCGGCGATGATGGGCAGATCGCCCAGCGCCGCCGACAATGCCTGGAACAGGGCATCGCCCGGCCCGGGCAGCCAACGCCCCTTGACCGCATTGGGTTCGCCAGCCGGGATTTCCCAGTAATCGACAAAGCCGCGAAAGTGGTCGACACGCACCAGGTCTGCCAGATGCAACTGGCGGCGTACCCGTTCGATCCACCAGCGGTAGCCGTCGCCTGCCATGGCATCCCAGTTGTACAGCGGGTTGCCCCAGCGCTGGCCGGTATTAGAGAAAAAATCGGGCGGCACGCCGGCTACCACGCGCGGCTGGCCGCTGGCATCGAGCGCATAGAGGTCGGGCCGGGCCCAGCAGTCGGCGCCGTGGTGCGCGACGAAGATCGGCAGGTCGCCCACCAGTCGCACGCCCTTGCCGTGGGCATAGCGCTTGACGGCCTGCCACTGCAGATCGAACTGCCACTGCACAAAGCGCCAGAAAGCGATTTCCTGTTCATGGCTGGCGCGCGCCTCGGCCAGCGCCTGCGGGTCTCTGAGGGCCAGCGCCGGTGGCCAGTCGGGCCACAGCGCGGGGCCATGCGCCTGATCCAGCGCCATGAACAGGGTGTAGTCATCAAGCCAGGCTTGCTCGCCCAGGGCCCAGTCATTCAAGTCGGCCCGATCCTGCGCTGTGGCATGCTGCTCAAAACCGGCAAAGGCCTCGCGCAGCTTGTGCAGCCGCCAGGGTGTCACCGCGGCGTAGTCAACGCGTTCATCGTCCCAATCGGCCTGCAGGCTTTGCGCCGGCAGCCAGCCACGTTGCACCAAAGGCTCGAAAGCCACCAGCAAGGGGTTGCCGGCAAAAGCCGAGCTGCCCATGTAAGGCGAATCACCCGGCCCGACCGGCCCCAGCGGCAGGGTTTGCCACAGCGTCTGCCCGGCACTGTGCAGCCAGTCGACAAAGAAATACGCGTTGGGCCCGAGGTCGCCCATGCCGTGCTGTCCGGGCAAAGAGCTGGGATGCAACACCACCCCGGCGGCGCGCTGCGTCATCCATGAATCAGCCATGCGTGAACGACTCCCTTGAAGTTGAGTGGCCCTTGACCGTCCGTTCAGGCCAGCAGGCGCCGGTAAAGCGCCACGTACTGCGCTGCAGCCTTATCCCAGCCCAGAGACTGCTGCATGGCACGCTGGCGTACGCTGCGCCATTCGCTTTTGCGTTCATACAGGGCAAATGCCCGGCGCATGGCACGCGCCAGCGCCTCGGGCGTGAACGCGTCGAATACAAAGCCATTCGCCGTGCCGTCGGCCAGATTTTCGAGCGCGCAATCGACCACCGTGTCGGCCAGCCCGCCAACCCGGTGCACCAGTGGCAGGCTGCCATATTTCAGGCCATACATTTGGGTCAGACCGCAGGGCTCAAAGCGGGACGGCACCAGCGTGACATCGGTGGCCGAAAAAATGCGGTGGGCAAAGCCTTCGTCGTAGCCAATGCGCACCGCCACCGCGTGCGGCTGAGTTGCCGCACGCGCCTTGAACGCGGCCTCGAGCGCGGCTTCGCCGGTGCCCAGCACCACCAGTTGCCCGCCACGCTCGATCAGCGCGTCGAGCACCGCCAGCACCAGGTGCAGCCCCTTTTGCTCGGTGAGCCGGCTCACCACGCCAAACAGCGGCGCATCGGGCCTGGCCTCCAGTCCCAGCTCCAACTGCAACGCGGATTTGCAGCGCGCCTTGCCGGCCGGTTTTCTGGCATCGTAAGTCTGGGCCAGGGCAGCATCGGTGGCCGGGTTCCACACCGCCTCATCCACCGCGTTGAGAATGCCGCTCAAGCTGTGGTCACGCGAGCGCAGCAGACCGTCGAGGCCGCAGCCCTGCTCGGGACTCTGGATCTCGCGGGCGTAGCTCGGACTCACCGTGGTGATGTGGTCAGCGTAATACAGCCCGGCTTTCATGAACGACAGCTGGCCGTGGAATTCGAGCCCGTTGACCGAAAACGCGGCGTTGGGCAGGCCCAGATCGAAGAAATTGTTCGGTGCAAAAACGCCCTGATAGGCCAGGTTGTGCACGGTATAGACGCTTGCCACGCGTTGCCCCTGAACCGGACCGAATGTCAGGTAGGCCGGTGCCAGAGCTGCATGCCAGTCGTGACTGTGCACCACGGCAGGCTGCCAAGCGGCATCGATGCCGCACGCCAGCCTGGCCGCCACCCATCCGAGCAGGGCAAAGCGCCGATGGTTGTCATGGAACGGCTGACGCTGTGCGTCTTCGTAAGGCGTGCCGGGGCGGCCATACAAGTGCGGCGCATCGATCACGTAAGCCGTGATACCCAGCGTTCCCAGCACCCCCTGACGCAGTGCCACGCGCTCGCCCCAGGGCGCGATGAGCTCGGCCAGCACGGCAGACGACTGCAGGTCGGCCTTGATCGGCGCAAAACCCGGCAGCAACACGCGCACATCGCAACCCGTGGCCTTCAGCGCCGCCGGCAGGGCGCCGGCAACGTCGGCCAGGCCACCGGTCTTGAGCAGGGGAAAAATCTCGGCGCTGACTTGCAGGACGTTCATCTGAAAAGTCTTTCGTTTTACAGCCTGGTCAGCATGGCGCGCGTGATCAGTACCACACCGCCTTCGGTGCGTTCGAAGCGCTGTGCATCGAGCGCCGCGTTTTCGCCCACCACCAGCCCCTCCGGGATGACACAGCCGCGGTCGATCACCACCTTGCGCAAGCGGCAATGGCGATTGATGACGACGTCCGGCAACACGACCGCCTCGTCGATATGGCAGTCCGAATGGACCCGCACTTCAGAGAAAAACACCGACTGCGCCACGTAAGAGCCCGACACAATGCAGCCACCCGACACCACGGTGTTGACATAGATGCCGTTGTTGCCGTCCTTGTCCGGCACAAACTTGGCGGGTGGCAGCTGGCGCTGGTAGGTCCAGATCGGCCACTCAGTGTCGTAAATGTCGAGTTCGGGAACGGTCGAGGCCAGGTCCAGGTTGGCCGACCAGAACGCATCGATCGTGCCGACGTCACGCCAGTAAGGAGGCGCCTCCTTGACACGCGACACGCACGACAGTCCGAACGGATGCGCCAGCGCCCGGCCATCGGCCACGGCTCGCGGAATCACGTTTTTGCCGAAGTCGTGCTCGGACTCCGGGTTGGCCAGGTCATCATCGAGCAACTGGTACAGGTAATTCGCATCGAAAATGTAGATACCCATACTGGCCAGCGACACGGCATCATTGCCGGTCATCGGCGGCGGGTTGGCGGGCTTTTCCACAAAAGCGGTGATTTTGCGCGTCTCGTCGATGGCCATCACCCCGAACGCGCTGGCCTCTGCGCGCGGCACTTCGATACAGCCCACCGTGCAGCCCGCGCCACATGCCACATGGTCCTTGAGCATGATCGAGTAGTCCATCTTGTACACATGGTCGCCCGCCAGGATTACGATGTACTTGGGCTTGCTGGATCGGATGATGTCCATGTTCTGGAAGATGGCATCGGCCGTGCCGCGGTACCAGTGCTCCTCGCCCACGCGCTGCTGGGCCGGCAGCAAGTCCACCATTTCATTGAGTTCAGCGCGCAGGAAGCTCCAGCCGCGCTGCAAATGGCGCATCAGCGAATGCGATTTGTACTGCGTCACCACCGCCATGCGCCGGATGCCCGAGTTCAGGCAATTCGACAACGCAAAGTCGATGATGCGGAACTTGCCGCCAAAGTAAACCGCCGGTTTGGCGCGCGTGTCAGTCAGCTGCTTGAGCCGCGAGCCGCGCCCGCCGGCCAGGATCAAGGCCACGGTATGGCGCACCAGTTGATGGGTTTCCGGGGCTCGTTTGTCGATCTGAGCTTGCACCATGAATGTCTCCTTGTGATTGATCTTTCTGTCAGGTCGCCACGCTGGGTCCGGCCATGCCAGTGCGCACCCGGATGCCGGCTACCTGCTCGGCCACAGCCGCCAGCTCGGCCAGCGCCTGCTGCACCGGCTGGTCCTGCCGGGCCACATCGACCTCGTAACGCTCCAGATAGAGCCGCAGCGTGGCGCCCTCGGTACCCGTGCCCGACAGCCTGAAAATCACCCGAGCGCCATCGTCGAACAGCAGGCGCACCCCCTGGCTTTTCGAGACCGAGCCATCCACCAGGTCGGTGTAGGCAAAATCATCGGCCACCACCACGCGGCGACTGCCAAACTGGCGCCCGGCCAGTCCGGGCAGGGCAGCGCGCAAATCGGTCATCAGCGCATTGGCCACGTCCACCGCAATGCCTTCGTAGTCGTGCCGGGTGTAGTAGTTGCGGCCGTACTGGCGCCAATGCTCGCGCACCAGGGTTTCAACCGATTTGCCCGTGGCACCTTGCAAATTCAGCCAGAACAAGATGGCCCACAGGCCGTCCTTTTCGCGCACGTGGCTGGAGCCGGTGCCGTAGCTTTCTTCGCCACACAGGCTCACCCTCCCGGCATCGAGCAGGTTGCCAAAAAACTTCCAGCCGGTGGGCGTCTCGAAACACGGCATATCCAGCGCCTTGGCCACACGATCCACCGCAGCCGAGGTCGGCATCGAGCGCGCCACGCCGAGCAAGCCGCCCTTGTAACCCGGAATCAGTCTGGCGTGCGCCGTCATCAGCGCCAGGCTGTCTGACGGCGTCACGACAAAATTGCGGCCAACGATCATGTTGCGGTCGGCATCGCCGTCCATGGCCGCGCCGAAGTCCGGCGCATCGGCTGCGCGCATGTGGGCAATCAGGTCTTCGGCGTTGACCGGGTTCGGATCGGGGTGAAGGCCACCAAAGTCCTCCAGCGGCACGGCATTGACCACCGTGCCCGCCTGCGCGCCCAGCTCACCCTCCAGAATCGCTCTGGCATAGGGACCGCCGACCGCGTTCATGGCGTCCAGGCGCAGGGTAAAGCCGCGTTGGAACATGCTGCGCAACAGCTCGAAATCGAACAACTCGCGCATCACTGCCGCGTAGTCCACCACCGGGTCGATCACCTCGACCTGCATCTGCTCGAGCTGCTGCACACCCATGCGATCGACATCGATGTCGGGCGCGTCGCTCAAGCGCAGCGCGGACAGCGCCTGCGTGCGCGCATGGACCGCCTCGGTCAGGGTCTCATTGGCGGGGCCGCCATTGCCGGCGTTGTACTTGATGCCAAAGTCGCCATCGGGACCGCCCGGGTTGTGGCTGGCCGACAGCACGATGCCGCCAAACGCCTGGCGGCGGCGGATCACGGCGCTCACTGCGGGCGTCGACAAAATGCCGCCCTGCCCCAGCAGCACCCGTGCCACGCCGTTGGCCGCGGCCAGTTTCAGGATGATCTGCACCGCGCTGCGGTTGAAAAAACGGCCGTCACCGCCCAGCACCAGCGTCTGCCCCTGCAAGGCACGGCCATGCGCACCACCGGCATTGAGCACGTCGAACAGTGCCTGAACGAAGTTTTCCAGATACCGAGGCTGGGTGAACACCGTCACCTTCTTGCGCAAACCTGAGGTCCCGGGGCGCTGTCCCGCAAAGGGCTGGGTTGGGATTGTCTGGATGGCCATGATGGGTAACACCTGATGCGAAGTGACCACCAGAATTTAGCACCAAACACCCCCGCGAAACCCGCGCGCCCAGCCTTTAAAATGCGGTGATCCCCTGGCGGCTGCGCCATGTGTCCTTTTTTCTGGTCAAACCAGCTGATTGCCTGGCCAGCCGCGACCGCCCGGCAGCCCCTCCCATTCGAGACAACCCCTGTGACCTACGCTTTTGAAACCCGCCGCCGCCGCACCTTTGCCATCATCTCGCACCCTGACGCGGGCAAGACCACGCTGACCGAAAAACTGTTGCTGTTCTCGGGCGCGATCCAGATTGCCGGCTCGGTGAAGGCGCGCAAAGCCACGCGCCATGCCACCAGCGACTGGATGGAGATCGAAAAGCAGCGCGGCATCTCGGTCGCCAGCTCGGTCATGCAGATGGTCTACCGCGACCACGTCATCAACCTGCTCGATACCCCCGGCCACAAGGACTTTTCCGAGGACACCTACCGTGTGCTCACGGCAGTGGACTCGGCCTTGATGGTGATCGACGCGGCCAACGGCGTCGAATCGCAAACCCGGCGCCTGATCGAGGTCTGCCGCCAGCGCGACACGCCCATCATCACCTTCATCAACAAGATGGACCGTGAAGTGCGCGACCCGCTCGACATCCTCGACGAGGTCGAGCGCGAACTCGGCATGCCCTGCGTGCCCATGACCTGGCCGGTCGGCCAGGGCAAGACCTTCGGCGGCATCATCAATTTGCGGACCCAGGTCATGACGGTGTTCGAGTCCGGCTCGGAGCGCCTGCCGCACGACTTCGAAGCCATGCCGTTGAGCGACCCGGCGGCGCTGCAACAACGCTTCGGGCATGAATGGGTTACCGCGCTGGAAAGCATGGAACTGGCCACCGGCGCCAGCCCTGCGTTCGACCGCGATGCCTTTCTGGCCGGCAAACAAACCCCGGTGTTCTTTGGTTCGGGCGTCAACAACTTCGGTGTCATGGAAGTGCTCGACGCGCTGGTCGACCTGGCGCCCAGCCCAGGCCCGCGCACCAGCAGCTTCGTGGTCAACAAGCAGCCGGTCATCAAACAGGTTCAGCCCGAGGATGACGCTTTTTCAGGCGTGGTGTTCAAGGTACAGGCCAATATGGACGCCAACCACCGCGACCGCATCGCCTTTGTGCGCATTGCCTCGGGCAAATACACACCCGGCATGAAGCTCAAGGTGATGCGCACCGGCAAAGAGCTGCGCCCCACCAGCGTGGTGACCTTCATGAGCCAGCGCCGCGAGGCGGTGGAAGAAGCTTACGCCGGCGACATCGTCGGCTTCACCACCCACGGCGGCGTGCAACTGGGCGACACCATCACCGATGGTTCGGTCAACCTGCTGTTCACCGGCCTGCCGTTCTTTGCGCCCGAGATGTTCACCACGGTGATCCTGAAAAACCCGCTGCGCACCAAGCAATTGCAGCAGGGTCTGGCGCAGCTGGGCGAAGAAGGCGCCATCCAGGTGTTTCGCCCCGAGATGGGCGGCAACATGCTGCTGGGTGCTGTGGGGCAGTTGCAGTTCGAGGTGGTGCAGCACCGTCTGAAAAGCGAATACGACGCCGACGTGCGGCTGGAGACCAGCCAGTACACCGGCGCGCGCTGGATCACCGCCGACACGCCCGCTGAACTGAAAGACTTTGTCAACGCCTACCCGCAGCGCATGGCGCGCGATGCGGCGGACACGCTGGCCTACCTGTGCACCAGCCCGTACGACGTGCGCCTGGCGCAGGAGCGTTTCCCCAAAATCCACTTCCACCCGCTGCGCGAGCACGCCGGGCTGGCGCTGCAAAGCGCCGGGTAAGGGCGCGCGATACTCGGGGCATGAACCTGACCTGAAGGGCTTGCCATGTTCTTTGCCACCGACCTCGCCACCGTCACCCACGGCATCCAGCTTGCTGTGGCGCCCGTGTTTCTGCTCACCGCTGTGGCCGGCATGATCGGCAGCGTGGCCGGGCGACTGGCGCGCATCATCGACCGCGCCCGGGTGCTCGAAGACCGCATCGACAAGTCGCCAGCGGATGACCCGATGACCCTGGCCTATGCCGAACTCAGCCAATTGCGAAAGCGCGGCGCGCTGGTGAACACCTGCATTGCGCTGCTGACGTTTTGCGCCATCATGATCGGACTGACCATCATGGCGCTGTTTCTGGGCGAGACCACCGAGTGGCAAATCTTTCGCATCGCCACCATCCTGTTCCTGTCCGGCGTGACCTGCTTCCTGCTGGCGCTGCTGTGTTTTCTGACCGAAACGCTGATCGCCACCCGCATGCTCAAATTTGGCCGAAAATCGCCTCCATCCCCGCCACCTGTCTGAAACCTTCGCCATGCCCGCCACGCCCAAGCCCTCGCCTCTCCTGACCAGTCAGTTGTCCCGGCAGCGGGCATTTGCCCAGCTCAGCGCCAAAAATCGCGACGCGCTGGCGGGCCAGTTCACCGTGGTCGCGGTACCCGCGGGCACCACGCTGATGACGCAGGGACAACTGCCGAGCCGGCTGGTGCTCATCCTGAGCGGCGCGGTGCGCCTGAGCGACCCCGATCTGAACCTGTCGGTGCAGCTTGAATCGGGCGACCTGTTCGGCTATGGCGCCACACCCCAGCCGCAATTGGCCACCTGGCAGGCCGTGGCCGCCGCCGATTGCGAGCTGGCGTGGCTGTCAGCGCAAGACCTGGACCAACTGTGTGCCAAACATGCGCAATTGGCCTACTTTTTGCCTTCCTGCCAGCCCACAACGCAGCCGCAGGCCAGGCAGACCAGCCAGGTCAGCGAGGCCGGCAGTACGCTGAACCTGCTGGGCACGCCGATCCGCACGCTCATCAAGCGCGAGCCCATCACCCTGCCGCCGAACACCTCGATCCAGGACACCGCCGTGGTCATGCGCGACCGGCGCGTGTCGTCGGTGCTGCTGGTCGAGCAGGGCCTGCTGTTCGGCCTGGTGACCGACCGCGACCTGCGCAACCGTGTGGTCGCGCTCAAGCTCGACATCGACCGCCCCATTTCCGACATTGCCACGCTGGCGCCGATGACGGTGAGCGCCAACAGCCCGGCGTTCGAGGCGCTGCTGCTGATGGCTCGCCACAACATTCACCACATGCCGGTGATGGACGGCGGCAACATCCTGGGCATGATCACCGCCACCGACCTGACCGAGCAGCACAGCACCTCGGCGGTGTACCTGGCCGGCGACATCTACAAGCAAACCACGCTCGAAGGTCTGAAGAGCATCAGCGGGCGTGTCGGCCAACTGCAACAGCACCTGGCCGCCGCCGATGCCAGCGCCTACAGCACCGGCCACATCGTGACCGCCATCACCGACGCCATCACCACCCGGCTGATTCACCTGGCCGAGGCGCAGATGGGACCGGCGCCGGTGGACTACGTGTGGGTGGCTGCCGGCAGCCAGGCGCGCAACGAGCAAACCGCCAAGTCCGATCAGGATAACTGCCTGATGCTCGATGACGCCTACAACGAAAGTGTCCATGGCGACTACTTCAAGCGTTTCAGCAAATTCGTCTGCGACGGCCTCGCCGAGTGCGGCTACATCCATTGCCCGGGCGAGATGATGGCCATGACCGACCAGTGGCGCCAGCCGCGCCGGGTCTGGGCCGAGTACTTCCGCAAGTGGGTGGACAGCCCCAAGCCCAAGTCGCTGATGCTGACCTGCGTGTTTTTCGACCTGCGCGCCATCCACGGCAAGGCCGAGCTGCTCGACGGGTTGCGCCAGCAGGTGGTGCAGCACACCAAGGGCAACAGCCTGTTTCTGGCGCACATGGTGAGCAACGCCCTCAAGCACCGTCCGCCGCTGGGCATGTTCGGCCAGATCACGCTGAGCCGGGGCGGCGACCATCCGCACACCGTCGACCTCAAACACACCGGCATCGTGCCGATCGTTGACCTGGCGCGCGTGTATGCGCTGGCCGCCGGCGTCACCGTGGCCAACACCCACGACCGGCTCGAAGTGTCGGCGCAGGCCGGCGAAGTGACCGAGCAAAGCGCGCGCGACCTGCGCGATGCGCTGGAGTTTCTGGGCAAGCTGCGCATCGCCCACCAGGCGCGGCAAATGGCGCAGGGCCAGGCACCCGACAATTTTCTGGCGCTGGAAGAACTCAGCAACTTCGAGCGCAGCCACCTCAAAGACGCTTTCAGCGTGGTGCAGACGCTGCAAGGCGTGCTGGGGCAGCGCTATGCGGGTGGACGGTTCGGCTGAGCCCTCAGTACTTCAGCCGCGCGTAATAGGTTTTTTGCGCCGCCTCACGCGCCTGGCGCAGCGTGGTGATGCCCATGGCCTGTAACAGCGGCATCAGGCGCAGCCAGACTTCGGCGGTGACCATGGCATCGCCCAGCGCGGTGTGGCGACCCAGCACGGTGATGTTGAAGCGTTCGGCAATCGCCTCCAGGCGGTGCGATTCCTGATTGGGGTGCACCACCGCTGACAGCAGCAGGGTGTCGAGCACCGGGTGATTGAACACCAGCCCCGTGGCGCGCTCCTGCAGTTGCAGGAACTTCATGTCGAAAGCGGCGTTGTGCGCCACCAGCACGGTATCCTGGGCGTAGCTGTAAAAGGCGGGCAGCACCTCGGTGATCGGTGGCTTGCCCTTGACCATGTCCTGCGAGATGCCGTGGATCGGGATGGTAGCCGCCGGGATCAGCCGCCTGGGGTCCACCAGTTGCTCGAAGCTCTCTTGCCGAAGCAGCTTGCCGTTGACGATGCGCGCCGCGCCGATCTGGATGATCTGGTCGCCCTCGGACGGGTTCAGCCCGGTGGTTTCGGTGTCGAACACGGTAAACGACAACTCGCCCAGCAACCGATCCTCCAGCGCGCTGCTCTGGTCAGTGGTCTGGAACAGGTCGAAGTCGTAGTACTCGGGACGGCTGTCGCTTTGCAGGATTTGCGTTGCCTCCAGTTGCTCCTGCACGCTGGCCAGCGGCAGCAGGAACCTGAAAAATGCCTCGTGGCGCACGCGCTCGCGCTCGAACCACATCTCGCCGCCGTGGCGCTCCACCACGTCGCGCACGGTCAGTGGCGTGCTCTCGTCGCCAAAACGCATGCTGTCCATTTCCCAGCTCATCACGGTCTCGGTGCTCATGGCCTGGCCACTCCAGATCAGGTCAAGCTGGGCGCGGTTGCCGCTGGCCTGCAGGCGCAGCCGGAAAAACTTGACGTCGAACTCATCGACAAGGCGCATCGCCAGGTAGTCGAGCGCCTGGGTCAGGCTGAAGCTGTCGACCTTGAGCCAGATGCTGGCGTCGAGGTTTTCCAGTGTGACCGGGCGCTGGTTACGCGCCTCGATGCGGCGCTGCGTGGCCAGCAGCACGTCGGCGCCGAGCATTTCCTCGAGTGGCCATCGCGCTTTGAGGCCCTGCGCGGCCTGTTGCGTCATGGCGTTGATGCGCGTGCTCATGCTGTGCACTTCTTCGCGCACCACGGTCAGAAAGCGCTCGCGCATGGGTGCTTCAATGTCAGGGTAAGCCAGCATCTCGACCGCGGCCTGGATGTTGGCCAGCGACGCGCGGCTGCCCTCGGTCAGGCCGTGCAGCAACTGGTCGCGCAAATGCTCTTCTTCAAAAGCCCGCGTCACGTTGTCGAGCATCAGCACGAAGCCGCTGATCTCGCTGGCGTTATCGCCCGCATCGACATGGCGCACCGGCGCCATTTGCACCTTGAGCAACTGCCCGGCTTGCGTGGTGGTGACGAACTGCGCCGACGGGCTGCCGGCGCCACGGCTCAGGCGCTGCTGAATGCTCTCAAGCGCGTGCGCCACCAATTGACGGTCGAACACGGCGTAAATGGAGCGCCCGATGCCCACCAGCTCGGAGCCGCCGGCGAGCGTCGGCGCCACCGACAGCGCCTTGAACTGCAGCCGCGCGCGGTTGTTGTACAAAATGATCCGACCGTCCAGATTGCACACCACCACGCTTTGCGTGAGCTCGCTCATCAGCGCCGCCAGGCGGTTTTTTTCCTGCTGCACGCTGGCGCTCGCCTGGGCAATCTGGCTGGCGACGTCGGCGCGCAAGCCATCGCGCTGCGCAGCGAGCTCGAAGATCACCCCGGCCAGCGCCTGGGTCTCGGTGGTGCCCTGGTGGTGCATGGGCGCGGCCTGCGGCGCCGCCAGCAGCACCCTGGTTTGCTCCAGCAAGCGGGCCGGCGCACTGGCATAGCGCCTAAACAGCCAGCGCAGCGTCGAGGCGATCGCCACCAAGCCGAACACCCAGGTCATGCCGATCAGCACAAAGCGCGGCGCCAGCTGCTCTGCCAGCAGTGCGCGCTGGGCGGGCTCGAGGGTGGATGCGATCAACCCGATGGTGATCAGCAACCACAGCAGGGTGGCCAGACCGATCACGACGATCGCCAGGATCAGGCGGCGGTCGAGCTTGAAACGGTTCATGCTGCGGGCCGGCCCAGCATCTCGGCCACTTTCTGCACCAGTTCCCGGGTGGCAAAGGGCTTGGTCATGTAGGCATCGGCGCCGAGCGCCATGCCCTTGGCAATGTCGGTGTCGCGCCCCTTGGCGGTCAGCATCAGGATTTTGGTGGCCTGTACCGCATCGAGGCCACGCACCTCCTGGCAGACTTCAAAACCGGTTTTCTTGGGCATCATGACATCGAGCAACACCAGGTCGGGCAGCTCCCTGAGAATGGCGTCCACTGCCTCCTGGCCGTCACGCGCGATCACCACGCTGTAGCCTTCGCGCTTGAGCAGGTACTCCAGCGAAATCACAATGTTGGGCTCGTCGTCGGCCACCAGTATTTTTGGGTTCATCTCGCTCCTCTTTTATATTTTGAAAGGCAGATAAAAGCAAAACGCTGCCCCCTGCCCGGGTTGTGACTCCAGCCACAGTCTGCCGCCAAAGTGCTCCACGATCTGGCGACTGATCGGCAGCCCCAGACCCGTGCCCTGCGGCCGGTTGGCGGCATCACCGCCCTGGCGGAATTTCTCGAAAATCAACGCCTGCTGCTCTGCCGTCACGCCGGGGCCGTTGTCGCGCACCGTGGCTGTCACGCCGCGATCGTCGCTGCTCAGGCTTACATCAACCCGACCGCCGGGCACCGGCACAAATTTGGCCGCGTTGGAGAGCAGATTGAGCAGCACCTGGGTCAGCCGGTCGGGATCGGCCATCAAGACCAGCGGCTGCGCCGGCACCTGCACACTCACCTGCGTCTGGCGCTCGCGGAACAGCTCCGAGGTGGTCACCACCGCCTGCTGCACCAGCGCGCACAGGTCCACCTCGGCGTTATGCCACTCGGCATGGCCCGACTCGATCTTGGCCATATCGAGCACCTGGTTCACCAGCCGCGACAGACGCTCGGTTTCGCTGACGATGATGGCGATGAACTGGCAGCGCTGCGCCGCAGGCATGTCGGGGTCATCGCGCATCAGCTCGGCCAGCGCCCGGATCGACGTGAGCGGCGTGCGCAGCTCATGCGTCACCGACGACATGAAGTCGTCCTTGAGCCGGTCCAGGCTCTTGAGCTGCTCGTTGGCAGCGCGCAACTCGCGCGTGGCGCGCTCCAGCGAAGCCGACTTTTCTTCAAGTTCGAGCGAGTGCGCGCGCAATTGCGAGGTTTCGTCCAGAATGCGCAACACATCGTCGGGGGTCAGCGTTTCCTCCTCGACACTGCTGGCCACCAGTACCCGCGCCGAGGCGCTGCCCACCGCGCCCGACAACTGGGTCTCGACAAATTGCACCAGACGCGCGTCAGGCGTGATGCCGCTCAGGCTGTTCACCCCCACCTGGCGCGCGTAAGACGAAAACAGCTCCTGTGCCCGCTCCATGCCCATGAAGCGCACACACAGGCGCAGCAAATCCGGCACCGTGGCGCGACCCCGCCAAAACACCGGCCGCGCCATCGTGGTGCGCTCGAACACATCGACAAACAACAGCGCCTGGCTGGCCTCCTGGCCGCTGGGCGCACGCCACAGCGACAGGCCCACGTAGGCGCCGATGTTGACCAGCAAACTCCAGAACAGCGAATGCGTCAGGTTGTCGAGGCCGTGCAAACCGAACAACTGCTCAGGTCGCAGCCAGTGCAGTCCCCCCAAACCCTGGGTCAGGAAGGCATCAGGCAACCAACCCGACTTGGCCAACGAGGGCAGCATCAGCGTGTAGCCCCACATCATGAAACCAGCCATCAGCCCGGCCAGTGCACCCCGGCGCGTGGCGCCTTTCCAGTACAAGCCACCCAGCACAGCCGGCGCAAACTGGGCCACGGCGGCAAAGCTGATGAGGCCGATGCTGACCAGCGCGTAGGCCTCACCGGCCAAGTGAAAATAGACATAACCCAGCACCAGCACCAGCAGGATCGCAGCGCGACGAATCAGCAACAGCACCTTGGTCAGATCGTGGCCGGCCTCCGACTTGAAATGGGCGGTGCGCAGCAGCAGCGGCATCACCAGTTCGTTGCAGACCATGGTCGAAACCGCGATGGTCTCCACAATCACCATGCCGGTGGCTGCCGACAGACCGCCAATGAAGGCGAACAGCGCCAGCGCAGGCTGCCCGGCCGCCAATGGCAAGGACAGCACGAAGTTGTCGGCATTGACATCGGCGCCGTTGAAATACAGCAGGCCGCCCAGCGCAATGGGCAACACAAACAGGTTGATGGCCAGCAGGTACATCGGGAACACCCAGACCGCGCGGCGCAAATGGCTCTCGCGCACGTTCTCCACCACCATCACCTGAAACTGGCGCGGCAGGAAGATCACCGACAGCATCGACAGCAGCGTCAGTGCAAACCACTGCGTCCAGGCAAAGCTGCCGCCCTGTTCCAGCCGCAGCAGTCTGGCCAGATCGGGCACCGCGTGCGCCCGTGCAAACAGGTCATCAAGCCCATTGAACATGCCATAGACCACGAACAGGCCCACCGCCAGAAAGGCAATGAGCTTGACGACCGACTCGAAGGCAATGGCCGCCACCAGGCCCTCGTGGCGCTCGGCGGAATCCAGGTGCCGGGCCCCAAACACCATGGTGAAACCGGCCAGTGCCAGCGCCATGTAAAAGGTGCTGTCCTGTGCCCAGTGCGCCTGCACCGGCAACTCACCCAGCGTGGTCGCCGTGAGCAGACCATATCCGGCAGAAACCGCTTTGAGCTGCAGCGCGATGTAGGGCACGATGCCCACCACGGCGATCAGCGTGACCAGCCCGGCCAACAGCGGGCTTTTGCCGTAGCGGCTGCCAATGAAGTCTGCGATCGAAGTGATGCGGTAGGTCTTGGCGATGCGGATCATCTTGCGCAGCACCAGCCAGCCCAGCGTCATGGCCAGCGTCGGGCCAAGGTAGATCGGCAAGAACCAGACGCCGCCCGAAGCGGCGCGGCCGACGCTGCCAAAGTAGGTCCAGGCGGTGCAATAGACCGCCAGCGACAGCGCATAGGTCCAGGGGTTGGCAATGATCGAGCGTCCCTGGGCGGCGCGCCAGTCGCCAAAGCTCGCCACCGCAAACAGCAGCAGCAGATAAGCAAATGAAGTCCCGACCACCAGTACGGGCGACAGCATGGCTAGTCTTCCTGATCCAGCGAGATGTGCCGTTCCGTCAGCCAGGCCAAGGCCACGATCAACAGTGTCCACAGCAGCATCAGGGCGGTCGGAAACAGCGGCAGACCGAACACGCTGGCATCCACATCCCACAAGCCCAACAGCGGGAAATTGAGCACCAGCCAGCCACAACAAAACAAGGTCACCAGGCGCGGGGTTGTCAGGCGGTCAGCCATGCTTGCCTCCAGATCGATGACGGCCAGGGATAGCTCAGGCCTTGCCCTTGGCCCAGCTGGCGTGGGCGTGGCGGCTCAGCGCGAAACTGGCAAAAAACTTGCACCAGATGGTGCTTCCAGCCACCGCGCTCCACACGCTGTACTCCCAAAAGCCGCCCACCACGGCCACGATCACGGCCAGCAGAATCACGCCGGCCACCAGGTTGATGACCATCTCGTAGGGTGCAAATTTTTCCGGATTGGGCGGCGTCTCGCCGCGCTTGACGGCCACTTCAGAAAAATCACGTTTCATCACGATGCGCCAGGCCCGGCGCAGCCAGACAAAGCTGATGGGGAAAAGCGCCAAAAACAAAATCCACGTCATCGCGACGCTGATATCAAACACCATGCCAAGCTCCATTTCAAGAAAAAAGCCCTGCCAGCATGACCGACAGGGCTTTCATTGTCACCCCTACCTACAAAGGCAGGCAAGTGGGCGACTCAGATCATCAAAAGCGCCTTTTAGTGGGCACCGTCCACCAGCTTGGAGCCGCGCGGAATCCGCACTGCCTCAACCATGTGCTGAATGTGCTCGGGAGGTTCCGGGGTCATCTTGTCCACCAGGAACGCCACGGCAAAGTTCACCAATGCGCCAATGGCACCGAAGGCTTCAGGCGTGATGCCGAAGAACGGGTTCGGGCCGCCAATGAGACCGAGGTACTCGGTGCCCTTGACGAAGAACAAGCCCTTGTGCGCAAACACGTAGAACAGCGTGATGAACAGGCCTGCCAGCATACCGGCCATGGCGCCTTCCTTGTTCATCTTCTTGCTGAAGATGCCCATCATGATGGCGGGGAACAGCGACGACGCGGCAATACCGAACGCCAGTGCCACGGTACCGGCGGCGAACCCGGGCGGATTCAAGCCCAGGTAACCGGCCACCACGATCGACACCGCCATGGCGATCTTGCCCGCCATCAGTTCACCTTTTTCAGAGATTTCCGGCGCAAAGATACCCTTGATCAGGTCGTGCGAAATGGCCGAAGAAATCGCCATCAGCAAGCCCGCGGCAGTGGACAGCGCAGCGGCCAGGCCACCAGCGGCCACCAGACCGATCACCCAGTTGGGCAGCAGCGCGATCTCGGGGTTGGCCAGCACCATGATGTCGGAGTTGACGGTGAGCTCGTTGCCCTTCCAACCGGCAGCTTCGGCCTTGGCCTTGGCTTCTTCGTTCTTGGTCTTGTCGTTGTAGTACTGGATGCGGCCGTCGCCGTTCTTGTCCTGGAACTTCAGCAGACCGGTTTTTTCCCAGCGCAGCATCCAGTCAGGTTGCGCGTCAACCTTCAGGCTGGCTTCAGGCGCATACAGGTCGCCGCCTGCATTCACCGCGGAGTTGAGGGTGGCGTGCAGGTTGAGCTTGGCCATGGCCGCCACAGCAGGTGCCGTGGTGTACAGGATGGCAATGAACACCAGTGCCCAGCCGGCAGACGAGCGTGCGTCCTTGACGGTGGGCACCGTAAAAAATCGCATGATCACGTGCGGCAGACCGGCGGTGCCGATCATCAGCGACATGGTGTACACGAACATGTTGAGCGTGCTGCCCGCCGTGGTCGTGGTGTATTTGCCAAAGCCCAGGTCAGTCACCACCGAGTCGAGCTTGGACAGCAGCGACATGTCGGTACCCGCCATGTTGGCGCCCAGACCCAGTTGCGGAATCGCCACGCCCGTGAGTTGCAGCGAGATGAAGATGGCCGGCACCGAATACGCCAGAATCAGCACGATGTACTGCGCCACCTGGGTATAGGTGATGCCCTTCATGCCGCCGAACACCGCGTACAGGAACACGATGCCCATACCGACGTAAATACCGACTTCGCTGGACACGCCCAGGAAGCGCGCAAACGCCACACCCACACCGGTCATCTGGCCAATGATGTAGGTCAGCGACGCGGTCAGCAGGCACAACACCGCGACGACAGACGCACCCTTGGAATAGAAACGGTCGCCGATGAACTGCGGCACGGTGAACTTGCCGAACTTGCGCAGGTAGGGCGCCAGCAACATGGCCAGCAACACGTAGCCGCCGGTCCAGCCCATCAGGAACAGGCCGCCGCCGTAACCCATGTTGGAAATCAGGCCGGCCATCGAGATGAACGACGCAGCCGACATCCAGTCGGCGCCGGTGGCCATACCGTTGAGCACCGGATGCACCGAGCCGCCGGCAGAGTAGAACTCACTGGTGGAGCCGGCACGGGCCCAGATCGCAATGCCGATGTAGAGCGCGAAGCTCAAGCCCACTATGAGGTAGATTGTGGTTTGAAGTTCCATGAATTAGTCCTCAGTCTTCATGAACATCGAACTTGATGTCCAGGTTGTTCATGCGCCAGGCGTAGTAAAAAATCTGCGCCACGAAGATGTACATGGAACCCTGGTGTGCAAACCAGAAGCCCAAGGGGTAACCACCGAGGTGGAATTGGTTGAAAAAGTCAACAAATAGAATGCCCGCCCCGAAAGACACCAGAAACCAGAGGATCAGCACGTTCCTCAAAAGTTTGATGGTTTCCTTCCAGTAGGCACCACTGTCGTAGTCATGCTTCATGAAGTCTCCTGATTGAAATTAAGACAAAACAGCAATTGCTTGCTGCGCCCATACATTACGGGGTTTCCAGCCCGCCGTTTTGTGGGGGGGACTATCACGGGGCTTGCTTACAGTTTTCTGATGAAAAGCAGGGGAAACAAGGAACCTAGGGTAAACACTTACCAACTATATTTTTCAAGGTCAATGCTTGCTTTACATCAAACACTCGTCAATTTGGTGTAGCACATTGGCGAGCCAGTCAAACCGACTACTGTTTTGGTGCGGACGCGGCGCCTTTTGCGGGCTTGGCTGAAGGCTGGGCCGCTGGCTTGGGCAAGCCCAGGTGTTGGTCGACGGCCACAGCCAGCGCCTTGACCTTGGGGTCGACCGTGGGGCCCATGTCCTGCACCAGCTTGTCGGCCAGCGATTTTTGCAGTTCACCCCCCAATTGCTGAAATTTGCGATTGACCGGGGACTCGATGATCGCAATGAGCTGCCTGAGCTCATCCTCTGAGAACTTTTCTGCCAGCAACAAGCCCACCGTTGCGGGTGCCAGCTTGACCGCCCTCTGGCGCATCAGGGGCACCACCTCGTCGGCATATTTCTTCAGGTCGGCCTCGACGGCCTTGGCCACGGCGTCACGCTTGTCAGGCGGCACGCGGGTTTGCAGTGCCACTTTGACCAACTGCTCCATCTGCAGGGCGGGGCGCAGGGCAAGCGCCTGCGCCGACTGCTCGATGCCGGGGCGTTGCAGTTCGAGCAATTTGTCAACCAGCGCCTGTTTGGACGGACTGGTTTGGGCAAAGGTGGTTGCGCTGCTCAACAGCAGCAGCGCCAACAGGGTTTTCTTCATTCAGGGCTCCAATCGGGTAAAAGAATGCAAGGACACAGCGCTTGCCGACCCACCTGGCGCACGCGTCCGCTATGCTTGACAGCTCGGAAGCTTAACCTCTTTGCATTGATCCATGTTCGACCGCCCGCTCAGCCAACGCATCGCCCCTGCCATCCAGCGCCTGGCGCGACAGGCCAGGCGCCTGGGACTGTCGGCCAACCAGCTCACCCTGATGGGCTTTTTGCTCGGTGTCTTTGCCGCTTTTTCAATTGCTTTCCAGGCGTATTTTCTGGGTGCTGTCGCGATCCTGGCGTCAAGACTCATGGATGCGCTCGATGGTGCCGTGGCGCGCCTGACCCGGCCGACCGATGCTGGCGGCTTTCTCGACATCGCGCTCGACTTTGTGTTTTATGCCAGCATCCCGCTGGCCTTTGCCTTCAGCGATCCGGCGCGCAACGCGCTGCCAGCTGCGGTGCTGCTGGCGGCTTTCATCGGCACCGGATCGAGCTTTCTGGCCTTTGCCGTGATGGCGGCCAAACGCGGCCTGA
>Ga0172367_10002196_pt1 | contig 27045 bp, 20 predicted proteins | sample Lak10m_FD_114542 | JGI IMG/M metagenome (GOLD analysis project Ga0172367, IMG submission 114542) | Freshwater microbial communities from Kabuno Bay, South-Kivu, Congo - kab_022012_10m | ecosystem: Environmental > Aquatic > Freshwater > Lake | place: Democratic Republic of the Congo: South-Kivu...
AGATCACCTACTTGATCAGCAATAGTTTCTCCATTACCATTAACAGTAAGATTGTTTACATCCCAACCAGTTGGATACATTCCATCTGTTACTTGTACCAAATAGCCAACTGCGGGAGTAGCAGGCAGTGTTAAAGTAAATGCTCCCGTTGATGTGTTAGCAATATAACGTCCACCGTTAACAGCATTAGTATTACTAGTTATTACTGTCCATGCTTGAGGGCTTCCGACTATCCCTTGTATGCCTTGAACTCCTTGAACTCCTTGTAATCCCTGAAGTCCTTGAACACCCTGTGTTCCTTGTAATCCTTCTGCTCCTTGAATACCCAATAAACCTTGTACACCCTGAACACCTTGTCGACCTTGTATACCCTGTGTTCCTTGTAATCCTTGTGCTCCTTGAATACCCAATAAACCTTGTACACCCTGAACACCTTGTACACCCTGAACACCTTGTCGACCTTGTATACCCTGTGTACCCTGTAATCCAGCTGGGCCTAATGTTGCCTGAACTAACCAAGTAGTACCATCATACAATAACTCAACTAATACACCTGCCACATTTAAGTATAAATCACCTACTTGATTAGCGATTGTTTCTCCATTACCATTTACAATGAGATTGTTTACGTCCCATCCAGTTGGATACATGCCATCAGCAACTTGTACCAAGTAACCTACTGTGGGTGTTGCTGGTAGTGTTAATGTAAATGAACCAGTTGATGTGTTAGCAATATATCGTCCACCGTTAACAGCATTAGTATTACTTGTAATTAATGTCCAAGCTTGTGGACTACCTACAATACCCTGTGTACCTTGTAGTCCCTGTAGTCCCTGTAATCCCTGTAGTCCTTGAGTCCCCTGTAGTCCTTGAACCCCTTGAGTCCCTTGTATTCCAAGTATTCCTTGTAACCCCTGAACACCCTGAACTCCTTGTGTTCCTTGTAGTCCCTGTAGCCCTTGCGTTCCTTGTGTTCCTTGAACTCCTTGAGTACCTTGAATACCCTGTGTGCCTTGAAGACCCTGAAGACCTTGAACACCCTGTACTCCCTGGACACCTTGTGCTCCCTGGACACCTTGTGCTCCTTGGACACCTTGTGCTCCTTGTGTACCCTGTAGTCCTTGTAGTCCTTGTAGTCCTTGTGTTCCTTGAACGCCTTGTGTTCCTTGTATACCCTGTAGTCCTTGTATACCTTGTATTCCTTGAACACCTTGTAATCCCTGAGTTCCTTGAACTCCTTGTGTACCTTGTGTACCTTGTGTTCCTTGAACACCCTGTACACCTTGTACGCCTTGTACGCCCTGTGTGCCTTGTGTCCCTTGAACTCCCTGTAATCCCTGTAATCCCTGAATACCTAAAATACCTTGAGTTCCTTGAATACCTTGTGTGCCTTGTGTCCCTTGAACTCCCTGTAATCCCTGAATACCTAAAATACCTTGCGTACCTTGAATTCCTTGTGTACCTTGAACTCCTTGTGTACCCTGTGTGCCTTGAAGGCCTTGTATACCTTGACTTCCTTGAACTCCTTGTGCTCCTTGTGTACCCTGTAATCCCTGTAGTCCTTGTAGTCCTTGTGTACCTTGAATACCCAATGACCCCTGTAATCCTTGTACTCCTTGTACTCCTTGTGTTCCTTGAAGTCCTTGTATCCCTTGAAAGCCCTGATCACCTTGAATACCTTGTGTTCCTTGAACTCCTTGAATTCCTTGACTGCCCTGTACACCCTGTATACCAAAAGTACCTTGAAGTCCTTGTAATCCCTGAACACCTTGTACTCCTTGTGTTCCTTGTATACCAATTGTGCCTTGTAGTCCTTGTGTGCCTTGTAGTCCTTGTGTTCCTTGACTGCCTTGTACACCTTGAACCCCTTGTGTGCCTTGAATACCCAATGATCCCTGTAATCCCTGTATACCTTGAGTTCCTTGAAGTCCTTGTATCCCTTGAAAGCCTTGATCACCTTGAATACCTTGTGTTCCTTGAACTCCTTGAATTCCTTGACTGCCCTGTATACCCTGTATACCAAAAGTACCTTGAAGCCCTTGTGTGCCCTGAACACCTTGAGTTCCTTGACTGCCCTGTATACCCTGTATACCAAAAGTACCTTGTATACCCTGAATTCCTTGAACACCTTGTGTTCCTTGTATGCCCTGTGTTCCTTGTGTACCCTGAATACCTAATGATCCTTGTATACCCTGAGTTCCTTGAGTTCCTTGAATGCCTTGTGTGCCTTGTGTACCTTGCGCCCCTTGTAGACCCAAGATACCCTGAATTCCTTGAACACCTTGTGCTCCCAATGCTCCTTGAGTACCTTGAATTCCTTGTGTTCCTTGTGTTCCTTGAGTACCTATAGTTCCTTGGGCTCCTTGAATGCCTTGAATACCCTGAATACCTAAAGATCCTTGTAATCCTTGTACGCCTTGTATACCCTGAGATCCCTGTAGACCTTGTAATCCCTGTGTCCCTTGTATACCCAATAACCCTTGAACACCTTGAACACCTTGAACACCTTGAACACCTTGTGTACCTTGTAAACCTAAATCACCCTGTAATCCCTGTGTTCCTTGTACGCCCTGTGAACCTGTTGCTCCTTGTGTGCCCTGACTGCCCTGAAGTCCCAATGAACCCTGTGTACCTTGACTACCCTGAACACCCTGACTGCCTTGAACACCTTGTAAACCTAAATCACCCTGTAATCCCTGCGTTCCTTGTACACCCTGTGAACCTGTTGTTCCTTGTGTGCCTTGTGTGCCTTGTGTACCTTGGAGACCAAACGAACCTTGAACTCCCTGAACTCCTTGCGTTCCTTGAGTTCCAGTTGTTCCTTGTAGGCCTTGAAATCCTTGAATACCCTGAATACCTTGCGGTCCTTGTAAATTACCTCCTAAATCTGTTAAGTATTGAGCACTACCTATGAAATATGTAGCTGTAACATTGCCTGCTCCACCGACATTAATACCTTGTGTACTAAACACAGCAACGTTTTGTACTCCGTCGATATTTACCTGTACATTACCATCAACTACTGGGATAGTGACAGATGTGTTTCCATTAACTATAGATTCGGCAGATCCAACTCCTGTAAGTTGACTACCATTTCCAAAGTAATAACTAGCAGTCACGTTTCCACTGAATATACCCTGAATACCCTGTATAGTTTGTGTCGCAAATACATTATTTGCTGCTACATTTTCAGTGAATACACCTTGTAAACCTTGTATTGTTTGTGTGCTAAAGATATTATTAGCATTTAGATTACCAGTAAATGTTCCTTGTAATGCTTGAATACCTTGTGTAGCATATAATACGTTACTATGTAATCTATCAGCAACTAAACCAGCTTGACCAGCATTTCTACCAATATAAACATTACCTGTTGTAAGAATAGCATTGGCTGTTGTTAGTGGTGTTAAATTGATATTACCAACAATTGTAGTAACTTCAACGTCAGTGGCAATATTTTGACCTGCTGTTATTGTAGCATTACTAGTAACGGATGCTTTTATAATTGCGCCAACACGACTTGATGCCCCATTATATGCTAAAAAGTTAATTGTACCAATGGTGTCGCTTGCTTGTACAGCACTAGCACCTGCTCTTGATCCTCTACGTCTATCAATAGACCAAAATCCACCTTGACTTGCTGTATTGCTATGACCAACATAGTTAATACCAGGAGGAGTTGAAGTTCCTGCTCCTTGTGTAATAGTTACTCTAGCATTTTGATCGAACTGAAATTGATTTTGTGAGCTAGCATTAGCAGCTACAGTAGTGTTACCTGAAGGATTGCCAATAATTACAGTAAATGATCCTGGAGTGAAAGGTACTCCTGGAGGTTGAAATAATAAATTAGCAGCACTAGTTGCTGTGAATATCATTTGTCCTGCTAATGCATAATAATTATTTCCTGTAAACGCATAAAACTTCATTCGTCCGATAGAAGAATTGTTAGCTAATGGAGTTGGACTTGCTAATGTTCCATCTGATCTAGTGTACGCAATATCTTTTACACCACCAAAGTCACTAAAAATCATAGCAGCAGTATTTGTTGTTACTGTACTATTGACAACACTACCATCACCGAAGAATTCTAAACGAGCAGCATTTCCTGTACCAGCAACTGTTAATGTGTTAGCACTTAAGCCACTAATTTCAACAGTGCTACCAATTGTGATACCTGCGCCTTCTGGTGAGCTTAATTGGATATTGTTTCCATCAGGACTTGAAATACTTGCGTTACCCACAAAGATTGTATTTTGTGAAACAAATAAATCTTTCCAAACTAAATCATCTTTACCTAAACTATAGATATTATTAGCAGTCGGAATAACATTACCTGTTACAAAAATGTTTGAACCTGTTACTGTTACAATATTCCCGTTACCTGAAACACTAATTGTTACATTGCCATCTGCTGTAGGTATATTAATATTACTTGTGCCATTGGCTAATTTACCGACAAAATTATTAGCGCCAATATTTCCACTGTTTGCGAATATATTTCCTGCTGTGATATTTGCTGTTACATCTAATGATGCTAAAGTACCTACGCTAGTTATATTTGGTTGACTAGAAGTAGTAAGTGTGCCAGTCAATAAGCTAGCACCAATAGTACCTGAATTGGCATAAACATTACCTGATGTAACATTACCTGTTACGTCTAAAACAGTTAAGGTTCCAATACTTGTGATATTTGGCTGAGCACTGGTTGTTAAATTGCCTGCGATATTTGTAACACTTAATGTATTTGTTATATTATCAAATGTGAACGCACTAGAACCTGCCAAATTACTTTCATTATTATATTGAACTTGTGTATTACTGCCACCGATAGCAGCACTTGGACCTTGTAAGCCTTGAATACCTTGTGCCGCAAACGCTCCTGCTAGACCTTGTACACCTTGATTACCCAATAAACCTTGAACACCTTGACGACCTTGAACACCTTGAGCTGCATATGCTCCGTCTAAGCCTTGAACACCCTGATTGCCTTGTACACCTTGAACACCCTGATTGCCTTGTACACCCTGAACACCCTGTGTGCCTTGATTGCCTTGAACTCCTTGAACTCCTTGATTGCCCTGAACACCCTGAACACCCTGAACACCTTGTGTACCTTGAGTTCCCTGAGCACCTTGTACCCCTTGTAGTCCTTGCGCTCCCTGAACCCCTTGAATACCTTGAGCAGCAAATGCCCCGTCAAGACCTTGTATACCTTGAGGCCCTTGTACACCCTGTATACCCTGTACACCTTGACCTGCAAACGCTCCGTCTAATCCTTGTATACCTTGTATACCTTGAATGCCCTGTGTACCCTGCATGCCTTCAATACCTTGAAGACCTTCATATCCCATAAAGCCCTGAATACCCTGAATGCCTTGTACTCCTTGTACACCTTGTGCTCCTTGAGTACCTTGAGTGCCTTGTAGTCCTTGAGTGCCTTGTAGTCCTTGAGTGCCTTGTGTCCCTTGTGTTCCTTGTGTACCTTGTGTACCCTGTAGTCCTTGTATACCCTGTGTTCCTTGAAATCCCAACAATCCTTGAGTACCTTGACTACCCTGCAATCCTTGTATTCCCTGTAAACCTCTGTCCCCTGTTCTGCTCCACTGTATAGTCATTTCTTCGTCATTGCTTGGCATAACACCGCTAACGTATGAAACATTGACTTCTGACCAACCAACATTATCATCTACAGATCCTACAGCAAATATACAAAATGTATTATTCACATCTGTACTCGTAAATGTTAAGTATCCTTTTACATTACTACTTGGATTATCCCATGAATCTATCCAACTTGTTACGTTTATGCCTGACTTGCTAAAGTCATCAATAGAAATAATTGATACTGAGTTTATAACAGAATTATTAAATCTAAAAAAGCCTAGACCAGGATCAGCGACAACTGTATTGTTACTAAAATTATAAAGGACACCGCCTTGATTACCTTTTTGTCCTTGTAGTCCTTGTAAACCCTGTGACCCTTGTGTTCCTAATATACCTTGTATACCCTGTAGTCCCTGAATACCTTGAGCAGCATATGCGCCATCTAGACCTTGTATACCCTGTGTTCCTTGAACGCCCTGAATACCCTGTATACCTAAAACACCTTGAATACCTTGAACTCCTTGTGTACCTTGTGTACCTTGTGTACCTTGAACACCTTGTGTCCCTTGAGTTCCCTGAACTCCTTGACTACCTTGTGTCCCCTGAATACCTTGTGTACCTTGAACACCTTGTGTCCCTTGAGTTCCCTGAACTCCTTGACTACCTTGTGTCCCCTGAATACCTTGTGTTCCTTGAACACCTTGTATACCTGTATTACCTTGTACACCTTGAGTTCCTTGAGTTCCTTGACTGCCTTGTATACCCTGTGTACCAGTAGTTCCTTGGATACCCGTATTGCCCTGTATACCTTTTGTCCCCTGAGAACCTTGTGTTCCTTGAACACCTGTACCTTGTAAACCTTGTAAACCTTGAAACCCTCCAATACCGCGCTCACCTTGTAAGCCCTGTGTGCCTTGAAAGCTTGCTGGACCTTGTAAACCCTGTGAACCTTGTATACCTTGAGCAGCATAGGCTCCATCTAGACCTTGTACACCTTGTGTACCTTGATTACCTATTAAACCTTGTATACCTGTATTACCTTGTACACCTTGAGTTCCTTGAGTTCCTTGACTGCCTTGTATACCCTGTGTACCAGTAGTTCCTTGAATACCCGTATTACCCTGTATACCTTTTGTCCCTTGAGAACCTTGTGTTCCTTGAACACCTGTACCTTGTATACCCTGTAAACCTTGAAACCCACCAATACCTCGCTCACCTTGTAAGCCCTGTGTACCTTGAAAGCTTGCTGGACCTTGTAAACCTTGAATACCTTGTACACCTTGACCAGCAAATGCTCCGTCTAAACCTTGTATACCTTGATTGCCTTCTGTACCTTGTACACCTTGTGATCCTTGTACACCTTGAACTCCTTGACTACCAGTTGTACCTTGTGTTCCAATTGTTCCTTGAACACCTTGACGGCCTTGTAATCCTTGTAGTCCTTGTAACCCACGTTGTCCTTGTAATCCCTGTGTTCCTTGACGACCTTGTATACCTGTATTGCCCTGAAGTCCTTGATTACCCTGTGTTCCTTGATTACCTTGTATACCAGTTGGGCCCTGTACACCTTGACCAGCATAGGCTCCATCTAAACCCTGTAACCCTTGTGTTCCCTGAAAACCTAAATCACCTTGAATACCTTGTGTACCTTGAATACCCTGACCAGCATATGCTCCTGATATACCCTGCGTACCTTGTAATCCTAATTGTCCCTGTAATCCTTGTAATCCCTGTAATCCTTGTGTGCTACTACTAAATGACCAACTTAAATTACCAACTCCATCTGTTGTCAACACATAACCATTGCTACCACCAGTAATTGTTACATTAGCAACATCACCTAAATTTGTATCACCGACAACAACTAAACTACCTGTTGTTAACGTATTGGTTGTTTTATTAAACGTTAAATTAGCACTTGCCCCAAATTCACCACTGTCATTAAATTGAACTTGAGTATTGCTACCAGCTGGATCACTCGCAAAGGGTTGACCATTGGCAAAATAATAATTGTTTCCGTAGATATTATTGGCTGTAACATTACCCGTCGTATTAACATTAGTAACAACATTACCATTACTATCTACAACTGGAACTGGTGGGATTCCTGCTGAATAACCACCTGCGCTGTTAAATTGATCCGCTGACATAGACATATTTCCTTATCTTATATTTATGCTACATATGCCCATAAATATTCGGAATAAGTCACTAACAATGTCTTTTTTCCTATAAATAAGTTATGCTAATTCAACAACCTACAAGAAAACTGTGTGAGCTTTGTAAAATTTCATTAGCGAAACCCAATGGAAAAAGTATTCATGGTTTTACTAAATGGCACAAATATTGTAGTAGTTGTGCTAAAGCAACCTATGATAAAAAGTATGGATACTTACTTCACAAAAAGAATAAATGTGACAAGTGTGGATTTATACCTACTGATAAATGTCAGCTTGATTTGATTTATATAGATGGAGACAAATCAAACAAAGACAAAAAAAACTGTAAAACATATTGTGCTAATTGTAGCAGACTACACAATAAACAACTAAGACTTAATAAAAAGTCAATCTATGATATTACTGTTGATACTGACTTGACTCTTTAATCGTTGCTAATTTAAGCAATTCAAATAATTTCAAATACTTGTAGCCAATATCTATCTCAAACCAACGACTACTTAATTTTGGACTTGCTGGATTTTCATGATGATTGTTATGTAATTCTTCTCCACCTATTATAAAACCAAATGGAATAATATTTCGTGATTTATCTTTCGTATCAGTATTTCTATAACCCAACCAATGTCCTAATCCATTGATAACTCCTGCTGCCCAAAACGGTATCCAAGCCATTTGTATTAACCATATTAGTATACCCCAACCTTTAAATAATAACGTATTAATAATTAATAACAAAAATACACCATGTAATGTATATCTACTGTATAACTTGCGTTCTATCCAATCGTCAGGAGTACCAACTCCATATTGTTGTATCATTTTTGTATCTTTAGTAGCAATAGCATATAACCAAGCACCACGAAACAATACATTTATGATACCATATACGTGTGGACTATGTGGATCACCTTCACGTTCACAATAACGATGATGCTTACGATGTACTGCTACCCATTCCTTTGTGACCATACCGGTTGTTAGCCATAACCAAAACCTCATAAAATGACTTAATATTGGATGAAACTCTATGGCTCTATGTGCCTGTCCACGATGTAAAAATAATGTTACACAAATAATTGTTATATGAGTGGCTATAAGGGTGTATAAGATTTCAATCATATTTTATTTAGCCACAAAAAAGCGCACATAAAGTGCGCTTAATTGCCTTCCAACCCGAGTGAGATAATATTATTTATCAATCATAATGATAAGGTAAGCCACTTGGAACAATTACAATAGTTCCATCTACTAATTCTACCTCATATTCTTGTTGGTCTGCACTTAAACAAACAGATTTATATTCTGTAATGCCTGCTCTTTCCATTGTTTCTTGTAATTGTTGATTACGCATTTTTTCATATTGTCTTGAATTCATTTTTTATTCCTTTCTTTACATTTAACTCCGTGCCATCTTTTATACATTCCAATGCTTGATGTTTTACTACAATATTCACAAGTTTGTTTTTGTTGACTAGGATGCCTTCCTTCTTGTAATCTTTTCAAATTACTGTCTGATCCTAAAAAGTTATGCGTTCCTTCATTAATTCGTTTCTGATTTGTTTCAGGTCCTAAAAAATTATGGCGACCTTCTTCAATTAATTTCTTATTCAGTTTACCTTGATAATTAGGAGCTTTTCCATTCTGCCAATGATGTGTTCCGTTTTTACTATTCATAGTGCTTGGATTGTTATTGATTGAATTGTGATTACCTCGTTCATATGCTATTTTAGCATTCCTTCCATCTTTGTTTGGATGATTTTCTAAAAATCTTTCTTTTGCTTCATAATCTTTATTCATCCAATGAGCTTGTCCTGACAATTTTTTTTTGTATTTTTCAGGATCTTTTTTAGACCAATGATTTTCTCCTGATATTTTAGCAACACTTTTTGGATTTTTCATAGGGTTATTTGTTGAACTAAATCCAATTGGATCATTAGTTCTATTCATACAGTTTGGTTTTCCGTAATGTTCTGCTAAATATTTTCCCTCTAGTTGTATAAGTTCATCTTCATTATTTGCGTATTCTAATATTTCTCTAGTTAAGGTTGACTTATCCTTTATAGATAAAGGCCATTCTCCTGATCCAATATATCCATCTTCAATATTTGTGGTGCTATGTCTACCAACATAGTATTTGCCGTTTTTATGAGTTGTTTTGTATATAAAGTGTTTCATACTATTATTTATAGTCTGCTGCGTTTAATTATATATGTATATTTTAAAATAGCAATAAAAAAGGGCACCGAAGTGCCCAATTTTGTTTGTGAAATTACTTTCAAAAAATCTTGTAAGTACTTGATTTTATTGAAATGTAAGGTTTTGGACCGCAATCTCTCCAACGTAGTCAGCGGCATTCCCAAACGAACTTGCGGTGTTCGTAAGCTCAATGTAGCCGTAACGTGTCATAAAGCTAACTACTGGTTCGAATGTTGTTGGATCTAGAACAACACCGCTGCTCATTAATGGAATATATGGGCAGTAAAATGCTGCTGCGTCAGTTTCGCTTGAACCCTTATATCCAACCAATACTGGTTGTGTATCTGGAGCGTAGCTGTTTACGAATACACGCATTGCGCCGTTCAATGTACCAACGAATTTTGTATTTGTTGGTGCTTCGAACGTACCTTCTGTTGTACGTGCGAATGCTGATGTTGTTGCTGACTGTAAAACAGTCAATGTTGCTGGACTAACAACTGCAAAGTTACCAGCACCACGACGGGTACGTTGAGCAATCAAATTAGCAACACGATTAATTAGAACTGCTAGAGCAGCATGTTCATCACCAACGTAAGTAGCTGTACCTGATACTGTTGCTTGGTTATATGTAAACTCTGTTGATGCTAATGTTGACAATGATAACAAGATTTCCTGATCAATTTCAGCAGTAATTTCTTGTGCTAGTGCTGCCATGATTTCTGCTTCAACGTCGATACCATGTTGACTTTGAGCATCTTGTGCTGCTTCAAATGTCCAACGTGCTTGTAACTTACGTGATTTAGCTTCAACAGCCTGACGTAAGATTTGTACAGAAATTTGCTTACCACCGTTACCTTCTAGACTTGCTGTATCATTAGCTGTGTAGCTAGTGGTTGTGCTAGTACCTGAAGGAGTACGTGAGTATGCCTGTGCAATTTTGAATGGGCTCAATGCTTCCTCACCAGCTGTAACTGATGTTGCTGCTGCGCTATTATCAGTCAATGACTGAGCATAACGAACACGTAGTGTATGAATTTGACCAACTGGGCCAGTCATTGGCTGAACACCTACCAACTCATTAGCGATAACTGTTGGCATTACACGACGGATTACTGGAAGAATCACACGATTTAATGTTGCGATATTACCAGCTGTTGTAGTACCTGCACTACTTTCTTGGAGTAGTGCTCTACGGGTGTTTTCTAAAATTACACCCATTGTTGAGCGGCGTGTGCCCTTTAAGCCTTCTAACAGGGCATCTTTGGTCTCGTCCCAACGGCTTTCTAAAAGAACTTTTGACATTTATATTATCTCCTATTATGTCTATAAATTAAAGCCCTGCCAAACGCTTAATATCGATGACGTTATCACGTCCTTCGAATTCTTCTTTAACTTGAACCTTGGCAGATTTATCACCAGTTACTTCTGTAACAATTTTTGACTCACTAAGTTGCTGTTTTGCTACAACTTTTGATTGAATTCCATTGTTAAGAACTGCTGGTAAATACTTATCGAAAGCGACTTTCAATTTTGGTGTCTGAACGCTTTCTAGTAAACTACTCATTACCTGAGCCTTTTCTTTGTTCAAAGTAGATAACAATCCTTCCATTACCTTCTTTCTCTCCACAGACTCTTTAATAATGCGTACTTCACGATCCTTACTTTCTACTAACTTCTTAGCTTGAGTTACAACTTTTGTAGCTTCGGCTAATTGCTGTTCTTTTTCTTGTAATTGTGTCATAAGTTTACGTGTTTCTGCCTTATCGTTTAGATAAGTCACACTAAACTCACTAGCAAATGCTTCAAAGAGTTTGCGACCAAAGTTATTTTCTCTAGCTAATTTAATATCTTCCTTAAGTTGTGATAATTCACCCTTTAAGTGTGATGTTACAATGTTGTTAAGTTTAGTTGCGCTTTCTTTGACAAACTTACCTTTTAACTGCTCAAGTTTTTGTCTGCCTTCTGCTACTAATTTAACTTTTGCTTCTACAACTGCACGCTTATCAATACTAAATTCTTTGATTTCACGAGCAAGAGCATGTACAACAAACTTTTCTAATTTCTCTTGGTTCTCTACTTGTAGCTTTCTATCAGTACGTAATTCTTTGATTTCTTCAGCTAATTTAGTAACCATAAAGTCATTAAACTTCTTAGCATGTTCTACCATTTGCATTTTCGCTTGAACACGTTCTTCACTTAGTGATTTACGTTCATCATTAAAATCTGCTATCTCTTGTTGTAGACTCTCTGTAATCATCTTGTCAAGGGCTTCAACCATCACGCTTCTATCATGCTCATAGCGTTGTGCGAATTCTTCACGTAATTCAGCACGAACTTGTTCACGGGCTTCATTAAGTTTTCCTTCCCAAGCTTCGTTTAATTCTTGGGCGATATCCTCTTTGATAAGTCCGCTTTCAAGTAATGGTTTGATAGCATCAAACATTGCTTATTCCCCTTATTTGATTTTGAGGTCCTTGATCAGGCGCATTACTTCCCCTTTCAAGTACTTTTCTACTTTTTTGTCGCCCTTCACATCTTTAGCAATTTCTAATGCCTTATGACCATACTTCATATTCATAACACCTTCATAAATTGCTTTGGGATACGCATTTGGTGCGCTTGGTTGAGCAACAATATCCACAGTGATTATTTCAAAATCACTGACACGGCCATCTAAATCATTGACGTTACCACTGCCACGACTAGATACACCTAATTTAACACCACTTTCCAACATGGTACGAACTAACTGTCCCATTGGAGTTGGTAATATTTTAAGTTTACCGAAACCATTTGGCCCGTCCATCCACATACTTGTTATCATATGTGATACACGATCCAAGTTAATCTTTAGATCGTCTGGGTGATCTACTTCCCCTAATACTGAGTAACCTTCGCTAATTTGTTTGTTAAGTGTATCAACGGCAGTTTCAATTTCAGATACAGGGTAAACACGCTCATTGGCGTTCTTGACACCTCCTTGTATAAAAATTCCCTTCATATAAAGGGTCTTCAAGTCGCCGTCTTCTTTAACACTCTCCACGACCATTCCTGCTCGGTCAAATGTTAAAGTTTCTTTGAGATAGAAAGCCATTTCTTTCTCAGTTCCTTAACCTTTAGCTACTGGACTGTGCTTATCCGCAGCACCGTCTTTACTTACTGGCTTTGGTGTGCCCTCACCTTTTTCAGCAAAATTGTTTTTGCCTGGAGCATTCTTAAAACTACCAGCACCTTTTACACTTGTTTCACCTTTTGTGTAAGCATTGCTTGGAGCTTTAGGACTTGTTGGAACAGCTTCACTAGCACCACTAAACTTTACTGGTTTACTGTCCATTCCTGCTTGACCACTATTTTGTAGTCCTGGGCTTTTTGTGTAAGCACCATTGTCACCATGTGTAACACTAACTTTTTGTAAGTTAACATTTTCCATCATAGCAACATCTACTTCCTCTTCTTCACCCTCTTCACCATCCATGTCGTCCATATCGCCCATGTCATCGTCACCACCGCCCATTTCTGCTTCAAACTCAGCCATGAGTCTTTCTAACTCATCAACTTTGTCCTCTAGGTCAACAACACGGTCTTCGATATCTTCTTCACCATCCATGTCATCAGAAGGCTCTAATTCAATTTCTTCTTCATCTTCGATGTCCATTGAATCCATGTCTTCATCTTCATCTTCATCTTCATCTTCATACATGCCTGATTCTTCTGAAGTGATTTCGTCCATGAGATCGCCTACTTCACCAACCATCTCATCACCTTCTTCCATGCCACCATGCGTTGTTTCATCCATCATTTCTTCTTCCATGATAGATTCATAAATCTCACGTGACTTCTCAACAATTATTTCGTGAAATAATTGTCTTGCCTGATCTTCATTCTCATTGATAATTAAATCAATAAGCGTTTCAAATTTTTTGTTATCCATTATAAAATTCTCCTGATGTTGAAATGGCTTTGTAATAATTATTTATTAGGTATTATGAAAAAGTGTGTTATATGTATGTATTTTTAACACTTTTTGTATAGATATGGTATTTTAGCCAAAAAAAATATTATAAAGTAGGTGCTGCTGCGCCTTGATCAGCCTTTGCGCCGTATTGTTCTTTAACTTTTTTTAAGTGCTGAGTTTTTTCATAATTTCTTACATCTAACATTTTTCTTAATTTTCTTAGTTGTCTTAATGTAAGTTTTGTCTTACGACTCATTTTCCACATAGGTTTACTGTTGTCTTGGTCAACATCTTGGTAACCGGCTATCGGTGGATCAAACATTTCGTATAAGTTCATAATCTTATTTATGCTACCGGTGCTGCTGTTGGTGCTGTTGGTGCTGGCGCTGCGCCTGGTGTTTCAGTACCGACAGGACCTGCTGTTTCTAACCCTGCCCCTTCTTCAGTTTCGGGAGCATTCATTTCTTCTCCTGCGTCCATATCAGCCTCTATATCACCGCCACTAACACCTATACTACGCAAATCATTTCCTTGAACTGTTTCTACAGCCTCTTTACCGTTTTCTTCACGCCATAACTTTTCATTTTTGCTAATTTCTTCTTCAGTTAACCCTAAGAATCTTTCCATAGCAAAACGCTTACTCATATATGGCAATGCTTCCATACTAACAAATGTGCTTACTCTTGCTGTATCTAATTCACTTTGTCTGTAAGCAGCAAAGTTTTGTGGTGGATTAAAAGCTAAATTAAATAATCCTGGATCAATATTAAAACCACGCCAACGCAAGAACAATTTAAATTCTTCGTCCAACTTCATTGCCATATAACTTTGTAATCGTTCACAATATTGATTGAAACGATATTCTTGAATCATGGCAGTTCCAACTCTACCATCACTTAGTGGTGTGGTATTATCATCTGGACCAGTTGGTAAATAACTACTTGGAACACGCAAACCACGAGCTAAACGATTATTAAAATATTTTAAATCATCAATTTCGCCAAGATTTTGTCCACCAGCTAATGTAGTAACATCACTACCACGACCATCAGCAGTAACAGGGAAAAAATAATCTTCATTCATACTAAGTGGATTATATGTAGCATCTACAATACTTTGTCCCCCATATAAACTTGGAATGCGTCTTTGATGTATTTCATTCTTAATACGTTCAACAAAAGCCATAGCCATATGACTTGGCATATTACCTACATCAATCTTAAAAACTCTACGCTCAGGAGCACGTTGAACACGATAAATCAATACCGCATCTTCTAACAATTCTTTTTGTTTATATACTTTAAAAATGTTTTCTAAAATACTTTGTCCAAATGGCCAAAATCTATCTAAGCCCTCTGTCAAACTCAAATGAACAATATGTTTAGCATCAATCGCACTTTCGCTTTGACCCAATGTGAACCTACTACCTGATGTATTGTATGGCATAGCTGGAACTGTATATGGTGTATTTGTTCCACCACCAGTACCACCTAAGCCAGTTGCTGGATTCGCAGCAAAGTCTGTATTAGTCTTTTGTGCTACGCTTAAGTTTTGTAAATTAATATTAATATCTTTCACTACATATTGTTCAGGTTTCTTTCCTTCACTTTCATTTACAATAACTTTAATAACCTTAACCATATCAACCCAATATAGTTTAAAGTTTTCAGGATCACGCACGAATACTTGATCTCCATACTTTACTACATTACGGAATATTTTAAATATACGATTATCAAATTCATTTAATTTACACCATTGTTGTAGTTGTGTTTTAAGCATATCAACTTCATGTGGTGTGGGATCGTCTTTCCATTCAAAGTTAAATGGAGTTTTATTATGTTCATTTCTTTGTGTTGAAAATTCTGAAATAATATCTAAACAAGCATTTATTTCAGCATCAACATCCATCATTTCATATTGATTATATCTTTCAATACGATTTGGGTGTCCTGTATAGACTTCAGGAAGTCTTGACATATAATTTTTGTAACCAAACTCAGTATTGTTATAACCACCAGTTGGCATACCATTTTGTCCTGGACTACCGTTCCAAGCACCTTGGTTACTATTGCCGCCTGAAATGGGGCTGCTTACACCGCTTCTGTTGAGGAATTTTTTCTTATATGTCATAATGTTATGTATTTAGTATCAAGCCATGGAATATTTTACTAACTTGTCTTGGTAATCATTTGATGTACTCAATCTGTCAACAACCATATCCATTTTTTCACCAAGTTTAGTTAATAGTTCTTCAAGTTGTGGACTACTAACTTCAGTAACATTATTGGTTACATTACTAGTTGCCTCTACTTGATTGCTTGTTGTTTCAGCAAGTTTCATTAGTATACTGTCAGCTTTCAGAGGAGCTGTGATTTCTAACCCATGATGTTCTACAGGATAACCAGTCATTGGACCGTTCGTAACTGCGCCAAACATTGCCTTAGGCATTGCGAAATGTACTGGATCATTAGCAACAGTTTGCGATAATCCTTGTTTGTTTAACATTTGAATTGCTATAGGATCGCTCTTACCTTGTTGAATATCAACTGCCAAACCCAAATTATGTTTGCTTTTACCTGTGTATGGATTAGCAATTGGCATTCCTGATTCTGTGAATCCAAGTCTACCTTTATCTTTAGACTCTTCCCACAATCTAATTTGATCAGTCATATCACGATACGCACTATTAATTTGTAATTTTTTACCAGTAGCAGCATGATATTCTGTAGCAGCAGCAATAACTCTTGCTCTGAAATCATCCTCAAGAGCCATAAAGTTTTCTCTACTACCCGATTTACTTGTAAATGATAAAACTTTGTCTATTTCATCACCTGCCATAAAATTCTTATAGAGCCCGTATCCAGCTCCTATTGCGCCCATTGCTAATGCTCCTTTAGGACCGGCCAACATGCCAATCGCAGCAAACTGAGCAGCAGTACCTGTTACATCAGCCATTTTACCACCTGTTGTTTCCGCTCCTAACTTAGATTGTGCTGCTTCAGCAGCCATACCTATTCCTAATGCCGCAGCGCCAGCCATTCCAGCTTTACCTGCATAGGAAGCACCTTTACTTGCAGCTGCAGCTGCTCCTGCTGCAGCAGCACCACCTGCCTTTAGTGCGAGGCCACTTAATGCCAAACTAGCAGCTCCTGCTGCCGTCGCTAAAGTTATTGCTGCTAGCGATGCGTTTGTTATACTTCCTGTAAACGGATTAATTTTATCCATAACAGTATCAGCAAATTGTCTGGCACTACGTTCTAGTGATTCTAATGCTGCTTTATTTTTCAATAACTGGTCATTACCTTCTTTTCTAGCTTCCAATTCTTTTTGCTTGGTTACCATATCTGCTATAAATTGTTTCTTACCTTCTTCAGTTTCAAGTTTTTTAAACATAAGGCCAGATTGACGCATTTTATTATCCATGCCCATGTCTTGCTGAAATTGCCTACTTGCTGGTCCATAAGCAAATGCCATTTCACCAAATTCCTTATCAAAGTTTTTTACAGCTTTCGCCTGCTGTCCTAATAACTCTCCAGTTTGATTTATTCCTTTGTTTAAATTACCACTCATTTTTACCATATCAATGCCTACCATAGCTAATTTAGCACTGTTTTCTGTGTAAACTGCTCCTGATTTATTTGATATGGTTTCTAACACTGCAGTGGCATTTGCTGCGCTCATTGTACTAGCTGCCATTCTAGCAAATTCATCTTTGTTTTTTACTACCTCACGTATTTGATCTGCTTCAGCTTTTCTACCTTGTTTTTCTAATTCATCAGCCTTTTGTAATTCACTAAATCTATAAGCATTATAGTTTTCTTGTGACATCGCAAAATTTTGTGCTTCTTGTTGCTTTGCTACTTCAATACCAGTCAATTCTGACAAAACTAATAAGTTATCAATATAAGCTAAACTTGCTTTTTGTAATTCTTTGGGTGTCTTAACTAATAACCCACCACCTTCTGCTTGCTGTTTGGCATATTGTGTTTGAGCATCAATTAAATCTTGCTGCGAAAATCCTAATTGTCTATATTTTCTAAGTTGATCATCACCCACAGCTACAAAACTTGTAAAAGCTTTGACACCTTGACTTGTACTATCACCTAGTTGTTTTAGATTGGGACCAAACTCTTTGACACCTTTTGTAAAGATATTCAGTGTACCACTTGTAAAATCAGCAGATTTTCCAAGACTGTAAATTTCTTTACTTGATAACCCTACAGCCCCACCTAGTTTACTTAAATCATCATAACTTTTAACTAAGTTATCTGTTTGTTTTAAAACAGCACCAACTACTGGAGTTATTGCTGATAATGCCGCACCAATAGCTTTTCCCAAAGGTCCGAATAAAGAAGTAGCAGTTGATATAGCTTGCCCAAATTGATTTATGCTACCCTCATATTTGCTAAATGAGCTAGTAGTATCCATAATGGCACTACCAAAAGACTTAAGCGCACCGCCAGCCTGATTCATAGCAGCCTTTTGTGCCTCCATAGTCCTTACAGTTTCCATTCTAGCTTTTTGTTCGTATGTCAAACCCTCAGTATTAAGGTTGACTTGACCAGTTAAACCTTGCAGGGTTCTTGTTAACTGATCTAATGTTTCTTGAGAAATTTCAGGCATTTGTAATGTCCAAATAAATATTATAGTATTTATGTTACCGTACCAATGTTTTTTTAAAGGAAACTCATGGATAACAACCCACTTAAACAATATTTTCGTCGTCCAAGCGTATTTTTAAGACTACCTAGTGGTGGTCGCCATTATCAACCAGGTGTTTTAAATCTACCTGAATCAGGTGAATTGCCTGTTTTCCCCATGACTGCTATTGATGAAATCACAAGTAAAACACCTGACGCATTGTATAACGGTTCTGCTGTTGCTGATATTGTAAAAAGTTGTGTTCCAAATATACTTGACCCATTTCAAATTATTAGTATTGACATGGATGCGATATTAATTGCTATTAAATCAGCAACTAATGGTAATGAAATTGAGATTGAATCAACATGCCCTAGCTGTGAAAATGTAGGTAGTTATGGTATCAACTTAATTGCCTTATTACAACAAATGCAGGCACCTGATTACGAACAAATACTAACGATTAATGATTTGAAAGTTAAATTCAAACCAATAACCTACAAACAAATGAATGAAGCAAGTATTGGTCAATTTGAAATTCAAAGAAAATTTGCCCAATTAGAATCAGTCGAGGATATTGAACAAAAAAACATTAAAACAAATGAAATCATAAAACAAGTAACATTGCTTACTATGAAAATATTAAGTAAGGCAATTGATTATATACAAACACCAAAAGTTTTAGTTGACAATACTGCGTTTATTTTAGACTTTTTAGAAAACTGTGATAAAAATATCTATACTAAAATGCTGAATCATAACAGTGAATTACGTAGTAAAACAGAAATACAACCCATTGATATAGAATGTGTAAATTGTAAACACCACTACAAACAAATGTTTACATTGAACGCTAGCGATTTTTTCGGCTAAGGCTTCTACGCCTTGACCCTGAGGCTGTTCAGAAGCTAGTAGAACAATACGAAAAAGATATAAAGGGCATTAAAAAGAATGCTCTTACCATGGCTTGGTATATGAGAGGTGGTATTTCCTATGAGGAAATCATGAATCTTAGCCAAACTGAGAGATTGCTTATAAATGAAATTATAGAAAGTAATTTGGAAACTACTAAAAAGTCTCAAATGCCTTTCTTCTAGGAGACGAACTACGTTCGTCTAAGTCTCTCACTTCGTTCGGACTTAGTTATTTAATTATAAGTCTTTTACTATACTTGCCGCTAGGATGTCCATGGTAGTGCTATTCAGCACTACCAAAATTGACTTGCCATGCTTGTCAATCCATGTTGTCTTTGCCAATACAAACAGCCTTACTGCTAATGTATCCTACCGGTTGCCCTGTAAAGTTTATGGCCTGTAGTGAAGATAATGTTTGTAAACAATTCTTCGGCAACGCACATCCTATAACATCAAGACAAAATAGTTGTAGGCTTGTTGAGTGTTCGCTTTGTCGATTGCACTCTCGGTATATAGAGGATAGGTCCTCCTACTCCAGTTCTGTCGGCACAGCACTACCTGTACTTTCTCAAGGAGGGTCGAAGATCTCCGACCAAACAAATTGTATTAGTGAATGTTTTTGTTAATTGTATGACTTGCTATTGACTTGGTGTCTATATGAGCCGAATATTTTTTTAATAAGTCTTTATTGTGTTCAAAAAAGCTATCAAATTCTGTAATGAGCCAATCTCTATGTTGTTTTGTTTTATAATGTATGTAATTGTCTACGATCCATTCACACTCGGCTTGTACTGCTACAAACTTACCTTTACGATTAAACTTCATAAAAAGAATACTACAATCGTTAGGTTCAGCAACAGTTAATAACTGGTCAAGCCAAGTATTTAATACTTTACAGTATCCTGAAACTACTAAGTGAAACGGAAAGTCTTTATAACTTTTACACTCTGCGTTGAAATGGGGGAAACTTTGTCCAGGTACAATGTCCCCTTTAAATGAACGAATCTGTCCCTCATGTAATACTTCTTTACGAGATTGATTCTTACCGCCCACATACGCACCACTTCCTGGAGCACGAATAAAACTTTCATTATAGGTTTTAGTTAAGAATGTTGCTACTTCACGTTCAAAACTACTACCTTTTTGTTTTTGTGGACTAGGCATATAATTATATATCTATTGTACAGTTTACCAATAAATTACTCAACATCAACGCTTGTATTGTAACTGGTAAAACCGTGCTCCTTTACTACCTTCAACACGTTTGGAACACGCCCCGCTAATTCTTCACGATGACTAACTAACCAAATACTCTTATGGCGCCGTCTACTCATGTCTTTTAATATAGCAATAGCATTTTCTACACCCATTGTGTCTAAACCGCTATCAATTAATTCATCAATAAACAATGTATTAACTGGGGCATATAAATTCTCCCAAACATCACGGAAAGCAAAACTTAGTCCTAATATTAATCTATTACGCTCACCCCTCGATAAATTATCAAAATCAAGCTCACGACCCAATTCTGTAATTTCAACTTGTAAATCGTTCTTAAAAACAACTTGATGAGGTAATCCAATTTTATCTAAGTAATGTGTCAATCTTGAATTTAAATAACTTAAGTTCTGATCAATTATTTTTTTACGAACATAACTATCTTTACTTGTTAATAAATCAAGCAAAAACTTTTGATGTTCCATAACTTTAGTAATTTGATTGATTTTGTCAAAACTAATTTCTTGTAATGCTTGACTTTCCATTTCATTGATTTGTTCTTGATATGGATCAGTTTCATTACTTTTATCTTCAATCTGTTTAATAATTGTTTCAATTTGACTGCTATGTTTAATAGCTTCAGTCTCAGTTTGATAATGTGTGACTGGTTTATCAATCACGGTAACTGGAACTTTTGTTAGTTCATCTAGTTGAAACTTATAATCATCAAGTAAATTTTTACTCTCTACCAATGAATTATACTTACTTTCTAGTACACTGGTATGCTGTTTATCATGTAATTCATGTCCACAAGCATAACACTTATGATCTTTTAATGTAGCAACCTCAGTTTCTAGTTTTTTGTAATTTTTATCTTCTTTACTAATATCTTTTTTAAGACTTTCAATCTTACTATCATATGAGGTTTTTAACAAAACTTGTTGATTATATGTGGCTAAATCTTTGTGTGCCTGCAATTCTATTTCAATATCTATTTGATTTAATCTAGTATATTGAATAGCTAGATTTTCTAAATCTTCGTTATGTTTTGTTGTCCAAAGTTTTTGTCTACGTTTGGTACTTTCAATTTGTTCTTTAACACGTTTGTTTGCTTCTTCAACAGCCTTGATACGAAATTCTTCTTGTTGAATATCATCTTTGCTTTGACGTAACAAATCCTTTACTGTTTCAGCTTTTTCTGACAGTAATGTAATACCAAGTAATTGTTCAATAATAGCACGTTGGTCATTTGTTTTTAGTGCTAGAAAAGGCTCGCTGTAAGTATTAAGTGCGACAATATGCCTAAACATATCAGGTGACATAGAAACAGTGCGTTCAATAAAGGCTTGTGTTTCCTTATTCTCGCCCTGCGCATCATCCTGCGTTTTCTGTAGTGTGTTGTTAACATAAAATTTCAATAAGTTTGGTTTACGTCCACGCTCAATCTTATAATCAGTACCATTCACATTGAAATCTAATGTGACTAGCATACCCTTGCCATTGGTACGATTAACAAGATTGTCCTTACGAATATTATTTATTGGTACACCAAATAGTGCGTAACACAATCCTTGTATTAAAGTTGTGTTATGTGAAAGAATTTCATTTGTGTAATATCTATGGTCAGGCGAATCAACGGTAATATCATACATGTTTTCTTCTCTGGACGAAGAAGTTATTTTATGCACTCTTTCAATTCCTGATGAAGTTAATATGAGTGATTTATGAGGAATTAAATTTTTTACAAATATTTCCGTAGTATTATCAGTGAAAACAATATGATCATCAGCACATTCTAGATGTTTTCCAGTTTCTGTTTCTATGGCCCAAACAGTATAAGGTATTGTTTTGTGTATTTTAGAAATTGGCGCCCAACCAGTGTCAGTCTCTATTTCTAAATTATTTAAATCTAGACTTTCTATGAATTTTCTTTTTACTGATTCAGAAAGTTTTTGCATTTGTTTATTATTCCTTGTTTGTCTTTTTTGTATTCTGATTCCCAAATTATTAATACAGCATACCCATTGTCATTAAGTGCCTTAATTTTTTGATTGTCATGATCCCATATTTTTTGTGCGGTTGTTTTTTTTATGATATCGGTAGCCTTAAATTTCTTAGGGTTAGCATGCCAATAGTCACCATAAAATTCTATAATTTTTTTATGTACAATATCAATACAATCTATAGAGTATGACATATTGTTTATTTTTAATATAACCTCATCATAACCAAATTTTATATTTGGGATATTGTATGATATGGATTCAAACAACTCAAGTGATATTTTTGAAAATCCACCATGTAACCCAGATTTTTTTAGGGAAGACAACCATTTAATTTGGCGTTCACTCCAAATTTGTAATCCTTTTTCTTCTCCGTATTTTTCAATACATTTCTTTTGTGAAAATAAAGTTTGGGCTTCTGCGACTTTGTTTTTCGCTTCTTCTTTGGAATATCCTCTTAAGGTCCAATATTCTGTAGTGCGGTGACTATGTGCTCTGATACGTTCAATGTTTCTGTTTTTTGATGAGTTCGCTCCCTTACTATTATTAAAGGTTTTTTGATTTTGTGCAAACAATAAGGCGGTTTCATTATCATAACCTTTATTTATCCAGTATTCTTTTCTTATAGGTCTTCTAGAATTTCTTTCAAACTCAGCCTCAATTAATGTATATTTTTTGCCTGTTTTGGGATTAATTCTGTCCGTCCAAAAATTAATAGAGTAAGTACTTTTTCTTACCGTTTTACTATCAATGTCCTTCATATACATTTTAGCTTTTATTTCTGCTGACAGTTCGTCCCAACCCCTACTAAGCCAATATTTTTTTCCTCCCTTACCTACTCCAGGTAAAGTTAGCATAGTTTGTCTAACAATAGCTTCACATTTTTTAACACTAGTTATGTCAGGTTGACATAATAGTTTTTCTCTAATTGATGCCATCAGGTTAGGTTCTATGTTTTTAATAATTTCTATCAATGTTTTATCTATTATTTGAGTCAGTGTCAATTTTGGCTGCTTCATATAATTCTCCTATAGTCATTGAGTATATCTCACCTGTGATAGTATTTCTTACTCTAACTATAGTATTTATGCCAACGCACTTGCCTGTACCGTTACGTGCGCCATCACCACCCAAGTCTAAGTTTTCACCAAGAATAAGTGTAAGCTCTTTTCTATCAAAGTTAACTGCTTGTGTAACTTGTCCAATACTAAGGAAGTTACGCAATGTAATATTTTTCAGTGAAATCATAGTGTGTTATAAATGTCCAACAATAATTTTTTGTCAAAGCCTTTACTTTCAATAGCATTGATTTGATCTACAATGATTTGGTCAACACTTTCAAACTTAAGACCTTCAAAATTACCTTGTTCTATATTTTCAAGTTTCATAGGAATTAATGTCATTTCACGTAGTTTGTATTCTGGAATAAATGTTTCACGCAAGAAGTTTGCTTCCTCATAACTAATGTCAATATCCAAGTGTACCCTAACATGACTATCAATCAATAGCAAGCCCTCTGGGTTTTCCAAGATATCACTAAGTTTATGTACACGATAAACTGGTTGTCGTGGCCAACTATGAAAAGTTGGGTCATTGCCCCACTCTAGTATCATCATGCCACGAGCATCGTCACCAGCATCAGCATAATTATGTGGAAAAGCATTTCCTATATACCAAATATTTTTACGTGCTTGTCGTTTATGAAAATGACCACTAAAAGCATACTCAAATCCTTTTAAGTGATTTTCATTGATTTCACCATGATCGGGCATTTCTACCATAGCATTCATATAAAAATGCGGTAGTTCTAAATGACCAAACAAATATTTGCTTGACATTTTCATAACTTTTTTGTAATCATCTTGTACCAACCAAGGCAGTATGACTACATCATCTTGTTTGAAAAAATCATTGATAATTTTTACATTTGGTAAATGTTTTGCCCATTCAACACTATGTATATCACGACGGTCACGATAATACAGGTCATGATTGCCTGGAATAAAATAAACCATGTCAAAGTTTTGACTAAGTTTTTCTAATCCACGTAATCCAAACTGTAATGTTTGTATGTTGATACTAGCACGATGATGGTTATAATCGCCCAAAAAGAAACAGGTTTCACAGTTTTCTTTTTTAGCTTTTTGAATAAACCAGTCTACAAAATTATCACAATCTTGATTATGTTGTAGACTGTTACTCTTTAAACCATAGTGCACATCGGTAAAAAATGCTGCTTTTTTAAATAAATTTGCCATTCACTATTATAAATGTTTGTGTAGGTAAAGTAAAGAAGTAATTTACCCTGTTGTGATAAATAATAGTGTAGTTCACGGAAGTGGAATTCCCAACTACTCTAATGCTTACAAGGAGCAATCAGCATGACTATTTATTATCTCTATGTAAAGGTACATAATATTACCGGCTTACGGTACTTAGGCCAGACTAAACAAAATCCTCACTCATATAAAGGTTCAGGTGTTGATTGGGAAAAACACATTAAACTGTTTGGTTATAATGTAGATACAATCATACTACTATCTACTGTTAATATAAATGAAAGAAATTATTGGGGTAGATATTATAGTTTATTATGGAATGTAGTTTCGGCCCAAGATGATTTTGGAAATAAGATTTGGGCCAATCGTATCCCTGAGTCAGGCGGCGGTGGAGGCAACAAACTAAGTACTCAAGAAAGAATTAGACTAGGTAAAAAATCAGTTGCAAAACAAATCTTAGAAAATAAACATAATTGGTCTAAAAAGGGGGTTGAAAACGCAAACTACAATAAGAGAATATATAAGTTTGAAAATATCATGTCAGGAGAAGTGATTGAGATGACCCAGTATGATTTTAGAACTAAGTTTGGTTTTAATCAAGGAAATGTAGGAGCAATGATTAGTGGTCTTAAGAAAACATGCGGTAGCTGGAAAATGCATGGTAAACCGACGCCAAGTCAATATATAACTCACAAATTCATCAATTCATCATCTACTATAATAGTAAGCATGACACAAGATGAATTTGTAAAAACTTACAATCTTAATCGTGGTCATGTTTGCCAAATGATAAAAAAGAATAAAAAGTTTCAATCAGTTAAAGGTTGGAAACTTTATTCTTCGTAACGTGTAATTGATGTGGTTTGTCTAGACCAAGAGGGTGCTAATCCATTCATTTCTAAAATATCATCACGTATATTTTGATTACGTTTTTCTGTATTCAATACACGGCAAAAACTATTAGTAATTGCTGCTGTATAATATGCGAATGGGTTTTGTGATTTTGCTTCGTTGAATCGCAACCCAACATAAGTCAATTGTAATATAGCTGAGTTACGCATTTCATCATTGTATGTATATCCACGCCAATTGAACTTCATTGCGTATTTTTCACATAACATAATATACATACGTGCCAGTTTATCGGTAAGATTACCATGATCTTTGCTAAAATGACCACGTTTTATGCCACCTACCCAATGACTTTTGCCCACACAATAGTAACTACCTTCGTTATCTATTTTGTAATGTTGGAATGGTGGGAAGTTTACTTTAACATGTACCATGTCATCAACTTCTCCTGCTGTAGTTGGGTCTTCTAAATCAACGAAAATTTCTTCATCAATATCTTCAAACTCCATGATATCAATTGCTGTTTTCTTTTTAGTTGTTTTCTTTTGTAGTTTTGGACTAAGCGGGATATGTTCCCAAGTCATAATACGAAATACTAAATCAGTTGTTGGGATAGATTTTGGTTCAATCTTTGTACCAGTCTCAACTGATAATCTTGCTGCTCTATTTTCTTTTGCTTGTTTAATTGTATCACGTTTATTTGTATATTTGAAACAATTTTCTAGCGAATCTTGCGGCATGTCAACAATCAAATCATAATGATGATATTCTTGTTTTGTATAATAACAATAACTATTTTTGCTTTCGTGTATTTCTTTTAGTATATCTTTGTTATTAAGGTAATTCACAGGTTTTTTTGTGGTACTCATAGAATCCTTTATTTTGAAATATTATAACATATATGTTGCGGAGGGCACAACAATTAGTATATAAGTTGGGTAAAAAAGTGCTATTTTTATTTAGCTAAATATATAATAGGATCATTGATATGGCAAATCAACAAACAGCACAAGATTGGGCAACAGTAAAGAATGAAGCTCAAAAAGAAATTGATGGTATTACTCCACTATTAAGAACAGCCACTGCCAATTTAAAAAACGCTGATGCTAGATTTAATTCATTATCTTCTATAGAAAACCAATTAAAAGATGATCCAACTAAAGTAACAGAATATGAAGCTGCTAGACAAGCTAGAAA